>Ga0209056_10001261_pt1 | contig 27713 bp, 22 predicted proteins | sample GraSoiAngelo_114_FD_185876 | JGI IMG/M metagenome (GOLD analysis project Ga0209056, IMG submission 185876) | Grasslands soil microbial communities from the Angelo Coastal Reserve, California, USA - 14_0903_13_40cm (SPAdes) (version 2) | ecosystem: Environmental > Terrestrial > Soil > Grasslands... | reverse complement strand
TCACGTCCTTGAAGCGGCCGTTGCCATCGTTTTCAAAGAGACGATTCGAGTACTGCGGGGAACTCTTGCGAAGGGTCTGGATGTCGGCGCCGTTGGTGAAGAAAATATCCAGCTTGCCATCATTGTTGTAGTCAAAAATGGCGACCCCGCCGGCCATGGTCTCGGGCGCGTGACGCTCAGGAGTTTCGTCGGTTTCGAGCTGAAAAGCGATCGGCTGATAGTCGAAATGAATGGCGCCTCTTGGGGTCTGTTTCTCCGGCTGGGCGAGAGTCGCTGATTGTTGCGGGGCTTTGATATCAGAGTTGCCCGGTGCCTGCGCGTTCAATGAGGCTACAACCAAAGCTGCAACAGCCCAGACGGTCAAGGTCACGCATGAACGGCGAACACCCGAAAACATTGGCCCCCTCAAAGTGATGCCCTGAGAACAAGCTTGTCTTCTGATCAGATTCAATTCAATCAGGTTCATTCAATACTGTTGGACTCCCCTGATGTCAACTTCAATTGGATTCCAGCAAACTGCACCATTACCTGGATTCCCCTGCGGGTCGACCTCGGAGGTCCGTCACTCAATATCGGCCGACTACATTTTTGCCAGTTTAACGATTTTGCTTGACAGACTCGTATCGCCTGATCGCTACTCTTGTCTTAGACACCGACCCCGAAAGCTCCTGAGCGTGGATAACAATTTTGCTTGACAGGATGATATCGCTTGGACTAAAAGCTTTTAGGTAATTTGTTCAATCCCGCAACTATCCTTAATGATTAGGCTCGGGTTCGAAAATTTTCTCTTGGAGGCTACCTGTGAAACTTTCATCCACGTGCGCTGAGAGTCTGAACCGTCATGCCAAGGACCATGGCCTACGTTGGCCCATCGTTCTTGGCTTTTTGCTGCTTGTTGCTACCATCTCCGCTTTCGGTCAGGAAGCGACGATCGTCGGCACCGTGACCGACCCGTCCGGCGCTGCAGTGCCTAAGGCCTCCATCACCATTACGAACAACGACACGGGCGTGGTGCGCACCGTTGTGAGCAACGGCGACGGCCAATTTGTCGCTCCTGACCTACACATCGGGCGCTACTCAGTTCGCGCGACCGCGTCTGGCTTCAAGATTGCGGAGCAGACGGGCCTGGTGCTTACGGTGGGAGACCGGACGCGTGTCGACTTCGGTCTGCAAGTAGGAAACACGCAGGAGACAGTCACTGTTGAAGCTACCGCAGCTGCGGTTCAAACCGACAGTGGTGAGGTCAGCAACCTGATTACCGGCCAGCAGATTAGTCAGCTTGCTACTCATGCGCGAAGTCTGTACGAGCTATTCAATTTAGCGCCCGGAGCATCCAGCATCCAAAACAACGTCGGTTTTACTCCCGTCAGTGGGGATAGCGCGGTGAGCATAAACGGCCAGCGGGCCGGCCACAATCTGCAACTCATTGACGGCGGCGAGAACCTTGACCGAGGTGGCAGCAGCGGCAGCGTCATGCCTTCCATCGACTCGCTTGCTGAGTTTCGCAACATGACATCGAACTACAGTGCCGAGTACGGTCTCTCCTCCGCCGCGACTATCACCACGGTGATCAAGTCGGGAAGCAAACAGTTCCATGCTTCAGGTTGGGAGTTTTTCCGCAACGACGCACTCAATGCGCGCAACTACTTTAATCCTGCCCCCGCACCAGTGGCTGAGTTGCGCTTTAACGTTCGCGGCTTCAATCTTGGTGGGCAGGTTCCCGCCTGGAAGAGCCACCCGACCTTCTTCTTTTACAACATGGAATGGCGCGGCGAAATTGATGGTGGCTTGCTCAACGTACCTGTGCCGCTGGCAAGTATGTATCCCGACGCGAATGGCGCCGGAACTGGCGCTGTGATCCCGACCACTTTTAACGGCACAGCAAGCGTTATCACGGTCCCTACCGGGATCGCTACCTTAGGTGCAAATTGCCCCGGCGGCGTACCTCCTGCTGGAATAGTGCCCGGTTCCCCATTCCCCGGCAACACCATTCCGGCATGCCTGATCGACCCCAACGCGACGGCTCTTCTGAACGCAGGCGGCAAGTACGGCGGCATCTTCCCGAAGCCGACCAACGGTGTGTCCTTTCAAGGCGGAAACAACTCCCCTACAAATTTGAGGGAGGAGATTGCCCGGGTCGATCATCAGTTTAGCGAGAAATTTTCAGTTTTCGGGCATTGGGTGTCCGAACAAATTTCACAGACCTATGGCACTACCCAATGGAGCAACGATAATGTACCCACGATTGCCGACGTTTTTGGGAATCCCTCATACAGCGCCGTTGCCCACGCGACGTACATAATCAGCCCAACACTCCTCAACGAGGTCGCTTTCAACTACAACGGAAATCGTATTCACATCATCCCCAATAACTTGGTAAGCGCTCCAAGTTCCTTTACTTTTAATCGGCTGTTTACCGGACCTAACGTGGACAACCGCATCCCGCAGATACAACTCGCAGGTACGGTCGGAAGTATTTACAACGCCAATTGGACGCCTTGGAATAACAAGGCAGATGACTTCCAGATTCGCGACGATGTTTCCTGGACCAGAGGGGCCCACCAGCTCAAGTTTGGGTTTAGCTGGGCGATCTACAAGAAGACACAGGACGCATTCGCGAATACTGAAGGGAACTTCAAGTTTGACGGCTCATTCACCGGTATGGACTACGCCGACTTCCTGCTCGGCTTTGCCCAACAGTATCAGGAAGACGCTGTCAAAATAAGCGGCCAATGGAATAACATCTCCACCGCCGCGTATCTTCAGGATAATTGGCGCGTAAACAACCGGCTCACTCTAAACCTTGGACTGCGGTGGGATGGCATTCCTCACACCTACGAGGCAAATCAGCAGTCTTCGAATTTTTACCCCAACTTGTATGACTTCGGCAATGCGGCAACATTTGACTCAAACGGGCATATCTGCAGTGCAAACTCCGTGCCGGCATGTCCCGGCGGTCCAAGTCCCGGGTTAGGCTCAAGTCCCAATCCGATATTGACCGGCATTCAGTTCTATACAAACGGAATTGGCATTGGTGGCAAGAATGGAATTCCGAATGGTCTGGTGAACAACCACTGGAACAATTGGGGTCCGCGCGTCGGTTTTGCCTATGACCTAACTGGCCGGGGCAAGACGATTCTACGCGGCGGATTTGGCACCATGTACGAACGGATTCAGGGCAATGACATGTACAATGGCGCAACCAACCCGCCAGGTAATTTGCAGCCAACGCTTAATGGCGTTTCTCTGTCGAATCCAGGGCTCAACGTGGCTAATGGCAATGTCATAACTGCCGCGGCGTTGCCTGTTCTTCCTCTTGGGATTACCGGTACCGACGCAAACAATTACAAGCCTCCTGTGAGTTACCAATACAGCGGCGGAGTTCAGCAGGCGCTAGGAGCCCACGCTGTGATGTCAGTGTCTTATGTTGGGAGCCAGGGCCGGCATGAGAATGATTATCGCGCGATCAACCTCCCACCCTTGAGCTTGCTACCGGCAATGGTCGCCGCTGGGGCGCTCGACAACACGCAGGTCCAGTATCTCGGTTTCGGCGGGATTCGCTTAGCCGAGAATGAAGGCAACGCCCACTACAACTCGCTCCAGGCTTCCATGACTGGAACCGTGAAGAATGACCTGCACCTGCAAGTTGGCTACACGCTTTCCAAGGCAGTTGATTCGACCACCAGCAACGGTAGTGGTGGCGACCTCCAGAACAACACGAATCCTTATGCGGGTTGGAGGTACGATGTTGGGCCGTCTCAATTCGACCGCAGGAACATCTTCTTCACCAGCTTCGTTTACGATATCCCCCTGTTCCGCGGCGACAGCAGCCGTCTCGTCAAATCAACCGTGGGCGGATGGCAAGTATCGGGAATCGTCACCGAGGAATCGGGTGCGCCGCTTGATCTCGGAGTGACGAGCGGGACCACTGCTGCCAGTATCATCACCAATTCGGGTATGAGGCCGGATCTGACGGGGTCTATCTCATATCCGAAAACCGTTAATCAATGGTTTGCCGGGAACTTCTCAAAGCCGGCCTGCGTGACTGGCCCAGACTGCTATGGCAATCTCGGGTTCGACGCGATTCGCGGTCCTGGCAGAAACAACTTTAACCTGTCGTTGCTCAAGAACTTTGCCTTCACGGAGCGCTTCCACATGGAGTTCCGTGCGGAGAGTTTCAACGCCTTTAACCATACGCAGTTCAAAGGCGACAAGAATAGCGGCGGCATTAGCACTAACTTCGGCTCCAGTAACTTCGGTCAGGTCACTAACGCATTCCCTGGCAGAGAGTTCCAGCTTGCAGTGAAGCTGATTTACTAGACGGAAGTTAGGGGTCCGAACCGCATCCGCTCGCATCGAATATCCGGTGCGAGCGGTTTCTTTGCTAGCCATGCTTTCCGGTTAAAGTAACAGGCAAAGGTGTACGCCGATGTTTACGCGCGCGATACTGATACAAGGACTGGCGCTGTTCGTTTGTTGGTCTATATCCTCACTCAGTCAACAGAAGTCTGCGGCCTCCGCCCCTGTCGGTGTGGTGGAATTGCCTGTGGTTCTTCAACAAAATGTGGAAGCTGGAAAAAGCCAAGTGGGAACGAAAATTCAGGCGAAGCTTGCGGTTGCCACGTTGGTGAACGGCGTAGTCATCCCGCAGAACGCTACTTTGTCAGGGTTGGTTATCGAGTCCGTAGCAAAGACCGCAGCAGATCCGGCGCGGTTGGCGATTCGGATGGACTCACTAGATTGGAAGAACGGATCAGCTCCAATCAAAGCCTATTTGACAGGCAGGTATTATTCGAAGGCGACTCAGATCGGTCAGAGTCTCCAATACGGGCCACCCGAGCCACCCTCCAAAACCTGGAACGGCGCAGGACAATATCCTAGCGCGGACTCGCGAGTCTACCAGCCATTTCCAGGCAGTGATTCGGACAAGAGTACGGGATCAGTTCCGGATACACCTTCTTCCACCACCTCGAACCGCCCTGTCCTTATGAAAAATGTAACGCTGGCTCCCACCGATGATGGAGGCATCGCACTTGTCTCTCAGCGTGCTAACGTCAAGCTGGACAAGCTGACGACATATGTTCTGGCAGCGAGCGCGTTGCCAGCAAGATAAATCACTCTTATTCACCAGAGACAGGGTTAAGCTGCGCTAGAGATACGGGGACGGCGCAACTACCAAAGATTTTAGGCGCGAACCTAGAACTTGCGAAATACTGGAGAGGTGCGTCCAATCCCAACCGGCATGAAGCGTTGGAAATCGGGAACCCCTGCGTTGGCGCTGCTTTCCCCGGTCTTCGTCATCATCATTGCGGCGGCGCAGGTACCGAGCCCTTCCGATGCGCTCGCTCTCGAGCAGCAAGGCAAATTCGCCGAAGCTGCCGCGGTGTGGCGCGCTGTTACTGAACGCGATCCCCGTGATGCTGCCGCATATGCCAGTCTGGGCGTGGTTCTCTCTAAGGAACAGAAGTACACTGAGGCAGCCCAGGCCTACAAAAGTGCCCTGTCCCTCAATCCCAAGCTGCCCGGTATCCAGTTCAATCTCGGCCTTGCCGAATTCAAGCAGGGACACTTCGAGGCCGCCATCGCCCCATTCTCAAAAGCGCTCGCCGCCGATCCGGAAAGCACCCAGGTGCGCACCCTGCTCGGTATGAGCTATTACGGCGCGAATCGTTTTGCAGAGACCATCAAGTACCTGATGCCGATAGCCAACGCCGATCCCACGAACACCGAACTCCGTCAGGTGCTGGCACAGAGCTGCTTAAAAATTAAGAATTATCCCTGTGCGGTTGGGGAGTTCCGGAAGATTGTTGAACAGAATCCCGATTCATCCGCAGCACACGTGCTCATGGGAGAAGCGCTTGATGGCTTGGACAAGACTCAAGACGCCCTCGCAGAATTTCAGCGAGCCGCCGAAATCGCACCAAAGGAGCCGAACGTTCATTTCGGAGTCGGATACCTGTACTGGAAGCTCAATCAATACGGGGACGCGGAACGGGAATTCAATGCCGAGCTCGCGCTTGATCCGCAGCAGGCGCAGGCGCTGGCGTACCTCGGGGACATTGAGTTCAAGAGGAACAATCTTGATAAAGCGAAGGCTATCTTGCAGAAATCCGTGAAAATCGAGAGCACAAACCGCATTGCTTACCTTGATTTGGGATCGATATTCGCACAGAAAAAACAATATAAAAATGCGCTTCTGATGCTTCGCAATGCCGAGCGTCTTGATCCCTCTCAGCCGGACGTGCACTATGAACTCGGACGCTTATATAACCTGGTTGGGAACCCTAAAGCGGCGCAGATGGAACTGAAGAAGGCGTCTGAACTGCACCAAAAGAACGATGAAGATGTAGCGTCGAAGGTTCCCGTCAGTTCGCCCCCGCCGCAATAGTCTTCTCAGTCCATATATGAGGAATGCGAGGTTGGAGCAGTACAAGTCTTGCGATTGCCAGCCATAGAACGCATGTCGGTGCCCAACCTGGGATACTATATACAGCCCATGAACTTTGGTTCGCAGGTGGCTACCAGCGGGACTGCTCGTGACATTAACCGCGGAATTGTTTTGAACCTGATTCGCCGTCGCCAGCCTATTTCCCGAGCCGATTTGGCGCGAATTTCCGGGCTCCAGCGCAGTACGGTTTCGCTTATCACTGAGCAGTTGATCAGCGAGAAGTGGGTCATTTATGGATCTACTGGGCGTTTGCCACGCGGGAGAAGGCCGACTTTCCTTCAGTTGAATGACCGACGGGCGATTCTGGTGGTTGACCTGAGACCGACCACTACCACCATCGCAGTCTCTGACGTGAATGGCAGGTTCTTGTCGCAGGAGGGGGTGCCCACGCCACCCGATCCTCACAAAGGAGCCGCCAAGTTTTCCGAGAAGATTCGCCGGATGATCGCGAGCCACCCCGATCTGGTATTCGAAGGAATTGGGATCAGCATTCCTGGACGATTCGATGGCAGCCGCCAGCGGGTCATATTTGCCCCAAATCTGAAGTGGCCAGAATTTGACTTACGCGGTCCGCTGGAGAAAGCGACAGGGCTGCGCGTCGAGCTCGAAAACGCCGCCAACGCATGCGTGCTCGCCGAAGTGTGGTTTGGGCACGTGGAGAAACCTCGGGATATGGTGGTCGTCACAGTATCAGAAGGCGTGGGGGTGGGAATCTTTATCAACGGGCTGCTTGCTCGCGGGCTGAACGGCATGGCAGGAGAGTTCGGACACGTATCCCTCGACCCGAGCGGCCCGCGGTGCAGTTGCGGCAGGCAAGGTTGCTGGGAAGTCTATGCCTCGAACTGGGCCGCTCTGCGCTACTACCATGAGTCCTCTGCCTCGAACGGCCCTAACTTTCGTGACTTGCTGCTGCTGGCCGAGGGCGGAGACACTCTGGCGACGAAAGCGCTCGACCGAATGGCCCATGGCATTGGCCGGGGCATGCGCATGGTGATTGCCGGGCTATCGCCCGAAGAGGTAGTGCTTGTCGGAGAATTTACGCGTCTCTGGGACCGGATGGGGCCAGTGATTGAAGCCGAAGTTGCAGCGTCGGTTCTGGTCGGCAAGGCACCGCGAGTTAGACCTGCTGCCGCTGAACCGAGTGTGGCGCGACTGAGGGGGGCCGTTGCGCTGGTGCTGCAAAAGCACTTCGGGCCTCCGGCACCGATGCGGCGCGATGTTGCGGAGCCGCGGCGTGGAGTGGCTGCACTGCCAGCAGCAGTTCGGACAAAAGTTCGGCGGATGACGCCGCGAACCTAACCTGACCGACACAGTCCCGAGCCGCAACAGCCATGTCTTTCGAACTACCCACTCGTACCACACATTCAACCGTGGGCGCTGGACAATTCTTTCACAATATTACTCACGAACGCCTTAGCATCGCCGAAGAGCATCAGCGTCTGGTCCATGTAATAAAGAGGATTGTCAATGCCCGCGAAGCCCGGATTCATACTGCGCTTGATCACCATAACAGTGTGTGACCTTTCGACGTCGAGAACTGGCATGCCGTAGATCGGACTAGCCTTGTCGGTCTTCGCCGCAGGATTTGTCACGTCATTTGCGCCGATAATCAGGGACACATCGGTCTGGGGGAAATCTCCATTGATGTCATCCATTTCCATCAGCCGGTCATATGGAACGTCGGCTTCGGCAAGTAGCACATTCATGTGACCCGGCATGCGGCCTGCCACCGGATGAATCGCAAACCTCACATCGATACCGCGCTTGCTGAGAGCGTCATAGAGTTCACGAACTTTGTGCTGCGCCTGTGCAACCGCCATTCCGTATCCGGGAACGACCACAACTTTGCTGGCTGCAGCCAGAATGCCTGCCGCTTCTTCGGCAGAAGCGCTCTTCACCGGCATGGCTTCCTGCGCTCCCGCTGCTGCAGCTGCCACCTGACCGAAGGCCCCGAACAAAACGTTCGTGAACGAGCGATTCATCGCCTTCGACATGATCACAGAAAGGATCAATCCGGAAGAGCCATCGAGGGCACCAGCTATGATCAGCAGTTTGTTGCCAAGCACGAAGCCCATTGCCGCCGCGGAAAGCCCAGCGTAAGAATTCAACAGCGAGATGACGGTCGGCATGTCCGCGCCGCCGATGGGGATCACCAGCATGACTCCGAAAACCAGCGCAATGCCTACCATGACGGGATAAAGATGGGTGGCACTCGGATCGTGGACGAGATAAACCGCAATGGCGATCGCCGCCGCCAACATGCCCAGATTGAAAATGTTTTGTCCCTTGAACGTGATGGGCCGTTGCGGCAGAACTTCCTGCAATTTGCCTGCGGCCATCAGACTGCCTGTGACGGTAAGTCCGCCGAGAATCACTTCGCAACACAGCACCGCCATCTTGAAAGGCGGAATCCCAGAGCCGTTGACGACGAGATAGTATTCTGCAGTGCCAACTAGGGTTACGCAAAAGGCGCCGAACGCGTGACTGAGCGCGGTCCGCTGCGGCACCGCCGTCATCTGCACCAAGCCGAGCGGAATGCCGATGGCGGTGCCGATGCCCAGTGCTGCAAAAATCCAAACGTAATCGACCGAAAAGTGTTCGAGCTTGCCTCGGGCTGCTAGATCCAGAATGGTGCCACCGATTGCGAGCACCATGCCGATTTCACCGGAGAGGATTCCGCGGCGCGCAGTTGGCGGCGCATTCATCCACTTGAGCGCGAGAATAAATAGGCCGCTGGCGACGAGATAGATGAATCCGATAAATGCTTGACTGCCTGAAATGGTGATCATGATTTCGCCGGACGGCTCGACTTGAACATCTTCAACATGCGATCGGTGATCAGAAATCCGCCCACGATGTTGCTGGTGGCTGCAATCACTGCGAGGATTCCCAAAATGCGCGCCAGCGGGCTCTCGTGACGTCCCACCAGCACAATCGCTCCAACCACCGCAATGGCATCGAGAGCATTGGTGATGGACATCAGCGGCGTGTGCAGCAGCGGCGAAATACGCTTGATAACTTCAAAGCCGATAAACCCTGCCAGCATGAAGACGAACAGACCATCAATTAGAGATGAGCCCATAGTTGTTCCTTTGGTGCTAAATTCGGCTTACGCGGCGCTGAAGCGCCGCTCTTCCACGACGGCGCAAGCATTCGCAAACTTTTTCCGAAATCTGTAAGGCCGCGCCCTCTCGGGAAGATTCATGACATGGCTTTCTAGCCACTAGCAACTAATGTCGGCAATCCCAACGCTTCCCTCACCCGCGCGTTCACCACTTCCCCGCTCTGCGTCAGCAGCGTGTCGCGAATAATGTCATCGCTGTCGGCAGGACGAACTTTGCCGTCTTTCACTAAGTTCGCCAGAAACGCCGTCACATTCCGTGCGTACATTTGACTAGCATGAAAGGGCACGCCACTCGCCAAGTTGACTGGGCCGATCAGCGTGACGCCGTGCGCAACATATGTTTCACCCGGATGCGTCAACTCGCAATTGCCGCCGCGCTCCGCCGCTAGATCCAAAATCACTGATCCAGGCGCCATACCCTTGACCATCTCCGCCGTCAGCAGTACTGGAGCTTTCTTCCCTGGAACCACGGCAGTTGTGATGACGGCGTCGTTCTCGGCTACGACGCGGCCGAGCAACTCGCGCTGCTTAGCATAGAACGCCTCGTCTTGAGCTTTGGCGTATCCGCGCGCGTCCTGGGCGTCTTGGGTTTCTAGTGGAAGTTCAACGAATCGCGCGCCCAGGCTTTGCACTTGCTCCTTCACCGCTGGACGGACATCGTACGCGGAAATAACCGACCCCAATCTCTTTGCAGTGGCGATCGCCTGAAGGCCGGCGACTCCAGCGCCAATCACGAGCACTCGCGATGGAGTAATCGTGCCCGCCGCGGTGGTCATCATGGGAAACATTCGCGGCAGCGTGTCCGCAACTACGATGACGGCCTTATATCCGGCAATCGACGCCATGGATGACAGCGCGTCCATGCTTTGCGCCCGTGTCGTCCGTGGCATAAGCTCAACCGCAAATGCTGTGACTCCCGTCTGAGCGAGTTCCCGCACTGCATCGGCTGCCGCCAAAGGACGTATGAACCCAATCACCACCTGACCACGCCGCATTAAAGCCAGATCGCTCGCGCCGTTCTTGTCATTTGCTCCGTTGCAAAGCACTTGAACGATAATGTCTGATTGCGCGAACACGGCCGCGCGGTCTGCAAGAAGCTTAGCGCCTTTATCTTGATATTGCGCGTCGGGATATCCCGCATCAACCCCGGCACCCGCTTCTACGGCAACTTCAAGGCCGGCCTTCGCGAGCATGGGTACAACCACGGGGGTCAGCGCGACCCGCCGCTCTCCCGGATAGATCTCTTTTGGAACTCCAACTATCACGTTCGCGGTCCCCTTCGCCTTCGCTTATGTCATCGCCTTCAGGAAGACGGTATTGTACTCGGAGTCAGACGCTAGAAAAAGTGATCGGCATCACAGTGCATCAGCTTCAATGCGCACGAATGATGTCGCTTAGCATGTCCGGACGCGCTTCGTCGCGCACCAGATGTGGATATTGCTCTCCCCCGTGATAACTCAGACTGAAAGTCTTGAAATAGTCGGTGTTCTCAACCAGCAGTTGCAATGGTTGCGAGCCGCTCTTTCCCGTGTAAAGCGCATCGCGGAATATCTGCGGGGTGAATCGGCGGCCGTTCACGGCAACAATTTTCATGCCGGGCCCAATACCCGCCTGGGCAGCGGCCATGCCTTCGATCGTGTCCTCGATTTCGCCGTCCTCTTTGAGAATGAGTCCGACGGAGAACGACGCGTTGATCGTGCGGTGGTCCTCTTCCCAGGCACGCATCATCTCGGAGCGGTACTCGTCATAAACCAGCTTCCAACCGCTGCCTTCAATTCCACCCAGTGGCGCTCCCGGACCCTGACTGGTTAGCTTGTCGGTCCAAAAGCCGCGCCAATCATAGGGCACGACCTGGTTGAGCGCATTGACAACGTCGTCAAAGTTGTAGGTTTTGACCACTGGAGCGGTGCTGGGCGCGCCATGGAATAAGTGACAGAAGTCGTCAATTGATTTTCGACCGCGAGACTGCTGTCGAATGATGCTGTCCACCCAAAGCCAACTCAATTCGCCTTCGTCATAATAGTCAACCTCGCGCCGCCAGGATTCCCACTGCTTGGGAGCGTAATAGAGAACTGCTGCTGCGTCGGCGGTGTCCTGAAGATTTCGCCACGTTCTTCCTGGGCGATGGTCGAGCTGGGCCGCGATCCGCGCCAGTTCATCACGAAATTGCTCCGGCGTCCACATGCCGCTGCGCGCAGGAAGGATTTCGCCAAGATACTCGGTCAAGCCCTCATAGACCCACAGTAGATCGTCCTGCATGGTTTGCTGGTAGTCAGGCGTTGTCAGGTCAGCCGGGCGGCGATACTTCCCGTTCCACGAGTGCACGTATTCATGGGGCAAGAGGCTGGCGTGGACGATTCTGACCTGCGGATCCACAAGTGTGCGCTCTTCCGTCCGGCTGTCATTGGATTCATGATGCTCCAGGCCGAAGTGGGCGACGTGATCGCTCAGGCTGAAGAGAAAGTGATAGTCGCTGTAATGCGTGGCACCGAACAAAAGCCCAGCCTGTTTTACCAGGTTCGCATATCCGTCCCACACCTCTTGTGGGGCATCGAGTGCACTGGCGCTGTCGGCGGCAATGTCCATTTCGACTGAAGGCTTTTGGTCTTTGTTCAGCGGAACGACCTTAAGATACTCACCGGTAATGATGGGAGAATCCACCAGCGTGTAAAGCGAAACTGGCGCAAAGTGCGCTTCATCTCCTGACTGCGATACCAGTGGGAGGGCGGTGCCAAATTTCCATCCTGCAGGAAAGCGCACAGAGGCGGAGTAGGAGATTTGGTCGGCAGTCCATCCCTTGGGATAAAGCAAAACCTGGTTCCAACTGATGACTGCCATCTTGTCGGTTGCGGATGCGCCGGCAGAAAACAGAGCTGCTTCGGCACCAGCCGGAGAGTTGAAGTCGAGGGTGGCATGAACTTCCTGCACTCCGGCAGGAACTTCCACGTGAACCGTCCAGTTGTCGTCGAGCGCACGGCGCCACTTCAGAAATTGACCATTGCCGGTGAACTGGAGGCCCGCCAGATCAAGGACCGGGCCGCTGGGCGCATGTTCGCCCGGAATCCACTTCGGATAATAGAGCGTGAGCGTGCCGGCTGAAGCAGGGATCGTGAGCTGGGCGTGGAATATCTTTCGCGGCGCATCGGTTGCAATGAAGCAGGAATTAAAGGACTAAGCAGTGCAAAAGTGATGGCACACGCGAACATTCTCATGCAAGCTCCTTGAGCAAACTCCTGAATATACCAGCGAGCCTCAATGATCGTCACGCGCGGGAGTCTTGTATCATCTCCTGCGTGAGTTCCCGGCGCGGCAAGTTCATCACTTTTGAAGGACTCGATGGGTGCGGCAAGAGCACTCAATTGGAACGCCTCGCCGGCAAGTTGCGCGAGCGTGGCCTGGCTATAACCGTTACGCGGGAGCCTGGGGGCACGCCGACGGGGGAGAAGATCCGACAGCTTCTGCTCGATACGAAGACTGCGGGGCTCGCCACCAAGGCGGAACTGGCCTTGATGTTCGCTTCCCGAGCGCAGCACATCGAAGAAATCATTCTCCCCGCGCTCGTGGCGGGGAACACGGTGCTGTGCGACCGATTCACCGATTCCAGCGAAGCTTATCAAGGCGGCGGGCGCAAATTGGGCAGCGAGATCGTGCTTGACCTTCATCGTGTGCTGTGCGGAGATTTAATGCCTGAACTGACCGTGCTGATGGATTCGGACGTCGGCGCAAGCGTGGAGCGGGCCCGCCGTCGCAATCAAGCGCGCGCCAATCCCGATTCCTCCGACGAGAACCGTTTCGAACGTGAAAGCCGCGCTTTTTTCTCACGGGTGCGATCGTGCTATCTGGAAATTGCCAAGCGCGAGGCGGAGAGGGTTGTCGTCGTGGACGCTCGCGGAACTCCCGATCAGACTCACGCCAAGATTCTGGAAATCGTGAACGCAAAGTTAGGTTCGTTGGACTCATCCGTGCGGGCACGAAATGTCGGTTAGCCGAAGAGAATTTCTCGCCACCTCGGCGCTTGCGGCCGCGGCAACCCGGTTTCCACGGGCGGCGCATGCGCAGTCTCGCGCGGGGGGTAGCTCTGCGAAAAAAGTCTACGGATCAGGCTACTTCGGCGAATGGATCGAAGATGAATTTGGTCTGCCGGCGTTCCGCTATACCTGCGACCAGATCAACGATCCCAAAGCGAAAACCGAGGTCAATCCCGGAATCCTTTCTTCAACCGAGCACATTCATCAGGTTGGCAACGATCGGATTGTGGCCATTGCGTCGAACTACGGGCATGTTCGGGTGCGCCAGGATGAAGGCGCACCGAAATTTCTGAACGATTACGTGCCCGAGCAGGGACAGTTTGCGGGCGGCTTCGGATACCTGACCGACGGCCGGTTCGTGTTGAGTACCTTCTATCCGGGCAACGCAAAAAGCTTTGATCGCGTTTTCGGTGTGGGGTACTTTCGCAAGAGCGTTTTGGGAGATAAGTGCGGCATTGATCAGGTCATCCTCGCGCCGTCCGGCGATGATCCTGCTCTCGTCTCGCAGGTCACGATCACCAACCGCGCCAGCGAAAGCCTGCAACTCCGTTGGATTGAGTATTGGGGATGCCAGCTTTATGAGTTCTCGTTTCGTTCTTTCATGGAGGGCTTCTCCGGGAAAGACATGCACCAGTTGCGCCGCGATTTTGGCGCGAGATTCCAACATAACTTCCGTAAAGTTGGAGATGGTTCGGGGCTTCTCGAAACCAAGGAATTCCTGGGCCGCGAACCAGCCGAAGAACAGCAATTCAAGGGCATGGTCGCCTACCTGGAAAAAACTCCTAATCCGTTCCTCAGGGTGCCGGATAAGGACGCTCCGAAACAAGCGGATTTTGACGATCTCAATCCTCCGCCTACGTTTCTGGTTTCGCTCGATGCTCCCGCTGACGCAATGACCACGAATGGCAACAATTTCTTCGGAGTTGGCGGCGTAAACAATCCGACTGGAGGCGCCCACGCTCTCAACGGAGATCTCTCCAAGACCGGGCCCGAAAGCGCGTTGCTGCTGGAACGCAAGTTCGAGTTGAAGCCCGGAGAGAGCCGCACTCTCACATTTCTTTACGGCTATTTGCCGAGCGGATTCGATCTTGATTCGCTCGCGACTAAATACCGCAGTTCAGCGCAAACAGCGCTCAAAGACTCAAGCGGGCAGTGGAAGAAAAAGGGTCTGCACTTCAGTACCGAAAGCGAGCCTTGGGTCGAGCGGGAAGTCACCTGGAACCACTACTACCTGCGCAGCGGCCTGACTTACGACAACTTCTTTCACCAGCACATTCTTTCGCAAGCCAGCATTTACCAGTACGTGATGGGATTTCAGGGCGCGGCGCGCGATCCGCTGCAACACGCACTCCCTTTCCTATTCAGTGATCCGGATATCGTGAAGGAAGTGCTTCGTTACACCTTGAAGGAGGTCCGGCCTGACGGATCGATTCCTTATGGAATGGTTGGCCATGGCATGCCGATGCCAACAACAAGCGACAATTCCAGCGACATGCCAATGTGGTTGCTGTGGGCGGCGAGCGAATATGTTTTGGCAACGCGGGACGCCGGTTTTCTCGATTCAGAAATTGTGCCGGTTTACGGTTCGCAGAGCCGAGAGCCGGTGCGCGGCCTGTTATCCCGCTGCTATCGTCACCTCACCGATGACGTCAAAACCGGCCAGCATGGCCTCATGCGCATGCTGCAGGACGATTGGAACGACGCGCTGGTGAACGCGTGGGTGTCCACGGCTGACGCGAAGGAGGTGGTGGAAAAGGGGGAAAGCGTTCTCAACTCCGCGATGGCGGCCTATGTATTCGACTATTACGCGCTCATGTTGATTCACGCCGGAAATGATGGCCGATTGACCTCGCAGATTCGAGTTAAAGCGGAGGAGCACCGCAAAGCGGTCCAGGACCAGTGGACGGACAAGTGGTTTCGGCGGGCCTGGCTCGGGCCGACACTGGGATGGCTGGGCGAAAAAGGAATGTGGATTGAGCCGCAGCCGTGGGCGGTCATCGGTCGGGCTTGCAACGAGGAGCAAACGCGAATCCTAGTTCAGACGATTGACCATGAGCTTCGCCGTCCTTCGAAAATCGGCGCCGTCCAACTCAACACAAGTCCTGACCAGGTTCAGCGCGGCGTGTGGCACTCTGATGCCGGAACGCAGGTCAATGGCGGTGTGTGGCCCTCGCTGAATCAGACGCTGATCTGGGCGCTGGCCGGCATTGATGGCGCGATGGCCTGGGACGAATGGAAAAAGAATTCCTTTGCGCGTCACGCCGACATCTATCCGGAAGTCTGGTACGGGACCTGGAGCGGACCTGACGTTCTAAATGCCGCATCCAGCAAGCGTCCCGGAGAAACAACCGGAGGCAAGCCGTTTGGCTGGACGGATTTTCCCGTGCTGAACATGCACACGCATGCTTGTCCGCTTTATTCTCTGAGCAAGCTGATCGGGCTGGCATTCACGGAGTCGGGTCTCGTGCTGTCGCCGAAGTTACCGCTGCCGACTTTTCGATTTGAATCGCCACTGCTGGGATTCATCAAGAGCGCGCGCGGTTATGAAGGGTGGTATTCGCCCGCCACAAGCAATAACTACAGCGTTCGCCTTGAGCTACCGGCGGAAGAACTGAAGCACCTACAGCGAGTCGAGGTCAACAGAAACAAGATCCGCGCACGCATTGTGGACAATGCGATCGAACTCAAGGGCATCGGCGGAGCTGGCACGTCGCTGCGCTGGTCGGTTTCGCGAGATTAGCTGGACTATCTGAAACACATGCCTCTTTCCGACTTCTACGGCAATGCCGAAATCGTTCACAGCATTCGCGAGATGCTGGCGCATGACCGCTTTCCTCATGCAGTCATACTTACCGGACCTGCTGGCTCGGGCAAGTACACGCTCGCGACCATGATCGCGCGCGCGATGAATTGCCTCGACGCGCCTGCCGGGCTTCCCGATTTCTGCGGCAAATGCGCCAATTGCACTCGGATCGGTCAACTCGAAGATCTTGATGCGCGCTGCGCCGAGGCAACTGAAGCACGCGAAGGCTTGAAGGAAACCGAAAAAAAAGAAACGCGGCTGTTCATCCAAACCCACCCGGACGTCCTCGTCATCCCTCCCGATCCGCCGCAAATGATGATCAAAGTGGATCAGGTGCGAAGGGTCATTGAGAATATTTACTTCCGCCCCACTGAGGGCCGGGAGCGTGTTTTCATCTTCAGCGATTCCGGGTTCATGAAAGAGGCCGCGAATTCTCTTTTGAAGGTGCTCGAAGAGCCGCCTGATTTTGCCACTATTTTTCTGTTGGCAGAAAGCGCGGGCGAGTTACTGGCGACGATCCGATCACGCAGCATGGTACTTGGGCTTCGCTGCCTGTCCCTGGCGGAGATCGAGCAATATTTGGCAAAGCATCGGCCCGAGTGGAAGCCGCAACAGAGGGCGCTGGTCGCCAGGTTGTCCGACGGGGCGGTTGGACGTGCACGAAATTTCGATCTTGAAGCCTATTCAGCAGCTCGCAATCATGCGCTGATGATCCTGCGGACCGCCCTCCATACCGGCGAGCACAGCGAACTCTTCAAGATCACTGAAACGTACCGGGCGGGGGCCGAAGGACGAGCAAAGATCGAACTTCTGCTGCGGTGCCTCTATTCTTTGTTGCAGGACCTGCTGTTCCTCCAATCGAAGTCGCCGACTCTCGTCCGTAATACCGACCTGCAAACCGAACTCTCGAAGCTGGCTGAGGCTGCCGATTTCGAGTGGCTTTCGTCGGCTGCCGACCGTCTGGCGGAGGTTGAGCGCGGGCTGCGGAGAAATTTGCTGCGCTCGCTGTCGCTGGATGCGTTTGAGGCGGCAATGGAAATGCAGAAGTAAGAGGGCAGAATGCAGAAGTGAAGGCAGGGACATGCCAAAGCCACGACATAAAATCGGAAAAACCAAAATTGCCGTCCCTCAGGGTCTAATGGCTGTCTCAGAACTGGTGCCATTCCTCCGGGACTCCGGTCAAACTCCGCATCCCACTCAGGACTTACGTCATGGGCTAACTAAATTCCGCCGTGCGGAGCTGACATTTGCACATCCCATTCCACGGCATCGGCCCATTCAGTGGTTCTCACGCGTAGCTTAAAGTCCGTGCCTCATATAGCCGCACTTCGGTACGCATGAACTGTGTGCTCGCGAGGGGATCTGGGACATTGTCTCGAGACAGCACGGAATTTATTTCTGATTTCTGATTTCTGCATTCCTATCTTTACTTCTAACTTCTTCCACAGCAGCTTTGGGGCTATACTGCGCTCAAGAGTTCATATTTCTTTTCCAGGAAGCAGCCATCATGACCCTAAGAGCGGTTGAAGAGGTACCCACTCAGGTTCCTACAGACGATTTTGAGGCGCTTGAAAACAAGGTTTATCGCACTATTGAGCTATACAAGTCGGCCCGTGAGGCGCGTTCCATTGCTGAACGGGACCTGAAGCGCTTGCGTGAACAACTCGAGGAGCGGGAAGAAGAAGTGGAAAGCCTGCGCCGCGAAATGGTCAGCCTGCGGAAAGAGCGCGAAGAAATTCGTGGGCGCGTAGAGAAGATGCTGGTCCAGATTGATCGCATGGCAGAAGAACCAGCCGCGAGCTAGGCTGGTCGACGGGAGCACCCATGGCAACAGCCACAAAACATCCGAATGCGCAGGACGCCGCGAACGGCAGTGTCCGGGTCGAGATTTTCGACCAGGGCTACAACCTGCGCGGAACGGATCCCGACTATATTCTGAAGCTCGCTGAGTACGTGGATTCCAAAATGCGCGCGGTGGCTGAGCAAACCCATACCGTGGATAGCGCTCGCCTCGCGGTTTTGGCCGCGTTGAATATCGCAGACGAGTTCCACATGCTCAAGCGTAGATCCGAAGGGGGCGGATCGGATTCGTCCAAGCGCACCCGGCAGCTACTGAGCGCTTTGGACGAAATCCTGCAAGAAAATCGCAAAGCCGGCTGAACCGGACGTTACCGCGATCGGCGCAAGAAAGATGCTTCTCCGCCACGCTTGGCAATCGACGTAACCAGAAGCTCCGCCGTGTATCCGCGTTCCCTCAAGTGCGCCTCTACTCTGTTCCGGACCTTCTCGATTCGGGCTTTGGGATCAACAAACATCAGAACGGATGGGCCAGCACCGCTTAGGACTGTGCCCACTACGCCGTCCTTGGCAGGGAACGACCGCAGCGCCGGAAGTAGCGGGCACAGCTGTTCGCGATAGGGCTGATGAATGCGGTCTTCTAACGCTGACGCAAGCAAGCTCCTGTCTCCCTGAAACAACGCCGCCATCAACAGCATAGAGTTTTGGATGTTCGCGACTGTATCGGCACGGGAGTATTCCTGTGGCAGGACTTCGCGCGCCTTTTCTGTAGCCAGACTCTCGTCAGGAATGGCAAGAAGCAACGGCCACTTTCCTTTTGGAACGAAGCGGGCAACTTGCGCCTCGCCATCGCCGAGCATGCGTGCGACGGTGATGCCGCCCATCCAGCACGCGGCGGCATTGTCGGGATGGTGCTCTCGGCGCGAAGCCTCGCCGACAATACGGCTGCTGCTCCATTTGAGTCGGCCAAAATGTACTGCCAGCGCAATACCAGCAAGCCGCGCCGCAGCTGAAGAACCCAGACCCTTGCCAATGGGAAACTCATTTTCAATGCTCAAACTGAGCGGAGTCGTCTGCTTCTTTTGAGATTGGAGAACCTCGCTGTAAGTCTTCAACATCAAGTGGTTTTCCACCTGGCTGCAGATGCCGGAGTCTCGCCCGCTTGCGACGATGGAGAACTTCTTGGCTTTGAGCGCCTGGACATTTAGCACCAGATCGAGCGCGAGAGCTGCAGCGTCGAAGGCCGGTCCGATATTCGCCGACGTTGCCGGAAGACTGATGTGGAATGCGTTCCTCTTTTTCATGGTCAGTCTTTTTTGTGACCGTGTTCGGCGGTGCGCAACAAGTGAATCACGGCATCCACGTTTGGCTCCAGTACCAGGGGGGTCCGCTGCTGCGACTGCAAGACTTCGCTTTGGGATTCGAACGGAGTTCCCACGAAAAGATCTCCGCGATGGAACTTTAGGGTGAACTCCGCATCTTTCAGCGCATGTCCGGTGAGGATGAGAACCACGCGCTCGTTCGCTTTCACAAAACCTTGCTTCACGAGCTTCTTCAAACCTGCAAGCGTGACGGCGGACGCAGGCTCGCAGCCGATTCCCTCAGCCCCGATTTCAGCTTTCGCCAGCGCAATTTCGATTTCAGTCACCTGCTCGACCGTGCCCTCAGATTCGCGAATCACACGCAAGGCTTTTTTCCATGATGCAGGGTTGCCGATTCGAATCGCTGTCGCCATGGTTTCAGCTTGCACCGGAACAAGTTTCTCGCCACCCGTCTCGCGTATCGTCCTTATCAGAGGATTCGCCCCTTCCGCTTGAATCACAGAAATCTTCGGCAGACGTGAAATGAATCCGAGCTGTTTCATCTCGCGCAACGCCTTGCCGATCGCCGACGAGTTAGCCAGATTTCCGCCTGGAACAATAATGTGGTCCGGTGGCTCCCAGCCGAATTGCTCAAGCAACTCGAAAGCGACCGTTTTCTGCCCTTCAATGCGGTAAGGATTAACCGAGTTCAGCAAATACACAGGCATTTTTTGGACGACTTCATTGAGCACTCGCACGCAGCCATCGAAATCGGTTTTGAGCTGGCAGGTGATGGCGCCGTAGTCGAGTGATTGCGACAGTTTGCTCCAGGAAATTTTCCCTTCCGGAATTAAGACCAGGCTGTGTAGTCCGCCGCGAGCCGCGTACGCGGCCATGGACGCAGAAGTGTTGCCGGTGGATGCACAAGCGACCCAGCGATATCCCGCTTGCCGCGCGAATGACGCAGCCACGGTCATTCCGGTGTCCTTGAACGATCCGGTCGGATTCATTCCCTGATGCTTGGCGAAAAGCTGCTGCACGCCGGCACTCTTTGCGCAGTGTGCGAGCTCATACACCGGCGTGTTGCCTTCCTTAATAGTGATGATTTCTTGCGTGGTGATTTCGGGCAGAATTTCTCGAAATCGCCAGACGCCGCTCCGGTCTGCAGGATCGAACGATGACTGGCGCTCCGCCCACAGCTGCTTCAGGCCCTCGGCATTCAATCCCGCCGGCCCTTGCTCATCCCATCCGGGAAACACGATCTCCAGCAAGTCCCGGCAATGCTCACATCGGAAACGGTCGGGCAGTGCGATGCGGCAGCAGCCGATACAGCGCAGCTCGGATACACTTTGCCCAGTTTTGACCGCCTGTTCTGACAATTCTAGAGATCCTTCGATGGAGAAGAGTTATGGAGACGAGGATAACAGAAGGGTGTTCTATCGAGGATTCCTAGAAGGTAAAGCCCCATGTCTCAAACATCGCGAGACATGGGGCACCCACGTTAGTTGTTGTTGAAAAAGTTAGCGCGTGACCAGCACCTTCTCCTGGGCATAGTTCGTGAAAACGTCAGTATTGGCGAATTGCGCTCCCGGAACCAGTATTAGATTGCCATTCCCCTGGTTTATCGAGTAGCCGAGAATAGCATTCGACCCCTGGCAGACGAATTTCGTACGACCGAGGCCGTATAGAAACGTGCCCGAAGGATCCACGTTGACCGTATCTGGATCGCATGAACCCTTCAAGAAGAGTGCGTTGATCGATTGGACATAGGTTAGCACTCCAGTGCTTGCGTTCAGTTTGAAAGCCGTGTAGTTCTCGCCCTCAAGATCAGCCACATAGACGAACTTGAGCCCTGGGGCAATACTGAGCCTCCAAGGAGAGTTGGGGAGATTCGGATTATAGGTTCCTTCGTAATAGGGGGATCCTGGGAGAGCATTCAATGCGCCGGTGTTAGGGTCAATTGCATAGCCGGCCACTGCGTCGGATCCATCCAGGGTTGCATAGAGATATTGCCCTTTAGGATCTGCAGCCAAATCGGTGGGTGGATAGTTGAAGTTGAAACCGGGTATCGGTGGCACAAGGAATGGGCTACCCGGCAGGGGAGTAAGCGCACCTGATGTCTGATCAATTATGAACGCGCCGATCGCGCCACTTCCCTTTAACTTCCCTGAAACATATAGATATTTTGTCGTTGCAGTTACGGCGGCCCTAAACTGGTCATCGCTGAATTCGCCAGCGCCAAACGGAGTTCCGGGGACAGGCTTGAGAGATCCATTGCTCTGGACGGCAAAGGCGTTGATGCCAACGTTGCCGCCCTTTGCATCCGTGCTGGTGACGTAAACGAACTTGCCCGACGGATGCACCGCGACCCGCGCAGCAGTTCCCGCCAGTGAAAACGGCGATCCGGAAACCTGGCTCAGGTTGCCGCTGGTGCGATTAATGATGTAGGCCGAAACGTCATGCGACCCCAGGTTGGCGGCATAGAGATGATTGCCCCAGTAATCGCTGGCAATGTCCACTGGGCCCCAGTGCGCCCACGCAGCTCCCTGAGTCGTTGGCGTCAGCGAGCCGGTCAGCGGATTCACTTTGTAACCGGCAATTTTTCCTGCCGTGTATTCGGTAGCGTAGAGAAATTTCGGCGGAGACAGATTGATTTTTGAGACGGTGATGTTCACAGTTTTCTTGCCGACACCGCCGCATTTGTCCCAGGCCTGAACGACCGTGCTGTAGGAGCCCTTCTTGAGATTGAGATTGCTATTCAATTTGTTTGCATGAATCGTGTAGCCGATAACGCCAGGACCCGTGTAAATCCGCATACTCGTAATGCCGCCCGCGCAAGTAGTGGAAGCAGACGCGATGTAGTTGACAGGAGAGCCAGGACTGGACCCACTTCCCGGCGACGTGACGGTTACCGTGGGAGTGCTAGCAGAAGCCAAAATTGATGAACTAGATAGAAGCAAGAACCAACAAGTTTTTCGCAGAAACATCTGGCAACCTCGCAGTGAAATGGCCGATTAGAAGACAGACAGGCCTGCTTAGTTGCTCGTCTGTAGCGATGTAGAAAAGCCTGCTACATAGAAATGCTTATGGTGAATCCCCCCAGTCAACGTACGTGGCCCTAGGTACGAGCTACTTGAAATTGAGCAGGATTCATCGTTTCAGGTATCTGTCGGTGTGGTTGATCCAATCCGCGCGCGGCGGATGAAAACTATCCACGTCACTGACAATGCGCGATGAAGCCGGAACTGCCGTCCGAGGTGTAGACCTGCCCGGTTACCTCATTGTGATCGTTAATACCGTTTGCATTGGCGTTAGGCTGCGCATTTGGCACCTTGATGTCTTTAAATACGCCATTGCTGTACATGAATGCCTCTGCAAGAACACCGACAAAATAATTACCAACGATCGTACCAGCATTGTTGATGTCAGACGGGAAAGTCGAGCCAGTCGCTTTCGGGTTTTTGATAGTCGTAAATGTCCGGTTCTTTAAGATAAAACCTTCGTACACACCAGTACCCTTGTATTCCGCTCCGAGTATGACGCCGGTGTCATTGATGCTTTGAACGACGGTATCCACAGCGCCTGGAAATTGGATCGAATGGAATTTGCCGTTCTTGTATTCGAAACCGTGCGTATGAATTGAGCCCGGCAGCGAATATTGGCCGACGATGGTGCCCCATTTATTTATTCCAAGCGGGACCGTATCGGAGGCGTTCGGATAGTTAAATGTGACCACCTTCGAGCCGTAGATTACTATGCCGTGAGTGTGTCCGGTCGGACCCTGATAATACCCGATGGTGACACCCTGCGAATTACGCCGCGAAAAGGTAGTCTGCAGCTCGTGGTACCGGAAGATTTTAATGCTCCCATCTGAGTAGCGAATGAAGGCTGGCGGCTTTGTGCCTTGGTAGAAGCTAAACGTGCCGCCAACCACTGTGCCGAAGTTGTTAATCCCGTGTGGAATAGTATCTTTGCGGAGATCGATTCTTTTGAATGTTTTCCATCCAGTGCAGGTGGCCGTCTGAGCTTGCGCAAGCGAGGAAAGAAAAAGAAGAACGAATGTAGCTAAAGCAGCGAGAGTGCGAGATGCCATTTTGGTTTTGCCTCCACAATTCGCACGATTAGAGAAGGCAGCGAAACGCTAAGTTGCTCACACATAAAGTGGAAAGTTGATGAAACCAGGAATCTGGCCTTAGATTCGCGTCGGCGTAGCTCGGTATTCGCCTTCTAAGGTTGGATCGAGAGAGAAGCGCGCGGAGACTGAGCTATTTTCGAAGATAGGTGTCGGTCTTGTTGATCCAATCCGCGCGCGGCGGATGAAAAGTATCTATCGCGACCGTGTCTTCCAACGCCTCAGCTTTGTGCGGCATGTTCGGAGGAATCACCAGCACTTCACCAGCACGCACCACGATTTCTTTTCCGTCAATCCAGAATTTTAGCGCGCCTTCAAGAGTAGCGCTGAGTTGCTCATTGACGTGGCTGTGCATCGGAACAATGCAGCCCTTTCTGAGCAAGATGCGCGCCAGCATAACTTCCTCGCCTACAATGAGCTGCCTTTCCAGCAAAGGATTCAGTACTTCAGCTTCCACATTTTTCCACGCAAGATATTTCAGCACGGCCGGTTTGCGGTTTCTGGTGACCGTTCGTTTCAGCGCCACCTTCTTTACTAGTGCAAGTCCTGCCATTTGTTTCTTAGTCGATCTCTTCTTCATGATGATCACAATCCCTTATATGCGCCGCCATCCACCGATATCGTTTGCCCAGTGATGTAAGACGCGCGCTCTGATGCGAGCCAGACAATGGTGTCGGCGATTTCTTCCTGACTGGAGGCGGCAACGCTTCGCGACCCGCCATTTACGGCCGGTTTCCATAAACCTTGAATTATATGTCGCCTGATTTCCCGAGTCCGTGCTTGCTCATCTTCGGTCCGCGAATTTAACCTTATAGCCTATAGAACAGGAGTTCCCATGAAGCGGCACAACTTTCGCCCTGAAACAGAATCTGTTCACGGCGGCACCAACCTTGATAAGCGCAACGCGCCCATGGCCCAGCCGATCTACCAGACCTCGACATTCCAGGTTACAGATTCCGAGCAGCAGTTGCGCGCGACTCATACGGACATGTTCTACACGCGTTATGGCAACCCGACGCACACGGCGGTGGAAGCGCGCATTGCCGAACTCGAGGGCGCGGATGCTGCCCTGTTGTTTGCATCGGGAATGAACGCGATCACCACTAGTATTCTGGCTCTCGTCAAGGCTGGCGATCACATCGTCGCGCAACGCGACATTTACGGCGGCGTAACGAAGTTTCTTTCCGCTTGGTTACCGAAGCTGGGTGTGGAAACCACTTTCGTGGATACGACTGATTACGATCAGCACGCGCGGGCGATTCGGCCCCATACCAGACTGCTGTATCTAGAGTCTCCAACCAATCCAACCTTGCGCGTAGTTGACCTGCGCAAACCCGTGGCAATTGCGAAAGAGCGTCAGATCATTACTCTCATTGATAGCACCTTCGCAACACCTATCAATCAGCGGCCTGCGGAATTCGGTATTGATCTGGTTCTGCATTCGGGCACGAAATACTTTGGCGGACATACGGATCTGATCTGCGGCGTCGCTGCCGGACGGCGTGACCTGATTGATGAGATCCACCACACGCGCACTACGCTCGGCGGAACCATGGATCCACACGCGGCGTTTCTCCTTCTGCGCGGGATCAAGACTCTAGCGGTACGTTTGGAACGCCAAAATGAGAGCGCGCTGCGAATTGCAGAGTTCCTGAGCCAGCATGGAAGGGTAAGGTCGGTAAACTATCCGTTTTTGAAGGGACATCCGCAGCGTGCGCTCGCCATGGAACAGATGAAAGGTGGAGGTGGCGTGCTCAGCTTTGAAGTTGACGGCACGGGTGAAGATGCAAAGCGCCTGAGCGAAGCGTTGCACCTGTTCACTCTCGCACCAAGCCTTGGGGGAGTCGAGTCGCTGGTTTCGATTCCCGTGCTGACCTCTCACGCAATGATTTCTGCTGAGCACCGTCAGAAAATGGGTGTTACCGAGCAACTTGTTCGGCTTTCTGTCGGGATTGAGAATGTAGAGGACTTAATCGCCGATCTGGAGCAAGCGTTGGCAGCTGTAGCAACGCAACAACAAGTGGCGGTTGGATAGTCTCTATCGGAACCTTATGTTTGCCATTCCGAACCGTCGAGCGTGCAAGAAGGTAAAGAACCTGCTTATCTCGGACAGACTGCAGATTCCTCTTCTTTCGCTTCGCTTTGACCCCTCGGAATGACAGGCGAATACAAAATAGTCGAAAGAATCCAGAAAAATGAACCCTTCAGCCGCCGCCGTCGTCGGACTGGGATTTGTCGGCAAAGCACACCTAGAAGCATTGCGACGACTTGGCATTCCAGTTCGCGGAATTCTCGGCAGTTCTCCCGAACGCACCCGCGAAGCTGTACGCGAGCTCAAAATAGATCGCGGCTATTCTTCTTTGGACGAACTGGTCAAAGACACCAGCGTGAGTGCTGTCCACGTCTGCACACCTAACTACGTTCACCATAACCAGGCAAAGGCAGCGCTCGAAGCAGGCAAGCACGTAATGTGCGAAAAGCCGTTGGCAATGAATACTCGCGAGAGCCAGTCGTTAATCGGACTCGCCAGCGGACAAGGTCGCGTTGGCGCAGTCACCTACAACCTACGTTACTACCCGCTTTGCCATGAAGCTCGCGCCCTCGTAAAAAGAGGGGTGATCGGCGAACCGCGACTGATTCATGGCAGCTTCTTGCAAGATTGGCTGCTCTATCCCACCGACTGGAATTGGCGCTTACAGCCCGAACTCGGCGGTGACATGCGAGTGGTCGCGGACATCGGCACGCATTGGCTCGACCTGCTGACGTGGATCACCGGTAAGAGAGTGATGGAATTATGTGCTGACCTGGCAACTGTTGTTCCTGTAAGAAAACGTCCGCTTGGACGAGTAGCAACATTCCAGCAGAGCGTAGGAGAGACGAAAGATTTTCAAATCACCACGGACGACTACGCTTCCATCCTGCTGCATTTCGAGGGCGGCGCACACGGCGTGTGTACGGTTTCGCAAATCAGTGCGGGCCGCAAGACGCGCCTGTGGTTCGAAGTGGACGGCTCCGAGGGCTCGCTGGCGTGGAACTCCGAAGATCCAAACACGCTTTGGATTGGGCGTCGGCGCGAGCCCAACCAAGAGATGATCAAAGATCCCTCGCTCATGAGCCCCGAAGCGCGTGGATATGCGGCTTATCCGGGGGGCCATGCGGAGGGTTATCCGGACACGTTCGTACAGTTATTCAAAGATTTCTACGTCTACCTTGAGGCACGCGAGTTTTCCCGGCCGCGCACCTTCCCGACCTTTGAAACAGGGTACGATGAGATGCGTCTCTGTGAGGCCATCGCGCAGAGCGCGCGTGAGCGTCGCTGGGTGACCTTGAGCTAAACTCGTCAGCGTCAGTGCCTTGGTTTTGTTAAACTGGCTGCGTTCTTCGCCGCTTCGCTCCAGTCGCAGCAGACCGTAAGGAGGTTCCAGCCATGAAGCGCGCCCTGAAAATCGTCGCCATTGTCATTGGAGTTCTGATCGTTGTTGTCCTGGCTCTCCCGTTCATCGTCAACGTAAACAACTTTCGTCCACGCATCGAGGCGGAGCTGACTACAGCACTCGGGCGCAAAGTAAGCATTGGAGATCTGAGTCTTTCTCTGTGGTCAGGAAGCTTGGCCGCAGATGACATCGCCATCGCAGATGACCCAGCGTTCGGCAACATGCCATTCATTCGCGCGAAGTCCCTCGATGTTGGCGTCGAGATGATGCCGCTCATCTTCTCTAAGACGTTGCACATTACCGATCTCACTTTGACGCAACCGCAAGTCACTTTGCTGCGTGCGCGCTCGGGACGGTGGAATTTCTCGACACTGGGGAATGCCAGTCCGCAGGCAAAACAACCTGCGCCCCCTACGCCTGCTCCGCCTGCGGCTGCTCAAAAGTCGTCGCCACCGGCTGAATCCGGTTCTGATCAATCGTTCCAGCAAAATCTCTCGGTGGGAAAACTGAGCATAAAAGACGGCGTGGTTTCGATAGGCGATTCCGGCACTTCCGCCAAGCCGCGTGTGTACAAGAACGTCAATGTCACAGTGAAGAATTTCGCGTTCACCTCACAATTTCCTTTCACGCTGAGCGCCGACCTTCC
>Ga0209056_10001257_pt1 | contig 27760 bp, 24 predicted proteins | sample GraSoiAngelo_114_FD_185876 | JGI IMG/M metagenome (GOLD analysis project Ga0209056, IMG submission 185876) | Grasslands soil microbial communities from the Angelo Coastal Reserve, California, USA - 14_0903_13_40cm (SPAdes) (version 2) | ecosystem: Environmental > Terrestrial > Soil > Grasslands... | reverse complement strand
CCAGCTTCGCGCGACATACTGCGCCGGCCAGAGATTTCAAAGTACGTTGCGGGGTGGGGGCGCCCCGGAGATATTGGTTTTGTTGCGCATGAGAAGAGGGGCGAAGCGCTGATTGGTGCGGTGTGGTTGCGACAGCCGACGGACACATCTGGCGTAGTGCCGGAGCTCGCATTAGCCGTGAAACAAGAGCATCGCGGACACGGCATCGCCACGGCTCTGCTGACACAATTGGTCCGCGCAAATCCCGATCAATCGACGATCTCAATCAGCTTCGTCGCGGGTAAACCGGTGTTGCGTCTTTACGAGCGATTCGGATTCAAGGTGATTGATCGACAGCGCGACGCGGTTGTGATGCAGAGGCAAACGTAAGCGCGTCCCTCGATTCACTCGGGCGAACGAACGTTCAGGGCGCAAAAATTAAGAGCACAAATACAGCGAAAAGGAGTAAGTGGACGCAGCCCTGCAAAACATTTGTCTTTCTGCTGGTAAACGTGACGACACTCACTGCCAGGGTCAACAGCAGCAACGGAAGATTGCCGCCTTGCACCCCGAGTACGACTGATTGTCTCGTGCTGAGTCCAATCGTCAACACAGCGGAGATAGTGAGTCCGATAGTCGCGAGCACGGACCCGAACAGGATGTTTATCGAACGCTGCAACTGATTGCGCAAGGTGGCGTCGATCGCGCCTATTCCTTCTGGCGCAAGCACCAGGGCTGCGATTATTGCGCCGCCAAATGCTTGAGGCATGCCAAATCTCTCGATGCTGTTGTCCAACGGGATAGCGAACTTTTTCGCCAGTAAAATAACCGTAACCATGTAAAGGAGCAGCATCGTCGCGTGAAATCCGGTGGAATAAGTCTGAAGCGGATGATGAGCGGAGTTGGCCGCGGACACGGTCTCCCTGTATTCCACGAAATAACGACGGTGTCGCATCGTCTGGATCAGTAGAAAAATCGCGTAAAGCAACAGCGACATCACAATGAGAAAGATCTCCTGCTCGGTGGAAAATGTTGGGCTGCTTGTCGAAGTAGTGAAATTTGGCAGGACCAAGCCGAGGACCGCTAATGTCATGATGACGTTGAGATAGGAGTTGACGCCTTGCAGATTGTAGTATTGCTCGCGATAGCGCAATCCACCGATTACCAGGCACAGGCCAACGAATCCATTGAGGGCAATCATGACCACCGCAAAAATTGCGTCGCGCCCAAGCGTTGGATTATTCGCGCCGTGCAACATTGCCGTCGATATCATGACCACCTCAATGCTGATGGCTGACAGCGTCAGGATTAAAGTTCCGTAAGGTTCACCTAATTTGACGGCAAGACATTCGGCATGCCGCACTACGCACATGGCTGACCAAAGAATCACTGCGAAAAGCCAGATGAACACACCGATGAGACGCGCCGGGTGTGCGATGATTTCGACCAACTGGCTTCCTGCTGCGAAAAAAATCGCGACTGTTACCAACCCGATTAGCAGCGGAAAGGCAGTCCGGATCGCGCTGCTGAGTTGCTGTGCGTTCTTCGCCTGCTGAAATCCTGCCGCGTGTTCAGACATGCGCCGGGAGCATATCGATTGCGCGTGAGCGATGCAATCGGGCGGTACGGTCTTCCAGGGGAAGCGAATAGGGTCGCGCTCCAGAACGAAAGGATTTATCTATCCGCCCGCTACGGCACCGATGATCAGGAATGGTTCCGTCCCGGTTGCAATTTGATCTGGCAGCGGCGCATCGGGCGATTCGTGGGATAAATCTTCGCCGCAGGCAAAAAATCGGACCATTGGCCGGCGCAGTTGCGTCACATGATCGCGTATTGTCCCTCGCAACATCGGATATTTCGCTTCAAGGACATCCAGCAGCGACCGCTGAGTTGGCGTTCCGTTAAGCTCAAGTTCCACTTCACCATCGATGTGGGCGAGGGTACGCAGATGAGGCGGAAGGATAACGCGCATCATGGCAATGTTTGGGCCTCCACCGAGAGCACCGCAGGAAGGTCGCGGACAATTGGCTTCCACCTGTCCCCTGCGTCGGCCGATGCATAAACTTGTCCGCCGGTGGTGCCGAAATAAATCCCGCACGGTTCAAGCGAGTCAACCGACATCGCGTCGCGCAATACGTTTACGTAGCAGTTGCGTTGCGGCAGACCTTTCGTTAGGGCTTCCCATTCGTTGCCGCCTGTCCGGCTGCGATACACTCGCAATCTGCCGCTGGGCGGGTAATGCTCCGAATCGCTTTTGATTGGTACGACGTAAATCGTTTCGGGTTCATGCGCATGAACGTCAATCGGAAATCCGAAATCACTTGGCAAATTGCCGCTGACCTCGCGCCACGAACCACCCGCGTCATCGCTGCGCATCACGTCCCAGTGCTTTTGCATGAATAAGGTGTTCGGGCGCGATGGATGCAACGCGATCCGATGCACGCAGTGACCGACCTCCGCGTTGGGGTCCGGAATGTACTGCGAGTGCAGTCCGCGATTGATCGGCTTCCATGTCTGGCCGCCGTCGTCGGTGCGAAAGGCGCCGGCAGCCGAGACTGCAATGGAAATTCGCTCAGGATTGATCGGATCGAGAAGAATGGTGTGCAAACACAGGCCGCCCGCGCCCGGCTGCCATTTCGGACCGGTGTCGCTGCCCCGCAGTCCTGCGAATTCATGCCACGATTCTCCACCGTCTTTTGATTGGAATAACGCGGCATCTTCTACGCCCGCGTAAATGTGATCGGGATCGTGGAGCGATGGTTCCAAATGCCAGACGCGCTTGAATTCCCAAGGATGCTGCGTGCCGTCGTACCACTGGTGGGTCGTGAGCGGTTTCCCCGTTTCAGGCGAAGCATCGTAAACGAACATGTTGCTTTCGCCTTTCGGCATTCCTTCCGACGTCATCAAGTCCTCCGGCTTTGTGCCGGGCGGATTCCACGTTTTGCCGCCGTCGTCGGAACGCTGAATGACTTGCCCGAACCAGGTGCTCGTCTGCGACGCGTAGATCCGGTCGGGATTAACCGGTGAACCTTTCACGTGATAAATTTCCCAGCCAGCGAAATGCGGGCCGCTCACCTTCCATCGTTTACGCGCGCCGTCCGATGTAAGGATAAACGCGCCTTTTCGTGTGCCGACCAAAACTCTGACTGTGCTCATGATTTTCTCCTTTTTTTGTTTGCTCGATCGTTGTTCTCTGCGATTCGCGTTTTAACCAGCTTCTTCACCAACGCGACCGGCAACGGTTTGTCTGGAGAGAAGCGAAGCGTGCCTTTGCTGGTTTGAAAATTCCTTAACTCGTCCTGAAACTTTTTCAACGTCTTGGAACTTCCTAGATAAAACGCGCAATGATTCCTCCACGCTCCAAAGAAAACCAATGAATGTCCAGTGAGGCGAAACGCAGGAATTCCGTAGCTGATGCACTCCTGTGCTTCGGGTCGCGACCGTGCGAATGATCCTGCGAAGTTTATTAAGAGCGGTGCGCTGATCCGGATTCGCCCGCGCCAGATATTCATCAATAGTCTCGGGTTTCCGTTTTGTTATTTGCATGGCACGTTGCGATTTCACGGGTGAATTCTTTATTCATTGAGAGAGCGCGACGCTGGAACCGATCTCCAGCCGATTTACTTCTCTTTGGCTGCCTGCTTCAGTTTCTCGATGTCGATCTTCTGCATCTGAAGCATCGCGTGCATGACGCGTTCGGCCTTCGCTGCATCCTTATCGTGCAACATGTCAATCAGAACGGCTGGAGTAACCTGCCACGACACGCCGAATTTATCCTTGAGCCAGCCGCACGCGGATTCCTGTCCGCCACCCGCGCTAAGTTTCTCCCAATAATAGTCCACTTCTTTCTGGGTTTCGCAGTTCACAACGAACGAAACCGATTCATTGAACTGGAACTGGGGACCGCCGTTTAAAGCGACGAATTTTTGGCCTTCGATCTCAAATTCAATTGTCAGCACCGATCCTACTGGGCGGCCAGTTGCTGAGACTTTGGCTGCTTCCTGGCCGTAGCGCAGGATTCTGCCGGTCTTCGAGTCTTTGAAGATCGACGTGTAAAACTTCACGGCGTCCTCGGCCTGATCGTCAAACCACAAGAATGGAGTAATTTTTTGCATGTTTTTTCTCGTTTTGTTCATGTCTGCGACGAATAAATCGAAGCGGTCCGGACAAAATTTTCAACAAAGAGACAAATTAACCAATCACTCTGGATCGTACATCTGCAAAGCGTGAATTCATCTACTTCGACGCGACTTTGGTCAGCTTGGTCCGCACGAAAGTAGTTTCGCAGTAACTGCGGATGGCGCATGAGATTTGGCGTTTCACACAAACGCCCTAGAATGATCCGATGCTAATCGACACTCACGCACACCTCGATTCTCTGTCATGTCGAGCGAAGTCGAGACGTCTCTGGATTGAATTTTCCAGAAGAGAATCCGAGATTTTTCACCTACGTTCGGAACCACAAAAATGCTGATTGACACTCACGCACATCTCGATTTTCCCGAGTTCGCAAATGATCTCGAGGATGTGCTGCGCCATGCCGAGCAGGCTGATGTGAAACGCGTCATCACCATTGGTACTTCAATCCAGAGCAGTCGGAGTGCGATCGAGCTCGCGGAACGCTACGCGTCTGTTTACGCGGCGATCGGCGTTCATCCCAGTCACGTTGAGAAAGCAGAAGACGACGTAATCACGCCTTTGAGAGAGCTGGCGAAGAACCCGCGTGTTGTGGCGATTGGCGAGATGGGCCTAGATTATCATCACTTGCCCAGTGAAGAAGTGGCGAAGGAAAAGCAGGTGCAGGTGATGACTGCTCTGCGAAGCGAGACCGACGAAGAAATCGAAGCGCAAATTCGCGACGGCGCATACAAATCCAAACAAGCGAGTTTATTTCAGCAACAACTCGATCTGGCCGTCGAGCTTGGGCTCAACGTTGTGATTCATCAACGCGACGCGTGGGAGGACACGCTGGAACTGCTGCGCCCTTATACCGGTAAGTTGCGCGGCGTCTTTCATTGCTTCGGCGGCTCGCTCGATCAGGCGAATGAACTTCTCGATCTCGACCACCTCATTTCGTTTACGGGAATTGTCACTTTCAAAAGCGGCGTAGCGGTGCGAAAGGTCGCGGCAGAAATTGCGTTCTGGAAATTTATGCTCGAAACCGACTGCCCATACCTGGCGCCCACACCCTTTCGTGGAAAGCGCTGCGAACCGGCGCACACGCGCATCGTAGCGGAAGTGATCGCGGCGGCACGAGGAGTTTCACTGAGCGAAATTGCTGAAGCAACAACCGAAACCGCAGAGAAGTTTTTCAGGTTTAATCGCGCATGAGATTAGGCAATTACCTGTTTCTTCTTGTTGCTCTATTCCTCGCATCCTGCGCAGCGCCCGATATCCAGCACCACATCGTCATCAGCACGCGCGACCAAAAGCTGGCCGTATTGGACCGCGGCACTCTGTTGACTACGTATCCCGTATCAACTTCGAAGTTCGGATTGGGTGATTACTCGCGAAGCAGTCGCACGCCGCTGGGCGAACTGGAGGTCGCAAAAAAGATCGGCGATAATGCGCCGCTCGGCGCCGTGTTCAAGGATCGGATTCGAACGGGCGAAATTGTTGCGCCAAATTCTCCCGGTCGCGATCCGATTGTCACGCGCATTCTTTGGCTGCGAGGACGCGAAGCGCAAAACGCCAATGCATTTGGCCGGTACATCTACATTCATGGCACGCCGGAAGAACGGGTGATCGGAAGGCCAGCGAGCTACGGATGTATTCGGATGCGCTCGAGCGACATTATTCAACTGTACAACATTGTAGGAGTGGGTGCGGCGGTGACGGTCGTGGACGTGCCGCTCATCAGCGCAGTTCCAGGGCTCGCTTCAGCTCACTCAATGTCGCCGGCAAATACCGCACCATTTGTGATGCGTTAGTGGTAGGGACATCGCTGCGATGTCCGGACGGCGCAGCGCGGCGGCCCTACCTACGGCAGTCTCCCGAGGCGCTCCCTCGGCGTGCCGCGCGAAAGTAAATCCATGTCCGCGTCAACCATGATGCGGATGAGCTCGTGGAATCGCACCTTCGGTTCCCATCGGAGAATTTTTTTTGCTTTCGAGGCGTCACCAAGCAAAAGGTCAACCTCAGCCGGGCGCTCGTAACGCGGGTCATGTTTGACGGACTGCTTCCAATCGAGATCGGCGTGGGCGAACGCCGCTTCGACGAATTCGCGCACGGTGTGGGTTTCACCGGTGGCCAGGACGAAGTCGTCGCCTTCCCCGAGTTGTACAATTCGCCACATGCCTTCGACGTACTCCGGCGCGTATCCCCAGTCGCGTTTTGCCTCTAGATTGCCCAGGAACAATTCCTTTTGCAGCCCGTGCTTAATCGCAGCGACTGCCCGCGAGATTTTGCGACTGACGAAAGTTTCACCGCGTCGTGGGCTTTCGTGATTAAACATGATGCTGTTGCTAGCGCAGAGGCCGTAGCTCTCGCGATAATTTACAGTCGCCCAATATGAGAAAACCTTGGCGACGCCGTATGGGCTTCGCGGCCAGAAGGGTGTCTTCTCATTTTGAGGAACTTGCTGCGCCTTGCCGAACATTTCGCTGCTGGCAGCTTGAAGGAAGCGCGTGCGCAATCCCGCTTCGCGTATTGCTTCCAGGATTCGGATCGTACCAACCCCGGTAACATCCGATGTGTACTCAGGAATGTCGAAACTGACGCGCACGTGGGTTTGTGCGCCGAGATGATAAATCTCATCCGGTTTCAATTCATAAAGAAGCTTTACCAGATTCACCGAATCGCTGAGGTCTCCATAGTGCAGAAACATTCGGACACCGTTCACGTGCGGGTCGGCATAAAGATGATCAATCCGCGAAGTGTTGAACGTACTGGCCCGGCGAATGATCCCGTGGACTTCGTAGCCTTTCTCCAGCAGAAAATCCGCCAAATAACTTCCGTCTTGGCCAGTGATGCCGGTAATCAGCGCCCGCTTCATTTGTTGTAGTGTAGCGCATGCATCCCGCATGCAATTCAAACACACGCAAGCCAGAGGCTCGCGCTACTTTACTCGGGTGGTGTTACCATGATTCGCGCTAACACTGCGCGCTGGGCCCCAATGAGCGCGCTGATGCCGTTGCGACCGAGCGTGAGCATCTCATCGAGCTGCGAGCCTGCAAACGTCGCTTCTTCTCCCGAGCTTTGCACTTCTACGAATTCTCCGTCCTCGGTGGCAACGAGATTGAAATCCACCGAAACCAGCCTGTCTTCATCGTAATTGAGGTCGACGACCGCCTGTCCATCGAGAATGCCGGCACTGATTGCGGCAACCAGTTTTTGCATCGGCGGCGAGTCGAGTTTTTTTTCCCTTACCAATTTTCGGCAGGCGATGGCCAGCGCCAGGCTGGCGCCGGTGATTGCGGTCGTGCGCGTGCCGCCATCGGCTTGCAACACATCGCAATCCATCCAGATGGTGCGCGGCCCGAGTTTCTCCAAGTCCATCACTGCGCGCAAGGACCGGCCAATCAATCGTTGGATTTCAACGCTACGACCGTCGATACGACCTTTTGTTACGTCGCGAGGTTTGCGCGGCTGGGTGGAGTACGGCAACATTGAATATTCAGCCGTCAGCCATCCGCCGGTCACTGCCTGTTCTTTCATCCAGCGCGGCACAGCTTCCTCGATCGTGACGGCGCAAATAACGCGCGTGTTACCCATCGAGACGAGCACCGAACCGCTTGCGTGTGGCGCGACGTTCAATTCGAAATTGACTGGGCGGATTTCATCGGGTGCGCGGCCGTCACTTCGCTGCATTGATTTGGAACTTAGATCTGGAGCATGATTTACGCGACGAGGATTTTGCAGCAGCAGCCCGGCGGCGCAATCGGCTTGACGCCTCCAGCGGAGCATCGTTCTATAAGGCCTTTGCGTGAAAAGTATCGCTGAGACTCAGGCGGCGATTTGCATTGCCGGCGCCCACCGTTCAGGCACCAGTATGGTGACACGGCTTCTCCATTGCTGCGGGTTGGAGGTCGGAAGGAAATCGGAGTTAATGCCACCGCAAGCGGACAACCCCGACGGTTTCTGGGAGCATTTAGGCTTTGTCGCGCTAAATGACCAATTGCTTAGTGAGCTTGGCGGCGCGTGGGACCTGCCGCCGAAGGCAAACGAAGACTTCCTTACCGCACGGCTCGATCCGTTGCGTCTTAAAGCGCGTCTGCTCATCGAAAAATTCGATTCGGCGAGCGTGTGGGGCTGGAAGGATCCCCGCAATAGCTTGACCCTGCCCTTCTGGCAGCAGCTATTGCCCAGGCTCAAAACGATCGTCGTGGTGCGAAACCCGCTCGAAGTTGCTCATTCGATGAAGGAACGGAACGGAACTTCCTATTCTTTTGGTTTGCGGCTCTGGGAAATCTACAACCGGCGGGTAATTGAAGAAACAAATGGAAAAGAGCGACTCATTTCGCACTACGATAGCTTTTTCCAAGATCCTGAATTAGAACTCCTGAGGATCACGGATTTTATCGGGTTGCCGAATGCAAAAACAAGTATCGCCGCTGCTCTGGTCGCGCCGCGAAGACGGCACACGCATTTCACAGTCGAACAACTAATCGATGCCAGGGTCTCCGAAGAAATAATCGATCTTTATCGCGCGCTGCTCGCCGAAGCGTCCCCTGGCAAATCGGAGAACGCCCACGTGGCAAAAGTCTCGTCAAGCCCCAACGATTTGTTTCCTGGTTCGATTAGTCGGCTGAATACTTTTGTTCCAGAACGGATGGCGCAGATCGAACGTCTCTATAGCGACTTGCTCGCGCAAGCCGACGCGCGCCACAAGGCGCAAGTGGAGGAACTCACCAGGCATCTGGAGGAAACGAATGAGCTTCTTCGAGATAGAAGTGTCAGCCTTGCTGAAACCGAAGCGGGCGCGGAAGAGCTGCGAAACCGTCTCCGTGAGCAGCTGAAGAACATTCAAAGACTCTTCCGGTTCTTGGATGAGACTGATCTGGCGGCGGCCCAGCTTCGCTCTTCGGCTCGCTGGAAAGTGGCCAACCCAATCGCCGCCTTAAAGGCCAAACTTTCGCCCAGACGAGCGCGGCAGTTATTGGGCTACGGGCATTTGGAGAAAATCGTTTCGACTTATCGAAAGTGGCGAAGCACACATCTCGAGGTAGCGGAGATTGGCGGTGAAATCGAAGCTTTGGCTTCGGGCGCAGTTGCGGCGCGCAAGCAGGCCATTGCGCCCAATCAACCGCCAAAACCAACGCGCCCAATTGAGTTTTCTATTCACGAGGAGGTCGAAGTTTCAATCGTCATTCCAGTGTTCAACCAGCTGCGCTTCACCCAAGCATGCCTTGCATCTCTTCAGGAACATCAGGGAGCAGAACGATTTGAAGTCATTGTCGTGGATGATTGCTCCACTGACGAGACTTCGGAAAGCGTTCGGCAGATTCCCGGGATTGTTTATCTGCGCAATGAGACAAATTCTGGTTTCATTGCCTCGTGCAATCGCGGGGCAGAGAAGGCACGCGCTCAATATCTCGTCTTCCTGAACAACGACACGCTTGTCCGGGATGGCTGGTTAAGAGTCCTCCTTGATACCTTTTCAGAAGATCCAAAGGCGGGCATTGTCGGCTCAAAGCTCATTTATCCCGACGGCCGTTTGCAGGAAGCCGGCGGAATCATCTGGCAAGACGCTTCCGGTTGGAACTACGGCAAGTTCGATGATCGCCAAAAACCCGAATACAATTACCTGCGCGAAGTGGATTACTGTTCCGCGGCAGCATTGATGATTTCCAAATCGCTGTTCGAGAACGTAGGCGGCTTTGATTCGCGTTATGCGCCAGCCTACTACGAAGATACCGATTTGGCGTTCAAAGTCCGCCAGGCCGGCTACAAGGTGTTATACCAGCCGCTAAGCGAGGTCGTCCACTACGAGGGAGCAACCGGCGGAACCGATCTAAAAACCGGGACAAAAAAGCACCAGGAAATCAACCGCTCGGTGTTTGCAGAAAAGTGGGCTGCAGAACTGAAGACAAAATCAGTTAATGGCGACTGGGTGTTTCTGTGGCAGGCGCCGCGAGGGAAAAAAAATATCCTCGTGATCGACCATCATCTCCCGAAACCGGACCAGGATTCGGGCTCTCTTCGGATGTTTCAGATTCTCAAGTTGCTTCGTCAACTTGGCCACCGCGTCGCTTTTATGCCGGACAACCTGGCAAACGAAACGCCGTATGCTGCCGAACTCCAAAAACGCGGAATCCAGGTTGTACATTATCCGTACGTCAAAAAAGTGCGCGACTACCTTACGGCGCACGGCTCTGAGTTGGATGTCGTCGTGCTAAGCAGATGCGATTTTGCGTACAAACACACACCGGATGTCCGGCGGCACGCACCTCAGAGCCGAATTATTTTTGATACGGTCGATCTTCATCATGTGCGCGAAGGCGGCGAAGCGGAATTAACCGGCGATCTCCAGATGCACCGGAATGCGCAGCAAAAACGGCTACTGGAATACCAAGCCGTTGAGCAGGCCGATGAGACCTGGGTTGTAAGCCCACTAGAGCAGCGGCTCCTCCAGGAAAGCTTTCCCGCTAAATCAATTCAGCTGGTTTCAAACATTGTCGATATTGCCGGGTCGAAAACGCCGTTTTCGTCTCGCCGGGATTATCTGTTTATCGGCGGATTTCAACATCGGCCCAACATCGATGCCGTACTGTTTTTTGTGCAGAAGATCTACCCGCTTGTCAGACAACATCTGCCGGATGCGAAATTCTATGTACTCGGCGGTAAGGTGCCGCCGGAAATTGCGGCCCTGGCAACCGAACGAATCATCATCGCAGGGCCGCAAAAAGATGTCCGCCCGTTTTTCGATAGGATGAAACTGTCGATTGCGCCGTTGCGTTTCGGCGCCGGCGTGAAAGGCAAGATCAACCAAAGCATGGCGTTTGGTGTGCCGGTGGTGGCAACTTCACGCGCGGTAGACGGAATGGGGCTTAGAGACCGCGAGGAGGTTCTGATCGCGGACGAACCGGATGCTTTTGCGCGAGCGGTGATTGAGCTATACCAATCAGAGGAACTTTGGACCCGGCTTTCCGCTAATGGCATCAAGAAGACGCGCGAGCTCTATTCTCCGGAAACGGCGCGCAGAAAACTGGAGTTCTTGTTCAGCAACGAACACTTCACTTGTTCGGCATTACCCGCACCGATCGACCGGCCGAGTGTGGCCGTTGCAGCGGCAAGCTAGTCCGGGCTCTCTTTCCAGTGAACCGTGCAGTAAAAAGCGGATCGATTACCGGAAAAATAACCGCGAATCCTAATCCCCTGCCTTTCGGTCAAAACTGCGTGACCATCGCGTGGGAGACAAACGATCCAGTGGGAGCAGAGTTGCGCGTTGCAACGTCTCACGGCGAAGAAAAATTGGTGAGCAGGGGAGTAAACGGCCAGACAGAGATTCCCTGGATCGCCGATTCAATCTACGACTTCCGGCTGTACTGCGCCAGTCAGCCGGATACCCCCGTCGGGTCGGTAACAGTGACACGCGACCTCAGCTCTGTTTCGGCCATCCTGGGCGAACTCGAAACCGCAGTAAGACAGGGGACCATTGAGATCAAGGAGATAGCGCAATTCATTGCGGCAGTAGTCCCCCGTTGCATCCAGAGCAAAATGTTCGGCCAGATCTTTCCACTATGGGAGCGACACGGGTTTCATGTCACGCCAGTCCATTTCTACCAGCCTATTCCCGATACCCGATCCTTGCCTGAATCTCTCTGGGGCCGACCAAGCGAGCTTGTAGGCATTGATATGAATCAGCGGGCGCAACTCAACTTGCTCCGGACATTTTCAAAATTCCGCGACGAATTTCAGCGGTTTCCAACTGCGCCACCTCCGGAGCACGATCGGTTTTTTCTTGGCAACGGTCTTTTTGATGGTGTTGACGCGCTGGTGGCCTACTGCATGGTTCGTCACTTCCAGCCGCGCTTGGTTATCGAAGTGGGCAGTGGTTTTTCTTCACTCGCATTGGGTGAGGCCGCATCGAAAAATGGCTTCGCGCCGATCATTTGTATTGAACCATTTCCACGCGACTTTCTTCGCAAAGGATTTCCAGGGTTGCAAACTTTGATCGAGAAGAACGTCCAGGAAATTAGTCTGGAATTTTTCTCGCAACTGCAATCGGGCGATATCCTGTTTATCGACAGTTCGCATACAGTCAAAATTGGGGGAGACGTAAATTACCTGTTCCTAGAGATCCTGCCGCGGCTCAAGCCAGGAGTGATGGTGCACGTGCACGATATTTTCCTGCCATTCGAGTACCGGCGCGATTGGGTGATGGATGAGTTTCGCTTTTGGAGCGAACAATACCTGTTGCAAGCCTTCTTGAGCTTTAATTTAGAGTTCGAGGTCGTGATGGCGAATCGATATCTCGCGCACAAATACCTGGACGATCTCAAAGTAGCCTTTGCGAATTTGGCAAATCTTGAAGCTGGTCGTCCCTCTTCAGTAAGATGGGGCGGAGGAAGTTTCTGGATGCGCCGGAAGCCACGCTAAATAATGACCGAGAGAAATGGAAGAGGGAACTAACAGACCCATTTTCGTTGTCGGCTCTCCGCGTTCGGGAACCAGCATCTTCACTTGGTGTCTGGGTCAGCATCCCAATATTTTCCCGGTGCCAGAATCGAACTGGATGGGCGATTTCGCGGTGCATGTTGCCGTTGCGTACCAAGTTGGCGCGGGACGAGGCGATCATAGCATTTTAAGCGCCATGGATATCGGGGAGGATGAATTGTTCGCGGCCTTCGGGCAAAAGATTAACGGACTGATCCTGCGTCATCGAAGAGACCTTGAAAGGAAACGGCAATCGAAAAGGCCAGCTGGCATTACAGGACGTTGGGTTCGCGGCAGAAATGCACACTGCGAGCCCAAAGCGCGCTGGGTGGATGGCACGCCGGAATACTCGCTGTTTATTTGTGGTTTGCGAAAACTGTTTCCACAGGCCCGCTTCGTTCACATTTTTCGAGAAGTAGGCGAAGTCGTGCGGTCAATGCTAAACTTTCATCGAATCGCGGGCACCCATTTGGTTGCCAACGAAGAGGAAGCGTACAAGTACTGGTTCCGCACTGTCAAAGCATGCGTCAAAGCAGAAGAGGCCTACGGTCCGACTGTCGTCCATCGGATCCGATACGCAGATCTAATCAAAGATCCTCAAGCGGCAATGCGTTCAGTGCTCGATTTTCTCGCTGAACCGTATTGTGCGCAATGTCTGGAACCGCTTTCAGAGCGGATCAACAGCTCCAATGTGCCGCTAGATTTCACGATCGGTGATTCTACGGTCAACCCTTCGGTACTCGAGAAGGCAATGCGCTTGTGCAGGCAGGTGAACGAAACTTCCTCGCCTGCTCGAACTTCAAGTGTGGCAGCTGCTGCAATGGAGACTGCATTTAGGCAACGCGTAAAGTACGTGGCGAGCGTAGACATCGCGTACAAGAAAATGAGGGAGCTAGTCAAGACGTTGAACCCATCGGCCTTGGTCCTTTGCGCAATGACCCATGCTGCGCTCGCAATCGGCGCTTCCGCGGCCGTCACCCTGTCGCAGCTGTCGTAACCGCGTTTTACAAGGGGCCTCAGAAGCCGACATTTTCGCGACCGGAGAATCACGCACACTGGCGAGATCAGGATTCAGGTAAGATGCAACACCAGAAAAACAGACCGATTTTCGTAGTCGGCTCGCCACGGTCCGGCACAAGCATCCTTACTTGGTGCCTGGGTCGGCATCCGAATATCATTCCGCTCGAAGAATCCGGCTGGATGGGAGACCTGGCCATCGATCTCGCTATTTACTATCAGATTGGAACCGCGCGCGACGATTACTCGCTCCTGAGTTCGATGGGCATCCACAACGCGGAATTTTTCTCCCGCTTCGGCGAAACCATTACCGAGCTGATTCTCAGCCACCGCGTCGATCTTGAGAGAAAACGATGGAGACGCGCCGCCGGCCCGGCCACGCCAGACCACTGTTTCGTCCCCTGGTATGACGCGAAGACACGTTGGGTCGATGGCACGCCGGAGTACTCGCTTCACATTTGCGGATTGCGCAAGCTTTTTCCCGACGCGCAATTCGTCCACGTGTTCCGCGATGCGATTTCGGTGGTTCGATCGATGTTGCACTTCCACCGTGTCTCCGGGCAGAGTTTGGTGGCCGACGCGCAGGAAGCCTATCAATATTGGCTCGCCACAGTAAGCAATTGTGCGTTGGCGGAACGCGCGTATGGCCCGGGAGCAATCCTTCGTGTGCGACACGCCGACCTCGTAGGTCTGCCGAAAGCGACTCTGGAGTCTCTCTTTGCTTTTCTCGGTGAACCTTTTGTGCCGGAATGCCTCGAGCCGCTGAGCCAACGCATCAATAGCTCGAACGTGCCAGCTGATTTTACGATAAACGAGCGCGAAGTAGACCCTGGCCTTCTGGAGCAAGCGAAAGAGCTTTGTCAGCAGCTCGAAGCAAGCCCTCAATCGCGCGAAACATCTCCCGCGGCGATCGAAGAATTGGAAGCTGCGTTTAACGAACGTGTGCATTTTGTCGCGACCTTGCCGAGGGAATTCCGCAAACCACAAGAGGTAATTGCAACTCTCCAACAGGAAAATCGCCGCCTTGCCGCTAGGGCGGAGAGACTCGCGCTGGAAGTGGAAAGAAAGAGAGCAATCATTGAGGATCTTCGCGCGCGACGAGAACGTTCCAAATGGCTGCGTTCCCCGTTCAGGGCGCTGCAGAAGACTTTCCAGCGATCTCGCCATCGCATTTGACGAGACCACACTGAACACACGCACGCTTAAGAGCATGAGATCATCCATCAATAGCAGCTGGCAATACAGTTTCTGGAGCCGTGTCATTGCTCGGTTGCGCAGTCCACGTTTTAGAGTGTCGCAAGGCGTTTTGGTGGTCGTTTGTGTTTGTCTTGTCGGCCTGGTAGGATATGTCGATTACCTGACAGGGTACGACCGCCCGCTTCTTCTGTTTTATTTGGTGCCTATTTCCCTGGCCACGTGGTTTGGCAATTTGTTGCTCGGATTGATTATTGCCATCGCAGGGATCGCAGCCTGGATGTGGTCGGATGTCGCGGCCGGCATTCCAGCGCTGAGGTTTTGGAATGTGGCCATGGCGCTGGCGTCGTTCGCGCTTTTTGCTGGGATGTTATCTAAGCTGCGAACGCTGGTGCGTGAGCTGGATCAGCGCGTGCTTGAACGAACGGCGGCCTTGGAACGCGAAGTCGCAGAGCGGCAGCGACTCGATCGCGAAATCGCCAGGGTTGCTGACCGCGAGCGCCGCCGGCTGGGCCAGGATCTCCATGACCGCCTTGGCCAACATCTGACGGGTACCGCTCTTGCGGCTCAAGTGTTGAAGGAAAAACTCGGCACAAAATCAGCGCCAGAAGCAGCGGAGGCAGAGAAGCTTGTGCGTTATGTCGAAGAGGGGATTGACCTTACCCGTAATTTGGCACGCGGTTTCTTTTCGCCGGAACTCGAAGCAGATGGTTTAAGCGTAGCATTGGAGGGTCTCGCCGAGAACATCAGCGAGCGGTTCACAGTTAACTGCATTTTTCATGGAGGGGACTCAATTCCAGTGCGCGATTCAGCAGTTGCTACACAACTCTACCGCATTGCTCAGGAGGCGGTCACGAACGCCGCCAAACACGCTGCTGCGGAGAATATTGATATTCGCGTCACCGTGAATGGTTCTGAACTTGCACTCACAATCACCGATGATGGAGTTGGGATCCCAGACAAGCTGCCAGATTCGAAAGGGCTTGGGCTCCGCTTGATGCGCCATGGCGCGGCGCTAATCGGCGCAACCTTGAGTGTCCAACGGCATGGCGGGAACGGAACGGCCGCGATATGTAAGTTGAGGATTCCAAACCAAAGCGAATCAAGTATCTCAATGTGAACTCGGACCCTCCTGTCACTGAGATGCGTAAACACCGGATTTTTGTTGTTGATGATCACCCGCTGGTCCGTGAAGGACTTACCAACCTCATCAATGGGCAAACCGATCTCTTAGTCTGCGGGGAAGCGGAAGATTCGGCCGGCGCCATTGCTGGTATTGCCAAAGCGCGGCCAGATGTTGCGCTTATCGATATCTCCCTAAAAAACGAATCGGGATTGGAACTAGTAAAAAACCTGGACAGTCAATTCCCGCTAGTTGCGCTTATCGTTCTGTCGATGCACGACGAAGCATTGTATGCCGAACGAGCTCTGCGTGCCGGCGCGCGGGGTTACGTGATGAAACGCGAGACCTCCAAGAGCGTCTTGACCTGCATTCGCCGTGTTCTTCAAGGGGGAGTTTATGTAAGCGAGAGAGTCGTCAACAGCATGGCACGCCGATTCAGCGCCTCGCCCAAAACACCACAGGCTTCTCCTGTGGAACGGTTAAGCGATCGCGAATTGGAAATATTCCGTCTCCTTGGTCAGGGTCGGACGACTTCCGAGATTGCGGAGGATCTGCATCTGAGTCTAAAAACCGTGCAAGCCTACTGTGCACGCGCAAAGGAAAAATTCGGCGTCAGCTCCTTGGGTGAGCTGCTCCGCGCAGCTATTCGATGGGAAGATGCTACGAATGTAAAATGATTATTTACCTACGGCAGTTAAATAAATCCGGATGTCTGTAGGGCATCGTCCTACAAAAAGATTCGGCCACATCCATCTATCCCTGCCCCTTCGCGACGCCAGATTATGGCGTGACACAAAAGCAGCTTCGCGTCGACCAAAATAGCAACGCCTCAGGAACAACGCTGACGGAAACGTTCCGCCAATTTTATGACTGGCTTCCACGCGTACTCTGCAATCGCTTAGAAGGTGCACCGGCGGCCTTTCGGGAACTAGAGCGCAAGCGAAAAACTCGTGAACGCACTACGTATCCGCTTCGACAGCTCGCCAGAACAACTCAGCAGAATTTTTGGGAAATCAAATTGGCCGAACGTCCCAAGTCCTTCTGGTATCCCTACTCGACCTTGCGCAATGTTGCAGTCTTGGAAGAGCTGTGCTCTAAAGCGGATGTCAATCTTTTGGAGCTATGCCGAGGCGTACACGAAAAAGTGGCAGACATTGGAGCCGCTGACGGAGATCTCGCGTTTTTCCTGGAGAAGCTCGGCCTATCGGTCGAGGCGATCGATAATGAATACACAAACTTCAACCGTTTGGAGGGAGCACGAACTCTCAAGAAGGCCTTAAACTCGTCCGTAGCTATTCTCTCTATCGATCTAGATTCCCAATTCACACTCGGTGCGCAAAAATACGATGCAATTTTTTTGCTGGGAACCCTGTATCATTTAAAGAACCCCTTCTTTGTTTTGGAAAGCTTGGCGCGAATGGCGAAGTATTGCTTTTTGAGCACACGCATTGCCAGGCAGACTGCGGACGGTGCGCCTCTGACGTCGCACCCTGTAGCGTATCTGCTCGAACCACGAGAATGCAACAACGACGACACGAACTTCTGGATCTTCTCAGATCAGGGTCTAAAGAGATTAATCGATCGAACGGGGTGGAACCTTCTCTCGTATCTTACGATTGGTGATACGACCACATCTACTCCGGCCGATCCCCAAAGAGACGAGCGCGCGTTTTGCCTTCTGAAAAAACGCCCACCTTCGTTCAGCGCCAGCCCAAATCCCGTACCGGTTGGCGAAGGACCTGGCACAACTACAGTTTCTTGGGACACCGCCGATGGAAGCATCGGAAGGATCTATGTCTCTGTGAACCGCGGCCAGGAACTACTTTTTGCAGATGGCCATCGCAGTTCTGCTTCCGCGTATTGGATCGAGACAGGTTCGGAGTATGAGTTTCGCCTGTACAACTCGGATCACACGGAGTTGCTAGCGAAAGTGACCGTTACAAGAAAAACCAAGTAGTCCGCATTGGAAGCTTAAGCAGTTTCACGGCGATTCATCTTAGTCGGTTTGCGTGGCTCCCAAATGAAGCGGTTAAGTAAAAAAGACCCAATCCTTCTACGGCGCGTTTTCAAACTTAGACCAAACTGCAGTGAACACTGGTCCGTATTGGGATCTGTAAGCTCAGTATAGCCAATCGTCCCGCTAGTCTCCGAGCGAATCTTGCAAATCAAAGCATCGTCGGTCGGCTATCTTTTCGGTGAATCGAGCGTTTACGCTGTCGCGATTTCATGAGGTGATCGAATCAACCGGAGGGCGCGTCACGGAGAGCTGTGCAACGCGTCTATTACGATCACGACTGGTGTAAAGACTAAACTCGTATATTGCACCTGTCTCAATGAACGATGCCTCTTTCGATCCGTGCGAACCACCTGCAAAAAGAGCTTCCTCAATACCGCCGCCTGACACGTAGATTGCCGCATCGGGGGTGGCATGAGAGGACCAGCTGACAGTGGTTTTGCCTGGGCCGATGCCGGGCGGCACTGGGTTTGGCGAAGCGTATAGCTTGGAGGATGTCACTGGAAGCCCCGAGAAGTAGTTGTGTAAGAAAAGACTCATGATGTGCCTAACGACCTCTCCCTTTACATGCCTCATGTCTTCCTCCCAAGTCAGACTCCGATCCGAGTTCTGAACGATCTCATAGCTTGGAAAATAATGCACATTCTCATGCGAGGTGGCCCATTCCTGGGCTACGGCGCGGAGGAGAGATTTCGAATAAGTATTGGCAATTACAACATCTTCCCCAGAAAAGGTTGCTTGCAGCGGTACGGGCGACACCGTCACTACGATCTGTACGTCTTGGTGACCGAACTGGCTGAGCAGCCCGTGAATCCGTTCAAGATTCGAAAGGTTCTCAACAAAACTGGTGAGGTGAAGCTCATAACGATCTGGATAACTCTTAAGCATACCGGGAATCAGCCGATTAATGAAAACATTCGCAGTGTTGTCGCGCCACACTTCGACCAGGCCGAGAGTAATTATCACGACCCGGCACTGCGAAATTCGGCGGGTGACCATCTGCATGATCTCACGCCGATGAATTGTCTGTTCGAGGCCGGTCAGCTGGAGTGCCGGATTAGTATGCGGATCATAGAAAATGCCGTTTCCAAGATCAACAAGGCTGTGACGAGGGAATTCTGCCGCCGGGTCCAGTGCCCAGCGCAGTTCATTATGGATCGAGAATGTGTTGTATTTGTTGGTGAAGCCCAACGGCAGTTCGCCATTCATTGATGGGAAAGAATCAAACTCGGCAGTTCTGCTTAAGACATCCATTTTCTGGCCAATCAGCGCGAGCTCAACACCGCGGGCAAAACACGAGCCAATGGCGAAAATTTTGTCTTCGCGCTGCATTTTAAACCCCGGCGAGATCGCAGGCGAAAAAAGCGGTTTACGCAACCGCTGGGAGGCAAGCGTTCCGTCTAGCTCGCCCGGCAACTGCTCTTTTTGGTGCCAACGACTGTAGGGGCTGACGAAGTTCCGCTTGGCTTGTGCCGGTGTAATAGGACTGAGCATTTGAAATTCAGCTGGTCAAGCCTCGGTAATCAGGAAATTCTAGACACTAAATGAAACGGAACTATAGCCGTAGTTGCTGCTTGTTCCACACATGCAGCATAGCCATGACTCGCTCTTAGGTAAAATTGCTTGTGCCCAAATCGCAAATCAAAGTCGCCACCGTTGGCGTAATTACTCTGTTCCCCGCTTCCGCTGGAAGACGGCGCAGAAGACTCGACGAGCCGTCCGGTTTGTTACTACGGTTCTTCGTCCTATCAATCCGGTCGCCTCGGTGACACTTCGCGATCTTGTTGAGTCATTTCGGGATTGTTTCACATGAGCCTATGAGAGTGAGTATGCCCAGATTAGTGGCGACATTTGTTTAGCGTGCCTACATTGGTCGAGAAAAAAGCTAATCTGCGCGGGCATTTTTTCAATTTGAACAAAGCTGATATGGACCGTGTGCGGTACTTGGATCTTCAAGCCCAATATGACAGCATTCGCACTGATGTGTTGAGCGCATTGGAGGAAATTTGCGAGTCAAGCAGATTCGCTCAGGGACCGGCGACATCAAATTTCGAGGCGCAATTCGGGAGCTACTGCGGCGTTGATCATTGTGTGAGCGTCAACAGCGGCACGAGCGCTTTGCACCTGGCTCTGCGCTGCCTGAATGTCGGTCCAGGAGACGAGGTCGTTACCGTCGCCATGACGTTTATAGCCACTGCATGGGCCATCAGCTACATCGGTGCCAAGCCAGTCTTTGTGGACATCCATCCTGTGCGCCGAACCATGGACCCAGACCAACTCGAAGCCGCAATCACGCCTCACACAAAAGCGATTATCCCGGTGCACCTGTATGGGATGCCCGCAGAGATGGACCGCATCATGGCCATTGCGGAACGGCACGGTCTGCCGGTAATCGAGGATGCCGCGCAGGCACATGGAGCAAAGTATCGCGGCAAACGTGTAGGCCAGTTTGGCAGAATTGCCTGTTTTAGTTTTTATCCCAGTAAGAATCTTGGGGCGTACGGGGAAGGCGGCGCTCTAATCACAAACGATGTATCTATAGCGCACCGCGCGCGTTCTCTGCGTGATCATGCGCAGAGTCAAAAATACTTTCATGATGAGATCGGGTATAACTACCGAATGGACAGCTTTCAGGCGGCTGTTCTCTCGATCAAACTAAAACATTTGGACGTCTGGAACGCGGCTCGTGTTGAGCGCGCGAGATCCTATAGGAAATTACTCGAGGGCTCTTCTTACAAGATGCCTGCGAACGTTTCCGATTCCGAGTGCGTCTGGCATTGCTACGTGATTGAGACTGCGGAGCGCGATCGAGTCCGCTCTGCGTTACAGGATGCCGGGATCCAGACTGCCGTTCACTATCCTTTGCCCGTTCACCTCCAAAAAGCGTACGCACATCTTGGGTACGAACCAGGCGACCTGCCCGTGACCGAAGCCTTATGTGAACACTGTCTCTCGCTTCCGATCTACCCCGAGCTTTCAAAAGAGAAAATCTCCCGTGTTACTTCCATTCTTCTCGATCTTGAGAAATCGCCGACGCCACAGGCATAGGTCCGGAAACGAAAGCAACAAGAGTGCGTTTGTAATCTTTCCTTAATCAGTGACGATGAGGAATGGCGACAGATCGCGATTACGTTCTCGGTACACACGAGCAGGAACTGGCCAGACTCGGTTTGCAACATCGCGTCTGGCGACCGGTTACTTTGGATTGCTGGCAACGGGCCGGGATCGCCATAGGCAAACGCGTTCTCGACATCGGAGCAGGTCCCGGTTATGCGGCCATTGATCTGGCCGAGATCGTTGGGCCAACCGGTGAAGTGGTCGCGCTTGAACGTTCGCAGAATTTCATTCGCGCAATGGAAACAACTTGCCGCACCCGCTCGCTCGCGAACGTGAAGATTCACGAACTGGATTTGATGCAGGATGAGTTACCAAGGGCCGACTACGATTTCCTATGGTGCCGCTGGGTGATCTCTTTTGTTAATGATCCCTCACTGCTAATCAAAAAGCTTGGCGCGATCATGCCGAAACGCAGCGTCGCGATCTTTCATGAGTACGGCCATTACGAGACGTGGCGATTTTTTCCGCGACTGCCGATGCAGGAGCGTTTCCGCCAACACGTCATTGCGACATGGCACGAATCTGGCGGCGAACCCGACGGCGCCGCGCATTTACCTGCGCTGCTTGCGGAAAATGGCTTTGTAATTCGCTCCGCTCGGCCTCACATCTTTTGTCTGCAGCCCCGCGATTATATGTGGCAGTGGCCTGCTACGTTCATAGAAACATATCTCGAACGGCTAATTGGAATGGGACGAATCGATCAGAAATTCGCCCGTCAAGTCGAAACCGATCTCGCGAGTGCCGAAAAAAATCCGAATGCCCGAATGCTTACCCCACTGGTATTGGAAATTATTGCAGAAAAATTATAGCCCCGGGGTTCGCTATGCAGTTCCAGCAAGTCCGAGCCGCTCCGCATCCGCTTTGAGGGCGTCGATAACTTGTGCGATGACGTCGTCGAGCGTTATTCCGAGCTCTTCCGCGCCGTGGATAATGTCGTCACGCCTGACCGCGCGAGCAAAGGCTTTGTCTTTCATCTTCTTTTTCACGGCGCGGACATCGACGTCGTGAATGCTTTTAGTTGGGCGGACGAGCGCGACGGCGACGACGAAGCTGCTGAGCTCGTCCGCTGCGTAGAGAGTTTTCTCCAGATTCGTTTCGCGTGAAACACCCGAATAATCAGCGTGCGAAAGGATCGCGCGGCACACTTCATCGCTCCAACCGTTCGCGCGTAGCCACGCGACACCCACAAACGGATGGCCGGCTGTAGCCGGGATCGGGGATCCCGGCTCGACCGAAGCTGCCTGCTCTGTGCTGCCTGGGTCACCGACCCCGGCTACAGCGAACGGATGCCGCTCGTAATCCATGTCGTGCAACAGTCCAACGGCTTCCCACAGGTCGGCATCCTCGCCACGCAATTGTGCGAAATGCTTCATCGAATCGGCGACGGCGTAGCAGTGTTTCCGCAGGCTTTCGGATTGGACCCAGTCGTGCAAAATACTTTGGGCGCGATCGGCGAGCGTCTCACTCATCGTTGAAGTTAGTGAATGGAGACGCTATCGCCCGGTTTTATTTTTGTGGCAAGCCGAACGACGTCCCAATTCGCCAAGCGGATGCAACCGTGGCTCGCCGCGCGTCCGATCGAATCGGGATTATCGGTGCCGTGAATGCCGATGCCTTTCTTGTTCAGCGCAATCCACATCACGCCCACAGGATTCCGCGGCCCGGGTGCGAGCAGGTAGAAATTGCCGCTGCGTTTGCCATGTTGCAGCATTTCTTTGTCGTAACGAAACGTCGGCATCTTTGTGATGCGCATCACTTTCCAATCTCCAATAGGTGAAGCAGTATGCTGAGAACCGACCGTGACTGGATACGCGGCGATCAGCTTCTCGGCATCGAATACGCTGAGCATGTTTGTTTTCGTATCGATTTTAATGGAGACATTTCGGGGTACCCCGGCATTCTCGCCTGGCTTTGGTGCTTCCGTTTCGGGTTGATATTCAATCTCGTTCACTGCCTGCCGAGCGGTTTCGCTGCCGGGCTCGATGTCTTTTACGGAAGCCACTTCGAATGCCTCAACGTTCGGCACCAAGACTTGGTCGCCCGCTTTAATTGCTTTCAACTTTCCTGGATTGAGCTGTTCAAGGAAATGAATGTCGCTGTGAAATTTCTCGGCAATTGCGTCGGCAGCGTCCCGGTACGGGAGGAATTTTAGTTTTGCTTGTTGAGCTAGCTGGCTGGGCAAATTTCCGACGCTTTGGACGTCCCCTTCAGTAACCGTGTATGGAATGAACACCGGTTCCACGGTGGCCAGGTCGAGTCCCTTAACGTCAGGCTGGACATTCCTTTGTCGGGGCGCGACTTGCTGTTGTTCACCACGCGATTCACGGTAAAGGGCCAGCGCTTTCCACGCGAAATCGTTGTAGCGCCCGTCGATCCTCCCTGGAGTAAAGTTCGCTCGATCAAGAAATACCTGGAGCCGCGTGGCTGCCTGGGTCTCCACTTTGCTCGGGCGACCTGGTTTTGATGCCGCTTTCCTTTTCGCCGCTGCTGGAAGAACGCCGGTTAGGACCAGCAATACGACGGCTGCAAAGCAATGCACAGCATTCACTCAAATGCATCGTTCCGCTCGCGAATTGTGGCTGTGGGGCGCGGCCAAAGTTGGTGAGTTTTGCGATTGGAATCCTGTAGGGATTCCTATCGTGAAAAATGTGGCTGTCACACTGGAACGCTCTGGTTCACAATTTTTGAGGTGATATTTCTATGCGTCCAAAGCGGAGTTTGATTCGGTCCGACCGGATCGCGCGTAATTTGCTTTGGCTGCTGGTGCTCATGCTCCTGGCCTGTGCCGTGCTCTTAATCCGCAGCTGTCACGGTTAAAATGGTGCAGCAACCGTCGCGCGACTTGAACTCGAAATACTAATTTCCGACCGCTTTCAGTCCGAACGTGGGCTGCCGGCCGCAATTATTTCCTGTTCTTTTACCGGCGGACGTTTGATTTGCATCGTCTCGTCCGGCCGCCGTTTCTTTGGAACCGGCTCGATTCTCACAGCGCGCCCGATCTCGGCCGACTCATAGATTGCATTGATCACACGAACGTCAGCAAGGCCTTCTCGGCCTGACGGCTCTGGGGTTTGGTCGTGAATGATGCAGTCGGAAAAGTAAATCAGCTCGGGTGCGAATTGATCGCCGGGCGTAAAGATTTTCTCGCTTTTTTTGCCGTCGATTGTGGTCACACATTTCGTGTCGTCCTGATACTCATATGCGTTCTCCAGTCGAAGATGTCCTTTTGTGCCGACAACTTCGTATTCGGCAATCGCAACAGAACCGAAACTACAGGTAAACGTGGCCAGTCGTTCGCCGGGGAACCGTAGAATCGCGCCGGATATCTCCTCGATTTCCGCAAAACGCTTTTCGCGGTTGTTTGCGGTTAAACCGACTACTTCAATCGGCTCGTCGCGAAACAAATAGCGCGCGGCGTTGATGCAATAGACGCCGATATCGAACAATGTTCCGCCGCCCAGCGCTTTTCGTGTGCGGATGTTACCCTCCTTTACCTGAAGGCCAAACAACGATCCAAAATAGCGCGGCTCGCCGAGCTCGCCGGATTGCGCCACGCCGACAGCGTGCAGGTTGGCATCGTTAAAATGGAGACGATATGCGATCATCAGTTTGACATCGTGCTCCTCGGCGGCTTGTATCATCGCCTCGCATTCCTCCTGAGTGGTGGCCATCGGTTTTTCGCACAACACATGAACACCTGCCTGCGCGGCGCGTTCCGTATGCTCGCGATGGAGACTGTTTGGCGTCGCAATGTAAGCGGCATCGATTTGCTCCTTCTCGAACGCGCGTTCCAAGTCGTCGTAGTGATAGGCAGTAACGCCATAGTGGTCGCTCAATTCGCGATTTTTCTCGCGAGTTCCAGTGACCAGCGCACCGAGCTCTGAATTTTCCGCATGTGCAAACGCAGGTAGCACAGCCGTTTGCGCGATGTGTCCCAATCCAACGACTGCATAACGAATTTTCGGTTTCATGATCTTCCTCCGCTTTCTCGCCCCACAAGAACTTCGTGCCGGCACCGCCGTTCGCGTGCAGGAGATTTGCCGTCGAATGGATTTCACGTTGCGCTACACGCCGAGCGGGCACAATGCGCTTGCGTTTCGAAGTGCGGCGCTACCGCCGGTTTTTATTTGTTTGTGCTAGATGCCTTACTACCTTCCGAAATTGTGATATATTCTCCCGATGCAAACGCCAGAAATTACCGCATACTTGAAGACCTATTGTGGCTGGAGCGCCGGTGTCCGCGCCGTTCTGGCCAAGTACAATCTGCCCTACACGGAGAAGGACATCATCCAAAACCCGGCGTTCCGCTGGGAAATGGAGACTAAGAGTGGCCAACCGCTTTCGCCATGCGTTCAGGTCAACGGCCACATACTAGCCGACATCAGCGGCGAAGAAGTTGAACATTATCTGATTGAGAACAAGCTCGTGAAGGCGAGCGATGCTGCCACCGATGTCCCGACCAACGCGCCTTGCGCCAATGAGCAACACGAAGGTGTAGTGAAGCTGAATTTGTGATTCGCGTGGAGGGCGTCCGCGTCGTCGGCGCCCTCAACTTTCCACGTCGTGGAAAACCGCAAAAGTCCGGCGCATCCGCCAGTTCGCGAAAGATTCAACGAACCTATCATTGTTTTTCTCACGGTCTGCAGCAAAGATCGCAAACCGGTATTTACAGGCGCCGATTCGGTGGCTGTCATAATTGATGCATGGCAGCAGGCCGAATCATGGAGCGTCGGCCGCTACGTCGTGATGCCGGATCATATTCACCTTTTTTGTGCACCTGCTGTGTTTCCGACCCAGCCACTGATGCAATGGGTTAGCTACTGGAAAAGCATTGCCTCCAAAAATTGGCCGCGTCCTTCCGAACAGCCGCTCTGGCAACGCGATTTCTGGGACACGCAACTGCGGCGTTCGGAGAATTATGATTCGAAATGGCAGTACGTTCTTGATAATCCGGTTCGCGCAGGTTTGGCGCTTCACGCGGATGAGTGGCCGTTTCAAGGAGAATTGCATTTCCTACCTTGGTAATTGGAGCCAAGGTTGGTCCCGCGCGCCGACGGCGCAGCGCTCTCCAGGTTGGTTCCGCCTTCGGTTTGCTTTCGCGCAACGCGATGTGCGGTTAGATTGTCTTGTTTCCTAGCCGATGAAATTTTTCGCTCGTCTTCGACGCTCAACGAAAGCGCGCGGCAATATTCTCTTTCGCTACGGCTGGAAGATTACACTGCTTCTTTTGCTGGCGGGCGCCGTGTTCGCCGTGTTTCTTTTTTACGGCACCTGGGCGCAAACGTTCGACATGAAGAACGTCGGCGAAATGCCGGAACGAAACACTGTTTACGATGTCGATGGAAAAATTTACAGCCGTTTGGCGGGAGCCAATCGTCTCAAGGTCTCGCTAAGCGAAGTGTCGCCGTATTTCATCGCGGCGGTGCTGGCGCGCGAGGATACCCGATTTTACGAACACAAGGGCATTGATTGGCGCGGAGTCCTGCGCGCGTTGACCCGCGACATTCTCAGCAGATCCGCAAAGGAAGGGGCGAGCAGTCTAACAATGCAATTAGCGCGCAACAGCCTTCCTCTCGGTGGCCGCACCTTCAGCCGGAAATTGCTGGAAGCAATGGTGGCGCTGCGCATCGAACGCGACTTTACGAAACAACAAATTCTCGAGCTTTACCTAAACCGAATTTATTTCGGCACTGGTTGTTATGGAGTCGAGACCGCTTCACAAGCTTACTTCGCCAAGAACGCCTCAAAACTGAATCTTTCCGAGGCCGCGCTGCTGGCCGGCTTAATTCGCAGCCCGAACCGGTTCTCGCCTTTGAAAAATCCCGAGGGTGCAGCTACGCAGCGGAACGCGGTTCTGGATCGCATGGTTGCGCTGAAAAAAATCACGTTGGCGCAGGCCGGCGAAGCAAAAAAAGCAAAGATCGTCACGCATCCGAAGCGAATGCCACAGGTCCAGGAGAACTACGCGATGGACGCTGTGCAGCGCGCTTTGAGCCTGATCCTAACTCAAGACCAGATGGATGATGGCGGTCTATCGATTTACACCACGCTCGATCCTTCTGCGCAAAACAGCGCCCAGGATGCGCTTGAGACGCAACTGAGCAAGATCGAACATCAATCCAATTTTCATCATCCGACCAAGACGGAATACAAGGCGCCTGAGAAAGGGGAAGGAGACTCGGCCATGCCGTACCTCGAGGGCGCGGTGGTAGTAATCGATAACGCCAGCGGCGGAATTCGTGCGCTCGTGGGCGGACGGGATTATGGGCAAAGCAAATTCAATCGGGCGCTGGCTCCGGCAAACCGGCAAGTAGGCTCAGCATTCAAGCCTTTCGTTTATGCGATAGCTTTTAGCCATGGATTATTGCCAGGTGCGGCGATCAGCGACGGCCCGATTCAGCCGGGCGAAATCGACGGCGCAGGAAATTGGTCACCGGCGAATTCTGATGGTACTTACGGCGGTACGATGCCGTGCTCCTACGGTCTTGTCCATTCGCGCAACACCATGAGCGTGCGAGTGGGACAATTCGCTGGACTCGATGCGGTGCAAAAAGTCGCGAACAACCTCGGCATCGCTCAGAATGTTCCGCGCGGGCCCGCCACCTACATCGGTTCGTTCGAGACGAACCTGAAAGATTTGACTGCCGGTTACACTGTTTTCCCCAATGCCGGTGTGCGCAAACAGGCGTACATCATCGAGCGAATCGACGATCAGCAAC
>Ga0209056_10001255_pt1 | contig 27764 bp, 25 predicted proteins | sample GraSoiAngelo_114_FD_185876 | JGI IMG/M metagenome (GOLD analysis project Ga0209056, IMG submission 185876) | Grasslands soil microbial communities from the Angelo Coastal Reserve, California, USA - 14_0903_13_40cm (SPAdes) (version 2) | ecosystem: Environmental > Terrestrial > Soil > Grasslands... | reverse complement strand
CGGCGGGCAGGTTGCGCGCGCGGAGGCTCTTGACGATGTCGGGGTCGGCCTCGATGGCGACGTAGGGCACGTCGAACGTCTCCAGCGCCTCGCCGATGGCGCTTCCGACACGGCCGAATCCGCAGAGGACGACGTGGTGCTCCAGCGCTTGCGCCGACCGCAGACCCAACGTCAGAGTCGCGGTGCTGTCGAGCCGCGCCGGCCCGATCCAGCTCGGGACGAGCCGGACGAGAGCGGCGTTGATCAGGATCGTCACCAGGGACGCGGCCAGCGTCGCGTTGTACACGTCCTGGCCCACGTGGCCGGCCTGACGCGCCACCTGGACCAGGACGAACGAGAACTCTCCGATCTGCGTGAAGCCCACCCCGACCAGGAGGGCCGTCGAGAGCGGCCGCCGGAAGATCACCGTGACGATCGTCCAGATCGCCCAGTTGCCGATCACGATGAGCCCGACCAGCACGCCGAGCAGGTCGAGGTTCGTCACCACGACGCGCGGATCGATGAGAACCCCGAGCGTCACGAAAAAGAGCGCGGTGAACGCGTCGCGCAGGGACAGGAGGCGCGCGAGCATCTCGTGGGCGTAGTCCGATTCGTTGATGAGGAGCCCCGCCAGGAACGCGCCCAGCGCGAGCGAGAGGCCGGCCGCCTGCGTCAACGCGGCGGCGCCGAGGCCAATGGCGAGCGCCACGAGCAGAAAGAGCTCGTCGCTCCGTGTCCGCGCGACGCGGGCCAGGATCGGCGGCAGGATGCGGCGGGTGAGATAGAAGAACGGCCCGAGGATGACCGCCGCCGTCAGGAGCGCCTTCGCGATCGCGAACACACGCTCGCCTTGCAGAGCCCCGAGGGCCGGGATCAGGACGATCAGGACCACCACGGCGAGGTCCTCGACGAGCGAGATCCCGATCATGATCCGGCCGTGACGCGTGTGGAGCTCGCCGCGGTCGAGCAGCAGCCGGGCCAGCACCATCGTGCTGGCGACGGACACGACCATGCCGACGACCGCTCCCCGCAACGGGCTCCAGCCGAGCAGGGTGCCGGTGGCGAGCCCCAGCCCGATGGACAGGGCGACGCCGAGCGGTCCGCCGACGAGCGCGATCCACTTCACGCCCATGAGGTCCTTGAGCGAGAACTCGATCCCGAGCGAGAACATCAGGAGGACGACCCCGATCTCGGCGAAGCGCTCGAAGGAGTGGACGTCCGCGACCGACGGCCCGGGCGTCAAAGGGCTCACGAGGAGCCCGCCCAGGACATAGCCCAGGATCAGCGGCTGACGGGCGAGCCGGGCGAGCGCTCCGCCCACCACCGCGGCGAGGAAGACGTACGCGAGGTCCCTGAAGAGGCCGGGTTCGGTGATCATCTACGAGCGCAGGACGACGTAGAGGTCGAGCAGGTTCGTCCTGGTGGGCCCCGAGACGAGCAGATCGCCGCTCGCCCGGAGAAATCGATAGGCGTCGTTGTCCTCCAGGGCCCGCCGGGCATCGGCACCGGCGGCGGCGCCACGCCCGACGCTTCCCGCGTCGACGATGGCCCCAGCGGCATCGGTCGGGCCATCGGTGCCGTCGGTTCCGGCGGCGAGGATCGTCATGCGGTCCGTCGGCAAGAGCTCGAGCGCCGCGGACAGGGCGAACTCCTGGCACCGTCCCCCCTTCCCCCGTCCCTTCACCGTCACGGTGGTCTCGCCACCCGCGATCAGGCACGCCGGAGCCTCGAGCCCGCGCGCGCGGGCCACGAAATCGCGCGCGACTTCCCGCGCCTCGCCCTGGAGCTCGCGAGTCGCGAAGTGGGGCCGGTAACCGAGACGGTCCGCCGTCGCGACAGCCGCGTCGGTGATCAACCTGTTGTTGCCGATCACGATGTTGGTGACGCGATCGAACAGCCGATCGCCGGGCTTCGGCGTCTCCTCGATCTCACCCCGAAGGCCGGCCTCGAAGCGGCGCGGGATCGAGGCCGGCACCCGACCGGCGAGCCCTCTCCGTACCAGCACCTCCCGGGCGTCCGCAAACGTCGTCGGGTCGGGGGCCGTCGGCCCCGAGGCGATCACGTCGAGTGGGTCGCCGATCACGTCGGACAGGGCGAGCGTGAGAACGGTCGCCGGCCAGGCGGCACGCGCGAGCTGGCCTCCCTTGAAGAGCGACACGTGCTTGCGGACGGCGTTCAGCTCGCCGATGGTCGCGCCGGAATCCAGCAGTAGCTGCGTGACCTCCCGCTTCTCGGCGAGCGTGATCGGGGGCGCGGGGGCCGGGGTCAGGGCCGAGCCCCCGCCGGAGACGAGGAACAGCACGAGGTCGTCCTCGCGGGCGCCTCGGGCGAGCTCGAGCAGCCGCCAGGAGGCCGCGAGCCCGCGCGCGTCGGGCACTGGATGGCCCGCCTCGGCGATCGGGACACGCCGGGCGCGCGCGCCGTGACCGTCCTTGACGACGACGAAGCCGTCGCCGATGCGGTCGCCGACGACCTCTTCGGCGACGGCCGCCATGGCCCCGCTCGCCTTGCCGCAGCCCAGGACGTGGACGCGCGCGCGGCGGGGAAGATCGAGGCGAAGGTGGCGCCGGATGAGCGGCGTCACATCGCCGGCGGCGAGCGCCGAGTCGAGGATCGAGCGCGCCGCGTCGCGCGGGGTCACGAGCGGAGCTTGAGGAGGCGCTCTCCCGCATCCCGAAGCATATCGTCGGTCTTCGGGAAGCAGAACCGGATCTTGGTGCGGCCAAGCTCGGGGTGGGCGTAGAAGGAGGAGCCCGGGACCGTGGCGACCCCGACGTTCCGGATGAGCCACATCGCGAATGCCGTGTCGTCGAGGACGTCGTACCGCTTCAGAAAGTGGGCGACGTCCGTGAGGATGTAGTAGGCGCCCCGTGGCTTCCACGCCACGAACCCCGCCTTCTCGATGTAGCCCCAGAGGAGGTCACGCCGCGCCTGGTAGGACGCGCGGAGCCCCGCGTAGTAGGAATCGGGCAGCTGGAAGGCCGTCACCGCGGCTTCCTGGAGCGGATGTGGCGCCCCGACCGTGACGAAATCATGCGCGCGTCGGATCCCGAGCGCGAGCTCGGGCGGCGCGACCGCGTAGCCGACCCGCCAGCCCGTGACCGAGTAGGACTTCGAGATGCCGGAGATGGTGACGGTGCGCTCGGCCATGCCGGGCAGGGTGGCGATCGGCGTGTGGCCGAGACCGTCGTAGACGATGTGCTCGTAGATCTCGTCGGTGATCGCCAGGAGGTCGTGCTCGAGGCAGAGGTCGGCGATGGCCTGGAGCTCGCTGCGCGAGAACACCTTGCCCGTGGGATTGTTGGGGCTGTTGAGGATGATCGCGCGGGTTCGGGATGTCACCGCCCCCCGCAACCGGTCCCCATCGAACGAAAAGTCCGGCGGCTCCAGCGGCACGAACACCGGCCGGGCGCCCGAAATGATGCATCCGGGCCCGTAGTTTTCGTAGAACGGCTCGAAGATGATGACCTCGTCCGCCGGGTTCAACACCGCGAGCAGCGTCGACAGCATGGTCTCCGTCGACCCGCAGCAGACCGTCACGTGGCGGTCGGGATCGATCTCCATCCCGTAGAGCCTGCGATACTTCTCGGCGATCGCCTGCCGCAGGCGCGGCGTTCCCCACGTGACCGCGTACTGGTGGAAGTCGCCGTCGATCGCCCGGTGGGCCGCGGCGATCAGCTCCGGCGGCGGGGGAAAGTTGGGCATGCCCTGGGCCAGGTTCACGCCGCCGACCTGATCGACGACGCGGGTCATCTCCCGGATGACCGACTCGGTGAATTCCTGAACGCGCCTGGAGATCTCCACTACGGAACGATCACGTCACGTTCGATCGGATCGACCTGGACGCCCCGGTCCTTGAGCCACCTGACCCCGCGCTCGAGCACGCCTTCGTCGCCCTCGAGCTCGAGCACCATCCACCCGTGGTCGGTCTTCACCTCGGCGCGGCGGATGTTGATCACGATGTCGAAGTCCTTCACGAGCCGGTAGACGATCGGTTCCTGAATCAGCGCCGGCGGAAAGGTGAGGCGGACGCGCATGCGGGCCATCGAGAGCACCGCCCCGGGCTACCCTCCCGCGATCGCGGGCACGATCGACACCTCGTCGCCGTCCTTCAGGGCCGTCTTCTTGGCCTGGAGGAACCGGATGTCCTCCTGGTTGACGTAGATATTGATGAAGCGACGCAGCTCGCCCGTTTCGTCGAGCAGACGCTCTTTCAGGCCCGGAAACTGACGCTCGAGGTCGTCGACGACGCTGTCGATCGTGCCGCCCTTGGCCTGGATCTCGGCGTTGCCCTTCGTGAGCGTGCGCAGCGGGGTGGGAATCCGTACGAGCACCGGCATTCGCGTTTCCTCCTACGACGTTTGGGACTTGAGATCGGCCAAGGCACGGTCGAAGGCCGACAGCGAGGGCTTGATTTTCACCTGCGCGTCCAGGCGATCCTGGAGGGCGTCCGGCGTCTTCAGACCGTTGCCCGTGATGCAGAGCACGATCGACTCGTCCCGCGGAATGACGCCGCGCTCGATCAGCTTCCGGGCCGCCGCGACGGTCACGCCGCCCGCGGTCTCGGTGAAAATCCCCTCGGTGCGCGCCAGGAGCAGCATCCCCTCGACGATCTCCTCGTCCGTCGCGTGCTCCCCGGAGCCTCCCGACTCCTTCGTCGTCTTGTACGCGTAGTACCCGTCGGCCGGGTTCCCGATCGCGAGGGACTTCGCGATCGTGTTGGGCCGGACCGGCACGAGCACGTCCGTGTCGTTCTTGATCATCGTGACGATGGGGCCGCAGCCGAGCGCCTGGGCCGCGTGCATCTTCGTCTTGAGCCCCTCGTCGATGAGGCCGAGGATCTTCAGCTCCTTGATCGCTTTCCAGATCTTCGTGATCAGCGACCCGCCGGCGCAGGGCACCACGATATGGGCCGGAGTGCGCCAGCCCAGCTGCTCCACGATCTCGAAGCCGTGACTCTTCGACCCCTCGGAGTAGTACGGGCGGAAGTTCACGTTGACGAACGCCCAGCGATACTTGTCGGCGATCTCGGAGCACAGCCGGTTCACTTCGTCGTAGGTGCCGTGGACCGCGACCAGCGTCGGGCCGTACACGAGCGTCGCGAGCACCTTGCCCTGCTCGAGGTCGGCCGGAATGAAGATGTACGACTTGAGCCGGCCCTCGGCGGCGTGGGCGGCGACGGAGTTCGCGAGGTTGCCGGTCGAGGCGCACGCGACGGTGTCGAAGCCGAACTCCAGGGCCTTGGTGACCGCGACCGACACCACGCGGTCCTTGAAGGACCACGTTGGGTGGCAGACCGAGTCGTTCTTCACCCATACCTCGCGGCAACCCAGCTCGTCGGCGAGGTTGCGCGCGCGGATGAGCGGCGTGAAGCCGACATGGTGTCCGACGGCGACGTCGCCGTCGATCGGCAGCAGGTCCTTGTACCGCCACATGCTCGGGGGCCCGGCCGCGATCGACTCGCGGGTGACCACGCCCCTCAGCGCATCGTAGCGATAGTCGACCTCGAGGGGGCCGAAACAGAACTCGCAGACATGGACGGGAGCCGCCCCGTAGTGGCGGCCGCACTCGCGACAGCGCAGGCCGTTCAGCTTTTCCATTTCAAGTCTCCATCGGTAGGGGAATTGAGCCCCGAGTTTTGCTGCACCGACAGCAAGACATTTGCATCACTTAACACTCAACTTCGCGTCCTGTCAATTGAAGTATGATCCGGTGCGGTGGCTCCCGACCGGCTTTTCCCGCTCGCGCTGCTGGTCTCGTATGGACTCGTCTTCGGCATGGCGGCGCTCGGCGCCGCGCCGCTCGCCTTCGACGATCACCCCGGTCAGCTCTATCGGCTCTGGCACGTCGCCACGCGCGGGCCGGCGCCGTGGGCGTGGAATCCGGACTGGTGGGCGGGTTATCCCGAGCTCCAGTTCTATCCGCCGGGCCTCGCGTACGCGGGAGCGCTCCTCCACTGGGTGTCCTTCACCGCGCTGTCCGTGCCGGCCTCGTACCACGCGCTCGTCTGGATCGCGTATCTGGCGCCGGGACCGACGACCTTCTTCGCGCTCGAGCGCGTCCTGGGGAGTGGCTGGCTCGCCCTGCCGGGCTCGTTCCTCGCCCTGACGCTGTCCGCCGGCACGGCGAGCGGCGTCGAGGGCGGCGTGCATGTCGGCATGGTCGGAGCGCGGCTCGCCTGGGCGCTCGTCCCTCTGCTGCTCCTGGTGCTCGTGCCCTGGATCGAGGAGGATCGACCGCTTCCGTGGAGCGCGGCGCTTCTCGTCGCGGCCGTCGTCGTCACCCATCCGGCGCAGCTGCCCGCCGCGGTAGTGCTGATCGTGCTCGCCGCGGTCGCCCGCCCGCCACGGGCCGCGCGTCTCGCGACCGCGCTGGCCGGTCTCGTGCTCGCGGCAGCGCTGACGGCGTTCTGGACCTGGCCGCTCGTCCTGCGTCTCGAGCACACCCGCGCCCTCGCGTGGGGTGGACCGCCCGGCCTCGGCGGCTTCGGATGGATGCTGGTGCTCGTGGCCCTGCTCGGCCTCTGGCGGGCTCGGGCCGGCGGCCGCGCCGCGCTCGTCGTCGCGCTCTACGGGTGGGCGATGGGTTTCGTCACCCTCCTCGATCGCTTCGCGCTCGAGCCGCTCGGCGCGCGCTTCCTCCCGGCGAACCGCGTCGCCGACGGCGCGTGGATCGCGCTGGTCCTGGCGGCCGCCCTCGGCTGGTCCGGGGCCCGTGGGTCGAACGCGGACCCGGCACGCGTCGCCCCCGTTGACGCGGTGAAACCCCTGCCCCGTCCCGATCACCGCGAGCTTCTGGTCGGCCTGGCGGGCGTGCTCCTGCTGATCGCCGTCTCGCCGCGCCCGGGCGCGCTCACGCTGTGGCCGCGCGCCGGGGACTGGCCCACGCTCGGGTCCGTCGAGCGCGGCCTCAGGCTCGGCGATCTCTGGAGGGCGCTGCGCGAAGCGCCTCCGGGGCGTGTCCTGTTCGTGAGGTCGGCGGTGCCACTCGTGTATGGCGCTTCCGGGGGGGCCGAGTGGCACCGGCCTCACACCCACGTCACGGCGCTCGCCCCGGTGTTCGCGGAACGCGCGATCGTCCACGGGACCTTCACCCACCCCTCGCCCATAGCCGCGCTGATCTACCGCGGCGACGCCGGACCGGGGCCAATCACGCGCCTGGCCGAACAGCTCGACGGCCGCTCGCTCTTCGGACGCCCGCTGGAATCGCTCGACCCCGAGACGTTCAACGGCTTCGCGGAGGGCCTTGGGATCAGCGTCGTCGTGGCGCTGGACGAGGACGCGTCCCGCCTGCGCGCGCTCGACGACAATCGCGCGTTCGCGAAGCGCGAGGCGCCGCCGCCCTTCCTGATCTACATCCGCCGAGACGGCGCGGACCTTCCGCGGCCCATCGCTCCCGATCGCTGGACCATCACGCTGGCGGCTGATCGCGATGTCTGGGTGTCGACGCGCACCGCGTACTACCCGCTCTGGCGCGCGAGCGTTCAGGGCGCGCCGCTGGAGACGCGTCGGGGCCGCCTCGGCGACCTCGAGGTGCGACTGAGGGGAAGCGGAAGCCCTCCTGCTGTGGTCGACCTCTCCTACGGTCCTGGAACGCCCGAGATCTCCGGAATCGTCGTGAGCGTGGTCGGAGGCGTCGTCTGGCTCGCGGTCTCCCGGCGTCGCGGCAAGCGCCGTAGCCTTCAGACGAGCGGGTCGTAGTTGAAGTACTGCCCGGACGTCACGAGCGGGACCAGGTGATGCTGGAGGGTGCCCGGGAACATCTCGGTGAAGCTCTCGGGAGTCCAGCCCTCGGAGTTGTGCACGCGCATGATCGGGCGCTCGTGGCCGAAGAGCATGATTTCCTTGCCGCGCACGCCGAAGATCTGCGCGGTGACGTCCTTGGCCGCGTCGCTCGCCAGGAAGACCGCGACGGGCGCGATGTGGGCGGGCGAGAGCTTCTTGATCTTCTCGACCCGCGCCTTCTGCGCCTCGGTCTCGGTCGGGATCGTGCCGATCATGCGCGTCCAGGCGAACGGCGAGATGCAGTTTGCCGTCACGTTGTAGCGGGCCATGTCGAGCGCCGTCGCCTTGGTGAGACCGAAGATGCCGAGCTTCGCCGCGGCGTAGTTCGCCTGACCGACGTTGCCGATGAGCCCGGAGGTCGAGGTCATGTTGATGACCCGCCCCCACTTCTGCTCGCGCATGAGCGGAGCCGCCGCGCGGGTCACCGCGAAGCTGCCCTTGAGGTGGGTGTTGATGACCGCGTCCCATTCCTCTTCGGTCATGTTGAAGATCATCCGGTCCCGGAGGATGCCGGCGTTGTTGACGACGATGTCGACGCGCCCGAACGTGTCGACCGCCGTCTTGACGATCGCCTGGCCCCCGGCCATCGTCGCCACCGAGTCGTAGTTCGCGACGGCCTTGCCGCCGGCCTTCGCGATCTCGTTCACCACCTCGTCGGCGGGCGCGCTCGCGCCACCGCTCCCCGCCTCCGTGCCGCCATAGTCGTTGACGACCACCTGCGCCCCGTGTCGCGCCATCAGCAGGGCGATCTCCCGGCCGATGCCGCGCGCCGCCCCCGTGACCACGGCCACCTTCCCCTTGAGCATCATGCGCGTCCCTCCACTCCGATTGGAAAGCGCCGATGACCATAGCACATCCGTCCCGGCCACCGAGGGGTCCTGTCGGGGACGCGCCCCCCGTCCGGTATCGCCTCGAACACTAGCGGTGACGGGCGTCGATGGCCGCGACGAACGCGCCGGAGAGGACGAACACCACCGCCGAGTAGTAGACAAACATCACGAACGCGACCAGGACGCTCAGGGGACCGTAGATCTGGCTGTAGAGGCTGACCTCCTGGATGTACAGGCGGAAGAGCTGCTTTGCGACCTCCCAGAGGAGGCTCGCCAGCACGGCGCCGGCGAGCGCCGCCCCGACGCCCACGCGGCGGCGCGGGACGTAACGGTAGGCGAGGTAGAACATCAGCGCGGAGAGCGAGAGGCTCAGCGGGAGGCCCCCGAGCCCAAATCCCGGCGGAACCGGCAACGCGTTCACGGCGAGCGCCCGGAACCAGTGGTAGAGCCACGTCGCGGCGCTGATGGTGAAGAGCAACACGCTCAGCACCAGCGCCATCGCGCTGTCGCGCGCGAGATTCCGCAGAAAGCCACCGTCGCTCCGGACGCCCAGGAGTCGATGCAGGATGAGGCGCGAGGCGCTGAGGAGCGGCGTCGAGAAGAGCACCAGCACCCCCGTGCCCAGCAACCCCGACGCGGCGCGCGTCTCCACGATCCCCAGCAGGGCCCGGCCGATTTGCGTCTGGTAAACGGGAAACTGCTGGGTCAGCTGGCCGACGACGCGACGTGCCGCCTCCTCCCCCGACAGCACGAATCCCACGATCGAGACGCCCAACAAGATAATAGGGATCAGACACACCAGGAAAAAGAACGCGAGGCCGGCGCTGATGAAGAAGCCGTCGGCGGCGACGAAGCGAGAGAGCGCCCCGCGGGGGCCGGCCGTCACAGCTGACGGAAGAAGTGGGCGCGGTCGCCCCCCTTCACCTCGCACCGGCGGACCTTGTTATTGCGCATCACCTCGAAGGTCAGCGGTTCGCCGGGCTCATGACGCCAAAGGCTCATGTAGAGGTCGCGGCGACTCCCCACCTCCTCGGCGTTGAGCGAGACGATCAAGTCGCCCTCCTGCAGCCCGCCGCGATCGCCGGGACCGTCCGGCACCAGACCCGCGACGACCACGCCTTCTTCGATCACATGCGCGAAGACGCCGAGCCAGGCGCGGCGGGGCCGGCTGACGACCCGGCCGAACCGAACCATCTCCTCATGGTGCGCTCGGTAGAAGTCGATCGGGATCGCGAGCGAGCTCCGGGCGATCTCGTTGAGATTCAGGGACACGGTCCCGGCGAGGCGGCCTTTCATCGTGAAGAGCCCGCCGCCGCCATAACCCGGGTTCGGCGCGTTGGAGACGATGCCCCGGTCGAGCAGATATTCCCAGTACGCCTCGAACTCGCCGATGTAGGTGACAAGCCCGCCGGTCGCTCGCCGCTCCTGTGGCCCCATGGCTCCGAGCAGCACGACCTCGTCGCACCGCTCGACTGCTTCGCCCGTGTCCACGTCGGCGGCGACCAGCCCCTGCCGATTCACCCGGATCAGCGCGAGGCCGACCTCGAAATCCTGCGCGACGAGCTCGGCCTTCACGCGCCGGCCCTTCTGGAACGCGACGTAGATCGACTGGCCACCCATGACGACATAGTTGACCGTCAGGATGAGGCCGGAGGCATCGACCACGATCCCGCTGCCGAGTCGTTCGTTGCCGAGGATCCGTGTGGAGGGATGATCGCGCCCCACGGTCGTGTGGATGTACACGACGCTCTGCAGGAGGTGCCTGACAAGCTCGACGGAGCTATCCATGGTCGGGCGCTATCTGACCTGCACGCTATCGGACCTTCAGATGATAGCCGAAGAACTCGGCGACCCGGCGGCGCGCGTCCGCAAAGGCCCCCGCGTCGAACGCGACCGTGGCTCCGCAGCACTCGTTGGGCTTGTTGCGATTGGCCACCTCCGCCAGGTAGGCGCGCGGCTGGCCCACCACGTCGAAGTAGTGGTAGGCCTGCGGGTAGAGAACGATGTGCGCCTCCGCGCCGCGCCTTCGCATGGCCTCGACCATCGCGACGCACGGTCCCGGGACGGTCCAGTCATCGGCGTCGCCTATCAGCACCAGGAGCGGGCGCGTCACCAGCTCCTCGACCAGCGAATAGCACCCTCCGGGATAGAAACCCACGGACGCTCTGAAGCCGGGCTCGGGGAGGACGACGCCCCGGCGGCGGGCGCGCTCGAGACTCGGCCCGTTGACGAGCGCGATGGCGAATACGCCGCCGTTCGACCATCCGATCACGCCGATGCGCGCCCGATCGACGTAGGGTCTGCTGTGGAGCAATCGGAGCGCGCCGACGGCGTCATCGAACCGATCCGTGTTGGGGATGTCCGGAAGCTTCGGGTCGCACGTCTTCCCATACCCGCGCGGGCTCCAGCTATCGACGATCAGCGCGACGTACCCCTGATCGCGGAACCAGCGCGCCCACTCGTGGTTCGATTCGGACACGCCGTGGCAGCCGTGCAGCAGGACGACGGCCGGGAACGGCCCCGGACCCTCCGGGCGCTCCTCCCACGCCGGCACCACGAGCGATTTGCCTGGAGTCGCGTTCGGAAAGGACAGACTCGTCGCGGCGCAGCCGGCGATGACCGTCGAGGCGAGAAGCGCCGACAGCGCCCGTCGCACCATGTGCTGAGCATACACCGACCCCGACACCCCGCTAAGCGAGAACCGCTAGGCGGAGTGTATCTTTGCGGGCAGGTTGTCGTCGCGCCGGAGCGGGTTTCGCGCCGGCCGACCGGTCACGCTGTCATCGAAGCATGCGGTAGATGAGAAGCCCAACGCCTACCAGCTCGACCGCGACCGCGAAGGAAACCGCGGTCTCCAGGAGCGAAGGAAGGAGCTCCATGAAGGTGCCTCCAGCAGGCTACGTGCCAGAATGCTGATCGCGGAAATGCTGAGCCTCTCTTCGCGTGCTGTGATGCGGATTACCAGGACTCTGCAAGAAACGATACCGACTGCGTAAGCATTTGCATGAGCTCGCTTCGACCACACCGCGCTGGCTCGGGTGCGACGGCGGGTTGAGCGCCGGCCGGCCGGCGGGTATCCTGACGCCATGACACCTCGGACGACGACCCTGATCAGCAACGCCGAGGCGGCCGCCGTCCAGGAGGCCGTGGCCTAGCGCGTGCTCACCATCGAGCACGCCCCCCTGCTCTTCGGCCGAGACTCGAGCCCGGGACTCGTCGCCTTCGATCTCGCGGAGGGCGGACGGGCGATCCGCCTCTATCGACGCTCGGGTGGCGCGACCGTCACCGAGATCGTCCCCTTCTCACCGTTCTTCCTTCTCGCGGACGGTGACCTCGTGAAGGATGCCGAGGGCCTCATGGCCGTCGAACCGCTCGCGGGTCCCGGCGACTTGCGCTGGCGGGCGAGCTTCGCCTCCTGGGCCGACGCCCTCGGCGCGCGCGACCGCTGCCGGGATCGATCCGGCCAGCCCGTGAACGCGTTGGGGGCGCCGTATCTCTTCCTCGGCGATCCGGTCCACCAGTACCTCCTGCAGGCCGGGCGCACTTCGTTCGGTGGGCTCGTGTTCGCGGATCTCCGCCGCCTCGCCCTCGACATCGAGGTGATGACGACCGAAGGCCACGAGTTCCCGAGCGCGGCGCGCCCCGGGGACCGGATCATCGCGGTCGCGCTCGCCGACTCGACGGGCTTTCGTCACGTCGTGCGCGGAGACCGGCTCGACGAGCGGGCGCTCCTCGAGGAGTGCTCCCGCATCGTCCGCGAGCGGGATCCCGACGTGATCGAGGGCCACAACATCTTCCGCTTCGACCTCGAATATCTCGAGGCGCGGGCCCGCCTGCACCGCGTCGCGCTCGCCTGGGGCCGCGGCGCCGAGAGTCTCCGGAGCCGCGTGGCCCGGCTGCAGATCGCCGAGCGCACGATCGGGTATCGGCGTTATGAGGTCGCCGGCCGTCACATCATCGACACCTGGATCCTCGCCCAGCTCCACGACGCCGGCACGCGCGATCTGCCGGGGTTCGGCCTGAAGGACCTCGCCCGCCACTTCGGCGTCGCGGCGGAAGGCCGCACGTACGTCGATCCGTCACGGATCACGCGGGAGTTCAGCGAGGCGCCGGAGCGCCTCATGGCCTACGCCGCGGACGACGCCGTCGAGACACTCGGCATCGGATCCATCCTGGCGCCGCCCTATTTCGCGCAAGCCCAGGCGGTCCCCTTCGACTATCAATCCTGCACGCTGCGCGGCGCCGCGGCCAAGATCGACGCGCTCGTGCTCCGGGAGTACCTCGCCCGCGGCCACGCGGTGCCGTTGCCCGGGCCGGTCGCCCCGGTCGGCGGCGGCCACACCGCGATCTACCAGGAAGGCGTCGCCCGGCCCGTCCTGCACGTGGACGTCACCTCGCTCTATCCCTCGCTCATGCTCGCGCGGTCCATCGCGCCCGCCTCGGACATCCTCGGCGTCTTTCCGGCGCTCCTCCAGCATCTCCGCGACTTCCGCGTGCGCGCCAAGCGACTGGCCCGTGACGCGCGGGAACCCGCCGAGCGCGCGCATCTCGGCGCGCTCCAGCAGTCCTTCAAGATCCTCATCAACGCGTTCTACGGATATCTCGCGTTCAGCGGCGGGCACTGGAACGACTTCGACGCCGCGGACCGCGTGACCGCCGAGGGGCGGGCCGTCGTCACCGCGGTCCTCGCCGCGCTGACCGCCCAGGGGGCCACCCCGGTCGAGGCGGACACCGACGGCGTCTACTTCGTCCCACCGTCCGGCCACACGCCGGCGGACGACGATGTGCTGCTCGAGCGAGTCGCGGCCGGCCTGCCCGATGGAATCCAGCTCGAGCTCGACGGCCGCTACGCGGCGATGTTCAGCTACAAGATGAAGACGTACGCGCTGCTCGACGAGCTCGGGCGCCTGAGCCTCAAGGGCTCGGCGTTCCGCTCGCGCGGCCTGGAGGCCTTCCAGCGACAGATCATCGGCGAGATCGTCCGCTGCCTCGTGCTCGGACGTCGGGCCGAAGTGCGCGCGGTCATCGACCGATGGCTGGGCGACTTCGCCGCGCATCGCGTCGAGCTCCGCGCCTTCGCGAGAACCGAGACGCTCCAGGAGTCCATCGAGGCGTATCGCGACAAGGTGCGCGCCGGCGCCCGCTCGACGTCGGCCGCGTACGAGCTGGCCGGCACGTCGGGACGCTCAGTCCAGCCCGGCGACCAGGTGTCCTACTATGTCACCGGCCGTGGACCGAACGTCACGGTCAACGAGTACGCAAAGCTCGCGAGCCAGTGGGACCCGGCGCAGCCCGACGAGAACGTCGAATACTACCAGGCGAAGGTCCGCGAGATCTGGGATCGCTTTCGCGCCTTTGCGGAGCTCGAAGGTCTCAGGCCTCCCGTGGAAGAGCCCGAGCCGAGCATCCAGCTGACTCTCTTTTGATCGGGGGGAGCGAGCGCCGCTCCGCGCGGTTCCCCCGGCGACCGTGGTCGGGCGCGCGCCGGCGCGCGTTCTTAGAGTGAACATCGGGGGGAGCGCGACGCTCTCCCCCGAATTCCCCCCACGGGCAGGTGCTACCAGACCAGGCTGAGCTGGCGAGGCGTGCGCTGGTCTGGACGGTCCTCTCTGCGCCGGGCGGCAAGCCCGACCTCGGCCGCCAGATAGCGCACGCGTCGCTCCACGTCACGCACGTAATCGGGTCGGGCGTATGCCAATCCGCGGTAGAGCCGCTCGTACTCCGGGACGAGCTGCGGGAAGTCGATCGCGAGGAACTGCAGGAAGGTCTCGCGCGTCCCGGGCCTCAGGAAGAGCACGTTCGACTCGGCCCCGACGGCGCCCGCGTCGCGCGCCGCGACGAGCAGCGCTTTCAAGTTCTCCTCGTGATCGGTTAAGCCAGGCAGGATCGGCATGATGAAGAGCCGGGTCGCGACACCCGCGTCGGCCAGCGCATTCATGGCGACGAATCGGAGGTCCGGCCGCGGCGCCCGAGGCTCGAGTCTACGCGCCAGCGCCGGGTCGACCGTCGTGATCGAGAGGTTCACCGTGACTTCCGAGGAGGCACCGATCTCTCGGAGGAGGCCGGCGTCGCGTGCGACGAGCGTCGACTTCGTCGTGATCGAGAGGAGAAGGCCGGGCACCTCTCGCGCGGCCTCGAGCACGCGGCGGGTCACCTCGAATTTCGCCTCCGCGGGTTGGTAGGGGTCGGTCGCGGTGCCGAGCGCCACCAGCTGACCACTCTTCCTCGCCCGCCGGAACTCGGCGATGAGGCGGTCACGTTTCGTTTCCTTCACGTAGATCTTTCGCTCGAAGGCGTCCGGATCGTTCAGACCGAGGAACTCGTGGGTGTACCGCGCGAAGCAGTAGCGGCAGGCCATCTCGCAGCCACGATACGGGTTCACGGTCCACCCGAAGGGCATCGGCCGCGCGTTGGACTTGTTCACGAGATCCTTGGCGTGAAGCTCGTGATATTCAACGCCCCGACACTCGTCGAGCGTGAGCCCGAGTCGCGGCGCCATTCCTGGCGCTGGAACTCCTGGGATGATCGTCATGTGTTGAGCCTTTCAGGTCACAGAAAAACCCGGGGAGCGAGCTGGCTCCCCGGGCTGTGTCCTATCCGATATCTAGCGCCGCCAGCCTCCGCCGCCGCCACCCCCACCCGGCCGAGGCCCGCGGTCGCCACGCGGGCCGCCCGCTCCAGCCCGCTGCGGTTGCGGCCGCGCTTCATCGACCACGAGGTTTCGATCCCTGAAAAGCCGGCCATTCAGCATCTCGATCGCCTTGCTGGCTTCCTCCTTCGTCGCCATCTCGACGAACCCGAATCCGCGCGGCCTTCCCGTGAACTGGTCCGTGATGATCCGAACCGTCTCCACGGTCCCAGCCTGCTGAAAGAGCTCGCGAAGGTCCTCCTCGGTGGCCTGGAAGGAGAGATTTCCGACGAACAACTTAGCGGCCATCGCACCGACCTCCTAGCCCTAGCGAAAGCGGCGGAAAAAGGACGTTACTTCCGGGTTCCCGTTGCTGGCGCAAAGGTATATGACAACTGGTGACGCATGTCAAGGAGGTCGAAAAACGGAATCAGAGATAGACCCCGCGCGTCGCGCCGCCGTCCACGGTGATGCAGACGCCGGTGATGAACGAGGCGCGCGCCGAGACCAGGAAGCACACGAGATCGGCGATGTCTTCCGGAGTCGCGATGCGCTTCAGCGGGTAGTGGCTCGCGGCCTCGGCCCGCTGCGTCTCGACAGTCTTCCCCGCCACTGCGGCCTGCTGGGCGATCAGACTCTCCCAGCGTGTGGTGGCGGTCGCGGCCGGCGACACGGCGGTGACGAGAATGTTCGAGGGTGCGCCGAGATCGGCGAGACCCTTCGAGAAGTTTATGAGCCCGGAGTTGGCGATCCCGCCCGGCAGGTAGCCCGGGGTCGGGTTGCGGGCGGCGGCACCCACGACGTTGACGATGCGACCGCCACCCTGCGCCTGCATGATCGGGAAGACGGCCCGGGCCATCCGCACGTAACCGAGGATCTTCAAGCTCCAGTCCCCTGCCCATTGCTCGTCGGGAATCTTCAGGAAGTCGCCGCCCCGGATGGCGCCCGCGTTGTTCACGAGGATGTCCAGTCGGCCCAAGCGATCCCGCACTGTCGTGGCGACGCGGTTCACTTCGTCGAGCTGGCTCAGATCGCCGGGGACGACGAGGACGTCGGCGTTCGTCTTACTCTTGATCTCCCGCGCGGTCTCCTCGAGGCGCGTCTTGTCACGCGCGCAGATCGCAACCTTCGCGCCCTCGGCGCCGAGGCCGAAGGCGATCGCCCGTCCGATTCCCTGGCTTCCACCCGTCACGAGCGCCGTCTTGCCGGATAGTTCGAGGTTCACGAGGTCTCCTTTCTGATGTTCACGTCCAGGCCGGCGGAGCCCTCCCGAGCACCGCCGGATCCGAGTCTGGGAAAGACCGGTACCGCTCGCCAGTCGAAATGCGAGAGCTGGTCGAGCGAGCGAGCCACCGCTTGCCCGAACGGCTCCAAGTCTAGCCCGTCGAGCTTGCGACCTCGCAGTCGGCCACGCCCCTCGTCGAGCAGCGCTCGCGCGCCGGCGAAGTTGGCGTTGGCCAGGTGCTGGTAGCCCACCGCCACCTGGATCAGCCCCTGCAGCGCCTCGCGATCATCCCCCCGGGCGTCGCGCCAGGAGGGTTCGAGAAGCTCGTGGACCTCGAAATAGAGATGCGCGTCGAAGAGCGTCGCCGCCGCGTCGAGGACGTCGGCCCGCGAACGGATGCGAGCGGTCGATCGGGTGCCGAGCGCGGCGCTCGCGCTCTGCGCCCTCTCGCGCAGCAGGCGCGCGTGCGCGAGCTCATCGCGCTCCAGCCAGCCCGGCGCCTGGGCGCCGGGCTCGCCGAGCGCCGCCAGCTCGCGACGCGCTCCGGCGTCCTCCAGCGCGGCGAGAATGATCTCGGCCAGACGGTTCCGGACCCGCAGAGGCGGCGTCGGGATCACGCGGCGCCCGCCGTGGACGGTTCCGCCGGGAGGGGCGGCGGTTCGGCGGGCGCGGGTGGGGCCGCCCTCGGAAGGCGCTCGACGCGCGTGCCGGCGATCAGGTCGTGGAGCGCCCGCTTGTCGTGGCGGAGCCCCGCCATCACGAAGCCGAGGGTGAAGATTCCGGCCGAGGCGAAATACGCGAGGTAGCGGAGGAGCGCCGTCCCCAGCGGCGGCGGTTCCCCGGCGGCGGCGGCGACCTTCACGCCGACGATCATCTTACCGATCGTCTGGCCGCCGAGGGCGTGGAGCAGCGTCGTGTACGCGCCGGCGAAGACGACGGTGAAGAGCGTGACCATCGGCTTGAAGGCGGCGCTCTTCTCGATGTCGGGACCCCACGCGCTCGCGCCGATGTACCCGAGCGAGAACTGCACGAGGGCGAAGATCGCGAAGTCGATGAGCGCCGCGAGTGCGCGAATCCAGAAGCCGGCGGGGCGAGGCTCAATCATGGCGCGTATAATATCGCCATGATTTCGGTGCGGGACGGCCAAAATCAGATCCTCGCGCAGATCGGTGAGCCCACGCCGCCGGAGCTCCTCGCGGTCACGCGCGCACGCGATCGGGTGCTGGCCGAGGATCTGCGCGCGCCATTCGACGTGCCCCCGACGGACAACTCGGCCGTCGACGGATACGCGGTCGCCAGCGGCGACGTGCCGGCGGCCGGAACGCGCGATCTGGACGTGGTGGCCGAGCTCCCGGCCGGCACCGTGTTCGAGGGCCTCCTGGCCTCGGGGCAGGCCGTGCGGATCATGACCGGCGCGCCGATGCCGCAGGGCGCCGACACCGTGTATCCCCAAGAGGTGGTCGAGCGTCGCGGCGGCCTCGTGCGCGTCGGCCCCACCCGGAAGAGCGCGAACGTCAGGATGCGCGGCGAAGACATCCAGGCCGGCACGATCGTGATCGAGCGTGGCACCGTGCTGCGTCCTCAGGAGCTCGGGCTCATCGCGTCGCTCGGCCAGTGGCAAGTCCTGGCGCACGGGCGGCCGCGGGTCGCGCTCCTCTCGACCGGGGACGAGGTCGTCGAGCCGGGCACGCCGCGCAAGGCCGGCCAGATCTACGACGCCAACCGCTTCACGCTGCGGGGGTCGATCGAGCAGTGGGGCGGCGAGGTGCTCGACCTCGGCATCGTGCCGGACGTGCGCGACGAGCTGCGGGCGCGGCTCCTCGAGGCCGCCGACGTCGGGGACATCGTGGTCACCTCCGGTGGCGTGTCGGTCGGCGTCCTGGACCTCGTCAAAGATGTGCTCGACGAGATCGGCGCGATCGACTTCTGGCAAGTCGCGATGCAGCCCGGCCGGCCGCTCGCCTTCGGCCGGATCAAGTCGGCCCACTTCTTCGGGCTGCCGGGCAATCCCGTCGCCTCGATGCTCGCGTCCATGCTCTTCGTCCGCCCGGCGATCTTCAAGCTGGCCGGACGGCGGCGCCTCTTCCCCGACACCGCCGAGGCGACGGCGCTCGAACCCATGAGCAAGCGGAAGGGCCGCCGCGAGTTCAAGCGCGGCATCGTCCAGTGGCAGAACGGCCATTGGGAGGCACGAACGACCGGGCCGCAAGGCTCGGGCATCCTCTCCTCGATGGCGATGGGCAACTGCCTCATCGTGCTCGAAGAAGACCGGGGCGACGTGGCGGCCGGCGAGACCGTGCTGGTCGAGCCGTTCTGACATGCCGCGGATCTCCGTCGAGCTCATCGAAGCCGTCACGCCCCTGATGGAGGAACGCGTGCACGGGGCGGCGCGGCGACTGCCGCACCTCCGGTACGCCGACCTGAGGCTCGAGGCCACCGAGGCCAAGGGCGCGGGGGCGGAGAACGGCACGCCCAAGTTCTCCGGCGACGATCAGACCCTGGCCCTCGGTGTCCGCGTTCTCGCGGGCGACCGCATGAGCGCGCCCGGCTACGTGGGCCTCACGCTCGGTGTGGCCGACGTCCCGAATCTCGCCCGGATCGTCGGCGAGGCGTTGGAGCAGGCGTACCGGCGGGCGATGGTGAACGGCGAGATGAAGGCCGACGCGCGTGAGAAGTTCGGCCCCCTCGGCGAGGCGCTCACCGACACGCGCCTCCATCCGGTCGAGGTACGGCAGGACACCGTGGGCGCCGTCTATCGCATCGATCCGCGCGCGATGGCGCTCGCCGAGATGGTGCGCTACGCGACCGACATCTCGCGCCAGGTCGACGGGGTCGACGCCGGCGTCAAGTACAACTACGTCTCGACGATGACCGAGCTGTCGCGTGAGCTCTTCGTGTCGAGCGAGGGGGCGCGCATCGACCAGACGTTCGCGCTGACCCAGGGGACGTGCACCGTCGTCACCGTCGCCGGGACGGTGAGCCAGGACCTCTACGACGCGCTCGGCCACCAGCGGGGCTGGGAGATCCTGCTCGAGGGCATCGACGAGCCGCTCCTGCGCTTCCCGACTTTCCTCGACTTCGCCCTCGGCCTGGCGCGCGAGGGCGTGGCGCTCGCGGCCGCGCCCGTCCTGCCGACGTCGGATCGCGAGGTGGTGGTGGTGACCGATCCGCACTACAACACCCTCGTGTCGCACGAGATCATCGGGCACCCGGTCGAGCTCGATCGCGCGCTCAAGATGGAGACCGCGTACGCCGGGCGCTCCTGGCTCCTCGGCGGCCTCACCGAGCATCAGATCGGCCGCCGCGTGGCCTCGCCACTCGTCACCACGTATTCGGATCCGTCGCTCCCGGGTTTCGGCCACTACAAGTACGACCACGAGGGCACGCCCGCCCGGCGCGTGGTCCATATCGACCGCGGCATCTTTCGCGGGTTCATGAACAGCCGGCAAACAGCGGCGATCTTCGGCGGCGAGCCCAACGGCCACTGGAAGGCCACGGACGCCTCGCTGGTCCCCCTGATCCGTATGTCGAACACCGTCTTCGATGCGGGCGCGCGTGCGGCCGAGGACGTCCTGCAGGAAGTCGACCACGGCTACTACATTGCGGGCCATCGGACCCCCTCGATCGCGGAGAGCCGCGAGAACTTCCGCATCTCGGCGCGCCGCGTCTACGAGATCAGGAACGGCCAGCTTGGCCGACTCTACCGCGACGGCGGGATCGTGGCCGACTCGCGCGACTACCTCATGAACGTCGACGCGGTCGGCTCGGACTTCCGGCTCTACCCGATACCGAACTGCGGCAAGGGACAACCGATGCAGACCAAGCGCCTCGGCAATGGCGGGCCGACGATGCGGAGCCGCGCCCGAGTCGTCGGAGGATGAGTGGATGCGCCGGGCGCTGATCGTCGTGGTCGCGGCCGGCGTCCTGCTCGCCGGTGCCGCACCCGCGGCGCCGCCCGAGTACCCGGTGACCTTCATCAAGGTCGACGAGCTGAGGGTCCTGCTCGACCGCGGCACCAAGGCGGACATCATCGATGTCCGGAACTGGGACGCCTACGTCGACAGCCACATTCACGGCGCCCGCTCCATGCCGTTGCGCGCGGTGCCCGATCGCGCGCCCGAGATCTCGAAGACGGGCCTCGTGGTCTTCTACTGAACGTGCCCGCACGCGCTGTCCCGGGGGGCCAGCGACATCCTGTACAAGATGGGGTGGCGAAACCACCGCGTTCTCGAGGAGGGGCTGCCCGGATGGATCGCCAGGGGCTATCCCGTCGACGGACGGAACCCGGGCGCACCGCCCGCTCATTGACGTGGCGATGAGGACCATCGACGAGCTGGCGAAGGCTGCCGAAGAGGCGCTCGCGCTGGTCGCCGCCCAGCCGGCCGTCGTCGAGGCCGAGGTCTTCGTGGCGGCGAATTCCGCCTTGCTCACCCGGCTCAACTACACCTCGCACATTCCGTGTAACGGCGTCGAGGAGCCCAAGTCCGCCGAGTCCTATGGCATCGGGATCCAGGCGGTCTTCGACGCGCCCGACGGCCGGCGGATCGGCTTCGGCAGCGAGCCCAGCGACCTCACGCCCGCCGGCGCCGAGCGCGCGCTCGGCAAGGCCCGCACGGCCGCCGTCGCCGATCCAGAATTCGTCTCGCTCCCGGCGCGCGCCGCCTCCCCGCGCACCCTCGCGAACTACCACGATCCCCGACTGATGGACATCGACGACCCGAGCCTGGTCGCCGCGGGCTGGAAGATCACGGGCGGGGCCCTCCGCACGTTCACCGCCTCGAGTCGGCTGGCCGCGCTGGCGCAGGACGACGAGGCGCTCCGGCGGCTCGGCCTCATCCTCGGCGGGGATGTGACGATCTTGAGGGAGCGGATCGCGATCGCCTCGACCGCGATGCCCCGCGCTCAGACCGACGAGACGTCCTTGATCACCGCGTTCGTGACGGCCATGGTGGAGTCGCAGAGCGCCAAGGGCTCCGGCGCGTCGACGGGCACGCGCTTCGACCACTTCACCGACGAGGCCGGGGTGGAGGCCGCTCAGAACGCGATCAACGCGATCGGCGGCGAGCGCGTGCCGTCGGGCACCTACACCGTCATCTTCGGCCGGCAGCCGGTGGCCGACCTGCTGAACAACATCGTGATCCCCGCGTGCACCGCGAGCGCGTTTTACTCGTCGAGCACGCCGTTTCTCGGCAAGCTCGGCAAGGTCGTGGCCTCCCGGCACCTGAGCGTGTACGACGACGGCGCGATGCCCGGCTTGATGGGCTCGAAGGGAATCACCTGCGAGGGACTACCGACCGGCCGGACCGAGCTCATCAAGCATGGTGTGCTCGCCGGCTGTCTTTCGAACTGGTACGAGTCCCAGCGCCTTCTGCGCGACCCCGCCCTCGAGGAGAAGCTCGGCGCCCGCGGCCCCGCCGCCAAGGCCGCGCTCGTGCCCCGCAACGGCTTTCGCTTCGGCGCGGGCGGCGGGCGCCAGTTCGACAGCCCGCCCGGTGTGGCCGCTTCAAACGTGGTGCTCGAAGGCGCCGAGCCGATGACCCTCGACGAGCTCGTTCGCCGGGTCGGCGACGGGCTCTACATCGGGCGCATCTGGTACACGTATCCCATCAACGGCCTGCGCGCGGGGGATTTCACCTGCACCGTCGTCGCCGATTCCTATATCATTCGCGACGGGCGGATCGCGGAGCCGCTCAAGGCCAACGCGATCCGGATCAACGACAACATCGCCACGGTCCTGAACAACATCGCCGGGACCACCAAGGACGTGAAGGGCACGATCGTCTGGGCCGCGGACGAGGTCGTGTACGCGCCCGAGGTGGCGGTCACCGGGGTCCACGTCGACGAAATCGCCGGGTTCATGGAGGAACTCGACTGATGCCAGGAGACCGTCTCGAGGCAGTCGCGCGCGCGTGCCGTGTGCAGATCCTCCGCATGCTCGCCCACGCGGGCTCCGGACATCCCGGTGGCTCGCTCTCGGTGATCGATATCCTCGTCACGCTCTTCTTCGGCCGTCTCCGGCACGACCCCAAGCGCCCGGACTGGCCCGACCGCGACCGCGTCGTGCTCTCGAAGGGGCACGCCGTCCCCGCCCTCTACAGCGTCCTGGCGGCCGCCGGGTACTTCCCGGAGAAGTTGCTCATCACGCTGCGCAAGCTCGGCTCGCCCCTCCAAGGTCATCCCGACCGGATGGCGCTGCCGGGCATCGAAGCCGCCACCGGCTCGCTCGGCCAGGGCCTCTCGATCTCGCTCGGGCTCGCGCTCGGGCTCAAGCTCGCCGGCTCCTCCGCCCGCGTCTACTGCGTGCTCGGCGACGGTGAGATCCAGGAGGGCCAGGTGTGGGAAGCCGCGATGTCGGCGCCGAAGCTCGGGCAGCCCGCCCATGCCCTCGACAATCTCGTGGTCATCCTCGACTACAACAAGATCCAGCTCGACGACTTCGTGAAGAAGGTGCTCGACCTCGAGCCCGTCATCGCCAAGTGGCAATCGTTCGGTTGGCCGGTGGTCGAGATCGACGGCCATGATGTGACCCAGATCGCGAAGGCGCTCGACCAGGCCGAGGCCACCCGCGGCACGCCCACCTTCGTCGTGGCCCACACCGTGAAAGGCAAGGGCGTGCCGTTCATGGAGAACGACCCGGAGTGGCACGGCAAGGCGCCGAAGCCCGCCGAGGCGATCGCCGCTATTCGCGAGGTCCTCGGCGTCTCGACCGGCGCCTGGGAGGACTATTTGAAGACCGATTCGGCGACACGCGCGATCGTGGACGAGCTCACCGCCCTGGAGAAGAAGTGATGCCGGCCAAGGCCAGCCGCGCGGCGTTCGGCGAAGCGCTCCTGGAGCTCGGGGCCAAGGACGACCGCATCGTCACCCTCGACGCCGACCTGTCGAAATCCACCATGACCGCGAAGTTCGCGAAGACCTTCCCCGGCCGGGCGTTCAACCTCGGCATCGCCGAGTCGAACATGCTCGGCGTCGGCGCCGGGCTCGCGCTCGCCGGCCGGATTCCGTTCGCCTGCTCGTTCGCGTGCTTCGTCGTCGGACGCTTCGAGACGATCCGGATCTCGGTCGCCTACACCAACGCGAACCTCAGGATCGTCGGGACCCACGCCGGCATCGCGATCGGCGAGGACGGCTACAGCCAGATGGGGATCGAGGACATCGCCTGCGTCCGCGCGCTCCCCAATATCGGGATCGTGCAACCCGCGGACGAGCTCGAGACGAAGCAGGTCATTGCGTACGCGGTGGAGCATCAGGGCCCGCTCTATCTCAGGCTCACGCGCCAGAATCTCGAGCCCGTGTGCCCGCCCGACTATCGCTTCCAGTACGGCCGCTGGCTCCTGCTCCGTCGGGGCCATGACGTGACGTTGATCGGCACGGGCGGCCCCATCTTCAACTGCCACGAGGCGGCCAAGCGCCTGGAGACCGACGGGATCTCGGCCGAGGTGATCAACGCGGCGTGCATCAAGCCGCTCGACGAGGAGCTACTGCTCCAGTCCGCGGGCAAGACGGGTCACGTCGTGACGGTCGAAGATCATTCGGTCGCCGGCGGCCTGGGCGGCGCCGTCGCCGAGACGCTCGGCGATGTGCTGCCGACGCCGCTCAAGCGGCTCGGTGTCCAGGGATTCGGCGAGTCGGGCGACGCCAAAGGCCTCTATGCCAAGCACGGCCTCGACCCCGCCGGAATCGCCGCGAGCGTCAAGAAGTTCCTGAACCGTTGAACCCATGCGATTCGACCGCCGGCGTCCGGAGGCCGGCTCGATCTCACGTCGCGTCTAGGCCGGAGGCGTCGACCCGGGTGGAGCGGCGTCGCCGGCGTCTCTTGTCGGCCCGAGCAGCTCCCGGACCTTGCTCGCCAGGGCGATCGTGGTGAAAGGCTTCGCGATGAATTCCTCACCGGGCTCGAGGACCCCGAGGGACTCGATGACGCCTCCGCAGTAGCCGGACATGTAGATCACCCTCAGCCCCGGCCGCAACTGGCGTGCACGCTCGGAAACGACCCGGCCGTTCATCCCCGGCATCGATACGTCGGTCAGCAGCAGGTGGATCGGGCCCGGATGCGCTGCACAGATCCGCAAGGCCTCCACGCCGCCCTCCGCATCCAGGAGGTTGTAGCCCAGCGGTACCAGAACATCCCGGGCCAGCCCCCGTACCAGCGGCTCGTCGTCGACGAGCAGAATGGTTTCCGAACCCGTGGCCCCCGGCATCGACGGCTTTGGCGGCTCGGCGGTTTTCGCCACGTCGGCCAGGCGTGGAAGGTAGATGCGGAACGTCGTGCCCTCGCCCCGCTGGCTCCTGACTCTGAGGTTGCCCTGGTGTTGCTGGACGATGCCGTACACGGCCGCCAGGCTCAAGCCCGTTCCCTGCCCGACATCCTTCGTGGTGAAAAACGGCTCGAAGAGGTGCTGCTGGACCTCCGCCGTCATGCCGCAGCCGGTGTCGCTCACGGTCAGGAGCGCGTAGGGCCCGGCCGGCAGGTCAGGGGCCAGCGCGTTCTGCTCCAGGGTGACGGCGGCGGTCTCAATCGTCAGCCGCCCCCCTTCAGGCATCGCGTCGCGGGCGTTGACGGCCAGGTTCATCAGCACCTCCTCGAGCTGAGCAGAGTCGGCCTTCACCGTCAAGGGTGAGGGCGAAACGACGGCGCACAGCTCGACGTTGTCACCGAGCAAGCTGCGGAGCAGCTGGGCATAGTCCACGATGAGGGCATTCAGGTCGATGACCCTGGGCGAGTTGATCTCCCTGTGGCCGAAGGCCAGGAGCTGGCGGGTCAGCGCGCCGGCCCGCTCGCCGGCCGTGAGGATAGCGAGGAGCGGAGCGTGCAACGCGTCCGAGGAGGGCAGTCTGTCGAGCGCCTGCGCCGCGTAGCCGTTGATGACGGTCAGCAGGTTGTTGAACTCGTGGGCCACGCCGCCCGCGAGCTGGCCGACCGCATCCATCTTCTGCATCTGCCGCAGGGCCTCCGCCGCCCGAAGGCGTTCACTGATGTCGCGGAAGACCAGGACGGTCCCCATGACGTGGCCCGCATTGTCCTTGATCGGGCACGCTGAGTCGGCGATTTGACGCTCGCTCCCGTCGCGGCAGACGAGAATCGTGTCCGCGGCGAGTTCCGTACCCTTGCCGTCCCGGAGGATCGTCGCCACCTGGCTCGGGAGCGGCTCGCGGGTGCGGCCGTCTCGGAGCGGGAACACCGTGTCGACGTCTTTGCCCATAGCCTCTTCGGCGCCCCACCCCGTCAGGTCTTCCGCGACGCGGTTCATGAACGTGATCTTCCGTGAGCTATCCGTGGCCAGAACGGCCTCGCCGATGCTGCCGAGCGTCGTGGTCAACCACTCCTCGCTCTCCCTCAAGCGGCGGTCGAGCTCGTGCTTGTGCATGGCTGTCTGGATCACCGCGTTGACGGTGGTCTCGGCGAAGGGCTTGACGATATACCCGAGCGGGTCCGCCGCCTTGGCGCGCTGCAGGGTCGAGTCATCGGCGTGCGAGGTCAGGAAGATGACCGGCAATCGGAAGTTTGTCCGAATCTGCCGGGCCGCCTCGACGCCATCCATATCTCCCTTGAGACGGATGTCCATGAGGACCAGGTCCGGGCGCGACGTGGGAATCTTTCTCAAGGCTTCAGCGCCGGTGGACGCGACCGAGACGACCTCGTGGCCGAGGCCCGCGAGGCAGTCCTCGATGTCCTCACGGACGAGGATTTCGTCTTCGACGACCAGGATTCTAGACTTGGGCATGAGGAGATTCCCCTGTGACCGCGGATGCTTCGTCCGGCGGTGCGTTTTGCCGAGCGAATCGAATCTCGACCGAAGTCCCACCAGTGGTTTGACACTGGACGACGCCGCCGAGCTGCTCGACCAGGGCTCGGATCAGGCGCCAGCCCAAGGAGCTCGTGCGGCCGAGATCCACGTCTGCGGGTACACCCACTCCATCGTCCCGGACGACGAGGCAGAGCTCTTCCTCTCCCTCGGCGTGGAGGCCGACGTAAACGGTGCCAGAGTGACCGACCGGGAAGGCGTGCTTCAGGCAGTTCGACATCAACTCGTTGAGGATCAGGCCGCACGGCACGGCACAGTCCAAGCTCAGCGACAGGTCGTCGATGTCGAGCCTGACGCGGACGCTCCGAGCCGGGAGCGCGTAGGAGGTGAGGATGTTGTTCGTCAGGTCGCGGACGTATTCGCCGAAGCTTACCCGAGCCAGGTCGCGCGCCCGGTAGAGCTTGTCGTGGATCAGGGCCATCGACGCAACCCGGTTCTGGCACTCGCGCAGGGCCTCGCTGAGCGCCGGGTCCCGCACGGCGCGGCTCTGCATGCGCAGCAGGCTGGTGATGATCTGGAGGTTGTTCTTGACGCGGTGGTGGATCTCCTGGAGCAGTACTTCCTTCTCACGGGAATGTCGGACCGCCTCCTCGGCGTGCCGGCGCTGGGCGATCTCGGTCTGGAGCGCGTCGTTCAACCGCTGCAGGTCGCGCCGTTTGCGGTTGAGGTCGACGAAGACCGCCACCTTGGATCTCAAGATCTCCGGCACGACGGGGACCTCGACGTAATCGACCGCCCCCACTCGGTAGCCCTTCAGTCGGTCGAGCGTCGTGGGTTGGTCGCCCGTGACGAAGACGATCGGCGTCTTCTCGAACCGGGGATGCTGGTGGATCAAGCTCGCCGTCTCGAACCCATCCATGTCCGGCATGTTCACGTCCAGCAGGATGACGGCGAAGTCCTCGTCCATGAGCTTCTGCAGGGCCTCGCGGCCCGACCGGGCCGTGACCAGCCTCTCCCCCAGCTCGCGCAGGATGGCCTCGTGGCTCGCCAGCTGGCTCGGCTGGTCGTCGACCAGAAGGATCCCGACCTTGTCGTCGTCACTCATGCCGCTTGCCATCATGCCGCTTGCCATCGCTAGCGACGGAGCCACATCCGGAGCGCTGACCGCAGATGGTCGGTGTTCACGGGTTTGGCCAGGTAGTCGGAAGCGCCCGCCTCCAGGCACTTGGCGCGGTCTCCGGACATGGCCTTGGCGGTCAGGGCGATGATGGGCAGCCGTCTGAAGGCGGGGTTCTCCCGGATGATCCGCATCGTCTGATAGCCGTCCATCTCGGGCATCATGATGTCCATCAGGACGGCCGCGATGTTCGGCGTTTGCTCGAGCTGGGCGATCGCCTCGCGCCCCGTGCTCGCGCTCAGGACCTTGATCCCGTGCCGCTCCAGCACGCTGCTGAGCGCGAAGATATTGCGCACGTCGTCGTCGGCCACGAGCACCTGCCTGCCCGCCAGACCCTGGTCGGAGGCGCGCAACTGCTCCAACAGCCGCTGCTTCGCTGGCGGGAGGTCGGTCAC
>Ga0209056_10001246_pt1 | contig 27823 bp, 27 predicted proteins | sample GraSoiAngelo_114_FD_185876 | JGI IMG/M metagenome (GOLD analysis project Ga0209056, IMG submission 185876) | Grasslands soil microbial communities from the Angelo Coastal Reserve, California, USA - 14_0903_13_40cm (SPAdes) (version 2) | ecosystem: Environmental > Terrestrial > Soil > Grasslands... | reverse complement strand
TCGAGCCGCGTTACCGCCAGATGCTGAAACACGCACTTCAGCATCATCGCATGTTTTGCGTGACGCTTATCAAGCCGAGTTGCCCGGAATGGCACGCGCCGGAGGATTTCTTTCATTTTGCCACCGCCGGGTTGATTCGCGCATGTGTCGGGCGCGGCGACGGCACATCGAATTTGATCCTGCAAGGTCTCCAACGTGTGCGCTTGGCCAGTTTCGAACAGGAAGCGCCGTTCCCGATCGCGAAGATCGACATAGTTGAGTCACGCGACGCAACGACGGTCAAGACTGAAGCGCTCGGCGCAAAAGTGCTCGAGCTTTACGCGAACCTCAAACACGACGGCCACCGGCTCCCGGCGAAAGTCGATCGATATCTTGCGGAATTACGCGATCTGGAAATGCTGGCCGATCTTATGGCCTCGACATTTGTCAACGATCCGTTGCGGCGTCAACGCGTTCTCGAAGAACGTTCTCTCAATCAACGGCTTCGGTTCTTGATCAGATATTTGCGCGACGAAATCGGCAATGCGGCTGCATAGCTGTAGCCGCGTCTCCGTGAGACGCGCAGCGTTGCGGGGTCACACACAATCTCGCGCCTCGCGCAGCGAGGCGGCTACGGTCCTGCAATGCGCTCGTGTTCTTCCATCAAATATCGGTCAGTCATTCCCGCGACGTAGTCGCACACGGTGCGATGCAACCCCTCGCTCTCAATCCGCCTAGTCGCCCCGTCGCCGAGCCTGTCGGGATCGACAACGTACTCTTCGAAAACGCGTCGCAGCATTTCGGACGCGCGCCGGTTCACTTCGGACACGCGCGGGTGATAATAAACATTCTGATATAAAAATTTCCGCAGCGCACGATTCGCTTCGGCTAATTCATCACTGTAACGAATGAGCCGAGCAGGCTGTCGGCGCACTTGGTCGGCGCTTTGCACGCCCGACTGGGCGACCGATTTCGCGCTCGTCGCAATCAGGTCGCGCACTTCATTTTCGATGATATTGCGAATAATTAACTTGTGCAGCTCAGGTTGCAGCGCGCCAGAGTAACGCGCGCGCACAGCGCGATCGCTCCTGCGCCACACCTCGTTTTCTGCCAATTGCGCGGCGCTCAAAATTTCAAAATCGACGGCATCATCGAGATCATGACTATAATAAGTAATCTCGTCCGCGAGGTCGGCGAGCTGCGCCTCTAAAGATGGGCAATGATACTTTTCTTCTCCTGGCGTAGGGAAGTCGTAAAGGAGTTGATGCTTCCGCAAACCCTCCCGCGCTTCGAACGTCAGATTCAGACCCGGAAAATTTGGATACGAAGTTTCGAGCAGCTCCACGACTCGCACACTCTGGCGGTTGTGATCGAAGCCGCCGTGATCGCGCATGCATTCGGCTAACATCTCCTCGCCGGAGTGGCCAAAAGGCGCGTGCCCCAGGTCGTGCGCGAGCCCGATGGCCTCCGCCAGATCTTCGTTCAGGCCTAATGCGCGAGCAATAGTGCGGCTGATCGATGCAACCTCGATGGAGTGCGTCAAACGGGTGCGTAAATGGTCACCGGTCCCATTCAGAAAAACCTGGGTCTTATATTCCATCCGGCGAAACGCGCGCGAATGAATGATACGTGCGCGATCGCGCTGAAATTCCGTCCGATAAGGGTGGCTGGCCTCGGAATGTTGCCGCCCGCGCGAGTCACCAGATTTTTGCGCATATGGCGCGAGGGCCGCGTGCTCTGCCGCCTCCATTTGCGCACGCGTCTTCCAGCTCTCGTCCATCGTTTGAAGTGTAGGCTGCTGTGGCTTTCCCGCCGGCGAATTGTTCGACACGATAACGGAATTTGCCAGTTCTCGCGAGCTTGCTACTTGTCGATCTTACAATCGGACAAATCCAGAGCAAACATGGCAAAGAAAACTCGTCAAAAGAAACAGGTCACCCCGGAACGGTTAATGGAGCTCAGTTTCGCTTACGCGCCGCCGCTCATCATCAGCGCCGCAGCGGACAACAAGGTTTTCGATGCGCTAGAAAATAGCGCCAAAACTGCGGAGGAAGTAGCGAAAGAGATCCGTGCGTCGCCGCGAGCTCTCAGAATTTTGATGAACGCACTTGTCGGTCTTGATCTCCTGAAGAAAGATCGACGGGGGCGATATTCCCTAACAGCAGAAAGCGCCGCGTTTCTTATCAGCAAGAAGCCCGGAACGCACGCGGGTTTTTTTGGCACGATTGCGCCACAGCTCATTTCCAGATGGCTGCGCCTGACTGACATCGTGCGCGAAGACCGTCCGGTGGTCGCGGTGAATCAGGAAACCGAAGGCACCGAATTTTTCAGTCAGCTCGTGGAAAACATTATCCCAATGAGCTATCCCGCCGCGCAAAAACTCGCAGATCATTTGAAGATCGCGAAAATGGAAAATGAAATTCGCGTACTCGATCTTGCTGCCGGTTCGGGCATTTGGGGAATTGCGCTTGCCCAGAAATCTCCGCGTGTCCAGGTCAGTGCAGTCGATTGGGCGGGAATGATCCCAACAACAAAACGGATTACCGAAAAATTCGGCGTGCGCGATCGCTTCAATTTCATCGAAGGCGATTTGTTAGAGGCAAACTTCGGGACCGGGTACGATGTCGCGACACTCGGCCATATTTTGCATAGCGAAGGGGAGGAACGCAGCCGGCAGTTGCTCAAGAAAACTTTCCGCGCGCTGAAATCTGGCGGCGCCATCGCGATCGCCGAGTGGCTGGTGAACGACCAGCGCACCGAACCGCTGCCCTCGCTCATGTTCGCGGTGCAAATGCTGGTGAATACGGAAAAGGGCGACACTTTCAGCTTCAACGAAATTAAAAGCTGGCTGGAAAAAGCCGGGTTCAAAAAAGTGCGCAAGCTGGAAGCGCCCGGGCCGTCGCCGCTGATTCTCGCCACAAAACCTTAGCTGTCGATGGTTACGGATTAGCAGTACGCGTCGAATCGGCTTCTCATGCGGGCACCGACCTGCTTTCATAGTCCCCGATGAAAGACCTAAAAACGAAATCGGGCACGAAGACCAAGGCACGGTCGACTCGAAAAAATGTTGAGGCACATATGCCACATAGCAAACCCGCACTTCGCAGCGATGCGTTCGCCAGAGCGCTGATCGATGCAAAATCGTGCCTTGATGATAGCGAAAGTCTGCGCGCTCTTTTCAACGAAGCAGCGAGAAAGGCGGCTGTCGTGCCGAAGGAACCTTTCAGAGAGAGCTGGGCTTACCTTCAGACCATGCTGCGCTTGGTCCGCGCTCATCATCGCGGCGAATACGCAGAGGTTCCCAACGATGCGCTCTTGTGGATCCTTGCGGCTCTTAATTACCTGATCGACCCGTTCGATTTAATTCCGGACAAGACCCCATTTCTCGGCTTTGTCGACGACGCAACCGTAATCGAATTTGTTACAGATAGAACCCGGCAAACGCTCGACGATTTCATGACTTGGGAAACCACACGCGCCGGAGCTGCTCTCTGACGTTCCGTTTTCAGACCAGTAGCAGCGCGGGGTTTTCGAGAAAGTGTCGCAATTCTTTTAAATACTCGGCGCCTAGCGCCCCGTCGATTACGCGATGATCGCAGCTCATCGTGAGCGACATGCGATGGCCAACGACGATTTGGTCACAATCATCGATCACCGGAACTTTCGTAATCTTGCCAACAGCGAGAATGAAACCTTGCGGCGGATTTATGACAGCGGAGAAACTGTCGATACCCATACCGCCGAGGTTAGAAACGGTGAACGTGCCGCCCTGAAACTCCTCCGGTTTCATCCGCTTGTTGCGCGCGCGATGCGCCAAATCCTTGGCCAGCTCGCTAATCTCGCGAAGTGATTTGTTTTGCGCGGCGCGAATGACCGGGGTCAGCAGCCCATCTTCGATTGCGACTGCAATGCCCAGGTCAACATCCGCATACTGCACAATCGCATCGCCATCGAAGGAGGCGTTCACTCGGGGCACTTTGACTGCCGCTTGCACTGCTGCCTTCAAGACAAAGTCGTTCACGGTAATTTTCGCAGCATCCGCGCCTTCGCCCGCAGACTTCAACTCCTCGCGCGCTTCCATCAGCGGCCCGGCATTCACGTCGATTTGCAAATAAAAATGCGGCACCGGGCCGAGGCTCTCGACGAGCCGTTGCGCAATGATCTTGCGCATTCCCGAAAGTTGAATGCGGGCACTTTCACCAGCCTGTAGTGGCAGCCGTGTCGGCTGCTTTCCTGTGGGCGACACGCCCGCCTCGACAGTTTTTGATTTCGCAGCCCCGCGCACATCGGTCTCAGTCACACGGCCCTCCGGGCCTGTGCCTTTCACGCTGGACAGATCAACACCGAGCTCGGCAGCGATTCGGCGTGCCACGGGCGACGCTTTCACACGCGCTTCTTCTGGTTTTTCTTCTTTGGGTTGAACTTCTTGTTGCTTCCCTTTTTGCTGCGGTCGCGCCGTTTCTTTTTGCTTCGCTTCTGCCGGCGCGGGCTTCTCGGTCTCGGCTTGGGGCTGTTTCTCTTTTTCTTCTGCGGGTTTCGGCTTTTCCTCTTTCTGTTTTGGCCGTTCCTCTTGCTTTGGCGCTTCCTCGCCTTCTCCACCGATGAAGGCGATCTTGTCGCCGACGTTTACCTTGCCGCCTTCCTGGACGTAAATTTCCGTGAGCGTCCCGTCTTCAGGCGATTCCCATTCCATCGTCGCCTTGTCGGTTTCGATCTCGGCAAGCACTTCGCCGGCGGAAATCTGGTCTCCCTTCTTTTTCTTCCACGCGACCAGAGTGCCCTCGGTCATCGTGTCACTGAGCTTCGGCATTTGGATTTCAGGCATAAGCAAAGGTCATCAGTGATAAGTAACGAGTGGCGAGTTTTCTCACGCGTAGCAAACCTGTTTCACCGCTGTGAGGAGTTTTTGCGCGTTCGGGAGTACGGCGTGCTCGAGCCGCTCATTGTAGGGCATTGGAACATCTTCCTGTGATACGCGCATGATCGGCGCGTCGAGCTGATCAAAAATGTTTTTCTGAATCCGATAGCAAACTTCCGCACCGACTCCACAGAACGGATGATCCTGCTCGACGACTACAACGCGATGCGTTTTTGCTACCGAATCGAAAATCGCCTTCTCATCGAGCGGTTTAATCGAACGTAGATCGACGACTTCTGCAGAGATATCTTCGTCTTCCAGTTGTGCCGCAACCCTTAACGCCAGCGGCACTGTCTGTGAGTAACAAATGACCGAGACATCGCTGCCTTCACGCTTCACTTCCGCTTTGCCAAGCGGGATGAGCAGCTCTTCGTCCGGCGGCTCGACCATTCCCTTCGAGCTGTAAAGCAATTCGGCTTCCAGAACGAGCACCGGGTTGTTGTCGCGCACGGCGGTTTTGAGCAGACCTTTTGCATCGCGTGGCGTGGCCGGCGCGCAAACTTTCAGGCCGGGCACGCTGGCGTAAAAATTCTCCGTTGCATGCGAATGCGTAGCGCCGAGCTGATGCGCAGGTCCGTTCGGGCCACGAAACACTATCGGGATATTAAATTGCCCGCCCGACATCGTGTACATGTTCGGCGCGTTATTCACGACCTGATCGAAGGCCACCAGCGAAAAGCTGAATGTCATAAATTCAATGATCGGTCGCAGGCCGACCATGGCCGCCCCAACTCCCAATCCCGCAAATCCGTTCTCGCTGATGGGAGTGTCAATAATCCGCCGCGGACCAAATCGCTCAAGCAACCCGTGGCTGACTTTGTAAGCACCCTGGTATTCCGCGACCTCTTCCCCCATGAGAAAAACATTCGGGTCGCGCTCGAGCTCTTCTGCAAGAGCTTCGTTCAGGGCCTGACGGTACGTAATTTCTCTCATGCTTAATCGGCATTTGGAGACGGCGCGCCCTCGCGCCGCTCCGAGGCTAGTTCTGCGGGCCGGGGACGGCCCGGTTCCATCGCCCCGTTCGCGTAAGTATAATCGTAAAGCTTGTCGAGCGGCGGCTGGGGGCTCTCCTCAGCAAATTTCACTGCGGCCATAACTGTTTCCTTCGCCTGCTTATCGAGCTGGTCGAATTGTTCGTTAGTCAATTTTCCCTCGCGCGTGAGCTGCGCACGCAAACGCGTGATCGGATCGTCGAGCCGATATTTTTCCAACTCTTGCTTGGTTCGGTAACTTGCCGGATCCGACATCGAGTGGCCGCGGTAGCGGTACGTGCGCACTTCCAGAAACGCCGGATGCGGCTCTTTCCGGATAGAATCGACGATCTCGGCAACCTCGTCGCGCACCTCGCGAAAGTTCATTCCATCGACAATTTCTCCAGGGATGTCGTACCCTTCTGCGCGATCGACAATTTGCTTCACGGATGTCGATCTTTTCACTGAAGTGCCCATAGCGAAGAGGTTGTTTTCGCAGATGAAAACGATCGGCAATTTGTACAGAGCGGCGAGATTTAACGCTTCGTGGAATGCGCCTTGATTGATTGCGCCGTCACCAAAGAAGCAGAGCGTCACGCGATCTTCGTCCCGGTACTTGATCGCAAAAGCCAATCCGACCGCCAGCGGAACGTGTGCGGCGACAATGGCGTGGCCACCGTACATATGGCGTTGCTTGTCGAAAAAATGCATCGAGCCGCCCAATCCACGCGAGCAGCCGGTCGCTTTTCCGAAGAGCTCCGCCATGCACGCGTTCGCGCTGGTGCCACGCGCAAGCGCATGAGCATGATCCCGGTAAGCGGTAATGATGTAGTCATCGTCGCGCACGGCCGCCACCGCACCGGTCACGACTGCTTCCTGGCCAATGTAAAGATGGCAAAAACCGCCGACCTTCTGCGCTTGATACTGCTGGCTCGCGCGTTCCTCAAAACGCCGGATCAACAGCATCAGCGAGAGCATCTCGACTTCGTCGCGCTGCTCCACCGGCTGCATGGCGGTCATCCCGCAGCGGCCGGACGGAACCGCGCGGCGCGGGCTCCCGATCTCTCCCTGCTTTGCCCCACGTTCATGCACACAACAAAAACCAACGTGAACAGAAGATCGCTAACGAGTGAGTTCCGGAAAAACATCCAGCTGGGCGTCGCGCTGTATTGAGGCAATCCTACCGTGAGCGATTGCACGAGTCCGGCGAAGTTTTTGGCGTAACCCGGATCGTGCAACCAGGAAAACGCATTGGTGATTGCGTAGAAAATTGTCGATCCAACAATGGAAGCCGGCAAAAGTGTCTTTAGCGATGCCCGATTCTGCAAAAGAACTCCAACGCATCCTACGAGCGCGAGCGCGGCATAGCGAACGAGAATTTGCGGATCGAGCAATGGCGCGCCATATCGAAAATTAATTACCGCGTCGGAAATAAACAGGGTCACGAGCGGCACCGAGAACTTATATTTTCTGGGGAAGTACGCTGCGCTGCAAAGCGCGATTGCGGCAAGCGGCGCGAAATTCGAAAGCCAGCTTGCGCCAGAATGAATTAAAAGTCCCGTAGTGACCCGATAAACGACGGCCGAAAAAACGAGAAGAAGCGCGGGAATCATTCCACAGAATCTATCCGGTCACTGCGATATGCAAAGGGATTTGGAATCGTATTCCGAGCAAAGTCGAGGAATCCAGTGGCACTAACTGAATGTAATCTCGCAGGAGATTCTTCGACTCCGCTTCGTTCAAGATGACGGCATCCTATTTAGCCGCAGTCAGTGCCCCGTTGAGCCGTGCTTTGCGACGATTGGCTGCATTTCTGTGGATGATTCCGCGTTTGGCAGCTTTATCGATTGCTGAGATTAGCGAACGAATTTGATCCGCGTTTGGCGGTTGCGTCGAACGCGCTCCCTTTTGCATTGTCCGTAAACCCGTCACAACGCTGCGATTGCGAAGCGTCCGCTTCACTCTCTGGCGGGCACGTTTGGCGGCTGATCTCGTGTTGGCCATTGCTAATTAAAAAATCTTGGACGTGGACGCTCGCGAGCGGACTTGCGGTTGTCAACCGCTAATGAATTCGCAGTCCGGTATTCATGCCAGGGGGAGGCTGACCATCTGGGAGCGGCTTGCCTGCCGTTCGCCGCGCGCTTCAGCGCGTCCCGACCGTTACAAGCGTTTGCCCAAAGCGAGCTTTGTTTTTCGTCGCTCCGCAGCGAGTGCTCCGCCCATTCGCATTTCTTCCGCTGTCAGAGTGCCGGCACTCTCGGTAGGTCCAGCGTGATCTTGATTCTGGGTTGCGGTCTGCGCCTGTGGCTGCGTTAAATGTTGAGGTGGTGCGGCTAGTGCGCTCGCCGCGACAACACTATTCGTGGCCAGTACCCGTGGCGCCTTTGCCACTTTCGACAGTCGATCTCGATCCTGCATTTCGTTCTGAGGTAGTGCAGCCGCAGCGACTACACCGTTGCTCGTTTCCGATCGCGGTACTTTCGGCTTTGTTAATTTCGGAAGCCGGTCGGGGATGATCTGAACGAGTGCGCCAGGAGGCACACGATCATACAGCTCGGCGATGTCGCTCGATTTCATCCGGATGCAGCCGTAACTGGCGGGCCGACCGATTGTTTTTTCCTGCGGTGTACCGTGAATGTAAATACACCGCTGAAAAGCATGCGCGTTTTGCGCTTCCAGTCCGCGCAGCCAGATGATGCGTGTGATCACTGGGTCGCGACCAGGCGCATTTGGCTGCAGAACTTCGCCGGTCAATCGCCGATTGTGGAAGACGGCGCCAGTGGGGACGTTGTCACCGATTTTTTTCTCGATCGCCAGGTACCCAAGCGGAGTTGTCATTCGTCCCCAAGAGTCGCCCAGACCGAACATGGACGTGGACACCGGATACGTGGCCACTTTCCCGCCGTTTTGTACAAGCATCAGCTTCTGGTCTCGGACGCTGATGATAAGCTGGCTGGAAGTATCGAGCGGTATGATAGCGAAGGCGGAGGCAGCCGAAATCAGACTGAAAATTAGTGCTACGGGACGAAACATGCGCACTCTTTTACTCGACGATTTCAAGTTTGTCACGCGGGAATTGCTGTAGTCGCGCGCGAGTTCTCAAAATTGATTTTTGACCAGCGACTGCCGAAAGAAGAGAGGCAAACGTAAAGGAAGCCGCCTTGGAACATCAGCAGGAACGGCACCGAAAGGAACTGGCCGTGCGCAATGGCGAACACCACGAAGTAGCTGAAATAGATCGCGAAGGCCAGTTCCAGGATCGGAAGTGTTGACTTGAGTGGCCGGTACTTGCAGCTGCGCCACTTTTGCGATTTGCGTTCAATGCCATACTTCGGCGTCCGCGTGAAATCGGATTTGTGATTGATCAGCGCTTCGAGCACCGCTCGCGCGTTATTCAGCGACAAACCAATTCCCAAGGCGAGCAGACATGGCAGAAAAAGAATCTCTCGCATCCATGTCCGTGGATGCAGCTCGCGTTGAGCGCAAATGTAGAAAACGGCCACCGAAGCCGATGCTGCAAGAAAGATCGGAATGTCCACAAGGAATGTGCGGAGCCAGCCTGCCTGAGGCGCTCCGGTGGACGGATGAAGAAGAACACACAGAAAGGCAAGGAGCAGGTAGGCGAAGTTCGACATTAAATGCCCAGTGGCCTCGAGCTTGATCGGAAACGGAAGCCCGCTGCGCCAGATTGTGGGTAATAACTTCTTGCACGTTTGAACCGAACCTTTGGTCCAGCGATGTTGCTGAGACTTGAAGCCGTTCATGTCCACCGGCAGCTCTGCCGGAGTGACAACATCTGCAAGATAAATAAATTTCCAGCCCACGAGCTGGGCGCGATAGCTAAGGTCGAGGTCCTCGCACAAGGTGTCGGCTTGCCAGCCTCCACTCTGTTCGATACAAGAACGTCGCCAGAGACCGGCGGTCCCATTAAAATTGAAAAACCGCCCGCTGCGGCTGCGTGCGGTTTGCTCCAGCAAAAGATGCCCATCCAAAAAAATCGCCTGCATCCGGGTAAGCAATGAGTACCCACGATTTAAATGGCCCCAGCGGGTCTGGATCATTCCGACTTTTGGATCGGTGAAAAAATGGATTGTGCGTTTTAGCAGATCCTTTTCCGGAACGAAATCAGCGTCGAGGATACAAAGGAATTCGCCTTCCGCAGCACCGAGTCCTGTGGACAACGCTCCGGCTTTGAATCCGCTGCGATCGACCCGATGAATGAGTTGAACGTTAAAGCCGCGCTGACGCAGTTCCTCCGCGCACGAGGCGGTGATCTCGCGAGTCTCGTCGGTTGAATCGTCCAGGACCTGAATTTGTAGAAGCTCCTGCGGATAATCCAATTCGCTCACGGAACGGAGCAATCGCTCGGCCACGTACACCTCGTTGAAGATTGGCAACTGCATCGTCACCTTCGGCAGATGTTCAAAATAACGGGCTGGAACCGGTGCCCGCTTCCGGTTTTTCAGGTACAGATAAATGATGAAATAGCGATGGACACCATAAGCTGAAAGCCCGACAAGCACGCTCAGGTAGCAAAACGTCCAGATAATGTGTCCGAGGCTTCCTTGCATGGGAGTTTCTACGGCTGCCAATCGTTGAGGCAGTAAGGCCGACATGATGCCGTTTCCAGCATATGCGTCAATTCAAAAATCGTATGTTCGCCTTTGAAAATGTCGCCGCATTGTGTTGATACACAAGAGTCTCCTATCGATTTTCATAATTGCAGTGGCGAACCGTTTGCCAATCTCCTGATTGCTCAAAAGAAACTGCTTGCCGAATGAGGGCGCGAGGGGTTCGGCAACACTTACACTGCGCCGACATTCGCCCTTGCTTGAGGCGGTCAGCGGGTTAACCGTGATATTCCAATTTTTTCACAAAAGACAGGCATGCAGTTGGGAGATACAGCAACGAAACGAAGGTGGGACCGCTTCGATCGTTTCAAGATCATCTTTCCTATTCTTCTCGCGGGATGGATCCCCTCGATCCTGACGCTGATTGTGTCCTACACAATTCTGCGCGAGACTCTTGAATCAAGAATCCTGCGCGACCGGCAAACCTTGATCCAGCTGTTAGGTTACGTAGTCGGTCACGACCTCAGCCGCAGCAGTGCCGTCATCAACTATTACCAGACGCTTCCCGAAGTCGCGAAAATTCTTGGTGGGCCGAATCCCGTCCCTGACGCCCAGCAATGGCTTAACTCCGCCTTCTATTCGCATCCAAACATTGACGGAATGTTCCTGGCTGGACCCGATGGTACGCTGATCGCATCGATCCCGACGGCACCAGAGATGATTGGAAAAGAGTTTGGGTCCAGTCACTGGCTCGAGCAAGCGGCTGCATCCGACGAACCAGCTGTCTCGCCAGTTCATCCGCGGCTGTCGGATAATCGCCTGGTAACCGATATCGTGGCCGCAGTCCGTCGGCCCGACCGGACAATTCTTGGTTACATTGGCGACTCGGTCCTCGTCGAAAGAATTGGCAAGCGATTGTCCACTATCGAATTTTCCGATCGGTTTCTTTTCGAGGTGCTCGATCAAAATGGCGCATCGCTTTTCGCGAATGATTTTAAACCGAACCCCAGTGTGAATTCGCCCCAAGGGGGTGCGTTGATTAATGAGATCCGCCAAAACAAAATCGGACATTTCGAGGAGCATGGAAACCTCTATTCTTTCAGTCGGATTGAGCCGCCCGGTTGGGTAGCAGTGGTGGAGCAGCCGAAGAGTCTCGCATACAAACCGGTTCATGATCTTCTGGGACGAATGACAATCCTGGCAGCGTGGCTGGTCGCTCTCACGGCAGTGTTCGCGTGGCTGGGTAGCAGGTTTTATCAGCGCCAGATGGAATCTACCCAGCGGCTAGAGCGGGAAGTCATCTTCAACGAGAAAATCTTGGCAAACATGCCCAGCGGAATCGCTTTTGTCGATCCAGCTTCTCGTCGTTTTCTCCACGCCAACGATGCCTTTGCGCGCATGGCTGAACGTTTTGGAGACCTCCCAGCCGGACGCGACATCACGGAAATCCCCTGCGATGACGTGAACATTGCGCCTCCCGGAGCGATTCAGAGAGTGCTTACCTTTGGAACGCCGTTTCAACTGACCGAGCACCCGTTGAAAGATAAGACGGGAGTCACGCACTTTTTGGATATCAGCTTGCTACGGCTACAAGGCGCGCAGGAAACGGTCCAAGGCGTGCTTTACCTAGTGGACGACAAGACGCGGGACGTCACGTTGCGCCAGGAATTGATTGGCGCAAACGCTGCCAAGGACCAATTCCTGGCCCTTTTGTCGCACGAGCTGCGTAGTCCTCTGGCACCGGTAATTGCCATGGTGGGAGAGCTGGAAGCCGAGGTGCCGGATTCCCCCCCTGTCAAAGAAGCGCTGGAAGTGGTCCGCCGAAATGTCGAGCTGGAAGCGCGGCTAATTGACGATTTGCTCGACGTTACTCGGATATCAAAAGGCAAACTGCAATTAAGCTTTGAGACGATTTGCATACACCAAATCCTGCAGCGCGCTTATGAGATTTGTCGGGAAGAAATCCAGGCAAAGAATCTCGAAGTGGAATTTCAGCTTCGCGCCGCTCGTACGCACGTGGAGGGCGATCCGGCGCGCTTGCAACAGGTCTTTTGGAATCTGATTAAGAACAGCGTGAAATTTACCCCGGAAAAAGGCCGAATCACGATCGAGACGCTTAACCCGGCCTCGGATAAAATCGAAGCTCGCATTATCGACACCGGCATCGGCATCGAACAGGAAAAGATCGATAAAATTTTTAACGCATTCGAACAGGGACAAGCCGAGATCACCCGACGTTTTGGCGGTTTGGGGCTTGGGCTTGCTATTTCGAAGGCGTTGATCGACGCGCAGGGCGGAAAAATCCGTGTGCAAAGTGCGGGAAACGACAAGGGCGCCACCTTTTCAGTGGAACTAAACACAGTGCTTACTCCGATTGGTGGGGATGGCGAAAGGCAAGATCAACAAGTAGATCGGGAGCAAGAACCGGCGATTTCAAGGCACCAGCGGGTATTGCTGGTGGACGACCATCATGACACTTGCATCGGAATGAAAAGAATGCTGGAGCGCCACGGCTACGAAATTACCGTTGCCCATTCCGCTGAACAGGCAGTCGAGAAGATCCGCAGTGAGGATTTCGATTTGCTTATTAGCGACATCGGATTGCCGGACCGCAGCGGTTATGAATTGATGCGTGAAGTGCGGCTCAACAAGGATTTGCCTGGAATAGCGCTCAGCGGCTTTGGCAGCGAACAAGACATAAACCAAGCCAGAGAGGCAGGCTTCTCTGAACACCTCACGAAGCCAATTAATTTTGAGCGCCTGGAAAAAACGATCCAGAATTTGCTCTCGTGAGCGCTTCTGAGGTCGTAGCCAAAAGTTACACCGCTCTCTCTTACTCGCCGTTTTGCCCGTCGGCTTCTGTTTTAGTCTTGCGCTCTGCCGCTTCTTTTAATTGCCGTGAAAGCTTCTCAACGCGCTGACGCATGATCTTGCCGGCCTTAAATTTCACTGTCGCGCGCGGCGGAATCACAAAACTGCTGCCGGGCTGATTCGGGTTTCGGCCAACTCGCGGCTTTGTCAGGCGCGGCTGAAAAACGCCAAAATTGCGCAGTTCAACCGGGATATTGTTAGCCAGACTGTCGGTGATTTTGTCTAGCGTGCGCTGGACGACGTCAAAGACTTGATGTTGCACCATGCCGGTTTGGTTGCTGATAGAGACGACGATGTCGCGCTTGGTTAGCTTGGGCATATCTATTGTATTAATCGTTCCATGTGGCTCTGGCGGTGGCTAATGAAACACAAAAAAGCGATTTTTTAAACTGGCTAACGTCTTCTAGCGCAAGGCCAAACGATACTCCGTCAACGGCCAAACCTACATGCCGAATCAATCACACATGGCGCGGGCCCGTAAAATCGCAGATCGTTAAAGCGTTACATCTTCTGAAATAACGAATGCGGTTAACGCTTTTAACGCTTCAACGAATCACGTGACGCTGACCAATTCTCACGTGGCGGCGGGGCGGGATAATAGTCCGGTGCCGTCTCGTGCGCGGTGCGGAAATGCACCTTTGCCACTTCGCGCAGCGCGCCCGGCCCGTTCAGTTCTACCAGCTTTCTGGCACTTTCTTTTACACTCGGCGATACTCCACGCTCTAATCGCAGACCGACCTCTTTGCTTTTGCGCTCCAGCCAGTTGATGAACGCTTCGCGCGCCAGAATCGATGCCGCCGCTACCGCAATGTCCGATTCCGCCCTTGGGCGCTGTTCGATCGTGATCTTTCGCCCGTGCTTCAGCAAGGACGCATTGATCACCCGCGCATCCGCAAACTGGTCCGACAACGATCGTGGACATGCAGGTTTCTTCGCTAGCAAATTCTCGATCACGCGCGCGTGGCCCCAGCCCAGCAGGCGGTTAAGGTTGCCGAACTTCTCGTAAAGCTCGTTATATTTCGCAGGTCCGATCAGAACTGTTTCCGCCAGACCTAGCGAACTTGTCCGGATCGTATCGGCCAGGGCGCGAATACGCGCATCCGAGCTAACGCGCTTGCTGTCCACCACGCCGGCATCGAGAAGTTTGCGCGCGATACCGCGATCGACGTACACCCCGGCGATCACCAGCGGCCCGAAGAAATCGCCTTTGCCGCTCTCATCCACACCGAAATGGGGCTCGAACATCTCCGGCGAATGCACTTCTTCATATCCCAGCTTCGCCTCTCCCAGAATCTTCGGCTCCAGCTCAAATTGCACGAACTCCTCCACGTCGCGGCCCTGCACCAGCACCTTCGGTCCCTTCTCGTAAACCGCCACGCTCAACTTGTTTTTCTGCGCGAAGAACAGCATGTATTCCTTCGGCGAAAATTCGAACCCGAGCTCTTCGAGCAGCGTACGAAGTTTTGTTGCCTGCACTTTCGTCAGCGCGTGAGTGTACGAATTCATTGAGCCACAGATTAACACAGATGAGAAACAGTTTGCATTCATACCGAATCAGCTGGCGAGACATTGTCATTTATCTGTGTTAATCCCTGTTCATCTGTGGCCTTTCCAAAAGCTGAATTCCGTCATGCGCTGATTAGGTGGTACCGGAAAACTGGCCGTGATTTGCCATGGCGCCGCACGCGCGACCCGTACGCCGTTCTGGTCTCCGAGTTCATGCTCCAGCAAACCCAGGTCGGCACTGTAATTCCTTACTACCGCGAGTGGCTCCGCCGATTTCCAGATTTCACCTCACTGGCTCGCGCTTCCGAAAACGACGTGCTCAACGCGTGGCAAGGCCTTGGCTATTACGCTCGGGCACGAAATCTTCACGCCACCGCAGTCACCGTCGTAGATCGGCACGGCGGCGGCTTCCCGCGATCAGTCGAGCAAATGCAGCAACTTCCAGGAATCGGAAAATACACTGCCCACGCCGTCGCCAGCTTCGCGTTTGACCAGCCAGTGCCAATTCTCGAAGCGAATACCGCACGTGTGTTGGCGCGTATTCTTAACTTTCGTCGTTCGATCGATCACACCGCCGGCCGGAAGGGGTTCTGGCAGCACGCGGCGGCGCTTGTTCCAAAGCGCTGCGCGCGTATTTACAACTCGGCGCTCACCGATCTTGGCGCGGTCGTTTGTCTCCCGCGCCGGCCGCGATGCGAAGTGTGTCCAGTTAAAAGGCTTTGCCGAGCAATAAATCCAAAAATTCTGCCGGTCCGGAAATCTCGTCGGCGCACAAAGCGACTCACCGAAAAGTACGCGTTTGTGGTTCGTCATGGCAAGATTCTGCTCGAACAATCATCCACACGCTGGCGCGGCATGTGGATTTTGCCGCCGCTGCAAAGAAGACCGTCAAATCAACGGCCGATCTACACATCGATTTTTCCCTTCACAAATCATCGTGTCGCCTTGAATGTTTTCGCGCAGCGCCGGCAAAAGATCGATAAACACTCGCAGCGTTGGATCAGAATCAATTCACTCGAGTCAATTCCGATTCCCTCGCCTCACTGCAAAGCATTACAGCATCTTCTCAACAAAGATCGACATAACTACGTGAGGCTTGAGCGTTGATTGCTGCCCGTTTCTCTGCGATAAACGTTCGAATCGCACGAAGATTATGCGGAGCATGACTGGATACGGTCGCGGCGAGACCGATCACGCCGGAACGAGGTTTAGCGTCGAGCTCAACTCGGTGAACCGAAAGCAGAGCGACATCGTGATCAATTTGCCGCGCGATCTGGCCGAGCTCGAACCGCGCATTCGGCAGACGATTAACGAAAATATTTCGCGCGGCCGGACGAATGCGATCATCACCCTTCACAGCGGCACAGACGGCGCGCGCAACCTGGCGCTCAACACGGAGCTCGCCCGTTCCTACCATGAAGCGATGCGGATGCTGCAGAAGGAACTGAACGCGCCGGGCGAGATCACGATTAGCACAATCCTGCAAGCGCCCGGAGTGATGCGGTTCCCGGAAGAAGCTCTCAACGCAGAAGAAGCCTGGCCCGCCGTCGAAAGGGCACTGCGCGCCGCGCTCGCCGATTTAATTAGAATGCGCGAACGCGAAGGCAAACATCTGGCCAAGGATTTGATTCATCGTCTCAAAGCGATCCGGAAAAAGCTGAAGGAGGTTCGCGCGCTTCATCCCGACGTAGTGAAAAGATATCGCGGCGCGCTCCTCGACCGAATCCAAAAAGCCGGCCTGCCGATCGCCAGCGAGGACGAACGTGTGCTCAAAGAAATCTCCTTTTTTGCCGATCGCGCTGACGTGTCAGAAGAGTTGACGCGCCTTGAGAGTCACCTCGCCCAATTCGCTCATCACTTGCGCAGCAAAGAGCCTGTCGGTCGGACATTGGAATTCATCACACAGGAAATTTTTCGCGAGCTCAACACACTGGGTGCAAAGGCAAATGACGCCGCCATTTCACAGCGCGTCATCGCCTGCAAGGCCGAACTGGAGAAGATTCGCGAGCAAGTTCAAAACCTTGAGTAAACAGTTTAGTCGCCACGGAATTCTCTTCGTCGTCTCCGCGCCATCGGGCGCGGGTAAGACCACGCTGGTCGAGGCGCTGCGGAAAACACCGAATCTTTTTTATTCCGTCTCCTGCACCACGCGAGCGCCGCGCGCCGGTGAAATTGACAGCCAGGATTATCAATTTCTTTCAGATGCAGATTTTCGCGCGCGACTGAAAGCCAGCGATTTTCTGGAGTATGCCCAGGTGCATGGAGACTATTACGGCACATTGCGCGAGCCCGTACTGTCGAATTTGAAGAACGGAATCGACGTCTTGGTCGACATCGATACTCAGGGTGCCGCTATCATGCGCAACTGCGACGATCCAACAATTCGCCAAGCCCTCACCGATGTTTTTATTATGCCGCCCGATCTCGACGAATTGCGGCGACGTTTGCGCAAACGCGGCACCGAGACCGAAGAGCAGATCAAACGCCGGCTGGAAACCGCGGCGCGAGAGATGGAATCATGGCCCGACTACCGCTACACGATCATTAGCGGTTCAGTTGAAGAAGACTTGAAAAAATTCCGCCAGATCATGGCTGCAGAGGGTTATTTGAGCCGGCGTTTGATCCATAGGGGATGCTGTTAGCGTCCCATTGATAAGACAAAGCCAAACGATAACAGGAAGCTATCAGCTTCCCCTACGCAAGATTCGCGACTAAGTTCTCCATCTTGAATGGAAAAAGACTCAAGAGGCAAACGCGATAAAACCAGTGCGCGAAAAGTCGTGCGCATTCGGCCAGGGAGAAAATCAATTGTCCTCGGTGTCACAGGATCGATCGCTGCGTATAAATCTGCTGAGCTGGCCAGTCTGCTCGTCAAACAGGGCCACGAGGTTTTTGTCGTTATGACACAGGATGCTACCGAATTCATTTCACCGCTCACATTGCAAACGCTTTCGAAAAATCCGGTGACGACGAGCTTCTACGACGAGAAAGAAAGCTGGCGACCCGGTCACATTGATCTCGCGGACCGCGCGCACCTGCTCCTGATCGCGCCCGCTACTGCGCACATCATCGCTGAACTCGCGCACGGTTTGGCTGATCACCCGCTGGCGGCGATCGCGCTCGCCACGCGCGCGCCGATTCTGCTTGCGCCGGCCATGAATGGAAAAATGTGGCAACATCCCGCGACGGTGGAGAATGTGGAGAAATTGCAAACGCGCGGCGTTGAATTTATCGGGCCGGAAGAAGGAATGCTGGCGTGCGGTTACGCAGGAATTGGCAGACTCTGGAAAGTGAATGACATCGCATTCCGCGCGGAGTTCCTGCTTGCGCGCCAGGATAATTTGATCGCGTGAGATTTCTCGTCACGGCCGGCCCGACGCGCGAGCCGATCGATCGGGTTCGTTACATTTCGAATCGGTCGTCGGGGAAAATGGGCTACGCCATCGCGGAAGCGGCGCTCGACGCCGGTCATGACGTCATTTTGATTTCGGGCCCGGTTAACCTCGCCGCACCGAGCAACGCGAAATTCATTTCCGTCTCTGCCAGTGACGAAATGTTCGGTGCGGTGCACCGGCATGCGGACAGATGCGACGTATGCGTGCTGTGCGCCGCCGTGGCGGATTACAAGCCAGCAAGAGTTTCATCAACGAAAATCAAAAAGCAGGGCGAAAATTTTTCACTCGAATTAATTCCCACGCGCGACATTCTCGATTCGTTAGGACATCGGCGAGATCGCCAATTCGTTCTCGTCGGTTTCGCCGCGGAAACGCATGACGTGGAAGAAAACGCCGCGCAGAAACTGCGCAAGAAAAATTGCGACATCATCGTTGCGAACGACGTGAGCAGCACAATTTCGGGAATGGAAAGCGACGTGAATGAAGTGACGATTCTCTTCCAAAACGGCGAGCGACAGAAAATTTCTCGTGCGCCAAAAAAAATTATCGCGCGCGAGCTCGTGAAAATTTTTGAAAATTCTGCAACAAAAATGTTTGACAAAAAAAATGTGACGATTACTGAACGCAATTGAGTGAAGTCATTCCCAACTCTTCACCATTTCCGCGCGTTGCGGATTGAAAGGGGGGAATTAGTCGATGGCTAAAAAGAAAGCAGCAAAGAAAAAATCAGCGAAGAAAAAGAGGCATTAAGCCCAACGCTGGATTAACGACTCCGAATTTCTTCGGAGTCACAACTCCTAACTTCAACCCGGGAGGAGAATTTATTTTCCTCCCGGTTTTTTTGTGTCCTGTAGCCGCATCCCTATGGGAAGCGAGACGCTGATGCGTTTGCGCCCGTACGCCATGCCGCCCGCAGGGCGGTGGCTACAAGTAATCGTTTGGCAGAGCGTAAGCACAATTCTATCTATCTCTGATCATGAAGCATTATCTCGACACGGCCGAGCAGGCTGCACGACGGGCGGGAAAGTTGCTTCGGGAAAATTTCCGCCGGCGGCAGCGGGTCAACGCCATAGCCGCGCACGATGTGAAACTGCAGATTGATATTGAGGCGCAGGAGTTGATTACTGACTTGCTTCTCAAAGAATTTCCGGGGCACGCGCTGTATGGTGAAGAAGGTGTCGCTGGCGATCAGTCCACCGAGCATCAGTGGGTCGTCGATCCACTTGATGGCACGGTTAATTATTTCTACGGCATCCCTCATTTTTGCGTCTCGATTGCCCTCCGCGTGCGCAGCGAAATCATGATCGGCGTCATCTACGATCCAATTCGCGAAGAGATGTGGGCTGGGCAGAAGGGCGAGGCACCGAAATTAAATGGTCGTCCCTTCCATGTGAGCGATCGCGCCGACCTGGCGGAAGCCGTTATCTCCATCGGGCTCGCCAAGACCGGCGAGACGATCAACGCGAATTTCCCGTTGCTCCAGGCAATGATTCATCGCGTGCGTAAATGCCGCGTGCTCGGCAGTGCTGCGCTGGACATGGCTTACGTCGCATGTGGACGATTCGATGCTTACATTGAAACTGGAATCAGCTTGTGGGACATCGCAGCGGGCTGGCTTCTGGTTGAAAATGCCGGCGGAACTGTCGATCTTCGCCCGCTCGAACACATGAAAGACAAATACAGCATCGTCGCGTCGAATGCTGTTATCGATTTGAAACTATGATGCTAATGACGAAGCACGAAGGTTTGTCTGCGGTAGTGTCCGCGGTCCTCAGCGGACTTCGACATTCGCCATTTGGATTTCCTTCGACATTCGCCATTCGGATTTCGCCATTTCCGCCATGATTCGATGTGGAATCGGCTATGATGTGCATCGGCTCGCCGAAGGACGAAAACTGATTTTGGGTGGCGTCGAGATTGCGCACTCGCGCGGGCTCGAAGGCCATTCAGATGCCGATGTTCTGTCGCATGCGATCGCCGATGCCTTGCTGGGCGCGATTGGCGGAGGCGATATCGGCCAACATTTTCCAAACACCGACGAATCACTTCGCGGCATCAGCAGCATCGATATCTTAAAGCGCGTGATCAAATTGCTCGCGGAAAAAAGAGCGCGGGTGGTAAACATCGATGCAACCGTTCTGGCCGAAGAACCGAAACTTGCGCCACACGTTGCGGCGATCCGAAAGACGATTGCCGACGCGATCGGCACTTCCGATTCGAATGTGAGTGTGAAGGCGACCACGAACGAAAAGCTCGGCGCAATCGGACGCAGTGAGGGGATTGCCGCAATCGCGGTGGCAATCGTTGAAGTGAAATGATTTTTTGTCATTCCGAGCGGAGTGTAGCGGAGTCGAGGAATCTCTTGCTGTTAATCACAGCCAATTAGAGATGTTTCGACTTCGCTCGACATGACAAATGCGGTTTTTTAATACCTACTCGCGCGAAATCGAAGAGTTCGAGCCGCGTGATCCGGCTGCGCGCCCGATCCGCATCTACACTTGCGGGCCGACTGTTTACAGCCGCGCACACATTGGAAATTTTCGCGCCTATATCTTTGAAGACTTGCTTCAACGCCACCTCGAGCTGCGCGGTTATAAGGTGCATCGCGTGATGAACATCACCGATGTGGACGACAAAACGATCCGCGGCGCGCGCGAGGCCAAAGTGCCGCTGGCAAAGTTCACCCAGCAATTCAAACAGGCATTTTTTGAAGATCTCAAAACATTACGAATCAAACCCGCCGATGAATTTCCTGCCGCCACGGAGCAGCGTTACATCGACAGGATGATCGACATGATCGGCGTGCTCATCTCGTGCGGGCTCGCTTACCAAGCTGAGGACAAATCGGTTTATTATCGGATCAACAGATTTCCAAATTATGGAAAGCTCGCGCATTTCGATCTTACGCAGTTGCAATCAACCGGGCGTGTGAAGCACGACGAATACGACAAGGAGCACATCGGCGATTTCGCGCTCTGGAAAGCGTGGGACGAAGAAGACGGAGACGTGAGATGGGATTCGCCCTGGGGACCTGGCCGTCCCGGCTGGCACATCGAATGCAGCGCGATGTCGACTGCGCTACTCGGCGACCAGATCGATATCCACTGCGGTGGCGTCGATAACATTTTCCCGCATCACGAAGCCGAGATCGCGCAGAGCGAAGGAGTGACGGGAAAGAAATTCGTCTGTTGCTGGCTGCATTGTGCGCATCTGCTGGTGGACGGCCAGAAAATGGCGAAGTCCTTAGATAATTTCTACACCGTGCCGTATGTTCTGGCTAAAGGTTACACCGGGCGCGAGCTCCGTTACGCGCTCATGCGCGTGCATTATCGGGCGCCGCTCAATTTCACCTGGGACGGAATGAATGAGGCTCGCGAGTCGCTCGCTCGCATTGATGAGTGGCTTGCCCGATTGCACGAAATTGCACAAAAAGAAAATGTCCAACTCTCAACGGCGAACGCCCAACGCCCAATTGAAAAATCCGAGTTCGAAGAAGCGCTCGATGATGATCTGAACATTTCCGCTGCGCTGGGATTATTGTTTGAGTCGATTCGCGAAACGAATCGCGCGATGGATGAAAACAAACTCGACGCCGCCACCGCAAGTGCGTGGCTGGATTGGTGGAAACGAATCAACACTGTTCTTGATGTCGAAGCTGAGGCCGAAATCGTAGTTCCACCGGAAGTGGCGCAACTTGCAAGGGAGCGCGAGAACGCAAGGCGGGAAAAAAATTGGAAACGAAGCGACGAACTGCGCGAGCGAATTTCCGTGCTCGGCTGGGAAGTGCGCGACACAAAAGACGGTCAGAAACTCGCGCGGCGCGCAGCGAAGTGATTCCCAGAATTTGCGCTCGCAACAGCACACTCGTTTCGTCATCTTGAGCGCTGAAATGTTTGCGCCGTCCGACTTTCTCGACCTCGAACATACGGCCCATCCGAAGTTGTTCGAAAACCAAAATTACGTCTGGGACGCACTTAAACAGATTGCGAGTTATCTGCAGTTTCGCTTAAAGCCCGCGATTCTAGGCGAGTTGATGGGCAAGCCGTTTATCAGCAACCATGTTTTCATTGGCAGAGGAACGATCGTTGAGCAGGGCGCGGTGTTAAAAGGCCCGGCGTGGATCGGTGAAAATTCCAAGATCCGCAGCGGTTGTTACGTGCGCGAGAACGTGATCGTCGGCAATGGCGTCGTCATCGGCAACTCGTGCGAGTTCAAGAATTGCATTCTCTTCGACGAAGTGCAGGCGCCGCACTTCAATTACGTCGGCGATTCCATCCTGGGTCATCACGCGCATCTTGGCGCCGGCGTGATTCTCTCGAACGTGAAACTTAATCACAGCGAAATCTCGGTGATCACGCCTGACGGCGAGATCGGAACTGGCCTCCGAAAATTCGGCGCGATCGTCGGCGATCGGACAGAGATCGGCTGCAACGCAGTCATCAATCCAGGCTCGGTGATCGGCCGCGAATGCATGATTTATCCAGGCGTAAACTTCCGCGGCGTCCTGCCAAACGGCAGCATGGTGAAACTGCGGCAGGAACTGCAGGTCCTGGAAAAACGTTAACTAGCAAAGAGTACCAGCGGGATATCAGACGCGGATGGGGGGGGATTCGAACCCCCGGTGCCTTTCGGCACACACGCTTTCCAGGCGTGCACAATCAACCACTCTGTCACCCATCCAAGCGAATCTTCCTCTTCCTCTGCATCTTAGTCTTAGTGCCGCTTGAGACAACAGACTAGGGCCAGGAGGAACAGGGAGAGGAAGATATTACAATTGCAAGCGGCGAAACAATTCGTCGAGCGGCAGTTGGATGCCGATGTAAAACTCTCCGAAATCCGCGTACTCGGCGCTCACCGGATCGAATCGCATTTTGTAAACGATCGCCTTGATCTGAAACGTATCGCGCGCAAATAACGTGACGCCCCATTCGGCATCGTCGAGACCGGTCGAACCAGTGATGAGCTGTTTCACTTTGCCGGCGAACTCGCGCCCGACGCTGGCGTGTCCTTTCATCAATTTGCGTCGCTCATCATAAGCGAGCGCATACCAGTTGCGCTGCTCGCCGCGACGTTTGCTCATGTTGTAGAAACAAACCACCGGCCAATCAGGCAACGTGGGGTAAAGGCGCTCCTGCCGGTAATGTTTTATTCGCTCACGAAATGTCGTCATGGCCTCTTCGAGTTTTGCAGGATCTTTGCGAATACCTGTGTCGAGCGTCTGCGCGTATTCTTCTTCGGTAGTGATGTATTCGCTTTCCTCGGTAAGCGACAGGTAACTGTAAAGCGGCGTCAGCACGTCCGCGCCTAACGAGAGGGAAAGTCGCTTCTCGATCTTGTTGGCACTATGCAAATCGGGCGTGATGAGCATGAACCCAATGTCGGCTTTCGGCGTGATCATGCTGAGCGTGAGCAATTGGGTCGACACCATCGCGCGGACTTCCTGCACGAGCGACGACAGGTTCGTTTTCGCCACGTTTCGCTCCTCGCGACTCAGCAACTGCCATTGGCCATGCTCGATCCGGTAAAATAAATGTACACAATGCCAGCCTTCTTCGGGAACAAGCGCCGTATTCTTATCGGTCATCGCGCTAGTCTCCGACGCGCGGGTTTCTGGTCAAGGGTAGCGCACGCGTCTCGCGTGCTGGTTTCGGCGTCGCGCCGAAACAATTTTCTCTAAAGAAGCGGGACAACCGAGCAGCGATGCCTTTAGGAAAAGTCCGCGATCGCGGGACACGCTCGCCAGCACGCGAGACGCATGCGTTACCCCGGCTTTTGCGCTTTCGGTAAATGCGCCATACAATATTCCTCGCCGTCGCGCGCGACGCGAAAATCCAGGCTTGGATCGCTCAGCTCCGTGGCGCCGCAGACCGCGCAACGATGCAGCGCGTCATCCGCCGCGCGTGAATGTTCTTCAAAACGTCTTCGCCGTGTTGAAACTTCACGGCGATGTGTCGCCTGATGAATAATCTCCGGACCGAAAAAGATGAAATAATTTGCGAAGGCGGCAATGAGCGCAGCGCGGTACGAATTCGAGTTCAGGACAAATCCAAGCACCAAAAACGCGGCGAAGATCCAGGCGAGCCATTTGATTTTTACCGGTAAAATGAACAGAATATAAATGACCTCGTCCGGGTAGAATCGCGCAAAGGCGAAGAACAACGATGCGATCAGCATACCGTTGGAAAAATTGCTGCCGAAGAAAAACGCAGCGATCGTTGTGCCGATCATTCCGACGAAGAAATAAAGCGTAAGCCGGAAGGGGCCCCACGCGCGTTCGAGACCCTCGCCGATGAACCACAGAAACCAGAGAGCCAGCACGATCCAAAAGCTGAGCGTTTGCGGAACGAAGATGTAAGTGATCAGCCGCCAGACTTCGCCGTGGCGAATGCGCGCCGGATCGAGATCAAGCGCGAAACGGAAATTGGGATTCAGCCACATCAACGCCCACACCAGCGCGGTGAAGCCAATCACAATCCGGATCAATCCTGGAATGCCAAGAAAGCCGAAACGGCGTTCGAGTTTATCCAGCAAAGTCATGTGTGTCGCAGCGTAAGATTCACGCGTTTGGTTTTCAAGGTAGGGCAGTTCACCGAACCGCCCGCGGCCGGTTGAGTCAATCGCCCCTACCTGTGCTAGGTTGCGCGCGTGAGCGAGACCGCGCCGAAAAAAACGCCGCTTTACGATGAGCACGTGCGGCTGGGCGCGAAAATAGTTCTTTTCGCCGGTTGGCTCATGCCGGTGCAATACACCGGCATCATCGATGAACATCAGGCCGTGCGAAACGGGGTTGGCGTTTTCGACATTTCGCACATGGGGCAACTCATTGTGGAAGGAGCAGGCGAGTGCGAATGGCTCAACAACATGTTGACCAATAACATCGAAAAGCTCGATGTCGGCATGGGTCAATACACCTTTCTCCTGAACGAGCGGGGTGGCATCATTGATGATCTGATTGTTTATCGGATTGGGGACCAGAAGTTTCTGCTGGTCGTGAACGCCGCTCGCACGGAAGAAGATTTCGCGTGGTTGCAAAAACATCTTCGAGCTGTAGAGGCGGCTGTGTCAGCCGCAAAAGCTCGCATCCACAATCGTAGCGCGGAGTTTGGCGGCGTGGCCATTCAAGGCCCGCGTCTTGTGGAATTATTTCATGCGGTCTTTGGCGCGCATAAGGAGCCCCCGGCACGCAATCACATCGCTGATTTTCCATTCGAACAGACAAATGTGTCGGTCGCCCGAACCGGTTACACTGGCGAGGATGGCATTGAAGTCTTCTTTCGCGCAGGCGATGCGGTGAAGTTTTGGAATGCCGTGCTCAAAAAGGGCAAACCGTTTGGAATCAGACCGTGCGGACTTGGCGCGCGCGACACATTGCGGCTGGAAATGTGCTATCCGCTCAACGGTTCCGATCTATCACCGGAACGAAATCCAATCGAGGCAGGACTGGGATTTTTTGTCGATCTGACAAAACCAAACTTCATCGGGCGCGACGTTCTATTGAAGACAAAAGAAATCGGTCCGCGTGAAAAGCTCGTACCGTTTCGAATGAAAGAAAAAGGCCCGCCGCCGCGACCGCATTACGCAGTTTTCGAGAACGGCGAACATATTGGCGAAGTAACCAGCGGCACGCTTTCTCCGAGCTTGAACTGGGGCGTCGGGATGGCGTATGTCTCGGCGGCGCACGCGAAAACCGGCGCACAGATCGACATCGAAATTCGCGGACAAAAGTTTCCGGCTACCATAGAAAAGAAACCGCTCTACAAAAAAACATGAACATTCCCGACGACTTGCTCTACACCGAGACGCACGAATGGATTAAGCGCGAAGGCGACAATATCCGCGTCGGCATTACCGATCACGCACAATCTGAATTGACCGACGTGGTTTACGTCGAGCTGCCAAAAATGGATCGGCAAGCGAACGCGAAAGAGGCTATCGCGGTTGTCGAATCAGTGAAAGCGGCGAGCGACATTTACGCGCCGGTGAAAGGAACAGTCGTCGAAGTAAACAAGGCGCTCGAAGCAGATCCGGGCTTGATCAATCGCGAACCCTACGGCCAAGGCTGGATTTTCGTTCTCAAGATCGATAATGCCGACGATCTCAAACAACTGAAAGACGCAGGTGCGTACCAAAAACAGATCGGATCGTGAGACAGTTCAGAACTTGGAAGAGCGAATAGTAAGGCATGAGGAGTGGTATGACTCCGGAAGAATTTTCGGAACTTACCTCACTTGTGGGTTATGCCGTCTGGCAGATTCAAGTCTTGGAGCAAGTGTTAGCCTTCTATCTGATCATGGTTCATCAAATCACAACGGATACAGCGAGAACTGAGATCGAGACAATGTTCGTGAAGACAACAAAACATACTCTGGGAGAGCTTTTCAGCGCTATTCGCAAAACTGGCGAGGGGCCAGAATCGCTGCTACCGCGGTTGGAGCGGTTCATCCTTGAGCGCAACTGGTTGGTACATCGGAGTCGGTACAAGAATCGCAGTGACTTATATTCTCCCGCGAAACGAACAGCCCTGCGTCAAAGGCTTTGTGCGATTGCCGATGAAGCTTTGTCGCTGATGAAGGCCTTTCAGCAAGCGACCGAAGATCGTTTGATCGGACAAGGTATGACGAAGGCCGAGATCGATGCTCGCGCGAAGCAGATCCGAAAGGAGTGGACAGAAAGCGCCTAACGACTAGACGGCGCGCTTCAGCTTTTTCCATCGAGCATTCGCGCCGGAAATTGAATTTTCTTTTGGCCAAATAGGTCGAAGGTTTGAAAGCGCCCAGCACTGTTTGAATTGCAGGTCGTTTGGCGAGATGTAATTGAAGTTTATACGCGGGATAACGTGATCGATATGGATTCCTCCGCCGAAGAATTTGTCCCAAGTCATTCCTTCCGTGAACTGTGATTCGAGGTGAGCCTTCAACTCTTCCACAGAATACCCGAGCAGATTTTCCCATTTGCATTTTCGTTTTGAGCCTAGCAGAGCGCTTCGAACTGACTGACTCATCCGATGGTAAAGCATTCCTTCGGTGGTTGAACGCGTTTTGGTGCGCGACCGCTTAATCTGCGCGCGATATTTTTCACCCATCCGTTCTCGCTTGGCCTTTAGCTTTGCCCGATATAACTCCGGGTTTGCAGCGTATCGGTCTCGATATTGCTTGTTTATGCGATCCCTATTTTTCCGCTGCCATGAGAGTGTGAGCGTACGCTGTTTCGCCGGATTTTTGTCACGCCATCGCTTCTTGGCCGCTCGAGCCAAGATCTTCTGAGCTTCTGTGAGGAGGCGATACGGTTTGCTCATTCCGCCGCAAACTTAAATTCACGGCCGCAAATGTGAAGTCTTTTACGGTACCGGCCAGAAACGGCCCTATTGGCCATCAATCCTTTTTTATGACGAAGCCGATGTAGCCCCAGCGGCCCCATTCGTAATGCGATGTGCGCTGTGCGTCGCGGCGGCCGGTTTTTTTATCGTGCGCGTACGTCTTCGCCACAAATTCGGGGAACGCGGCATTCATCTGCACATCGTGTGACACGAGTAATCCGCCCTCGCGCAGGCGCGGCCAGAACTGGCGAAACTCCCAGAGCATGTGCCGGTAACTGTGCGAGCTATCGTGCAAA
>Ga0209056_10001243_pt1 | contig 27841 bp, 25 predicted proteins | sample GraSoiAngelo_114_FD_185876 | JGI IMG/M metagenome (GOLD analysis project Ga0209056, IMG submission 185876) | Grasslands soil microbial communities from the Angelo Coastal Reserve, California, USA - 14_0903_13_40cm (SPAdes) (version 2) | ecosystem: Environmental > Terrestrial > Soil > Grasslands... | reverse complement strand
TGGCTTCCCATCCGTCGGGTTCGTCTGGAAGATGGCACTTCGCATGGGCGCCCCGATAGCCGTCGTCACGCGTCCAGCAAAAGGCTTGGTTGAGACGGTTCCCCCGGAGGTCTACCGGGCGGGAGGAGAGGACCATGGCCGCCTGCAGCTCCGCGAACCGGGCGATGCCTGCGTCGTGGACCGCCAAGGTCGCCTGCCACACGGCAGGATCAATCGTCTTGGTCATGAACATCCGCCAGTCGCAGAAGGGCATCTCAGGTAAGACGACTACATCCGTGGGGCTCGTGCGGAGGAAGCGCACCAAGTCTGTCCACGCGGGGTCCTTCCGTGGAGACTCGTCGGGGAACTCGCACACCGTAATCTTCATCCGCGCTTCCGCTGGGCGGGTTTGCAGTCAGCTATTCGGCCGTCGTCGGGTCGATCACCGACCGAATGCGAGCGACCTTGTTGGCCGGGAACCCTCCCTGCTGGGCGTGTCGCCGCACGGTGTCCTCGTCAGGCGCGATGTACACACAGTAGATCTTGTCATCGGTGACGTAGCTCTGGAGCCACTGGATCTTCGGGCCCATGTTCTGGAGGACCCCGCACGATTTCTGAGAAATCGCCTGGAGCTCTTGAGCGGACAGCTTGCCGGCACCGGGAATTTCACGCTCGATCACGAACTTCGGCATGGCTTTCTCCTTGTGGGTTCTACGGTTCCTCGCCAGCGGGGTTCTTCCCTCGGTGTTGTCGTCACGCGATTCTCTCACGGACGGGAACCGAAGGGCGCTCGGCGGCCTGGTTGGGAGTCCGGATGCGCGTTCGTGACGGTCGGGAGCGGCGGCTGGCCGAGCACCAGGTCGGCCGCCTTCTCCGCGATCATCAGCACGCAGGCGTTGATGTTGCCCGAGACCAGATCGGGCATGGCCGAGGCATCCACGACGCGGAGCCCCTCGACGCCCCGCACGCGCAGCGCGGGATCGAGCACCGCGTCCTCGCCGGCCCCCATCGCGCACGTCGCGCACGGGTGGTGGGCGGTGATTGCGGTGCGGCGCACGAACGCGTCGATCTCGGCGTCGGTGCGAGCATCCGGCCCCGGCGCGGTCTCGCGGCCTCTGAAGGGGTCGAGCCCTTTGCGGCGCGCGATATCGCGTCCAAGCTTCACACCCTCGCGGATCGTGCGGACATCGTGCTCGGTGGCCAGGAAGTTCTGCGTGATGCGCACGGGAGCGCTCGGATCCGCCGAGCGCAGTCGCACGACGCCCCGGCTTTCGGGGTGGAGCATCACCGGCCGAAGCCCGAAGCTGTCCTCGTAGGGAGGCGTGACGCCCGGAAACCACGGAGTCGCGCGCGCCGGCGCGCCCCGAAAGAGAAACTGGATGTCGGGTACCGGCAGCTCGCGCCGCGTCTTGAGGAAGGCGTGCAAACGGCTCGGCAGTACCGTTCCGGGACCCGTGCCGAATACGTAGGCACGTATCATGTTGACCGCCGTGCGATCGAGGCGCATCTCGGCGTGGAACGGGCCGCGACCACGCCGCGCGTGGTGCACGTCGACCGAGAGATGGTCCTGGAGGTTCTTGCCCACGCCAGGCAGATTCGCCGTCGGCGCGATCCCGATCTCGCGGAGATGGTCAGCCGCGCCGATGCCCGACAGCATGAGGAGTTGCGGGGTGTTGAAGACGCCGCCAGCCAGCAGTACCTCACGCGTGGTCGAGACCTGATGGAGACGGCCGTGTCTGGCGTATTCGACGCCCGTCGCTCGCGTCCCTTCGAGCAGCACGCGGGTCGCGAGCGCGCTCGTCTCGACCGTGAGGTTGGCCCGCCGCATGGCGGGACGCAGAAAGGCCACGGCGGCGCTGCAGCGCCGGCCGTTCCGGATCGTCCACTGACTGCGCCCGAAGCCTTCTTGGTCCTTGCCGTTGTAATCCTCGGTGTAGGGCCAGTCTGCTTCTCGCGCCGCGTCGAGCCAGGCGTCGAACAGAGGATCTTGATTGCGCGTGTCGATCACGGAGAGCGGCCCGTGGCCGCCACGCCAGGGGTCCTCGCCCTTTTCCCAGCGTTCACAGCGCTTGAAGTAGGGGAGGACCTCGGCATACGACCAGCCGCGGCAGCCTTGTTGCGCCCACCGGTCGTAGTCGCCGCGATGGCCGCGCACGTAGGCCATCACGTTGATCGAGGAGCTCCCGCCGAGCACCTTCCCGCGCATCGCCTCGATCCGGCGATTGTCCAGCCGGGGCTCGGGTTCCGTGTCGTAGCCCCAGTCGAACATCCGGTGCTCCCAGATCTTGCCGAGCCCGATCGGGATGTGGATCAAGGGATGCGTATCGCGCCCGCCGGCCTCCAGAAGCAGCACGCGGACCGAGGGATCGGCGGTGAGCCGGTACGCGAGGACACAGCCCGCCGAACCCGCGCCAACGACGACGTAATCGTAGTGCTTGCGCTCAGCCATCTCTCGTCGCACCCTGCGCTCGACGAACGCCTGGAGGTTCTCGATGCCGATCTTCGAAGCGTCTCGCGACCTGCAACTGCACTATCTGGTCGACGACTTCACCGAGCCCTGGACGAAGCCGGAAACCATTCTGTTGTTGCACGGCAATGCCGAGAGCAGCCTGGCGTGGTATGCGTGGGTGCCGCTCCTGGCGCGGCGGTTTCGGGTCGTGCGCCCGGATATGCGCGGCTATGGCGCGTCGACGCCGATGCCGCGCGATTTTGCGTGGACGCTCGACGTGATCGTCGGCGACTACGCCCGCCTCATGGACGCGCTCGGTGTTCAGCGCTTCCATCTCGTCGGCGCGAAGATCGGTGGGGTGATCGCACGGGCCTTCGCCGCGCGTCGCCCCGAGCGTGTGATGACGCTGACCGTGATCGGCTCGCCGCCCCCGCTCCGGAAGGGCGCCGAGCGCATACCCGCGTTGACCGAGGAGTTCGAGACGCGCGGAGTCGAACACTGGGCGCGCCGCACGATGGCGGGCCGGCTCGGCGACCGGTTCCCCGCCGCCGGGGTCGAGTGGTGGATCACATTCATGGGCCGGGCGCCCCTGTCGACGCTCGTCGGCTTCAACGCCACCATCAATTACTCGGACATCCGGGCCGATGTGCCGAAGATCGCCTGCCCCACGCTCGTGATCACCACCGACGAAAGCGGCCTCGCGTCGGTGGAAGAAACGCGCGCGTGGCAGGAGACCATCCGGAATTCCGAGCTGCTGGTGATCCCCGGCAACTCCTATCACGTCGCGGCGAGCGACGCCGAGCGGTGCGCGCGGGAGACCGTCGATTTCATCGCCCGGCGCGGCGCCACCTAGGTGAAGCGCACCGCGCTCCATGCGCTATGTGATCTCGACCAGCTCCAGCGCTTCGCGGCTCGGGCCCTCGATCATCACCGCGCGCGTCGCGCCGAGCGTGTAGGGCTCTTCGAGGAAGGGGACGCCCTCGGCGCGCAGCTTGGCGACCCAGGCGTCGAGATCGGCGACGCTGAGCGCGAGGTGGTCGTACACGTGCCCGCGCGAGCTGACGAGCGGCCGCTCGCCCTGCCGCATGTACCAGGGCAGCGCCACATCCCCGAACACGACCGCGGCCGATGGCGCCCGAAACATCCCCGCCCGCTCGAGCGCCGGCCAGCTGCGATCCGGTCCTCGCGGCACCCGGCAGGTGGTCTCGGTCAGGGGCGTGAGGCTGGTGCGCCCGGCGAATACCGGGGCGTTGAGGTGCTTTTGATACCAGAGCTGCGCGCAGAACGGATCGTCCTGGTACATGTGCACGTGATTGAAGCGCTCGGCGGGATGGTTGCCCGCGTACTCCACGAGCGCATTGTCGGGGCCTTGCATGTAGCCGAAGCCGCCCGTGCGGGTGGGCTGAACGCCCTTGGTCTTGGCGTCGGCGATTTGTGCCTTCGTCAGGCCGGGTGTGCCACCGGTGCTCGGCCAGGTGTCGCTGCTGATGAACACCGAGCCGCCTTCATCCGTGGTGTAGAGCGGCAAGAGCCGGGTGTCCGGCCGGCCTTTGTACGACTCGAGGCTCTGGCGCGTGTCGGTGACATGCCAGCCGAAGTGCCAGATCGCGGTCTGCGGCGCCGTCGCGGGCGCGGCGGCGACCCGGCTGAATAGGATCAGGACGTTGTTCGGCGCGGCGAGCGCCGGCAGGCCGCCCCAGCTCGCCTTCGCGGAGGTCGGGAACTGCCGGACGTAGAAACCGATCGCGGCGTCGGGATCGACGGAGTTCAGATGGAGGTGATGGAAGCCCGGAGCTGGCAGCATGGTGGTCTCTCCTGTCCGAGTTCGCCCGATGATGTCACATCGGGGTATCATCCCGCCAGACGACGCTTTGCCCCGGAGGGCGCCCATGCTCACCAACGGTCAGACCGAGGCGCGCAAGATTCACGATCGTCTCAAGCACCCGATCATCGACGCGGACGGCCACTGGGCCGAGTACGCGCCCCTGATGCGCGAGGAGTTCCGCCGCATCGGCGGGGACACGGCGGTGGAGGCGCTGGCCATGGCGAGCCAGCGCATCCCCAACTCGCTCTCGATGTCCGTGGCGGAGCGGCGACGCCGCCGCATCGGCCAGGAGGCGTTCTGGTTCCTGCCGACCAAGAACACGCTCGACCGCGCGACGGCCATGATGCCGCGCCTTCTGTACGAGCGCCTGGATGACCTCGGCCTCGACTTCTGCGTGGTCTACCCCACGGCGGGGCTCGGCTACTACCGCCTGCCGCCGGATCGGCTGCGCCGGGCCCTCTGTCGCGCCTACAACGTGTTCACGGCCGATCAGTTCCGTCCGTTCAACGATCGCATCATTCCCGCCGCGATCATCCCGATGTACACGCCCGAGGAGGCCATCGAGGAGCTCGAGTTCGCGTCGCGGCAGCTGGGCTTCAAGGTCGTCATGATGGGGAGCCTCATTCGCCGCCCCATCCCCGCGCTGGTCGAGGAGCACCCCGCGGCCTCGAAGTTCGTCGAGTGGTACGACCCGATCGCCATCGACAGCGAGTACGACTACGATCCGGTGTGGGAGAAATGCCGCGAGCTGCGTATCGCGCCGAGCTTCCACAACGGCGCGCGCTCGATCTTGCTGCGCAATTCGCCGTCGAACTTCTGCTACAACCACATCGGCCACTTCGCCTCCGCCAGCGAGGCCATGGCCAAGGCCCTCTTCTTCGGCGGCGTCACCCGGCGCTTTCCGGAGCTGAACTTCGCGTTCCTGGAAGGCGGCGTGGGCTGGGCGTGCTCCCTCTACGCCGATCTCATCGGACACTGGGAGAAGCGCAACCGGGAGGCCCTCGAGAACACGAACCCGGCGCGGCTCGACCGGGCGGCCCTGCTCGCGCTGGCTCAGAAGTACGGGTCGGCCACGGTGGTGGACGCGGTGCGTCGGGGCGATGGCCTGGACGACAACGGCGATGGCACCGGCGGCGTGGAGAACCTCGACGACTACTCGCGCTGCAAGATCGCCCGGAAGGAAGATTTCCGCGACCTCTACATCTCGCGCTTCTACTTCGGCTGCGAGGCCGATGATCCGATCAACGCATGGGCCTTCAATCGCAAGGCCAACCCGATGAACGCGCGCCTGAACGCGTTCTTCAGCTCGGACATCGGCCACTTCGACGTTCCGGACATGACCGACGTCGTCCCCGAGGCCTACGAGCTGGTCGAGCATGGGCTGCTCACCGACGACGACTTCCGCGACTTCATGTTCACCAACGCCGTGCGTTTCTGGGGCGAGGTGAACCCGGACTTCTTCAAGGGCACGGTGGTCGAGAAGCAAGCGGCGGCAGTGCTGGCCCAGCGAAAATGACGACTGCGGAAGCCGCCTGCGCGGAAGATCTTGTGGAGGTTGCGGGCGTTCGCATCCAGCTTCGCCGCGGCGGCAGCGGAGCGCCGCTGCTGATTCTGCACAGCGAGCTCGGCGTCCCCGGCTGGCTCCGCGCATACGAGCAGCTCGCCCGGCACTTCACGGTCTACGTGCCGTCGCTGCCGGGCTTCGGCCAGTCCGCGCGCCCGGACTGGATCGTCAGCGTCCGCGACCTCGCCGCCTGGGTGACGTGGTTCGTCCGCGATCTGAAGCTGTCCCTGCCCCTGCCGGCCATCGGGTTTTCTCTGGGCGGCTGGGTCGCGGCGGAGATCGCCACCATGAACGCCCAGGTCTTCACGAAGATGGTGCTGGTGGGCGCCGCGGGCCTGCCGCCCGCCGAAGGCCACGTCTGGGACTACTTCATTCACTCCCACCAGGAGGCGCTCACCCAGGCGTTCTATGACCCGGCGACAGCGCCGGAGTACGCGCAGTACTTCGGCAGAGCATGGAGGCCCGAGGACGAGAGGCAGGCGGAGCAGAACCGGGAGATGGCGGCCCGCCTGCTCTGGAAGCCGTACATGCGCAGCCACACGCTGGCCGCGCTGTTGCGGGGAGTCGCCACGCCCACCCTGGTGATCTGGGGACGTGAGGACGCCATCATCCCCCTCGACGCCTGCCAGCGCTATCAGCACGCGATACCCGGGGCGACGGCGAAAGTCCTGGAACGGTGTGGCCACCTGCCGGAGATGGAGCAACCCAGCGCGTTCGTGAAGATGGTCCTGGACTTCCTCGCGCCCGGCACCTGACGCGACGTCCGGATCAGGAGGTTCTGTATGGTCAAGGAAGTCTACTTCTTCACGGAGATGGGGTACACGGCGTATCCGCAAGATGAAGCGCGCCGGCGGGGCTTCAACAACTTGATGTTTCCCAATGAGCACTTCAGCCCGGAACGGGCGCAACAGCTCTACGGCATGTACTTCGACGAGCTGCAGTACTGCACGGAGTCCGGCTTCGACGGCGTCATGATCAACGAGCACCATAACAACCCGCTCAGCATGATGCCGTCGGTGAACGTGATCGGAGCCGTCCTGGCCCGGACGACCAGGAAGGGCCGGATCGTTTTTCTGGGCAACGTGCTCCCCATCCACGACAACCCGCTGCGGGTGGCCGAAGAAGTCGCGATGATCGACATTCTCTCCGGAGGGCGGGTGGTCTGCGGCTTCGTGCGCGGGCTGGGCCAGGAAAGCATCGCCACCAACGCCAATCCGATCTACAACCGGGAGCGGTTCGACGAAGCCCACAACGTGATCATCAAGGCATGGACCACGCCTGGACCCTTCCGATGGGAGGGCCGGCACTACGAGTATCGCGTGGTCAATCCGTGGGTCAGGCCGCTGCAAAAGCCTCATCCCCCGATCTGGATTCCCGGCGTGGTCAGCCCGGAGTCGGTTCGGTGGGCGGCCGAGCATCGCTACCCGTACGTGGCGCTCGCCCCGCCGCTGCACGTTACCGACGAGATTTACGATCTCTACGACGAGGTCGCGGCACAGACCGGATTCACCCCGACCTGCGATCAGCGCGGCTACGTCATCCGCGTGAGCGTCGCCGACACCGACGAAAAGGCTTACGAGGAGGGCCGGCACTTCTTCTGGCAGCTGGGGACGTCGTTCGGGGTCGCGCCCCGTCACTGGCTGCAGCCCCCGGGCTACGTGAGCCGGGCGGCCACGCAGAGCCGGCGCGAGCAAGCGCGAGTGGGGTCTGCCAATGTCACCCCGGGCGGCCCCAGCCTCAGCTACGAAGAGGCCCATGCCACCTACCAGATCGTCTCCGGGAACCCTGGCACCGTGATCAAGAAGCTGCAGCGCATCATCGACGTCGTCGATCCGGGGTCCATGATCTTCTGGGGCCGCGAGGGCCTGATGTCCCACGAGGTCGCCGTGCGTGGCATCGATTTGATGACGCGCGAGGTCATCCCTGCCATCAAGGCGTATCAGCCGGATCGAGAGAAGGGGCGACAGCGCCGGGCCGTCGAGGCCGCGGCAGCGCGATGACCACGCACGCGAAGCGACGGGTGGCTCTCATCGGCACCGGCGGGACGATCTCCTCGATCGGCCGGGGGAGCCTCGACCTCTGGGAGTACATGGATGCCGGCCGCAAAGCGGAGCCTGACGAGCTCCTGGTGAGGTTTCCGGAGGTGACCGAGGCCGCGGAGATCGTGTCCGTCCGCTTCCGCGCGATGTCAAGCGCGGCCGTCGGGCCGCCCGACTGGTTGGCGCTCGACGCGGCCGTGCACGATGCCGTCCTTCGCGAAGCGCCGCTCGACGGCGTCGTCATCACGCACGGCACGGCGACGCTCGAGGAGACGGCGTACTTCCTGAACCTCACGCTCAAGGTCGACACCACCGTCGTGCTGGTCGGATCGCAACGGCCGGCCACGGGCCTCAGCTCGGACGCGGGGCTGAATCTGGTCAACGCGGTGCGCGTCGCGGGAGCGCCCGAGGCGCGCGGGCTCGGCGTGCTCGTGCTCCTCAACGACGAGATCCAGGCCGCGCGCGAGGTCACGAAGACGTCGACGCTCCGGCTCGAGACCTTCCGGAGCCCAGACGTGGGCATGCTCGGATACGCGGACCCGGACGGTCGCGTCGCCATCTACCGGCGCCCGACGCGGCGCCACGCCCCGGAGGCGGAGTTCGACGTGCGCGGCCGCGCCGCCCTCCCGCGCGTGGACATCGCCGCGTCGTACGCCGGTGCGGACGGCGCGGCCATCCGGGCCTTCGTGGCCGCCGGCGCCCGCGCGATCGTGTCTGCGTCACTCCCGCCCGGCGTGACCACGCCGGGCGAGACCGACGCACTCCTGGAGGCGCGCCGGCGCGGCGTTCTCATCGTGCTCTCGAGCCGGGCCGGGAGCGGTCGCGTCCTGCCCCGGACCATCCTGCGCGAGCAGGGCTTCGTCGTCGCCGACAACCTCACGCCCCAGAAGGCGCGCGTGCTCGCCATGCTGGCCCTCACTCGCACGGACGACGTGGCCGAGGTGCAGCGCATGTTCGACGAGTACTGAGCCCGCGGCGCGTGCCATGAATAACGCCGAGCTCATCGTCGAGACGCTGCGGGCGGCGGGGGTGAGCCACGGGTTTGGGATTCCCAGCGGGAACGTGCTTCCCCTGCTCGAGGCCATGCGGGTCGGCCGGCTGCCGTACGTGCTCACGGCTCACGAGGGCTCGGCGGCGTTCGCGGCCGACGTCATGGGGCGACTGACGGGCGCGCCTGGGCTCTGCATCGCGACACTGGGGCCCGGCGCCACCAACCTGACAACCGGCGTGGGCAACGCCTACCTCGATCGCTCGCCGCTCCTGGCGATCACGTGCAATCTGCCCACGTCGCAGCTCGGGCGGCGTATCCAGATGGCCATCGACCATCACACGCTCTTCAAGCCGATCACGAAGGCGACTCTTGCCCTCCGGGAAGGCGGGGTCGCCTCGGCTCTGGCCGAGGCCCTCGAGATCGCCCTGAGCGAGCCGCTGGGACCCGTTCACCTGGACTTACCCGAGGACGTCGCGCTGGCTTCGGCCACCGAGGACGTGCCGCCGAGTCCAGCGGGTCGACGGCTCCGCGCGGCGCCGGAGGCCTCCATGCGGCGCGCGGCCGAGATCCTGCGCGCCGCGCGCCGGCCGCTGGCGGTCCTCGGCTCGTCGGCCATGCGCCTCCGGAATCCACGCTTGCTACAGTCGGTGATCGAACGGCACCGGCTTCCCTTTGCCTCGACCACCATGGCCAAGGGCATGATCTCCGAGGATCATCCGCTCTCACTGGGCTGCATCGAACGGGCTCGCCGTCAGGTGCAGCGCGAGCTCTTGCGCACGGCTGATCTCGTGGTGGGGCTCGGCTATGACGTCGTCGAGGTCGAGTACGAGGCCTGGATCGGCAAGGTCCCCCTGCTGTCGATCGACGTGGATCCCGTGGATGCGGACCCGAATGTAGCGATTGTCCACGAGGTGATCGGCGACCTCGAGGCCTCGCTCGCGTGGCTGGCGGAGCTTTCGCCCGTTCGACCCGAATGGCCGGCCGACATGGTCGCGCAACACCGCGACCGTTTTCACCGCTCGCTTCGACCGCCGCTGGCCGGATTCGCGCCCCATCATGCGATCGATGTGGTTCGCAGTGTGCTTCCGCGCGACGGAATCCTGGCCTTCGACGTGGGAGCCCACACCCATCAGATCGCGTCCCAGTGGACGGCGCACGCGCCCCGCACGTTTCTGATCACGAACGGCTGGTCGTCGATGGGGTTCGGGCTTCCGGCGGCTATCGCCGCCAAGCTCGCCAGCCCGGAGCGTCCTGTGGTGGCGCTCATCGGAGACGGGTGCTTCCAGATGACGTGTGGCGAGGTGGCCGTCGCCCGTCGGCTCGGACTGTCATTGCCCATCGTCGTGCTCGACGACGGCTGGCTCTCCCTGATCCAGGTCAAGCAGGTACGGCGTCGCTTCGGCGTATACGGAACCGACCTCGGCGAGCACGCGCACGCGGATCCACCGGCCCACTACTTCGGTGTGCCGGTGGTCGGAGCACGCTCCGCCGAGGTGCTCACTCGCGCCCTGAAGGACGCCCTCGCCGCCGACCACCCGACGGTGATCGAGGCCACGGTCGACCCCAGCCACTACCTCGACACCGTGTACGACTAGCGAGGACTGAAGGAGTCACGCATGAACAAGGACCGATTCGGTAACCCGCACGCGCCTGCGCTCCCGTACGCGCGCGGGCGCATCCTCACCAGCACCGAAGACGACTTCCGCAAGCTGCGCCAATGCTGGAGCATCATCCGCACGCACGGCCCCGCGTCGGTCTTCGTCTTCACGGGCCTCGAGCACGGCCTGGCGATGACGGCGGAGGAGATCCAGTGGGCGGACGACGAGCTGGCCCCGGCGATCTATCTCGACCGGCTGAAGGCGCTCACCCTCCAGCATCTGGGGGGCTCGGAGGAGTTCCACGACATCGCCGTCTTCAACCGGCTGACCGCCGCAACCCTGGCCACCCATCTCACGCTGGTGCGGCCCGGCGACGTGGTGGTCGGCGTCTCGGCGAGCCACAGCCACCCGACGGTGATCCGCGCGGCCGCGCTGGCCGGCGCCCGGTTCGTCGATACCGTGGGCGTCGACGAGTTCGCGCGTGCCCTGGAGCGCGAGCCCGCGGTGGCGCTCGTGGTCCTCACGCGCCTCGCCGTCACCTACGAGCTGATGCCGCTCGACGCGATCCGGACGGCGGTGAAGCTCGCGCACGACAAGAACGCGCGGGTCTACGTCGACGACGCGGGCGGCGCGCGCGTGGCTCCCGCCGCCTTCGACCATCCCCGGATGCTGGAGCTTGGCGTGGACCTGGGCGCCACCGGCCTCGACAAGTACGGCACCATCGGCCCACGCTTCGGCCTCATGGCCGGCGACAAGACGCTGGTGGGGCAGATTCGCGCGAAGGGCTTCGAGTGCGGCCTCGAGGCGCGCCCCATGCTCTACGCCGCCGTCGTGCGCACGCTCGAGCAGTATCGTCCCGAGCGCGTCCGCGAGCTCATCGCCTCGACCCGGCGCGTCGCCGACGCGCTCCGACCCATCGTCGGCGCCCGGCTCCACGAGACGCCCACGACGGCCCAGCTCCTGGCCGACGACCTCCTCACCATCGCCATGGAGCGCGGTGGCGTGGACGAGCCGCCGATCGTGCCGTACGAGGCGGCCGCCGCCTTCTGCATGATCCTGCTCGAGGACCATCGGATGCTCACGGTCCATTTCGTCGGCATGCCGCCGGGCACGGCCAACATCCTCTTCAAGTTCGTCCGACCGGAAACGCTCGAGCGGTTCGGCGGGCCGGACAAGGTCGCGCACGCCGTCGATTCGGCCCTGACCCGTCTCGGGCGGCTGCTCCGCGAGCCCGAGCGCATCAAGCACCTTTTATTCGGTGACGCCCTGAAAGGGACGAAGACCGACGATGAGGCTCGTGGCGGCGGAACCCGCGGCGGCAAGACGGGAGGGGTGAGCGAAAGGTCCGATGGCTGAAAAGATCGGCGAGGACGAAGTGATCGAGCAGATCGGTCGCGCGGGGCAAGAAGTAACAACGGAGCGCCTCACCCGGTAGCCGCGACGCTGCCATAGCGGTGGAGGACGCGGGAGACCGTCTGCTCCCGGAGATACCAGCGGAGCTCCAGGCGTCCGTTGGCGAGGACGGGCGCGTCGATGACGGTGACCCCCGTGCCGTTGGCCGCGGCGCGGGCCGCGGTCGAGATCGGCTCCCACACTCGCACGCGCTCCGCGTGCTCCGGATGCGAGAGCCGCTCGACGAACCCCGCCTCGGCCTCGACCGCGAGCTCCACGCCGCTGCACTCGGCGAGCCACGCCCAGGGCCGTGAGTCCGGCGAGAGGCTCAGCGTCAGCCGCGCTCCCACCCCGCACGCCGCCAGGATGACCTGGCACAGCGCGGTGGCCGACTCCAGCCGCGCGGTCGTTCCGCGTGCAATCACGCGGCGGCACGGTCGATAGCGAAACGCGTTCCGCTCTCCACGGATCGCGCTTGGATCGTGCTCGCGGCTGAAGTGATGGCGCCACGCGCGCGCGTAACTCGACGCGCTCGCCTCGACCAGTGCGCGCGCGTCGGCATCGGGCAGCTCGGTACGGCATCGCTCGAGCAGTGTGGCCATCGACTCCGGGAGAGACTCATCATCGCCGGCGGGGCGCGTCACCTGGCGCCAGCGCGCGAGCTGCAGGACATAGTTGGGGCCGCCCGCCTTCGCCCCCGGCCCCACCGACGAGGCCTTCCAGCCGCCGAAGGGCTGGCGGCCGACGATGGCACCGGTGATGGGGCGATTCACGTAGAGGTTGCCGGCTTCGATGCGGTCCACCCAGCGCGCGATCTCGCGCTGGTCCAGCGTCTGGATCCCGCTGGTGAGGCCGAACGGCTGCGCGTTGGCGAGCTCGATCGCCCGCTCGAGATTCTCAGCGCGCATGAGTCCCAGCACGGGTCCGAAGCACTCGGTGCGGTGAAAGAAGGAGCCGGGACGCACGCCGAGCTTGATACCGGGCGACCAGAGCTGCGGGTTGCCCGTCGCCGGGCGCGGCTCGAGCAGCCACTCCTCGCCCTCGTCGAGGACGGTGAGCGCGCGCCGGAGCGGGGCGCCGGGCGGCTGGGTCAACGGCGTGACGCGACTGGCCAGCTCCCACGCGCTGCCCACGCCGAGGCTGGCGACGGCGTCGCGCAGCTGGCGCCTGAAGTCGAGGTCGTCGTACACCTCGGCCTCGCAGATGGCGAGGCTCGCCGCCGAGCATTTCTGGCCGTTGTGGCCGAACGCCGAGCGGACGAGATCGCGGACGGCCTGATCCCGGTCCGCGAGCGACGTGACGATGATGGCGTTCTTGCCGCTGGTCTCCGCGAACAGGGTGAGATCGGGCCGCCAGCCGAGGAAGAGGCGGGCCGTCTCCACCGAACCGGTGAGGATGACGGCGCCCACGCGCGCGTCCGTCACGAGCCCGCGACCGATCTCGTCGTCGGGGCAGGGCAGGAACTGGAGGACCTCGCGCGGGATGCCGGCGTCCCACAGGCAGTTGACCAGCCACCAGCCGACGAGCACCGCCTCGGGCGCCGGCTTGAGTACGACGGCGTTGCCGGCCGCCAGCGCGGCGAGCACGCCGCCGGCGGGGATCGACAGCGGGAAGTTCCAGGGCGGGGTCACGACCACCACGCCGAGCGGCTCCATACGGCAATCGCCCAGCTCGCCGGCGGTCTCGCGCAGCGTCCGAGCGTAGTAGCGCGCGAAGTCGACCGCCTCGGAGACCTCGGCGTCCGCCTCCGTCACCGTCTTGGCGCCGTCGAGGATCATCGCGCCGATCAGGTCGCCGCGCCGGCGCCCGAGCTCCGCCGCACACGCCTCGAGCCGAGCATGGCGCTCCGCGGCCCGGAGCGCGGCCCACGCCGGCTGAGCGCCCCGGGCGACGGTCAGCGCGCGATTGATGTCCGCAGAGCCAGCCAGTGCGAAGCGATAGGCAAGGCGCTCAGGACGTGAGGGATCGTGTCCCTGTCCTTCCCGCGCACCGCAGCGGGATTCCCCTCCGACCTGGAGCGGGATCGCCTCCGGCGAGCGCTCGCGCCAGCGAGACACAACATCCTCGATCCACGCGCGGTTGGCCGCCAGGGTCCAGTCGGTGTCGGGATCGTTCTCGAACTCCGCCTGGAGAGGTCGCTGGACTGGAGGGGCGGCCGCCTCCGCCTTCCGGTCCTGGGTACGGCGGGGCGCATCGGACAGTCCCGCCTTGATGCCGAACGCGGCCAGGAAGCGATCGCGCTCGGCGGCCCATTCCGACGAGCCCGGCTCGAGGTCGAAGACGTGACGCAGGAAGTTCTCCGGCGCGGTGTTCTCGTCCAGCCGGCGGACCAGGTAGGCAATGGCGCTGTGAAAATCCTCCGCCCGCACGACGGGCGCATAGAGCAACAGACCGCCGGCGCGCGTGTGCACGGCCCGGGCCTGGTGATTGGCCATGCCCTCGAGCATCTCGAACTCGACCCAGGGCTCGACGTGGTGGCGCTCGCGCAGCACCAGACCGTACGCGATGGCGAAGAGGTTGTGGCTGGCGACACCCAGATGGACGGCCTCCGCGTGCTCGGGCCGGCAGCCGTACTCGAGCATGCGCTTGTAATTGGCGTCCACCTCGACCTTGGTCTCGTACGGAGCCTGGGGCCAGCCGTGCTGGGCGGCCTCGATGCGCTCCATGGCCAGATTCGCGCCCTTGACGATGCGGAGCTTGATCGGCGCGCCGCCACGGGTCCGGCGCCCGAGCGCCCACTCGGTGAGGGCTCGCTGCACGCGATGTGAGTCGGGCAAATAGGCCTGGAGCACGACACCCGCGCTCAGGGGCAGGAACTCCCCCTCGTCCAGCACCTCGCGGAACGCCGTCACCGTGAGGTCGAGGTCCCGATATTCCTCCATGTCGAGGTTGATGAACTTCGGCGTGACTCGTCCGTCCGGGTGGTGGTAGCGATGCCGGGCGGCCGCCCGGTAGAGCGTACGCAGACGCTCGGCCACGCGCGCGACCGTCGCGCGAAAGGCGCCGAGGTCGATCTGGCTGAAGACCGACGAGACCTTCACCGAGATGTACTCGACGTCATCGCGGGCGAGCAGCGCGAGGTACGCTTCCAGGCGCCGCGCCGCCTCCGCCTCTCCGAGGATCGCCTCGCCAAGCTGGTTGAGGTTCAGCCGCATGCCCGCGCGGCGTCGCTCCTCGAGGTAGCGGCGCAGGTCTTCCTCCTCGCCGGGCAGGATGACGTTCTGCGTCTCGTGACGCAGCCGGTTCACGATGGGGGGCACGACGAGGCTCGGGAGATAGTGCGCCATCGCGCCGCCCAGGAGGAGGGCGACCCGCTCCCACCAGTCCATATAGTGGGGCACGCCATACCGCTCGAGCAGGTAGGCGAGCTGGTCGGCGATGCGCTCGGGGCGGCGGCTCCGGAAGGCCTGATCGGCCAGCGCGATGGTGAGCTCCTTGCCGTGCGGATCCGCCATCATGCGAGCGAGCTTGCGGGCCTGGGCGCGCTCCTCCGGGGTTTGCTGCGCGCGCGCCTCGCGCAGGAGCGCTTCGGCCAGCTCGACGGCGCGATGGGCGAGACGCTCTCCGGTCGTACTGCCGTCCGTCGCGCGCATCTCGCCTCCTCACGCTCAGTGTACTCGCGCTCGCTCGCGGCGCGGGGGGCCTCAGTGAGTGTCGAACACCTCCTGGTACTCGTGAATCTTCTTTTGCACCGTGTCGGTCTCACGCGCGGTCGGCCGGTCAGGATCGGCCGCCGCCGGCAGGCTCCCGAGCTTCATCAGGCACGCCATGAGGAGCAGCCGCGCCTTCGTCGAGGTCAGGTTCCGTCCGCCGATGAACGGGCCGGTCGGCGGCGGGACGAACCCCTCGGCGTTGCCACGACCCACGAGCGCAACGGGCATGCCGGCAAAGGCGGCGCGCCGCATGACGCGCGCGCGGACGGCCGAGGTCAGACGCCCGTAGGGCGACAGGCCTTCCACCACGAACCCGGCCAGCGGATGCGCGGCGAGGTTCCGCTCGATCTGGGCGAGCAGGTCGACCTCGCGAGACGTGTCGTCGTCGTAGTCGTCCACCATGTAGTCACCAGCGGTAGGCCGTACTTCTCGCGCGCCTTGTTGCTCGTGACGAGGGGCGGGCTGTTCTGGATGGTGGCGTTGGATCCTGCGAGATGGGCGATCCGTGGCTTGGGAGGCATCGTTTATCTCCCCGACCGCGCGTTCCCGCCGCGGGCGCCGCGGGGGGCTCCCTCACGCAGGCAGGCGCTCGTACATCCCGTGCACGTCCGGCCCGTGGAAGCGGGCCACGTGGTTGGTGGGCGGTAGCGGCTCCGAGTAAAAGAACTCGGGCAGCTCGTCGTCCTTTTCGGTGAAGCCGGCGCGGCGGTTGAACTCGTACTCCATCCGGAGCGCCGCCTGTCCCAGCGGCTCGAAGAAGTCCTTGGTCAGGCTGGTGCCGTGGGCGGCGTTGATGGCGTTGACGAGGAACTCCGTGTTCGGGTTGGTCACGCTCATCCCGAAGATGCAGAGGCCCAACGAATCGTTGGCCGCGACCCGTGCCTGGTGGGCGAGGCTCTGCTCGACGATCTGCTCGGCGTTCATCTCGCGGGTCTTGAGTCGCGGCAGATTGCCGGCCGTGTGATCGGCGCCCTGCGCCGTGGCCATCATGGTGATCCCGGTGGCCTCGACCACGCGCGGATCGTACGCGCTGATTGCCTGCTTCTTGATGACGGGGACGCGGCGGACCTTGTAATGGGCGCCGACGCGCGCCGTCCCCTGCGCCCACAGTCGCCCCTGCGCGCTGCCGCGGCGCATCTCGGCCATGCAGTCCGCCATGAACTTCACGTCACCGAAGACACCGAGGCCGGCCTCCATCAGCACGGCCAGGGTGGCGCCGAGCTCGATGGTGTCCACGCCGAGGTCGTTCGCGAGGAAGTTCATCTGGGCGAGGTCGTCGGGATCGCTCAGGCCGCAGTTGGTGCCGAGGAGGCCGAGCGTCTCGTACTCCACCGGCGAGACCACTTCCTTGCCGCTGGCGTCGGCGTACACGTTGCTGCACTGGATCACGCAGCCCGGCATGCAGGCGTGCGTGTGCTCGCCGCCGCGCGAGACGTTGAGCTGGCTGATGTGCTCGCCGCCCATCTTGAACTTCTCACCGCTGGCGACGTCGACCTGCTGGCCGGCACTGAAGTTGCGCACCGGCAGGCCACCCAGCGCGTTCTGGAGGTCGGCCATGCCCATGGTGCCGATCTTCTGATAGAAGTTGGTGACCATGGAGTCGGCCAGCAGCATCTTGGCGTAGTCCTTGATGGCCACGTTGACCTTCTTCGAGTCGGTGAAGGGCGGGATCTTGTCGAGGTCGACCACGATGGCCTTGACCTTCTTCGATCCCATCACCGCGCCCACGCCGCCCCGCGCCGACAGTCGGGCCGGCCGGCCGTCCTTATCGCTGAAGGAGATGCCCGCGAGCAGGCCCTGATATTCGCCCACAGGACCGCACAGCGCGATGGTGACCTTCTTGCCGTACTTCTGGTGCAGCATCTCCTGGGCCTCGAAATTGCCCTTGCCCAGGTACGGCGCGGCGTCGTCGAAGTCGATGGTGCCGTCCTTCTTGAAGTGGATGACGGCCCAGCTGGGGGACGCCCCGTGCAGCGTGAATCCGGCGACCTTCAGCTGGCCCAGGCCATAGCTGAAGCTGCCGCCGCCGTTGGCCTCCTTGATGCCGCCCGTGAGAGGGCTCTTACAGCCCACGCTCGTACGGTTGGCGTTGGAGAAGCTCGTGCCGGCGAAGGGGCCGGCCGAGAAGATGAGCGGGTTGGCGGGCGACAGCGGGTCGACAGTGGCCGCGCCCAGCTCGAGCAGCGTCTTGGCGATCAGGTAACGCCCGGCCCTGACGATCTCCTCGCCGTGCAGCTCGCGCCGGGTGATCGAGCGGCCAGTCAGGTCGATGTCGTAGTAGGTCCGCATGCCACGCTCCCCGTGTTCGTACGATTGTGTCCCGATTCGGAAAGTAAGCCGATGGCGACGTGGTGTCAAATCGCTCGCGAGGGCGCCGCTAGCGTAGTATAGAGCGGACGTTTTCGGAGGAGAGACGCCATGAGTCTGGATCTGTTGATCCGCAACGGAACGATCGTCGACGGCTCGGGCGCCGCGCGCTATCGGGGCGATGTCGGGATCGAGGCCGGCCGGATCGTCGAGATCGGACGTATCCGGTCGGTGGCCGGGCGCACCATCGACGCCGACGGCCTGATCGTCGCGCCGGGCTTCATCGACGGCCACACGCACATGGACGCTCAGGTGGCATGGGACCGGATCGGGAGCTGCTCATGCTGGCACGGCGTCACCACCGTGATCATGGGCAATTGCGGATTCGCGCTGGCGCCGTGCAAGGCGGAGGAGCGCGAATGGTTCGCCCGCTGCCTGACCGCGGTCGAGGACATTCCGACCGAGGCGATGCTGGCGGGCATCGACTGGACCTGGGAAAGCTTTCCGGAGTATCTGGCGACCGTCGATCGCTTGCCCAAGGCGATCAACTACGGCGCCTATATCGGCCATTCGGCCCTGCGGATGTACGTCATGGGCAAGCGCGCATTGAGCGAGAAGGCAACCGAGGATGATCTCGCGCGGATGGCCGCGGCGGTGAAGGAGGCGATCCGCGCCGGCGCCATGGGCTTCTCGAGCTCGCGCGCGACGACTCACGTCACGCCGGACAACACGCCGGTGGCCAGCCGGATCGCCGATTGGTCGGAAGTCGATCGCCTGGTCGGCGCGATGGCCGAGCTGAACGCCGGCATCTTCCAGGTCGGACCGGACACCTCGGGAGGCGAGGCGCAGCGTCGTTTCCTCGCCCGGCTGAAGCAGGTTGCGGTGGAGAGCGGGCGGCCGGTGATGTTCGGCACCATCTCGAGCCGGCAGGGAGAGAAGCCGAATCCGTGGACCTACCAGCTCGAGTACCTGGACGATTGCGCGGCCGCCGGCGCGCGGATGTGGGGGCAGACCACCACGCGCTCGATCAACGCCATATTCTCGCTCAAGTCCTACCTGCCGTTCGACGTGTTGCCGGCGTGGCGAGCGCTGCGCCACTTGCCGTTGGAAGAGCAGAAGCAACGCCTCGCCGATCCTGCGAACCGCCGGCGGCTGGTCGCCGAGGAGGCCGACATGAAGCCTCGCGGCAACGTGTTCCAGGGCGGGGGCGCCGCCACCACCGATCCCCGCAAGCCGGACTACGACAACCTCTACGCGATGCAGGGCGTCGACTGGGACGATCCAACCGTCGCCCAGCTGGCAGCCCAGCGCGGCAAGCATCCGGTGGAGGTGATGATCGATCTGGTGCTGGAAAACGACAACCAGGTGTTCGTGCAGCCGCTGGTCAACGAGCAGCCGGACCACGTGCTCGGCATGCTGAAACACTCGCGGACCCTGGCGACGTTCTCCGATTCGGGCGCGCACGTGTGCCAGGAGATGGGCTCCTCGCTGCAGACCCACCTGCTGAGTTACTGGGTGCGCGCCAAGCAGGCGTTCACCTTGGAAGAGGCGGTGCGCAAGCTTACCTTCGACAACGCGTCGGCGTGGGAGCTCAACGATCGCGGCCTGGTGCGCACGGGATACAAAGCGGACCTCGTCGTGTTCGACGCGGGCTGTGTGAAGCCCGCGATGCCGAGCGTCGAGACCGATCTGCCCGGCGGCGCCCGCCGTCTCGTGCAGAAGGCGGAAGGGATCGCCGCCGTCGTGGTCAACGGTCAGGTGACGTTGGAGAACGGCAAGGCGACCGGCCGGGTGCCCGGCACGTTACTGCGGGGGCCCGGCGCGCGGCCGGCATGACGCGCTTCTACGGGGGGCGAGCCCCGGCGGCCACGTTTCAGAAGATCGCGAGCGGGTGCGCCGGCGCGCCGGTCGAGCCCACCAGCCGGATCGGCGTCGCCGTGAAGAGGAACTCGTAGCGTCCCTCCTCCGCGCAGGCCTTGCGTGGGCGGTGTCCAGTCGGCCATCGCTCGGCTCCTCTCGAACTGGGTGTGTAGCGGCCCCACCGTAGTCAATCTGCGATCGGGGGTCAATCGGTCCCGCCTGCTGCCGCCCGTACAGTCGGGGGGCTGGCCAGAGAATCATCCCCCTGGTCAGAGACCCACCAGGCCCACTTCTAGCCAATGCCTCCGAACATATTGATAATTCTGGAAATTCCATTCCGGTATCAGATTTGCCCTAGAGTCCTACCATGGAAGGATTCGCTCCCCGGTCCCTGGTCCTGCTGCTGGTCACAGCCGCCGTCGTGACGGCAGCGACGCCTGCCGCCGCGCAAGTGTACAAGCGGACTGCCCCCGACGGGACCACCTACTTCACGAACGTCCAGCCGAGCCCTTCCTACCAGCGAGCGGCGTACACTCCGGCCCCGACACGTGTGGCGCAGCGGCCGTCGTCGGCCGACTACGGAGCCTATTCCCAGGAGATCGCCGAGGCGGCGGCCCGATATGCGGTGCCGGAGCGCCTCATCTGGGCGGTCATTCGGATGGAATCGGGATTCGACCATCGAGCCGTGTCCCGCAAGGGCGCGCGTGGGCTCATGCAGCTGATGCCGGAGACCGCCGCGATCCTCGGCGTGCGGGACTCCTTCAACCCGCGCGAGAACATCCACGCGGGCGCCCGCCATCTGCGCGCCCTCATGGAGCGGTTCGGCTACGATCTGCCCCTCGCCATCGCCGCGTACAATGCCGGCGAGAAGCCGGTGGTGGCGTTCCGCGGCATCCCGCCATATCCCGAGACCCGGGAGTACGTGGCGCGGGTGCTGCGCCTCTACGGCGCGCCGCTCACGTGGGAGTTGCAGGGCAGCGGTATTCAGCAGATCGTCGAGCGCAACGGCAACGTTGTCTACACGAACGTCGCGCCTCGACGGCTCAGCGCCGCGGTCCTCCAGGGACGATAGAGTCCGCAGAGCGTTTCCGGAAATCACGCCACAGAAGACTCCTCCACACGCGGTCGAGGTTCCGCGCGCTGACCACCAGACCGAACTCGCGGCCGTCGGCGATGTGGCGGTCGAGGAGCGCATGAAGAATCGCGAGATTCGTCCGGCCGAAAGCTCGCTGACGTGAGAAGAGGTCGTCGAGAACGCCGGGCGCACCTCACGGACTCTGCACGTGACGGCCGCCGACATCCCTGGCGGCATCGTCCGCGGTCCGGCCCCCCTCTCGACCGTCTTCTTCTTGATCTACGACCCCGAGGCTTCGGCGCCTTCGGTGCGACGGCTCAGCGCGGGTGAGGCGGCGGCGCGCCTCTATGCAAATACGCTCAATCCCCTGGCGCACGCCGGGGACGGCCTCGACGCCGCGATACGGGTTGCGACGGGGCGCTGTTGCTTTGAGCTCACCACCGCGGAGCTCGCGCCGACGTGTGCGCTGCTGACCGCTACGACGGACCGGTCGCTCTAGCGAAGCTACCAAGCGCAGCGAGGACGGGACGCGGAGCGCGACGCTGCAGGAGGAAGCGAGGAAAGGGCCGGGACTACTCGCGCGAGCGCCAGATCGGACTCGCTGACGGTCGAGGAGGAGGAGAGAGCCTCCTCCTCCTCGAGGAAGGCAGACCTACTGTCCCTTCACCAGGAAGTGTGCGCGGCGGTTCAGGCTCCAGCAGTCCTCGCTCAGCTCGGCGCAGACGGGCCGCTCCTTGCCGTAGCTGATGATCGTAATCCGGCTCGAGCGGACGCCTCGCGCGACGAGATAGTTCATCGACGCCTTTGCGCGCCGATCCGCGAGCGCCAGATTGTACTCGGAGGTCCCGCGCTGATCGGTGTGTCCCTCGATCAGCACCATGAGCTTGGGGTTGGTCTTCAGCGACTCCGCGTTCGCGTCGAGGACTTCGGAGTCTTCCGGACGGATGTCGTACCGATCGAAGTTGAATCGAATGTCTTTGAGCTGCGCCATCACTGCGAATTCCTTCGGGTTGGGTCTGGTGGGATTGCCCGCGTAGGAGCCGGCGGGGCCTCCCGCGGACCCAACACCCCGGTTGCCGTCCGCGGATCCGGCCATGGACCCGGACCCGCCCGGCGTCGGCGACGAGGCGTCCGACATCGTCGACGGCGTCTTCGCACAGCCGACCAGGATGGGCGCCGAGATCAGCAGCACCAGAGCGATCTGTGAGCAGCGCTTCACCATAGTTCCTCCCTTGTTCGAGCCCCGGGAGTGGGCTACGACTCGCTCGCGCGCCACGCCCGAGCGTGCCTCGTGCACATCCGATGCCGCACCGCCATGGCCAAGATATGGTGGAATATCGGGCGATTGGGGGCAGGGATGGTGCGTCGGTCCCTCGAAGCCGCCGGCCATGGGCCGCTGGGATTGCCAGAACGTCGGCGACTTCCGCCATCGCGGCACGACGGACGACTGTAGGCCGGACGTCTCTCCGGGGCCACCGCCCGTCGACAGATGGCCGTATCATCGGCCTGCAACCAGTGCGATGACTTCGACCGAAAGGCGGGACAGCTCGAGTGACGATCGGGCCCGCGGCGAGAGGTTCGCCATGAAGTTCGGCTTGAGCCCGCTCCAGGCAGGCGGCGATTTCGCGGAGACCATCCGCGAGTGCGAGCGAGCAGAGGCGGCCGGGTTCGACTCGGTCTGGCTCGGAGAGCACCACAACAACCGGACGCTTTACCCGGCGCCGCTGATCGGGTTGGCCGCCATCGCCGCCCGGACGCGCAGGGTTCGCCTCGGAACTGCTGTGCTCCTGCTCCCGCTCTACCACCCACTGGCCGTGGCGGAGGAGGCGGCGATGGTCGACATGATCTCCGCGGGCCGCCTGGTCCTCGGGGTGGGCGCCGGGTACGCGCCCGAAGAGTTCGCGGCCTTCGGCGTGTCGATCAAAGAACGCGGGAGCCGGATGGACGAGGCCGTGCCCTTGATTCAGCGGCTCTGGTCCGAGGACGAGGTCACCCACGCTGGCCGGCACTATCGCGTGACGAACGCCACCGTGAGCCCTCGCCCGATGCAACGTCCCCGGCCACCGATCTGGTTCGGCGGCTGGGTCGAGCCGGCCATCCGACGCGCCGGGCGCTTGGGTGAGGCGTGGTTGGGCGGACCGTCGGCCAGGCTGGACGAGGTGGCGGCCTGCGTGCATCTGTACCGGGAGACACGGAAGGACGCGGGACGCGACCCCGATGCGGGAGAGGTGGCGCTCATGCGGTACGTCTTCGTGGCCGAGAGCCTGGAACGTGCGCGCGACCTCGCGGGAGCGGCGTTCATCCGGGCATTCGAGGACACCTACTTCCGCTGGCCGCACCCGGTCGTGAAGCGCCCGGCCGGGGCTCTGACCATCGAACGGTTGGCCGAGGATCGGATCATCCTGGGCGCCCCGGCGAGCTGTATCCAGCAGCTTCAGCGGTTTCGAAGGGAGCTGGCCCTGGGGCACCTCGTCTGCTGCGTCTCTGCGCCTGGGATCCCGCGCGACGCCACCATGCGCTCACTGGAGCTCCTCACGCGCGAAGTCCTGCCGGCCTTCGCCTGAGGTCCGGGCGGCAGGTGACCAATGACGATGGCGCTTCTTCGCTGGTTGACGGCGGTCGTCCTCTGCGTCTGGGCCGCATCGGTCGCGCACGCGACGGAGTCGATCTGGGAAGCTCTCCGCGCGCCCGGCAGCGTCGTGGTGCTGCGTCACAGCTACGCCCCCGGCACCTTCGATCCACCGAGCGCCAGGCTCGACGATTGCTCGACGCAACGCAACCTGGACGCGAGCGGTCGGGCCCAGGCCCGACGGATCGGCGAGGCGTTCCGGCAGAACGGCATCGCAGTCGGTGCGGTATTGTCCAGCCCGCGCTGCCGGTGCCTGGACACGGCCCGCCTGGCCTTCGGACAGGCGCAGTCCTGGGAGCCGCTCCAGGGTGCGCTCAACGACGACGAGCGCCGTCGGCGTCAGCTGGCCGAGATCAGAAGCGCCGTCGAGGCGCACCGCGGCGAACCACCCCTCGTGCTCGTCACCCACGGCAGCGTGGTCACCGATCTAACCGCACTCAACATCCCGATGGGCGCGTTCGTCGTGTTGCGGCGAGCGGCCGATGGAACCTACACGGTCGCGGGCCAGTTGCACGTCGAGTGAGTGCGCAATTTCTCGACGGCTTGCGCGTCGTGACGAGCCGGGAGCCCCGAGCCGTACGCGCCTCGCATCTCGCCGGGCGTGCCCAGGTGCACGCGCGACCAGCCTCAAGTACACTCGGCGACCACCGAGCGATTCCACGGCTCGCGGATAGCGCCCGCGTTTCGACGCGGAACGGGGAGAGCGGATGCCGACGACGCTGCTGATGCTGCCGCCGCAGACGCCCACCACACGCGCCTGGGCTTCCCGGCTCGCGGCGGTGCTGCCGGAGCTGGCCATCGTGGTCGCGGAGACCGAGGCCGACGCCGCCCGCGCCGTCGGGGACGCCGACGCGGCGTTCGGCACGATGCCGGACACGCTGCTTCGCGATGCGCGGCGGCTCCGCTGGCTCCAGGCGCCGCAGGCGGCGCCGCCGGCTGGCTACTACACGACAGCGCTGATCGCGCATCCTGTCGTGGTGACGAATTTCCGAGAGATCTACAACGACCACATCGGCGCACACATCATGGCGTTCGTCCTGGCGTTCGCGCGCGGGTTCCAGCACTACCTCCCGCGGCAGCTCCGGCGCCAGTGGCGCCGCGAGCCGCACGACCGCGGCGTGATCCACTTGCCGGAGGCCACCGCGCTCATCGTCGGCGTCGGCGGGATCGGCGCCGAGGCCGCACGGCTCGCCGCCGCGTTCGGCATGCACGTGATTGGCGTCGACCCGCGCCGTCGCGAGGCGCCGCCGGGCGTGCTCAAGCTCGACGCGCCCGACGCGCTCGACGCCCTGCTGCCGCTCGCGGACTTCGTGATTCTCACGGTGCCGCACACCCCGGCCACCGAGGGTTTCATGCACCGGGCCCGTTTCCAGCGGATGAAGCGCACCGCGTTCTTCATCAACATCGGACGCGGCATGACGACGCGGCTCGACGACCTGGTCGCGGCGCTCCGGGCCGGCGAGATCGCCGGCGCCGGGCTCGACGTCTTCGAGCAAGAGCCGCTGCCGGCCGACCATCCGCTCTGGACGATGCCCGGCGTCCTCATCACGCCCCATACTGCCGGCCACGGGCCCTTCCTGGACGATCGACGGCTGCAGATCTTGCTCGACAACTGCCGGCGCTTCCTGGCCGGCGAGCCGCTCCGCAACGTGGTCGACAAGGCCAGCTGGTTCTGAGGATGCCCGTTCCGGTCGGCCTTAACGTCTGGTCGCGGCTGGTGGAAGCGACCTTCCCGTACTTCGACCGGACGGTCGGCCCGTGGAAGCCGTCCTGCCGTACCTTTAGCGCGCTCGTCTACTCCGGTCCGCTCGCGAACCAGAGCCGCGGGTCGGCGGCGCGTACGCGCGCCTCGGGCAGACCCAGCTCGCGGCGGACGATGTTGGTGCCCTCGACGAGCGCCACGCACTTGTAGTACGCGATCCGCCGGCTCAATCCCTCGCGACCAAATCCACAGTCGGTGGTGATCACCAGGCGCTCGGGCGGGATGTATTCCAGCGCCTTCCGGATCAGCCCGGCCACGTACTCGGGCGGCTCGACGACCGTGTTGCAGTGGCTGACCACCCCGATCCCGATCTTCTTGTCGGTCCGGTGCTTGGCGAAGAGCGGGAGATCTCGGCCGTTGGTGCTGGCGCACTCGAAGGTGATCACGTCGCCGTCGAGCTGGAGAAGATGCGGCAGCGCGCGCTCGTAGCTCGGCGGCTCCCAGTACACACGCTGCTGGTTCGGATTGCCCCAGCAGGTGTGCACCCAGATCTCGGCGTCGACGCCGATGAGCTGACGGTTGAACGCCTGGGTCAGGAACTCGAGGTCGGCGTCGGTGCAGTCGGGCCGCGTCGTGCGGCCGTGGTGCGGCGGCTCCTCGACCTGGATGAGCGGACAGCCGCCGGCGGCCAGCTCGCGGAACTCGGCGTTCATGATGTCGCACAGCTCGTTGATCAGCGTCTGGTCGTCGCGGTAGTACTCGTCCCAGAGCATGCTCGCGAGGGCCGGGGCGCAGATCGCGCCGAACTTCAAGGGCTTGTCCGTCAGGCGCTGGGCGGCCTTCCAGAGCGCCGTGTATTCCAGCGGCCCGCGGCGGAGCTTGTCCTTGACCACTCCGGGCTGGTAGGCCTCCTGCACCTCCCAGAGGATGCGACCCGGCCGCAAGCCGTGCCGCTGCATCCAGCCGCGGGAGGTGTCCCGGTGGCCTTCGACGCCGCCGAGCCGCTCGATGGGATAGAAGAACCACGACTTGCCGCCGACCGCCAGGTCGAATCGACTGTCGCCGTCGGTCACGATGTCGAGACCCGCGGCCTCCTGAGCGTTGATGACGCACGCGACCGCGTCCAGGTATTGCTCGCGAAAAAGCGAATCGCCGAGCGCAGACTTGAACGACCGACCGCGCAGACTCTCGTTGAACCAGAGCGGGCGCGGGTACGACCCGGTGATGGCCGTCGGCAGCATCAGATCGTGCGTGACTCTCAGCATCGATTCCCCCGACTCAGCGAACCGTGAGCCGGACCTCCTCGTACGGCGCGCTGAACAGGTAGCTGCCGATCAGCCCCAGCGCCGGCTCCGCCACGCGGGGACCGTATCCGTTCAGAATGGCGATATGCCCTTCGGGCGGCGCGCCGGCGGGCCCGGGCCCGCGGGCGATCAGGACGGCGATGACCAGGAGCGAGACGAGGGCGAGTCGGCGCGTCATCGTGCCGGCGGCTTCATCGCGAGAAAGCGGAAGCAGTTGTTCCAGGTGATGTCCGCGTGGACCTCCGGAGGCAGCCCCAGGGTGCGCAGCGTCTTGTCCACTGGCTGCTCGGGCGCCATGTAGGGATAGTCCGTCCCGACCAGGATCTGCCTGGCCCCGATCATGTCGATCAGATAGCGGAGGGCCCGACGGTCGAAGAGCAGCGTGTCGTAGTAGAAGCGGCGAGCGTACTCGGCCGGCGAGCGCGGCAAGCCGCCCGGCGCGGTGGGGCCGCGGCCCTGGCCGGGCGCCTCCTCGTTCCACGTCCCGCTCCACTGATGGTTGTAGCGCGGGAGGAGGAAGGGGAAGGTGCCGCCCCCGTGGCTGAACGCGATCCTCAGGCTCGGGCACTTCTCCGCCGTTCCCCCGTCGATCATGGACGCGATGGTCAGGCAAGTGTCCGTGGGGTAGCCGACCGGATTGAAGGGGGACTTGGTGGGGAAGCGATCCATCATCGTTGGACGGAGGGCGTGGACGAAGATCGCGACGCCAAGCCGCTCTGCCTCCTGGAAGAAGCTCTGGAACTCGGGCATGCCCAGCGACTTCCCGTTCACGTTCGATCCCAGCTCGATGCCGGGAAGCCCCAGGGCCTTGATGTGGGCGAGCTCCTTGGCCGCCAGGTCGGGGTCTTGCAAGGGCACGATCCCGAGGCCGACGAAGCGGCCCGGCGCCGCCTCGCACATCCGGACGATGACCTCGTTGGTGTCACGGCAAAAGTCGAGGGCGTCCTCGGCCGTGAACCAGTAGGCGCAAAGCTCCGGCATCGGTGAAATCACCTCGACGTCGACGCCGTGCCCCTTCATGTCCCTCAGCCGGCGCTCGACGTTCCAGTTGCCGTCGTGGACCGTGCGATAGTTCTCGCCCCCGATCATGACGCGCGCGCGCCCGGGCTCGAAGTGGTCCATCGTCGGCCAGCTCCACGCACTGGCGCGCTTGCCGGCGGGCGGAAAAGTCTCGGGAATGATATGCGCGTGCATGTCGACGATCATCGACGGGCTCCCATTGGATTTCGGGGGGAGCGGTGCCGCTTCCCCCGATTTCCCCCACCGGTCGCGCGGTGCGACCGTGCGCAGGATTCGACTCCGCCGGCACAGCCGGCGCTCCAATCACTCAAACAGCAGGACAGTCCGGGCGACCTCGCCCGCCTTCATCGCGCGAAACGCTTCGTTGATGCCGTCGAGCCGCCCGCGGCGCGTGACCATCTCGTCGAGCAGGAGCCGCCCCTGGCGATAGAACTCGAGGTAGCGCGGGATATCG
>Ga0209056_10001237_pt1 | contig 27899 bp, 28 predicted proteins | sample GraSoiAngelo_114_FD_185876 | JGI IMG/M metagenome (GOLD analysis project Ga0209056, IMG submission 185876) | Grasslands soil microbial communities from the Angelo Coastal Reserve, California, USA - 14_0903_13_40cm (SPAdes) (version 2) | ecosystem: Environmental > Terrestrial > Soil > Grasslands... | reverse complement strand
GTTCGAGCCCGCCGCGAGCACCAATCCGGTCACCTCGACCGAGACGTGGCCGTGGCGGCTGACCTCGCCTTTGCCTGAACTGATGGCCCACGGCAAGCCGCCCCCCTTGAGGAGGCGGTCGTTGACCGCGGCAACGGCCGCTCCGGTGACCGGTGTCATCGAATCGAACTCGATCAACGAGCCGCCCTCGTGCGCCGAGACGCTGACGCTGCCCGCGCCCACGAGGCTCAACGCGCCGACGGTGGCAACAAGAAATCTTCGCCAACCCCTCATCGAAATGCCTCCATAACCCGCATGCCGGCTACGGCCGTCGATACCGCGCGGGGTTACCTCAGCGGCGGCTTCCGAAGAGAGCGCTCTCCAGCACATAAAAGAGCGCGAGCGCGCCGTAGAGTGCGGCGCTCACGTACGGATTGAGGAGCGCCACGGCGGTCGCGGTCAGGTACAGGAATGGGCCGGGAAGGTAGCTGCGTCCGATGCCGTCGACGGTGCGAGGATCCGCATCCGCGCGCAGGAGTCGCTTGCCGCGAGCGGCGTAGCGCCACAGGACGTTGAACAGGATCGCGGTCAAGGTGAGCGTGACGCCGTACGCAATGGCGGCCGCTTGAAGGTCGTCAGAGTGGTTGAAGGCCTCGGCGAGCAGGCGGGTGGGAAATGGGATGAACGCGATGTTGGTCAGAAAGAGAACGCTGATCATCAGGAAGACGCGGTCGACGTGACCGATCTGTGTCATCACCGTGTGATGGTTGATCCAGATGATTCCGATCGTCACGAAGCTGACCGCGTACGCGACATAGCTGGGCCAGATCCTCAGCAGGTCGCCGGCCAACGGCCGCCCTTCCGCAACTGACACGTTGAGGATCAGCAACGTGGCCGCGATTGCGAAGACTCCGTCGCTGAATGCTTCGAGGCGTGCGGTCCGCACCGCGTCAATTCAAGCGCAAGGTTCGACCGCAGCGTTCGTTAAGCAGTGGATAGTCGTATGTGAATACCACGAGGGGTTAGGCCTCCTCCTCCAACCTCCCCATCTCCGTTACTCCAGAGGCCGAAGCTCCAACCGACCCGGCGGGCCCCCTCCCTGATCGCTCGCCGGGCTCCGGTGGGGAGTGCAGACAACCAAACAGCCCCATCCGCGGCGCCCTTCCGGCCCTTCGGGCCACGTACCCATGAATGGGGAGGAGTTGAGTTCTCTCCTTACCTGCCGACCAGGCGGATGGTCCAGAAGTCTTGCGATAGGCCTGGTTGGACCAGGTATGCATACGGCATCGTGAAGTAGCCCTTCATGCCCCATCGGGTGCCCCACGAGTTGCGGGCCAGGAACCACTGCTTCGATTCGTCGTAACCAACGGCCATCACTGCGTGGCCGCCGACCGCGCGCTCGGCCCAGCCGGGCATGGGCGCGTGCCCGGTCCGTTTGACGGCTTCGGTTTCGAAGCTCTCGTAGACGGTGAAACCGAAGATGAACGGGTAGCCGGACGCGAGGCAGCCCTTCATCTGGTTCAGGTTCGGGACGATGCTCTGGTAGGAGACCGCGCGGTCGAGCTTGGCGTCACGGTAGCATTTCGCTGGCGGTCGGGTCGCGAACTTCGAGATGACGTAAGGCCACTCCGGCTCCGGGCAAACGCCATCGCTCGCCACCGACTTGATGCCATCACGGATCATGGCGCCGCTGTCGGTCGGCACCGTGCCCTCGATCTTCCGCTCGTTGTAGTAGATGAAGAGCCGCGACGGCACGAAGTCGGACAGCTTCTGCTTCATGCGGTCGAACTCGACCGCGCCGGCGATCGCGTTCGCCGTGCAGCTGCCCAGCTGGCCCTGGTCGTAAACGGGCGGACACTTCTTGCGCAGGTCGGTGGACGACGGCAGTGCGGTGAGGTACTGCGAGGGCGCGGCATAAAGGTGGTCGCGCTGGTCGGGTTGGTCGGGGATCCATCCGTAGTGGCGGATCTCGCGGGGCTGGGTCATAGATAAGGCCAGTTGGCCACGCTGGGCCCGCCGCCAACGTACGTGTCAACACCTTTGGCAAAGCGGTGCGCCTCGAGCACGATCGCGGTTGCTCGCGCGTGTCCTTCCAGGATCACGAGATGTCCGTCCGGCCGGCGCAGCGCGATGATCTCTGGCACCTTTTTCTCCGAGTGGCATAAGCCCGACGCCAGCGAGAGTACGACCATGTTGGTCTGGTCACCGGTGTAAACGTGGCCGACATTGGTCGCGCCTTCGGCAACCTTGCGCGTGGCCGGCGCGAGAATGGGCCACGCTCCGCCCGTTCTTGCGTAGAGCAGCTCGCCGACCTCGTCGGTGCTCAGTCGTATGCGTCTCCACACGATGTCGTTGGCGAGGCCCTGGAAGCTGCCTGCGCCCTGCCCGAACCCGTAGACCGAGGTGATGATCTCCCGGCGAAGCCCGTTCTGATCCTCATCCCGCAGGTCGGGCGAGCGCGCCGCCTTCAAAGCCGCCGACAAATTGGCGGGATTCGGCGGGTTGCCGACGAGGTAAGCCTGGAAGTCCGGAGACTCGATCTCGGCCTGCAACCAGGCCAGGATGACCTGGTCTTCGGTGGCCTGTCCGAGGTCGTCCATCAGGCATGGGAAAATAACACCTCCATGCCCCGAACCCATAAGTGGGTGTATCAGTTCTCCGAAGGCTCCGCGAAGATGCGCGACCTTCTCGGTGGCAAGGGCGCCGGCGCCGCGGAGATGACGCGGGCCGGGATGCCTGTTCCTCCAGGTTTCACCATCACGACCGAAGCGTGCCGCGCCTACTACGCCAGCGGCGGCAAGTTTCCGAAGGGCCTGTGGGAGCAGGTTCTTCCGGCCCTGAAAGTGCTGGAACGCAAGGCCGGCAAGAAGTTCGGCGACCCCAAGGACCCGCTGCTCGTGAGCGTGCGGTCCGGGGCCAAGTTCTCGATGCCGGGGATGATGGACACAGTCCTCAACCTCGGCCTCAACGAGGACACCGCCAAGGGCATCGCGGCGTTGACGAAGGACGATCGGTTTGCGCTCGACGCGCGCCGCCGCTTCATCCAGATGTTCGGCAAGACGGTCAAGGGCATCGACGGCGAGAAGTTCGAGCACGCGCTGCACGAGGCGAAGAAGAAGGCCGGGGTCAAGACCGACCCCGAACTGAAGCCGGAGCACCTGCGGCCCCTGGTCGCTCAGTTCCTCTCCATATATAAGGACGAGACGCGGAGCGAGTTCCCCTCCGACCCGGTTGAGCAGCTGCGGGAGGCGATCGACGCGGTGTTCAAGTCGTGGAACACCGACCGCGCCAAGACCTACCGCCGGATGGAGCGCATCCCCGACGACCTCGGCACCGCGGTCAACGTGCAGATGATGGTCTTCGGCAACATGGGTTCGACCTCGGGGACCGGCGTTGCGTTCACACGTAACCCCATCACCGGCGCGAAAGAGCTGTACGGCGACTATCTGGCCAACGCGCAGGGCGAGGACGTCGTGGCGGGAGTGCGCGACACCGAGCCGATAAGCGCTCTGAAGAAAGAGCTACCGAAGGTGTACGCGCAGTTCGACCGCTACGCCAGGCAGCTCGAGAAGCACTACAAGGATGTGCAGGACCTCGAGTTCACGATCGAGCGCGGCAAGCTCTACATGCTGCAGACGCGCTCCGCGAAGCGAACGGGTGAGGCCGCGGTGAACATCGCGGTCGACATGGTCAAAGAGCGCCTGATCACCAAGACGGACGCGGTCGCGCGGGTCGAGCCTCGTCAGCTGGAGCAGCTGCTGTTCCCACGCGTCGACCCCGCCGCGAAGGTTTCGCCTCTGGCAAGGGGTGTTCCCGCGTCACCCGGAGCCGCGAGCGGCGGCGCTGTGTTCGACGCCGACACCGCGGTCGAGTGGGGCAAGCAGGGCAAGGCGGTGATCCTGGTCCGGGTCGAGACCAACCCGAACGACGTGCACGGCATGGTCGAGGCGAAGGGAATCCTGACCCAGACCGGAGGCACTGCGTCTCATGCGGCATTGGTGGCACGCGGCATGGGACGGCCGTGCGTGGTCGGCGCGAGCGCGATCGACGTCGACGTCCGGCAGAGAAGGTTCTCCGCCAACGGCACGACGATCAATGAAGGCGACCAGATCACGATCGATGGCACTACTGGGGATGTCTATGTCGGCAACGTCCCGACGATCGAGGCCCGGTCGCTTAACCAGCATCCCGCAGCCAGCGCGATCTTGAAATGGGCCGACGAGCTCCGACGGCTGGAGGTATGGGCGAACGCCGACTATCCGCGCGACGCGGCCAAGGCGCGTGAGAACGGAGCGCAAGGCGTGGGCCTGTGCCGGACCGAGCACATGTTCATGGAGCAGGAACGGCTGCCGATCGTCCAGGCGATGATCATGGCCAACACCACCGAGGAGCGCGAAAAGCAGCTCGCGAAGCTGCTGCCCATTCAGCGCGGTGACTTCGAGGGCATCTTCAAGGAGATGGCCGGCCTGCCCGTGATCATCCGGCTCATCGATCCGCCGCTGCACGAGTTCCTGCCCAGCCTCGAGGAGCTGATCCGCGAGACGACGCACCTGAAAGACACGGGCGAGAACCCGACGCTGCTCGCCGAGCGGGAGAAGGTGCTGGCCCGCGTCGAAGAGCTGCATGAGGCGAACCCCATGCTGGGATTGCGCGGCGTGCGCCTCTCGATCCTCTATCCGGAGATAACACGCATGCAGGTCCGGGCGATCATCGAGGCGGCCTGCAACCTGCGCAAGCGTAAGATCGACGCCCGGCCCGAGATCATGATCCCGCTCGCCGGCACGGTGGCCGAGCTGCGCACGGTGCACGCCGAGCTCAAGCCGGTCGCAGAGGCGGTGCAGAAGGAGATGGGCGTTCGCGTTCCCTACAAGTTCGGCACCATGATCGAGATCCCTCGTGCGGCGCTGACGGCGGGGGAGATCGCGCAGGAGGCGGAGTTCTTCTCCTTCGGCACCAACGACCTCACGCAGACCACGTTCGGCTTCTCGCGCGACGACGCCGAGCGGGCTTTTATCGTCCGCTACCTGGAGCAGAAGATCCTGGCGCGCAACCCGTTCGAGACGATCGACGTGGCCGGCGTGGGACGGCTGATGGAGATCGCGGTCAAGGAAGGCCGCAAGACGCGCAAGGACCTCGAGGTTGGGATCTGCGGTGAGCATGGGGGCGACCCAGACTCCATCCACCTGTGCCACAAGCTCGGCCTGAACTACGTGTCGTGCAGCCCGTTCCGCGTCCCGGTGGCGCGGCTGGCCGCGGCGCAGGCCGCGATCGGAGAAGGTACTGGCACGAAGTAGCTCCCTGAAACTGTCGGGGTTGCGGGGCCGATTCGCGGGCGAGATCATCGAGCCCGGCGACGCGGGATACGACCAGGCGCGGATCGTCTGGAACGCCAACGTCGATCGCCATCCCGCGCTGGTCGTCCGGCCGACTTCGGTCGATGACGTGGTCAGCGCGATCCAGTTCGCGCATGACAAGGACCTTGTGGTCGCGGTGCGCGGAGGCGCCCACAGCGTGGCGGGGTTCTCGACCTGCGACGGCGGGATGGTGATCGATCTCTCCGGCATGCGCGGTGGCGGTGGATCCCAACCGCAAACGCGCGACGGCGCAGGGCGGTGCACACCTCTCAAAGCTCGACAAGTCCGCGCAGGCGCACGGCCTGGTATGCCCCGTTGGCGTGGTGGGGCACACCGGAGTGGCCGGCCTGACGCTGGGCGGTGGCATGGGACGTCTGCAGCGAAAGCTGGGCCTGACCATCGACAACCTCGAGAGCGTCAACCTCGTCACCGCTGCGGGCGAGCGGCTGCGCGCGAGCGAGGAGGAGAACTCAGACCTTTTCTGGGGCCTGCGCGGGGCGGGCGCGAACTTCGGCGTCGCAACCTCGTTTGAGTTCAAGCTGCACCCGTTCGGGGGGACGATCTTTCAGGGGATGGTCGCGTTCCCGGTGGAGCGAAGCCTCGAGGTGGCCGAGCAGGTAAGGGAATTCGTGGCGACTCACGCTGACGTGCACACCGCCCTTGCCTTCACCAAGATGGAGGACCTGGGGGGTCGGCCTGTCTTCGTGGTGGGCTCGGCACGCGGGCAGCGTCGACGAGGCGGGGCGCGATCTGCGGGTCTTTCGCGAGCTGCGCCCACTTGTCGACACGTTCGGGGCCAAGCCATACCTCGAAGTGCAGGGGATGGCCGACGAATCGTCGGGGTGGGGGCAGCGCTTCTATACCAAGGCGGGTTTTCTGGCCCACCTGAATGACGAGGTGATCAGCCTCTGCGCGGAGCTGGTGGAAACTATCCCGGCCGGCGCAGAGCTTTCCTTATGGGCGCAGGGCGGGGCTATCGGACGAATTTCGGACGACGCGATGGCCTACACCGGGCGGGACGCGCCCTTCAACATCTCCGCGGAGCTCGCATGGACCGATCCGGCCGACGATGAGGAGCGGATCGCGTGGGGACGAGCCGCGATCGCTAAGGTCAAACCATTCATGACCGCAGGGCGCTACGTCAACGATGTATCCGAAGCAGGCACGGACGGCGCTCAGATCTACGGCGCCGCGAAGTACCAGAGGCTGGTGGCGCTGAAGCGAAAGTACGACCCGGAGAACTTCTTCCGGCTGAACCAGAACATCAAGCCCTAGGCTGGAGTCGTCGCGAGAGATGTGCTTTCGCCGCCTTAGCCACCGGCGCCTCATGCCCCATCCGCGGCGCCCCTCCGGCCCTTCGGGCACCTCCCCGTGAAGGGGGAGGAGTTGCGGCTGTCTAAGCTCGAACCGTGATTGTCAACGTCTGCCCGGCGGCGCTCACATCGACGCCGCCAGACAGAGTCTGGAGTGTGCTGGACACGCCCGAGCGATTCACCGAGTGGTCGGGCGCCCGATTTGTTTCCGCCGAGCCGGCCGGACGAGTGCGGCCCGGCCAGGTGATGAACCTGGTGGCGCGGGGTCTGGGCCGGGAGTGGCCGGTCCGGATGAACGTGCGTGACGTCGACCCGGAACATCGATGGCTCGACGTCGTCGTCCACCTGCCTCTGGGCGTTGCCAATTACGAGCGGGTGACGCTGACGGAGACCAAAGAAGGCGGCACGCTGGTCCGGTTCAATTGAGACTTCCACCTCCCGCCCGGGTGGCGGGGCCGACTTGTGATGCTCTTTCTGGCTCGGGAGTTGCGGCGCGGGCCTGAGGAATCGCTGCGGGGTCTGATCCGCGCCGCCGGACGATAGTTTGCGTTCATTGCCCGTCACCTCCAAGGGGAGAGGAAGAAGGTCTCAGGCTTTGGCCTTCAGCTCCCGCATCGCTTTGTCGAGGTTGCGCGCGCGGGTGTCGGCCGTCTTGCCGTTCGCGATGGGAGCCACCAGCCGGTACTTCCCGCTGTAGGAGAGGCTTTCGAAGTACTTCTTTACTTTGGGGTCCTTCGCCAACGCCCTGGCGAGCTCCGGCGGGACCTCTACGTCGCGCTTTTCCGTGTCGAGCTCGACGTTGACGTCGACGGTGTCGCCTGCGGCGACATGCGCGCTCTTGCGGACGTCGTCGCTGATGCCGAGCATGTAGGTTCCACCCATCGGCGCGATCGCATTGCGGTACGTGTAGCCGTTGATCGTGACCTTGACGAGCGGGCGCTTGGTTGAGCCGAGGCCGTCCACGACCTTGGTGGGGACTTCGACTCCGGTGGCGGTCTTGCCGGCGAGCAGGACCTTGGCTCGAAATCTCATTCGCGGTTCTCCCGCGCGAGCTGTCGCGCCGGGATGATCGAGATCCAGGTCCAACCGACTACCAGCGCGAGCCAGAGCGGAATCAGGTTGCCGTGGCTCAGCCCGCTCATGACATAGACGAAGCAGAGTGCCGTAACGCCACCCGCGATCGCGGAGTACCAGTAGCGGCGCGCGTAGACGAAGCATGCGGCGACGAGCGCGGAATAACCGATGCCGAAACCGGTCAGGTGGAGCATGGCGTGCCAGGTCATTGTCGTCGGCTGCCCCGCGGGCGCGCCCGCCGGAAAGCCGAGACCCGGGTCGGCGGAGAAGAGGCCGCCGATGACCATGCCCGCGCCGACGCAGGCGATGAGGATCGGTCCCCAGGTCGCCCGGGTTGCGCGCCGGAGGCCTGCTCCCGCGGCGACGAAGAGCAAGCCGCAGACGATGAAGTTAGCGACCTGGATCCATCCGCCATCGCCGAGGCTCAGCAGGCTGGGCGGGTGGATGGTCATGCTGAATCCTCGGCGAGTGATGGCCTGGATGAAGACGACAACAAGGAACAGCGGTCCCGCGACGGCGCCGCACGCGAGGAGCGCGGCGGTCGTATTGACTTTCGTAGCACGAGTGGTCGTGACGCGAAGCGAGGTGATCATCTTCGGCCCTCCACCTTGGGGCCGAGCTGGTGCGAGGTGGGCACGAGCTGCACGATCCGGATGTGGTTGCCGAACGGGTCGCGGATCCCGAAGTCGGTTCCGTAGTCGCGCTCGGTGAGATCGTCCGCGATCTCTACGCCTTTCGCCTTGAACGTTTCGTATGTCTTCTTCGCGTCTGAGGTGGTGAACCCGGCCGCGAACCCGCTGGCGCCTTTGCTGATCAACTCGCGGACCTGCGCCGCAGTCTTCGGGTCCATCGCCGGTGAACCCGGCAGTTCGAGAAGGATGTCACGGGTTGGATCGCCCGGCACCCTGACGGTCAGCCAGCGCATGACGCCGAGGTCGACGTCTGCGCTCACCTCGAGCCCGAGCTTGCCGACGTAGAAGTCGAGCGCCTGCTGCTGGTCGAAAACGAAGATGTGCGAGATGTTGATCGAGTTGAGCATCGGTCCTTGTCCTCCAGTGGATTTGTGATCTGTGATCGATGCTATGGGCTGATTGCGGCTGCTCGCTTCTCCAAAACTGCTCGCTCTTGACTCGGCCTCATCCACGCCATGGTGAAGCACGTCGGCGCGGCCATCACGTAGCCGCGAGCCCGATAGTCGGTCGGGCTCTCGCCGACGATGTCGCTGAAGGTTCGGCTGAACGTGCCCAGGCTCGTGAAACCGACATCGAGGCAGATATCGGTGATGTTGCGCTGCGATTCCCGGAGCAAGAACATCGCTCGCTCGACGCGACGCCGCTGGAGGTAGCGGTGGGGTGTCTCGCCGAAGGTCGCATGAAAGGTCCGGATGAAGTGGGCGTCGGAGACATGGGCGACTTCGGCCAGGCGGGAGATGTCGAGGGGCTGCGCGTAGGCCCGGTCGATGGCGTCGCGGGCGCGGAGCATGCGCCGGTTGAGCTGCTCGACGGCGAGGGTCACCACATGATTTTCGCGTAAGGGGGAGAGCTGCTCCGGCGGCCAATCCCCCGGCGTTTACGCCACGGAGTCTTTGACCCCGCCGGGACCCCTGAGGCCGGGTACTTCCCGTGGATCTCCCTCCGGGCAGCATCCCCTTGACAAGTCTCGCGGGGTTTGGTTGAATAACCAATCAAATGTTGAACGAGCATTCAACCAAGGCTGCGGACACTCGGGCCAAGATCCTGCACGCCGCTTTCACGGTGCTCTCCCGGCAGGGCTACGAGAACAGCTCGATCAAGGAGATCGCCGAGGAAGCCGGCGTTGCCCAGGGCCTCGTCCACTACTACTTCAAGTCCAAGCAGCAGCTCGTGCTGGCCGTCCTCGCCGAGGTGTGCAGGGAGATGGAGTACGGGACCGAGCAGGGTGCCGCGGGCGCCCAGGCCGCCTACGAGAAGTTCAAGAACATGCTGAAGGGCAGTTCGGGTACGCACGCGCTGTACATCCAGCTGATCGCGGTGGGCCTGCACGACAAGGAGCTGGGACGCGGCGTGCTCGACTTCCTCCGCCAGGACCGTACGCATATCGAAGGAATCGCGCGCGAGGTGCTTGCCGAGCGTGAGGCCGACCCAACTCCGGCGCAGGGGATTGCGGCCGTCATCGAGGCGGCGGTGCTGGGGATCATGATCCAGAACCTCATCGATCCCGACTTCAAGGCGGACGAGGCGGTCGACACCCTCAACGCGATGTCCCTATCAGCAATCTTCCCGCCCGCCCAGGGCTCCAAGACGGAGTAGGAGAGAGAAAAGTGTTCGGACGCTGGGGTCGTTTTGTCTATCGGCATCGCATCGCAACCCTGGTCGGATCAAGCCTGGTGCTGGTCGCCTCGGTCGTCTTTTTGATCATGGGCGGCACGCTTACCAGCGGTGGACCGCTGACGAGCAACCTGGAGGCTGCGAAGGCGGGCAACCTGATCACCTCCGACCTCGGCCGCGGCTCGACCGAGTCGAGCCCGACTTCGACGTTCGACCTAATTTTCAAGAGCGACACCCTGTCGGTGAGTGACCCGCAGTACAAGGACGCGGTGACGGCGGCCCTGGCGCCGATCCAGTCCGACTCGCGGATCGTCAACCTCTACACGCCGTACAACGTGCCCACCCCGGCGGCGGCGCAAAGCCTGACCTCGAAGGACGGCCACGAGGCGCTGGTCCTGGTCACGATCAACGAGAAAGGACAGGCGGCGTGGGGTGTCTACAACGACATCCGGCCGAAGGTCCATTCGACGACGCTGTCGGTCACCGGCACTGGTTTCGTGCCGATCAACCAGGCCTTCAACACCACGCTCGAGTCGGACCTGCAGCGGGCCGAGTACGTGACGCTGCCCGTGACGCTGCTACTGCTTGTCCTCATCTTTGCGTCGGTGATCGCGGCCGGGCTTCCCCTCGGCATTGGCATCCTGACGATCGTCGGAGGGATCGGCGGCACGTTCCTGCTGAACCATTTCACCGACGTATCGCAATACGCGATCAACATCGTGACGCTGATCGGACTCGGGGTCTCGATCGACTACTCGCTGTTCATCGTCAACCGTTTTCGGGACGAGCTGGCCGCCGGCGCCGGCCGCGAGGACGCGATCGCGACCACGATGGCCACGGCCGGCCGCGCGATCACGTTCTCCGGCCTCACAGTTGCCGTCGGCCTGTCCGCGATGCTTTTCTTCCAGGGCACGTTCATGGCCTCGATGGGCGCCGCTGGCGCGATCGTCGTGGCCGTCGCGGTGTTCTACGCGCTGACGATCCTGCCCGCGGCCCTTTCGATGATCGGGCCCGCGGTCAACCGGCTGCGCATCCCGTGGCCGCAGCGACCGGCGAGCCGGGGCGGTTTCTGGCGATCGCTCGCGACCTGGGTCATGAAGCGGCCTGTCGTCGTGCTCGTGCCAACGGTCGCCTTCCTGGTCATCGCGTCGACACCGTTCCTGCAGCTTCGTCTCGCCAACGGCAACGTCGACATGCTGCCCACGCGGCTTGAGGCGCGGCAGGGATATGACCGGCTGATCGCCGACTTCCCCGGCCAGAGCCAGACCACGTTCAACGTCGTGGTCGACTATCCGGACGGGTCTCCTCTGACACGCGATCGGATCGCGGACCAGTACACCCTGACACGGCGCATCGCGGCGATTCCCGGGATCCTGCACACGAGCTCGATCTACGACCTCGACCCGAACCTCGGCCTTTCCGAGTACCAGCAGCTCTACACGGGCGACCCGGGCCAGATTCCGGCTGCGGCCCAGCAGCTTTTTGCCGGCACGGTCGGCAAGCACATCGTCCTGATCCAGGCAACGAGCAACGTAGATGAGAGCTCGGACGCCGCGCGCAACATCCTGAAGGCGATCCGCAACGACAAGGGCGTGACCGGGGGGCAAGTGCTGGTCGGCGGCGCAACGGCGATCGATGTCGACGTGATCAAGTTCATCTACGACCAGGTCCCGCTGGCGGTCGGCACCGTTGTACTGGTGACCTACGTTCTGCTCTTCCTGCTGACCGGCTCGGTGATCCTTCCGCTGAAGGCGGTCCTGTTGAACTTCCTCTCGATCGGCGCATCGTTCGGCGCGCTGGTGTTCATCTTCCAGCAAGGACACTTCGCCAGCCTGCTCGGCTTCACGCCGCAGTCGCTGGACCCGAGCATCCCGGTGATCTTGTTCTCGATCGTGTTCGGGCTGTCTATGGACTACGAGGTCTTGCTCGTCAGCCGGATGCATGAGGAGTACGTGCGCCTGGGCGACAACACCGCGGCCGTCGCGAGCGGCCTCGAGCGGACGGGGCGGTTGATCACAGGCGCCGCTGCGATCATGTTCACGGTGTTCATGGCCTTCGGCCTGGCCGAGGTCGTGATCATCAAGGCGATCGGGATCGGGCTGGCGATCGCGGTGGCGATCGACGCCACGATCGTGCGCTCCCTGGTGGTGCCCGCGGTTATGAGGTTGCTTGGCGACCTCAACTGGTGGGCGCCGATGCCGCTGCGCCGGTTCTACGACTGGATTGGGCTGGGCGACCTCGGGGTCGAGCCGGACCAGCTCGAGTTGCCCCACCCGGCGGCTGCGCCGCCGACCTCCCCGGCAAGCGGGGAGGTGGAGCCCGAGGTTGCGATCGGCGCTCGGTAACCCGAGCCACTTGTGCGCTTCTCTAATGTGCTGACCCGCGGGTCAATCGGAAGGTTCGTTTGGTATGGCATGGCGCTTGTCTGGGTTTTCGCGTTAGGCGTTGTTTTTCTCGCCCGGATTCCGTTCGGGCTGGTCTTCGGACCGCTGTTTCTGGCCTACGGCACCTCAGGCCTGGTCTTTCGTGATGAGGAACCTGAAGGCCCACTGCCTTGGTCCGAGTGGTTGGCTCCTGTACTTGCTGTTGGATTCCTCCTGATCGGAACAGTTCTGCTGGCGGCTTCTCTGGCGCTGCTCAGTTAAGGCAAGCGCCGCCGCTCGGCGCGCCGCACAATAGTGCCCGTGCCCACCCTGTCGTCCGATGACGCCTTCGCGGAGGTCAAGGGCAAGGTCGACCTGGTCAAGGTCGTCCAGGAGCACGTCCGCCTCACGAAGCGCAACAAGGACTACTGGGGCCTTTGCCCCTTCCACCAGGAGGACAGCCCCAGCTTCCACGTCAACCCGCAGCGCCAGTCCTGGTACTGCTTTGGGTGCGAGCGCAAGGGCGACGTCTTCACGTTCGTCGAGCTGATCGAGAAGACAGACAAGCGCGGCGCCTTGGTGCTGCTCGCGGAGCGCGCCGGGGTCGAGCTGAAGCAGCTGAGCCCGGACCAGAAAGACCGCGCTGACCTGCGCAAGCGGGTGCTGGCGATGCTCAAGCTCGCGGCTCAGTACTACGAGTACGTCCTGTGGAAAAGCCCCGCCGGCGAGCCTGGGCGCCGTCTCCTGGAGTCACGCCGGGTGGGCGAGGAGACGGCGCGCCGCTTCCAGCTCGGCTACGCGCCGGCCGGTCGCGGGTTCGCCGAGTACCTGCGGGCGAAGAAACGCTCGCTCGTCGACGCCCAGGAAGCCGGACTCATGCGCCGCGACGGGACCGATTTCTTCGCCGAGCGGCTGGTCATCCCGATCCGTGATGAGCGCGGCCAGACCCTTGCCTTCACCGCCCGCGCCGTCCGGGCCGACGAGCCTAAAAAGTACATCAACTCGCCCGAAACCCCCGCCTACATAAAAGGAAGAGTGGTGTTCGGCCTGGACCTGGCCCGGGATGAGATCGCCCGGCGCGGCCACGCCGTGATGATGGAGGGCCAGTTCGACGTCATCACCGCCCACCAGTTCGCGGTGACGAACGCGGTCGCCAGCTCCGGCACCGCCCTGACCGAGGAGCAGGTACGCCTTCTCAAGCGGTTCACCGATGAGCTTCTCCTGGTGTTCGATTCCGACCGAGCCGGGAGAGATGCGTCGCGCAAAGCCGCCGTGCTCGCGGCCCAACACGCGATGCGAAGTCGCGTCGTGGCCGTGCCGGGGGCTAAGGATCCGGACGAGTTCCTGCGCAGCGCGGGCCCGGACGCGGCGGCGCGTTGGGAGGACCTGGTGGCTAAGGCGCCGTCCGGCTTCGAGGCCGGGATGGAGGAAGACTCGGTCGGCCTGAACCCGAGCAACCCGAACCAGGTCGAGAGGGTGGCGGCTCGCCTGCGCGAATGGATCCGGCAGTTCCCGGCCACGCTGCGCGAGGGTTACGCCGAGACGGCCGAGCGGCACACCGGAATCTCCCGCCACCTGTTGCTCGAGGAGCCGGAGGCAAAGCCCGCTCGAGTGGCGCAGAACGGTGCCCCGGCGCGCAAGCCCGCGCGCAGGGTCACGGCAAGCGGGTATCTGCTCCAGCTTCTCGCTGTCCGGCCCTCTGCTTTCGATCGCGTCCGAACAAAGCTGACCTCCCAGGAGTTCGACGAGGACGACCGTCCGATTTACATCCGTATGCTGGAGAGCTACGAGCGCGGGGGCCCCACCGGGCTCGAGGCCGATTTGGCCGGTTATCCCGCGGAAGAACAAGACCTGATCAGACGGGCGTGGGCGGCGCCGCCGCCGAATGTCGATGACGAGGTGGCAGTTGAACTTGCGGAACGAATCCGCCTGGAGCACATGAAGGGTATGCAGAATGGGATAATCCGCGAGCTATCCGAGGCCGAAAGGGGTCGGGACTCGGAGAGGGTGGCGCAATTGGAAGCTCAAGCCAGAGAGCTCGGCCGCGCCATCACGGATATGGAAAGGAGAAGCTAGTTATCGCGCGTGTAGTGAAGCAGCCGCCCGAGGCGAAAGCGCCGGTGACGAAGCCGGTCGCGACGAAGCCAGTGAAGGCGAACAGGGTGGTCGAGAAGCCGGAGCCGAAGTTCGAAGACGAGCTGATGGCCGTCGCCGAGCAGCTGATCATAAAGGGCAAAGAGCAGGGATACCTCACCCCCGACGACATCCTGCAGGGCTTCCCCGAGATCGACGCCGAGCCCGACCAGATCTTCCGTATCTTCGCCGCGTTCAAGGAGATCGGGATCGAGGTCACCGACGGCGAGAAGGACTTCGAAGAGGTCGAGCAGATCGACGACGAGATGCTGCTCGACATCGAGATGATGGACTCCGTCTCGCTCGACGACCCGGTGCGCATGTACCTGAAGGAGATCGGGCGAGTTTCTCTTCTGACGGCCAACGACGAGGTCGAGCTGGCGCAGGCGATCGAGGCCAAGCCCCTGCACGACGCGATGAAGGCGCTGAACGTGATTGAGGAGGTCGACGGGCGGCAGCGCTCGGTCGACGAGCTGCTGCCCGAGGTCATCGAGCGATTGGCCACGGTCAAGCGGAAGGGGCAGCAGTCGCACATCGCGCAGGAGCTGCTCGGCTTGATCGATCTCGGCAAGCTGCCCAATCTCACCGACGCGGCGGCCGCGGAGCGCCGGCGGATCGCGAACGGAGCCCGTCCGCGGGTGCGGGCCGAGGCTTTGGAGTCGTACCGCATCGCGCGCTATCGGCTGACCGAGCGCTACGAGCGCGCCTACGAGGCGAAGCAGCGGCTGACGGAGGCCAACCTGCGGTTGGTGGTTTCGATCGCCAAGAAGTACATCGGGCGTGGGATGTCGTTCCTGGATTTGATCCAGGAAGGGAACATGGGCCTGATCCGCGCGGTCGAGAAGTTCGACTACCACAAGGGCTACAAGTTCTCGACTTACGCCACGTGGTGGATCCGGCAGGCCATCACGCGAGCCATCGCCGACCAGGCCCGGACGATCCGCATCCCGGTGCACATGGTCGAGACGATCAACAAGCTGGTGCGCGTGTCGCGGCGGCTCTTGCAGGAGCTCGGGCGCGAGCCGTCCGACGACGAGATCGGCGAGGAGATGGGGATCACGCCGGAGAAGGTTCGCGAGATCGTGAAGGTTTCGCAGGACCCCGTGTCTTTGGAGACGCCGATCGGCGAGGAAGAGGATTCGCACCTCGGCGACTTCGTAGAGGACCGGGAGGCGGTCTCGCCGTCGGACGCGGCTTCTTTGACGATGCTGCACTCCGAGGTGGAGGATGTTCTCGACACTTTGACTCCGCGGGAGCGGCGCGTGCTGCAGCTGCGGTTCGGGCTGATCGATGGCCACCAGCGGACCCTGGAAGAGGTGGGCAAGCGGTTCGGGGTGACCCGGGAGCGGATCCGCCAGATCGAGGCCAAGGCGCTGCGCAAGCTGCGCCACCCGTCGCGGTCGAAGAAGCTGCGGGACTACCTCGAGTAGCCGGGGCTAACTCGGATAGTCCGGACTAACGGGCGTTTCCGGTGCCGTTGAACCTCGATAGTCCGGCCTATCCGGGCTGTTGCGTTTGCCCTGACAATTAGCCCGTGCCGGTCATCACGATCGGGCGGCAGTTCGGAGCGGGAGGGGCGAGCGTCGGCCGGATGCTGGCCGACCGGCTCAAGACGGACTTCCTCGACTCCAACATCATCGACGAGGTCGCCCGGAGGCTCCAGCTTCCCAAGGAGGAAGTGGAGGCTGAGGACGAGCAGCCTGGGTCGCTACTGGCCCGCTTGCTGGTCGCGCTGGGCTCGGCGAGCTCCGAGCCTCTGATGCCGGCTGAGGCCGCGGCCTGGACACCGCCCAACGCGGCGCCGACGTTCGACACGCGCAAGGCTGTGCTTCAGATCACACAGCACGTGATCGAAGAGGCGGCGCGCGGCGGTAACGTCGTGATCGTGGGACGCGGCGGCGCCTACATCCTGAGCAAGTTCCCTGGCGCGCTCCACGTCTTTCTGCGGGCGGCGGAGGCTGTCCGGGTCAAAGCGATAATGGCCCGCTTCAGCATCACCTCCGCAGACGAATCGAGGCGCCGCCTGAAGCAGACCGACGAGAACTGGACCTCCTACATCAAGCAGGTCTACGGGCACGACCGCGACCACCCGGCGCACTACGACATGGTTCTCGACACCGGGCGACTCGGCTACGAGGGGACGGTCGCGGCGGTCCTCGCGGCGCTGTCGAGCCGCCAGCCGATAACCTAGTCCCCGCGTGATTCACTCCCTCGGCTCGCTCACTTCAGGCGTCGACGGCTCTAGCGAGGGCGGCCGCATGAACACCATCAACATCCCCGGGGCGATCGTGCTGTACGGCGTCGCCTTGCTACAGCGGCTCCAGCGCGCGAACCCGAAGACCAAGCTGGGCATCGCCCCAGTTCAGGAGGACGGCATCTGGTGCCTCGAGCTGAGCTACCAGGGCGATGAGCCGGCCGTTCCGGACACGTGGCACGGCCAGCGCGTCATCCTCAGGAAAATCGAGCCTCCACCGCCGAGTGCCTGACTTCGGCCGCCAGAACAAGGTGCGCGAGGTGCTTGCCACGCTCGGCGAGCGCGGGCGCGAGGCGCTCCGGCGGCACGGTTACGACGTGGGCGACGGCTTTGTCGACGTCCTGTCGCAATACCAGACGCTGGAGCACGCGGCGCGCACCGAGCGGCTGAGGGATCTCGAGGGGTTGCTGGGGGAGCTCAACGCTCCCGGCTGAAATTTACAGTCTGTTGACCTTCCAAATTGAAGGTCTCCGATGTACCATGCAACGAATTCGGTTTCAGGATCGTTATACAGGTCGAGGTTTACGTCATTGCAAAGGTCGAAGCTGGAATCGGACAAAGGCAAATGTGCCTGCGGCAGGCGTATGCAAGACGCTGCCATCTACACCTATCGCTCCCGCACGGACCGTTTCCTGTTTCACCGCTGTGAGTGCGGAACCGAGTGGACCGAGCACCTGACGGACGTCGATCCGACCGATCCGGTCTCCTCGGATGAGGTGATCGAGGTCCACAAGCAGCTCGCCAAGTTCGAAGGTTCGATCGCGGAGCTTCTACAGCCTCACTCCGCCTGACGCCAGCCGGCGTCAGTCGCTCTCAGATCATCAGCTGGCACGGTCCGTGGTGGTAGAAGGTTGAGCAGCCATCAGGACCGGCCTTTAGGGAGTAGGCCTGCCCCGCCGGCACGAACATCCAGTCTCCGGGCTTAAGGGTCAGATCGCCGTACTCGAGCGAACCTTCGATGACGATCCGGAACACGGGGTGTTTGTGCACATGTTCCGGAACCTCCGCCCCAGCCTCCATGCGCCCCGTAAAACTGAGTGCTTCCCCGCTTGGCTTGACCACGATCGGTACCTGCCACTGCTCCACGCCCGGCGGCATTCCCGAGCGCTTCAGATCGCCCTTGACCTCGTCCATGCCCTTGTCGCGTGATGTGATGACGCGGTCGCCGTAACGGATACCGTGCTTCTCAAGGGCGTCTTTGACCCGACGGGTTCCTCTGACCTCATCGTTCTCACCGCGCTCGAGCAACGAGTCGTCCGGACGCCATTCAGAGCTCACGAGTCCCCTCCCAACAAGTGCCGGCCGACAGCAGCAGGGATCCGGGTCAGACCTTACTCGTGGGTCGAGGGTTGTCAAGCGCGCGCGGATGCAGGCCGCGCTCGACGGCCCAGGTCGCCACTTCGGTGCGAGATCGAACGCCGAGCTTGTTCCGGATGCGTTCCACATGACCCTCGGCGGTTCGCTCGGCGATGAACAGACGCTGAGCGATCTGCTTGTTGGTCATACCCGCAGCCACCATGGTCACCACCTCGCGTTCACGCCGGCTCAGCACTCCTCCGTCGGTGAGCGCTTCTGCGGCGGGTCTCTGTCCATCCAAGGCGTATTCGAGCGCCTCAGAGGTGGTCAAGGCCTGGCCCTCTTTCCACGCAGCTTCGCCCCTGCCCTTGGCTCCAAGCCGGTCGCGCGCTTGCTGGCAAGCTGCCTCCAGCTGTTGGGCTCTGAACGACCACATGGTCAACGAATACTCGCGTGACAGCCGATCCGCTGCGCCCGCGAGCCGCAAGGTGCGGTCGTCCTGGCGGCGTGCGGCCGCGACCAATGACAGACCGACAAGGCTCCAGATGATTCCGAACCAGTCATTGACGACTTGGAAGATCGACAGCGACTCCCCCCAGGACGCGGCAGCCTGATCCACATCGCCCAGATCGAGCTGCACTTGGGCGAGACTCTCCAGGTAGCGAGCGAGGCCGGGCGGATCGCCTTGTGACCTTGCGAAAGCAACGCATCGGCTGAGGATTTCGAGCGCTCTTCCCGGATCACCTTGCGCGAGTGCGAGCAGGCCCCGCCCGTTGCTGAAGTCGATGGCCAGTCGTTCGTAGGCCCGATCGCTCAAGAGCGCGATCGCCTCGTCGTACATCTGGCCCGCGAGCGCAAGCTCGCCGGCAGTTTCGCGCACGAGTCCGGCACCGTTGAGGGCCCGCGCAAGGAGCTCTGGATCCCCTACCTTCCGGGCCGCCGCAACGGCGGATTCCGCAAGGGCTCTGCTTGCGCCGTGGTCGGCCTGGCGCCACGCCAGGCGTGCCGCCATCGTCAAGGCCGTGACACGCAGCGTCTCGTCTGGCTGCGCTTGTCCGAGCAGATCGAGAATGAGCTTTCCCGCCCGCGCCTGAGCGCTGAAGTCGGAATCCGCGATCTCGAGCGCGAGCCTCAAACCACCGTCTTGCGCGTTCTTCCGCCCCCAGTTGAGCGCGTGCCAGAAGTTGGCCGACTCCAGCGGCTCCCACATCCGCGAGCTGAAGTAGTCGTGGTGACTTTGCTGGATCGCTTGCAGCTCACCGGATGCGCGCAACTTCTCGTTGGCGAAGTCATGGTTGGATTCGAGCAAGCTGTACCGTGTCCCGCCGTCGCTCAACCTGTCGGCGACGACCATTGACTTCTGGACAAGGCCGGTGAGCAGGGGCAGCGCCGTCGCCGGATCATTCGCGGCGCAAACTGCCTGCGCGGCCTCCATGGTGAAGCCGCCTTGAAACACCCCCAGCCTCCGGAACAGGCGCGCTTCATCCTCAGTGAGCAAGCGATAGCTCCAGTCGATGGTCGCGTTCATCGTCTGCTGTCGCTCCGGGGCCGTCCGCGTGCCCGAGGTCAGGACGCGGAAGCGATTGTTGAGATTGGTCAGCAGCTCTCTTTCCGACATCATGTCGAGCCGCGCCGCAGCCATCTCGATGGCGAGAGGCAATCGATCCAGGCGCGTGCATATCTGGTCGATCGTCGTGGAGTTTTGCTGCACCTCGAAGCCGGGTCGAACGAGACGTGCGCGAGCCTCGAACAGGCGAAGGGCATCCCGCTCGGGAAGCGAGGGGACCGGCCAGCGAGCTTCTCCAGCCACCCCGATAGGTCCTCGGCTGGTGGCCAGGATCGTCAGCTCGCGGCACTGCTCGAGCAGCGTTTGCGACGCGGTCGCGCAAGCCGCGGCGATGTGTTCGCAGTTGTCCAGGATCAACAGCGCTTGCTTTGCAGCAAGCCATGACGCAACAACTTGCAGCGCGGGTCCGCGGCCCGGGAGCTCGAGAGTTGTAACCAGCGCGGCCGCCACGTCGCTGACCGCCGCCAGCTCGACCCACCACACTCCGTCGGGCCACATCCCGCCGGCTTCCCTGGCGACTTCGGCGGCGAGCCGGCTCTTGCCCGCGCCGCCCGTGCCCGTCAGCGTCACCATCCGCGAGTTGCGAAGCAGTTGCTTGAGCGAGCGCAGCTCCGCCTCGCGACCGACAAATGTCGTCAGGTGATGAGGCAGGGCGTGGGAAGGAGTCGTCGCCTGGTGGCCACGACCTGCCACCTTGCTCATGGGGCCTATCTTCTCCAATCCCCCGTACGTTTTGACGACGGCGATCGGGCGCGAAAAGAGAGGGATCACGTCGATCCCTCTCTTGACCTGGCCGTCGCATAGGGGTAATCGCGACGGTGGGTTAGTACCGGTTGCCTTCGCGGAACGTCGGGACGTCGCTCTGCGACGGCAGCGCTCGGGTCAGGTCTGAGTCCGGCCCGTGGGTGTCGGCCGCTTGCACCGAACCGTCGTCAGTGATCGACTGGCTGCCGCTGCTGCGTCCGGGGTGCACCAGAATCGGCGCCGCCTGCGATGCCGCCTGAGCTTCCGCGCCGCGGTCGATGAGAGCGGATCCGGCCGGCGCGTCCTGCCGAAGGACGGTACCGGGGGCTGCGTGGACGGTCGAGCTCGTGGTCGCGCCGGAACCGGCGAGATCCTTGCTGACGACGGCTGCCCCAGCCGCCAGCGCGGCCGCCGCGCACATCGCGAGCACGACCACAAGGCCCTTGGGAACGGCGTTTCCTCTCAACGTCTGCCTGGCTTCCATGTCTTTCTCCTCTCGTTTTTGTTTTCGGATGCTTGTGCGATCCGTTGAGGTGAGACTAGGAATCGGCAGGCATGTGCCATAAGGGGAGAAACACCTGAATCTGGGGGTGGCAGGTACCTGAATTCAGGTACCTGCTCCCCTGGGTTTGCGGGGGTTTAGCTGGTGGCCGCCAGGGCGGATGCCTGCCCCAACAGCTGCTGACCCTGGGCAATCATCGACTTCAAGTCCTGCTCGCTCGCGGTGAGCCCGCCGAACGCGGCGTTGGTGAGGGCTGTCCTCATCTGGGCTTCCAGCGAATCGCGCTGGGAGGTTAGCGAAGCAAGGCTGTTTTCGAACGTGATGTAGTGACTGTCGTCCGTCGAGGAGCCGCTCGAGATCGCGTGTGTCGAGGCCACGAGCGTGTCCGCCGCGAACGGTCCGAACGGCGCCGCGATCTCCTTGTAGACGTTGTGCAACCGCACCAGCGACTCGTGGTGCGCACGCATATCGCGTGAGATCGCGGAGGTTTGAAGGAAGTCCGCGAGCACCGCGCCGTCGGGCTCATAGCTGTCCTTCAAGCCGAGCAACGCGAGCATGGTCGGGCGGATGTCCGCGTGGTCCGACCATGTTTCGCTTGTGCGGCCCAGGTTCTTGACCCCGGGTCCGACAAATCCGAGCCAGGTGCGGCCGATGTCCTCGGTCACGTCACCGTGGCTGTAGGCGAAGTGATAGTCGATGCATGTGTCCACGTTCAGGGTCGCCGGCCTCTCGATGCATCGATTCGGGCCAGTGGTCAAGAAGTAGTCGGGTTTGGCGAAGTAGGTGAAGCTCGGCGTTCGCTGCGGGTCGGCGTTGGTCATGTGCAGCGCCTGCTGCCCAACGGGGTCGGCCATGCGGAGCATGACGGAAGTCGGTGAAGTGTTCACATATGGATCGGTCGAGGTAGCGCTCGCGAGGTCCCGCTCAAACTGGCGGAGGTCCGCGTTGGTGCGTGACGGGTTGCCGGCCACGTAGACCGTTGGCGCGGAGTCGAAGTGGATGTCGAACGCGGCGGGTAGGTGCGCGGGCGGGACGAGGGCCTTGATGTTTTGCGTGACCTCGCCTAGCTGGTTGGCGGGGCAGGTCGCGCCACTGCTGATGTTGCAGTAGGTGTGGCTCCAGGTTCCGTCGGTTGAGTTCGCACCCGCGAAGTGGTCGCCCTCGTCGGCGGTGAAGACGAAGAGGGTGTTCGATTTGTCGATGCCGTCGGCCGCGAGGCGGGCGAAGAAGGTTCCAAACGCCTGGTCGTAAACCTGCAGCTGGGCGACGTAGTCCGACTCACCCGGGCCAGAGGCGCGGAACAGGGTGTGGTTGTCATGGGCGTCGGAGATGTAGGCGAACGTGATCGGTACGCCGGCCTCCTGCATCTGCGCGACGTAGCCGAGGCTCACCTTGGCGAACATGGCGTCGAAGCCAGGGAAGCCCGGGTTGCCGGCCGGGTCGGTGATCGGCGCGCCTGCTGTGTCCTTGACAACGGGCCGGCCGTCGGGGGCCGGGAGGGTGTCGTGCGAGATCGCCGGGTTCACATATTTGGCGCCGAACAAGCCCTGGAAGTTGCTGTAGCCGCCTGGCTCGTCGGGCAGGGTGTCGGGCCGCGCGTGGGTGCTGCTGTTGCAGATTCCCCCGCCGGCGGCGCAGTGGATCGCGATGCCCACGAAGTCGGTCTGCGCGAGCGCTGGGGTCGCGCTGGCCTCGTTCCATTCGGGCGAGCCCGTGCCGAAAACCTTGGTCATGTCCCCGGCCGGCGTTGTCTTGGTGTTCTCGAGGACTACGTTCGCGGTCGAAACCGCGCCGTAGTCACAGCCCGCGCGGGTGTAGGGCACCCATGGTGCCGGCGTATTCAAACCCCCGGTGGTGACCATGTTGGGGAGCGGGTCGTTGACTCCGGCGGCGGTCACGTCGTCGACCCGATCGGTCCAGTATTTGAACGCGCTCGAGAAAGCTGTGGTGCCGTCGGGCTTGAAGTAGCCGTACGAGTTGCTGACTGTGAGGCCCTGGCGGTCTGGGTAGAGGCCGGTCAGCGAGGTGAGGATCCCGCCCGCGGTGTGCGAGATGAGGATCGTGTGCTCGTTGTCGCTGAGCGTCCCGTTGTCGGTCATGAAGTTGAGCAGGTTGGGCATCTGCTCGAGGTCGGAGGCGACGTTCGCTCGGTCGCGGAAGAGGTGGGTGTTGTCGAACTGGATGGAGATGACGTGCTTGATGCCGTTGTTGAGCACGCAGTTCTGCGGTGCGGCGGCGACGCTCGGAGCTTGCGCGGACGCTGTGCCGGGAATTACCGCTTGCGCAATCACAATCGCCATGGCAGCCGCGAGCCGAATCAGCCGTCTCATACCAGACCCCCCTAGTTGCTCAAGCCGACTGCACCTCAGCGAGCTCCCGCAAGCCCGCTGCACCGACCATAACCCTCCCCCTGTTATCGGCGGGTTACGTGCGGTTTAGGAATCGACCTTATGCATCACCCGGGTGCTGTGTCAAGGTCGACTTCCGGCGGTGCCGCATGCGGTGGATTGGCCCAGTGAGGATGCTCCGTCGCGTGCCGTTTCGGACGGTGCCGCCGGGTCAGTCTCGGGGAGTGGCCGGCCACCAGCGCGTCGGCCGGTCGGCGTCGATCGGCCGGGAGTCGGCGCCCCAACGCGCCGCGCACATCGCGACCAGGACCAGGATCAGTAGGGTCATCACGAGCTCCATGCATATAGGTTTCCCAGGATCAAACTCCGGAGCAACATCTATTTTCGTCGTAAAATTTCGCCATGCCGGATAATTGGCGGAGCATTGAGCTGAAGCATCTGCGGGCTCTCCGCGCTGTCGCCGAGACCGGGACGTTCTGGGCGGCATCTGAGCAATTGAACGCATCGCTGTCGACGGTGAGCGATCACGTCAGCGCCCTGGAAACGCTCGTCGGGGTGCGCCTCATCGAGCGGTCGCGAGGCCGGCGCATCGTCCAGCTCACGGAAGCCGGGCGGGTGCTGCTGGGTCATGCGGAGGCGATCGAGTCGCGCCTTCGCGCCGCGGAGGCGGACTTCCGAGCCTACGCGGCCGGTGTCTCGGGCAGCCTGCGTATCGGCATCTACCAGAGCGTCGCCAACAAGGTGTTGCCTGAGGTGATGCGACGGTTCAAGGAGCGCTGGCCGGACGTCGATGTCCAGGTCACCGAGGCGGCGCACGACAATGAGCTCGTCGACGCGGTGGAACGCGGCGACCTCGACGTCAGCTTCGCGATCCAGCCGATCGGGGAAGGTCCTTTCGAGCTGCGCGAGCTGATGCAGGACCCGTACGTAGTTCTCACCGCCGCGAATTCGCCTCTGGCGCGGCGGCGGCCGGCGGCATCAGACCTCGATGGGTTGCCGATGGTTGGCCACCAGCGCGGAAAGCAGCAGGACCGCGCCGAGGAGTTTCTGCTCGGTCGAGGCGTGCGGCCGCGCGTCGTCTTTCGGTCCAACGACAACGGAACGGTGCAGGCGATGGTGGCGGCGGGACTTGGATTCGCGCTGGCGCCTTTGCTCGCGGTGGATGAAACCGACGCTCGCATCCGCCTGTTGCAGCTTGCCGAGCCCGTGCCACCGCGGGTGCTGATCATCGTCTGGCACCGCGATCGCTATCGGGCGCCTGCTTCGGCGGCGTTCGTGGAGACGGCGGTCTCGGTCGCGGCGCGCATCGAGCGTGCGCATGACGCGTTTCTGACTAAGGCGCTCGGGCTTGGCGCGCCGCGTGCAACGCGAAGACCAGCTCGAGCCCGTCGATCTCATCATCCTGCGTCCCGACCTGCGTGAAGCCGAGGCTGCGCACGACGGCCAGCGAGGACTGATTGTCGGGCGCCACCGAGGCGTAGACCTCTGACTCGCCTTGGGCAAACGCCCACTCAACCAAGGCGCGCGCTGCTTCTTTCGCGAATCCCTGGCCGCGATAGGGCGTGAAGACTGTGTAGCCGATCTCGGCGCGGCCGATCACTTCAGGTGGGCCATGAAAGCCGCAGTGCCCGATGATCTCCTGTTTGTGCGAAGTCATGAGGCGTGCCATCCAGTCGCGCCGGTCCGGCGACTCTTGCATGCGGTGAAGTTGGATCGGTAGGAAGCCGGCGAGGTCGCCGGCGGTCGGAAACTCTTGGGGCAGCACGGCGCCGAGCGCGGCTTCGGCGGCGGCGCGATCTCCTTCTATCAGCCGGCTGATCGCCGCTGGCTCGAATGGAATGAGCTTGAGGCGGGGCGTGCGGAGGGTCTGCATTTCGTCGGTGTTACTTTGAAGCGGTGAGAAGGATCGTGGTCTCGGAGTTCATATCAGTCGACGGGGTGATGGAGGATCCAGGCGGTTCCGAGCGCACCCGGCGCGGGGGATGGGTGTCCCAGTTCAATCGCGGCGACGACGGCGACAAGTTCAAGCTCGACGAGTTGACCTCCGCTGAAGCGTTGTTGTTGGGCCGCAAAACGTATGAAGGATTCGCCGAGGCCTGGCCCGGCCGGACCGACGATGTCGGATTCGCCGAGAAGATGAACAGCATGTCGAAGTACGTGGTCTCGCACACGCTGCGCCACCCGTCGTGGAACAACACCACCGTGATCGGCGGGGACGTCCTGGCCGAGCTGGCGAGGTTGAAGAAGGAGGACGGCGGCGATCTGCTCGTCAACGGCAGCTGCCAACTGGTGCACGCCCTGGTCGAGAACAACCTGGTCGACGAGCTGCGCCTGATGGTGTTCCCGATCGTGCTCGGAATGGGCAAGCGGCTATTCAGCGACAGCCCGCACTCGTGGCCATTTCGGCTGCTCGAGGCGATCGCTGTGGGGCCGGATGGCGTTCTCGTGGTGAGGTACGAACCGAAGCAGGCGCCAGGCTAGAAGATCGGCCGCCGGCGGAAGGCAGCACCTAGAATTCGAGGTCTGATCCGGGATAGCTCAACCGGTAGAGCAGGCGGCTGTTAACCGCAAGGTTCGGGGTTCGAGTCCCCGTCCCGGAGCCAAATTTCGAATACAAAACCGGCCTTTCCGGCCAGCATGAGCTACGTCCGCAGGCGACCTTACCGCAAAGTTACCGCAGTTAATTGCGGTAAGCCGAAGACCGCGCTAGCGGTCGCGATCCCCAAGCAGATCCTGCATCCGCTGCGCGGCATCCCTGCGCAAATCAGGGATGACGTGGCTGTACGTATTCATCGTCAGGCCAATCTGCGAGTGCCCGAGGACATCCATTACGACGCGAGGTGAGACGCCTTGAACCAGCAGAAGGGTCGCACAGGAATGGCGAAGGTCATGAAACCGTCGCTGCGGCAGGCCAGCACGTTCGAGCACGCGATGGAATTCCTTGGTGACGGCGGTCCCATCGAGGGGTGTCCCAATTGGGGTCGTGAAGACCAATCCAGTGTCATGCCAGTGGCCGGCTGTCCCCTTCCGCTCGCGCTGCTGGCGGTCGTAGTGTTCCCGCAGTGCTTGACCGATCATAGGAGGCATCGCGAGAGTTCGGCGACTGTGTTCAGTCTTGGGCTCGACGAGCTTTGGGGATCCATGAATCCGCTGCAACTGCTTGCTGATGCGCATGTATCCCATTGCAAGGTCGATGTCCTGCCACGTAAGCCCAAGTGCTTCGCCTTGCCGCAGTCCCATCGTGAGCGCGACCGAGTAGAGAGCCTCAAGGCGATCCCCTCTCACGGCCTCGAGTAGTCGGCGCGCTTCTTCGGAGGTAAAGGGCTTGATTGGATAGCGCTCGACCCTGGGCCCCTCAACGATCGCGGCCGCGTTCCGGGCGATCAGCCCCCACCTCACAGCTTCGTTAAGAGCTGTGCGCAGCGTGCCACGGAGGTAACGCACAGTCTTTGGTTTCAGACCTTCCCGAAGCTTCTGGTTTAGGAGCGCCTGCACTTGCTGGGGGGTAAGCCGTTCGAGAGCGATACGTCCGAGACCGGGTTTCAGGTGTAGACGGATGTGGACTTCGTATCCCGAGTACGTCCATTCTCGAACGCGTGGCTTTGCAACTTCGGCCAGCCACTGGTCTAGGAAGTCGCCGACGGTCCTGCCCCGCGCATCTGCGTAAGTCCCGTGCTGAATGGAATGCAGAACGTCGGCGACCTTTCGCCTGACTTCATCGCGGCTTCGGCCATACACCTGCTTGCGTCGCCCGTCGGGAAGGCTCGCTATCCCTGACCATGATCCGTTGGGTCGTCGATAGATCGAACCTTCCCCATTGGCTCTTCTCTTTGACAATGACCTTCAGTTGTCCGCCGCGGAGGTCTGGGCGGTTATCCACAAAGAGAGCGCGGAACACGCACGCAGCGTCCAAGCCGAATGGTCGGCAGATCACCCGATGCCATGAGCTGGAAGGTCTTTGTCCGGCCTATTCCGAGTAGGCGAGCGACCTCACGGCTCTCGAGGAGCCACGGTCCATCAGCGATGGCCGGGAGGGCGTCGCTGGCGCCTGACCCGAGCGGCGGGGAACCGGATGCGGCGCCGGTTCCCCGCGCCCCTCCGCGCCGTCTAAGGGAAGCAGGAGCGTTGATTGGCAGACGTGGACGCGTCATGGGCGAGTCCTAAGTCGATTAATTCGTGAAGCGAGCTTGGTCTGTGCCGATCGCACCAGCGGCTGAGCCAGGCGAGTCGCGCTGCCGAGCATCCTCCCTGTCGGAATGAATGCGAGACCAGTTCCAGTCAGGCTGCGCGCAACGCTGCCGGCTTGCGCGTGGGCAAATCGCAGCGAGGTGAAGATGACGACAGGAGAAAACGCGGCGATCAGCAGAACAGCCAATCCCGACGCCATCCAGTTCTCGGTTGTGTCGTTGTCAGTCGGTGAGACGAGTGAGCTAACGACGAGACGAAAGCCGACGTACACGACCGTCGCGACCACGAACTTGGAGAGGAGCAGGCCTATGAGGAACTCAGATAGCGTCGTCGCCGCCTTTGCCAGGCGAGGCCAGATCGACATCACGCTGACAAAGGGCACGAACGAGGTGATGGTCAGGATCAGAGCCGAGCGCACTACCAGCTCGAGATGCACCATCACCGTCAGGCAGCAAAGCGTGAGAGCAGTGACGATTAA
>Ga0209056_10001236_pt1 | contig 27922 bp, 27 predicted proteins | sample GraSoiAngelo_114_FD_185876 | JGI IMG/M metagenome (GOLD analysis project Ga0209056, IMG submission 185876) | Grasslands soil microbial communities from the Angelo Coastal Reserve, California, USA - 14_0903_13_40cm (SPAdes) (version 2) | ecosystem: Environmental > Terrestrial > Soil > Grasslands... | reverse complement strand
ATAGCTACCCTGCACGCCACAAAATGCAACCCTGTCGCCGGATTTCGGGGACTTCACCTCCGCGCCAACTGCCGTCACAACGCCAGCGCCTTCCTGTCCGGCAATGAACGGCAGCGGGAGTTTGTAGCGCCCTTCGCGCTGGTAAACGTCAATGAAATTCACGCCAGCAGCGGCAATCTTAACGACTGCTTCCTTCGGCTTAGGTTCTGGAATGGGCAGGTCGACATACTCCAGAATCTCAGGCCCGCCGGTTTGCTTGATTTGAATCGCTTTCATGCTCAGCTTGGATTCCAGCGAGGGGGAAAAGATGCGTGCCTAGTCCGCGGATTTTGCGTTTGCATTCAACACAATCGTCAACGGCGTAATTCTCTCTGGCTTCACATATCGGTTCACCAGAAAACGCTTGCCGTCTTTGGTTACGTCATAGCTGAACAGATCCGTCGAAGAGATTGCCGCCCGGCCATGGAACTGAAAAAGGGGAGTCTGCGTGCCGGTCGAGAACGCACCAACGGTGCTCACTGGGACGGATGTCATCATGCCGGCAGGGGCGAGATAAAAAACCTCTTTGCCGTCTCCACGCCAGCGCGGCTCGGTTCCGCCGCCGCGAGATACTTGCCACTTACCCGCACCAGCCGGGAATGTGGTCACATAAATTTCCCAAGTTCCGGACTCGTCAGAGGCATAAGCCATCCATTTTCCATCGGGAGAAATCTGCCCATTGACTTGATTCCCACGGTCCTTCTGTAACGGCGTCGACTTTCCACCTTCTCTGGGAACCAGTTCCAAGTGATATCCCTCAGGACTCTCGTGCGTGATTAGAATCTGCTTGTCTCCGGGAACCCAGGCATTCGGGACCAAGTCATCGGACGCCTGAATCTTAAGCAATGAGGTTTCGTGTTCGAGGCCACTCGCCGGTTTCAGAAAAAGGCTGCCATATCCGCCGCTGCTTCCCGCCGAGCGGTAGGCCAGGTCCTTGCCATCTCGCGACCACACTCCTACGACGTCCTCCGCAGGATCAAACGTGAACCTCGAGTTGCCGACGCCATTTGTACTCAAAAACCAGATGTCAACGTTATTGGCTTTTTGATCGCTGATGTCAACCGCTACGCGGCTTCCGTCGGGTGAAAGCGTGGGATTGCATTGGACTGCAGCCTCCCCGACCCGTCCGAGCACCTTGCCGGCGCGATCCATCCAGGTGAGGGCGGAGAGTGATGCTCCAGTTTCGGTGTCGTAAATGAGTGTTCCTGTCGTTGACGTAGTCAGCGCGACCCAATACGTGGAAGGCTGAGCGGCCACTGCATTGGCGATGACGGCAGTGTTGCCGGATATTGTTCCGTTGCCAGTATCAAGCGCCACACTCACCAAGTGGCGTTGGTCATCAGCGTAGAACAAACGCTCGGAGCCGATTGCAAAGCTGGAATGTGCAAGCGTTACAAGTTTCTTGTCGTTTCCGTCGAGCGAGGCGACAAAAATACCACTCTCTCGGTCATCCCTGACGTTTCCGAAATTTCCTGCCCAAAAAAGAAAATGGTTTCCGTCGGGAAGAAAGACCGGCCAACGATGCGACTGCTCACTGCCCTGATACAAGTGGTTGGTTACGGGTGCAAGACCTGTGCCGTCGGCGTTCACGCGCCAGATCGGGCTTCCGGAATCGGGCGCATAAATAATGACTCCGCGGCTTCCCCAACTTCCACCGCGTGCCGACTCAACGGTGGCAAGAGCTTGCGGCGCGCCGCCCGTGACCGCTACTTTTAGCAATTTGCCGTTGGCGAAGAAAGCCAAAGTCCCGCTATCGGGAGACCAGAATGGATAACTTGCACCTTGGGTTCCCGCCAGCACATTGCCGTTGGCTGAGCCGATTCGCTGCACGAAAAGCATTGGTATGCCGGTTTCCTCGTCGGGCGATACAAACACGAGCGAGGTCCCGTCCGGTGAAAGTGCGAAGTGGCTAACCTCGCCGGAAAGAGGTATAGCGAATTGCATTCGTTCCGCGACCGCAGGGCGGCGAGCAAACAGCCAAGTGAGGCCAATTGCGAGGAAAAGCGCACCGGCAACCGACGCCCAGAGCAAGAGCGGCAACTTGCGTTGTATCTCGGCGATGTGAGGCCTTGCGCTCGAGTCCGTCCCCGACAGCGCACCCAGCGCAAAAGATAAATCTTTCGCCGACTGAAAACGCTGCTCGGGATTTTTTTCCAGGCAGCGCCGCACGATGCGGTCAAGCGCGGGAGAGATGGGATGCCCAGGATCAGCCAACTCCGGCGGGTCTTCTTTCAGAACCGCAGTCATGGTTTCTGCGGGGGTATCGCGACGAAATGCGCGCTTTCCCGACAGCATTTCGTACAGCAAGGTGCCGAAGGCAAAAATATCGGTGCGCGGATCGGCGGGTTCGCCGCGCACCTGCTCGGGTGCCATGTAGCTGGCCGTTCCCATTACCACACCGGCCGCGGTGTGGGAACTGGTCAGGGTAATGCCGTCGTCAGCCGCGGCCGCGTTAGCTTTTTGCGCCAGCTTGGCCAGACCGAAGTCCAAAATCTTGATGCGCCCGTCTTTGTTGACGAAAATGTTCTCCGGCTTCAGGTCGCGGTGAACGATGCCTTTGTCGTGGGCTGCCGCGAGTCCTTGCGCGATTTGCACTCCGTATTCGATCGTCTTGCGCTGCGGCAGAACACCGCCATCGAGCACGGTGCGGAGGGTCTCACCTTCCAGTAGTTCCGAAACCAGATACGGGGAGCCGTTGTCTTGCCCAGTATCAAAGATGGCAAGAATATTGGGATGGTTCAGCGCCGCAACCGCGCGTGCTTCCTGCTCGAAGCGGTGCAACCGATCGCCCTCGCGAGCAAACGATTCGGGCAGAATCTTCAGCGCGACATCGCGCCCCAGCCTGGTGTCCCGCGCCCGGTAGACCTCTCCCATGCCGCCCGCACCCAGCGGAGATTGGATTTCGTAAGGACCGAGCTTGGCGCCAGAAGTGAGGGACATCTATGGATTCGGATTATAGCTTGCGGAGACCACATCCAACGTGGGGACAGCCGCCCTCGGCTGTCCCGGCGAGCTTGCTCGCCAAGCTTTGGGCGGATAATACCAAGGCTGATTGTGGCTCGAAGCCAAGCTGCGCTCGGCGGACAGCCGAGGGCGGCTGTCCCCACGTTCTTAGCAAATATCTTATGGCACTGTCTCGCTCGCTTCTTCGGAATGCGGGCTTTCGTTACCGCGCACGTCAGCCGCGGTAATCAAATAGGAGTACTGGTGACCCGAGAGCACCTGGGCGTCTCGGAACGCTGGCGCTTTTACCAATTCCGAATTCAGTTTCGTCAGCTCAGTTCCTTGTTCGTGCCGGTAGATGTTGTATCCGGCCAAGTCGGACTCGCTGTTGGGTGTCCAGACGAGATCGATGAACGATTTCTGACCCGGTCCAGAGAAGACAGCTTGTAGTCCGGTTGGGGTTGCGGGAGGAAAAACGTCATGTGCAACGACCGTGACCGGAGGCGTGTCGTCTCCTTCGACTCTTTGCTCGCCATCAGCTGCCACGATCTGTGTAACGACAGTTGCCCGATACGCGTAAGTCTTCTCCCATTCGAAGCTGTGGTCCAGCAGGCTCACCGGAGTTTCCTCCACTACCGGAACTTCTCCCGCGATGGCATCTTTGTTAGTTGCCGGTTGGCGGCGATAAATCCGATAGACAAATCGGAGCCCGGGAATTTCCGGAGGCGATGGAAACGGCCGCCATGTAAGCATCACGCCGTCGGCAGTGAGTTCTGCGTGGAAGTCGCTCGGCGGAGTCAACGTGGGCGCCGCTGGGACTTGCACCTTGTTCGAAAGGCCTGCAGTCCGGCCATAGGAATTCAGGACGCTGATTGCATAGATGAAGTTGGAGGCCGAATTGGCAGACGGCAGCGTGGCCGGAAGGTCATCGGTGAAGGTGGCTTGCGTTTTGTTCGTGCTCTTGCCTTCGGAAACCTTGGCGGGCGGTACCTTCGCTATCGGTGTGCCGCATTCGGCCATTGTTGAGCTCACACTGCGGCAAATCTCCGTAGCTCCAGGATGCTGAATATTGTGGCGGTCGGTGGTCACAGTCGGGGCGGTCCAGGTGAGATAAACTTTGTCACCTTTGCGGGCGACGCGCAGATCGGTTACAGGCTTTGCCACTTCCAGCGATGGAGGCAAAGGAACACCGGGGCTGCCGCAAGAGCACAGCAGCGCAGCTGCGAGCAGGCAAAGAAATGATCGTGATTTCACGAAGCGCATTCGCTGCGGAACAGAGTATCAGACAGGTTCCCACAAGATGGACGGGCGGGGACGCCCGTCTCCCCACCAATCAGACTTGACTTGGGGGCAAGGGCGTCCTCGCCCGTGCGATTTCTCCCTACAGAATGTAGCGACTCAAATCCTGATCTTTCACAATGTCCGTCAGCATCTTTCCAACATAAGCGGCATCTACCGTGAACTGCTCACCCTTTTTTTCGGGGGCCGAGAAGCTGATCTCATCCAGCACGCGCTCCATGATCGTGTGTAGTCGGCGCGCACCGATATTCTCTGTGCCTTCGTTCACGCGGAAGGCAAAGCGCGCAATCTCTTCCAGCGCGTCTTTGGTGAATTCCAGCTTCACGCCTTCGGTATCGAGCAAGGCTGTGTACTGCTTCGTCAGCGATGATTTCGGCTCAGTGAGAATGCGAATGAAGTCGTCCATGGTCAGCGACTGCAATTCCACCCGAATTGGGAAGCGGCCTTGCAACTCAGGAATCAGGTCGCTCGGTTTCGAGACGTGGAACGCTCCTGCCGCGATAAATAGAATGTGATCGGTGCGCACCATACCATAGCGTGTGTTAACGGTGGTACCTTCAACGATCGGCAGAATGTCGCGCTGAACGCCTTCGCGTGAAACGTCAGGCCCATGGCCGCCTTCGCGGCCTGCAATCTTGTCAATTTCGTCGAGGAAAATAATTCCGGCGTCTTCCACGCGATCAATCGCCATGCGCGTGACCTGGTCCATGTCAACCAGGCGCTGCTCTTCTTCCTGGATCAAGTACTCGAACGCCTCATTGACCTTCATCTTCCGCTTCTTGGTACGCTGACCGAAGATGTTGGGCAACATGTCTTTGATGTTGACATCCATCTCCTCAACGCCCTGGTTGCTGATGATTTCGAACGACGGAAAATTACGTTCGCGAACATCAATTTCGACGGTGCGGTCGTCGAGTTTGCCTTCGCGCAACTGCTGGCGTAGTTTCTCGCGCGTGCGCGAGTAGGAATCGCCGGAAGAAGCTTCCAGGGTAAACCCCGGTTCTGGATGAGACGGTGCCGCGGGAGGAAGAAGGATATCCAGCAGGCGCTCTTCGGCGTTCAACTCGGCCTTGTCGGAGACGTCTTCCAGCTTTTCCGCGCGAATGTTATCAATGGCGATCTCGACCAGGTCGCGAATCATGGATTCGACGTCGCGGCCAACGTATCCGACTTCGGTAAACTTCGAGGCTTCAACTTTTAGAAACGGCGAGTTCGCCAGTTTGGCCAAACGGCGCGCGATCTCGGTCTTTCCGACGCCAGTAGGCCCAATCATGATGATGTTCTTGGGAATGACTTCCTCGGCCATGTCAGGCGGAAGCTTCTGGCGTCGCATGCGATTGCGCAGAGCAATGGCGACGGCACGCTTGGCGTCTTTCTGCCCGACAACATACTTATCGAGCTCGGCAACAATCTCGCGCGGAGTCAGTTCATCCAGCGCAAGCTGTTCTTCTTCGGCGGTAGCAGGGAGGTAAATGGCCATAAATGCACGTGTGGGGACAGCCGCCCTCGGCTGTCCGGGCCGACGGCTAGTCGGCCAAGTTTCACAGGTCGCACGTGACCATCGAGCTTCGCTCGATCGGACAGCCGAGGGCGGCTGTCCCCACGTGATCACAACTCTTCTATCGTTACCTTATCATTGGTATAGATGCACATTTTGCCGGCAATCTTCATTGCTTCTTCGGCAACTTGACGTGCAGAAAGCTGGGTATGTTCGGCCAGCGCCTGGGCGGCTGCCTGAGCATAAGGGCCGCCACTTCCAATTGCAGCTATTCCGGTGTCGGGCTCAATCACGTCGCCTTGGCCGCTGAGCAGGAACGTCTGTTCTTTGTCCGCCACGAGCAGCAGAGCTTCCAAGTGACGGAGAAATTTGTCCGTCCGCCAATCTTTTGCCAGCTCGACCGCGCCCCTGCCAAGATTGCCGTGGTATTGCTCCAATTTTGATTCAAACCGGCTGAAAAGCGAAAAGGCGTCCGCAGTCGAGCCCGCGAATCCGGCCAGAATTTTGTCCTGATACAGGCGGCGGATTTTCTTTGCCGAGTGCTTAATCACGCCTTCGCCGAGCGTGACCTGGCCGTCTCCGGCCATAACCACGTTGCCGTTGCGGCGAACACACAGAACTGTAGTGGAGCGAATCAGGCGCTTAGGCATCAAAATCGGGGCATTACGCAAGAGCTGATTATAACAGTGCGAAAGAGGCCGGATTCGAACGGTGTCTGAGATTTCCCGCGGCTGCTTTGGTTTCTTGCTGATGTTTCGATTTAAAAACCTCTCTGTGTTGCGTTGCCGCGAGGCCGTCGCCGTGCTTCGTTATAATTACAGGTTGCGTTTGGCTCATCCCACGCGAGCCAAGTGGAAGGGAATCATGCCAACTGACATTGTTATGCCCCAGATGGGCGAGTCCATTGTGGAAGGGACGATCACCAAATGGCTGAAGAAGCCGGGCGATAAGATCCAGCGCGATGAGCCGTTGTTTGAGATTTCGACCGACAAGGTTGACGCCGAGATTCCTGCGCCCGCGTCCGGAGTGCTGTCGGAGATCAAGGTCACCGAGGGCACGACGGTGCAAGTGAACACGGTTGTAGGAACGATCTCCAGTGATGGCGAAGGCGCGGCTGCGAAACCCGCTGCGCCGGAGAAGAAAACGGCGCCTGCACCGGCGGCACCGAAAGCTCAGACACCCGCACCAGCCCCGCAAGCTGATGGAGCAACTCCTGCGCCGCCTCCGACGACACCGACACCGAAGCACGAAGAAGACGAACACGCCCGGTCGTCGCCGCTAGTCCGCAAAATTGCGCGCGAACACAATGTGGATTTATCACATGTTGAGGGAACAGGCCTGGGTGGAAGAATTACGAAGCAGGACATTCTGGCGTTTATTGAGTCGGGTTCTGGAGCGACCGGCGTCTCGCCCGTCCAACCCCAAGCGGGTGCCCCGTCCAAGCTTGGCTTGGGCGGGGAAGTTTCGGCACCGCCTGCTCCTCCGGTTCCCGCTCAGCGCCCCGCCCCCGCCGCCATCCCCGGCGACCTTGTTCCGATGACGAACATGCGTAAGATTATCGCGCAGCGGATGATCGAGTCGCGCCGCACCAGCGCGCACGTCCACTGCATGTTCGAAGTGGACATCACGCGCATCGTCAATCTCCGCAACAAACTGAAGTCCAGTTTCGAGCAGCGCAACGGCGCGCGTCTGACGTTCATGCCATTTTTCGTACGCGCCGCGATCATTGGCCTGCAGCAGTTCCCGATCGTCAATGCCTCGCTCGAAGCTGAAGGCATTCGCTATCACCGGCATGTGAATGTCGGCATCGCCGTCGCGCTCGATTGGGGACTGATCGTTCCCGTGCTTAAGAATGCCGACGAACTGAACTTCCTAGGATTGCAGCGCGGCATCACCGATCTTGGCGAACGTGCCCGCAACAAGAAGCTGAAGCCCGAAGAAGTGGAAGGCTCAACCTTCACCGTAACCAACCCTGGCCAGTTCGGCGCTGTCTTTGGGCTGCCTATCATCAACCAGCCCAACTCGGCGATTATGGGCGTCGGCGGCATCACAAAAATGCCGCTGGTCGTCACCGACAAAGACGGTGCAGACTCAATCGCCATCCGCTCGGTCGTTCACCTGACCCTAGGCTACGACCACCGCCTGATAGACGGCGCCGTCGCCGACCAGTTCATGGCGTTTGTGAAGAAGACGCTGGAAGGGTGGGGGGAGGATGTGGGGTAGGGTATGCTGGCAGCAAGCCAAGTCCGAGTTCCTGACGCAAGTGTCAATTTATCGATTGCTACCCGGGTTTTCTGGTCGCGGGCTTCTCAACTCCACGCCAAACCCGGTGGTCACCTCTATGGCCGGTTTTGCCGATTCACCCGGAATCACCCCCTGGATCTCGGGTCGCGGAGCGCTCAACTCCACGCCAAAGTCGGTGGTCACCCCTATGGCCGGTTTTGAACCGGTTTGCCGACCCCACCCTCCCGGCGGCCACACTCCCACTCCTGCCACCTTCAAGTAGGTGCTGATGGTTTCTCGACGAACGTGAGTGGCCGCCTGGATGCGACGCAGGGACCAGCCCAGTTGCCCCAGAGCTAATATTTGCTGTTTCTTCTCGTTGTTCAAGACATTCGCCATGCCGCGGAAGGCTACTCTGCCTCCCACCGCTGTCAATGTCCTGGACCGCTCTTTACATGGCCGGTTTTGAAGTGACCTTACATGGCCGCTTTTGGGTGATCATTGAGGTCGAGGAAGTGGCTGAGAGAAAATCCACAGCTGGGTCGAGCAATCAACGCTACTCTGGCGGAGTTTCGACTGTCAAGAAACCGATTGTCAATAGATTGTTAAGCGACAAGTCCCGCGAGGCTGAGATTGCCCCATCGCTTCGACTGCGCTCAGGTCAGACCTTTACATCCAAAACGTCAGGTTTCTCGACTACGCGGATCGTTTCACGATCCGCTGCGCTCGAAATGACAGATCAATTATCGATGCAGCTGATCGCCTGGTCCACGAATCGGGAATGGTATAGAAGACGAGCGCCCGAGCAAGCAAATTATTGCCCCCGATAGAATCGCAATCATCGCTTGTGTTGATGGATACGTGATGCTAGTAATGAAGGCCCAATTCTTCCTACACCCAAAGAGGCGTGGAGAGGTCTAAAGTGAAACTTCCAGTCCGAAGGAAGATCTGATGGCGCGCGGAATGCGCGTCCTTCATTGCATACAACGCTCCGCCCTCCTCGGAATTGTGCTGTCATGGTTGTCACTTTCCTCCTCCGCCTCCGACACACCGCTGTCGCGCATCATCACCCATCAAAACCGCACGCCCGCAGGTACACTCAACGAGCACGTACTTCATCTCCGATTAGAAATCACCGAGGGAGAGTGGTATCCCGAAGCTGAGGACGGGCCGCACATCGCGGTGTACGCATTTGCCGAACCTTAAAGATGGTGAAGATGCTGACGTCGAGTTCGGCACTATCAACGGGAAAGCGTGGCCTTATACGGCAAGCCGTGCACCACGAGTGGTACCGACACCGAATTCTTTACTGAAACATCAATCTGAATGATTTGAACTTGGAAGCATTTCTACCCGGTCCCAAGAACAAGTCGAACGCAATTATCCACGTGCACTAGACATTCAATGACAGAGTTACGGACAGGAGAGAAGGCAACGGGGCGGCGAGGGCGCCCGCCCCATGCACAACTCAAAAGCCGCGGACAAGAGTATCCGCGCCACACGGTTTATCTTGCGGCCAGCGCCGGTTCCAGCTTGCCCGATTTGAAGGTTTCGTAGCGGTGGTTGATTTCTTCCCAGTTCACTACGTACCACCAGGCAGCGAGGTATTCCGGCCGGCGGTTGTTGTACTTCAAATAATAGGCGTGCTCCCAGACGTCGTTGCCGAAAATCGGGAACAGGCCTTGGGAGATGGGATTGTCCTGGTTCGGCGTTGAGATAATTTGCACTTCGCCGCCAGGCTTGCCGGCGAGCCAGACCCATCCGCTGCCGAATTGTTTGGTGCCGGCGTCGTTGAATTTGGTTTTGAAGTCGTTGAAGTTGCCGAAAGATTTCTTGATCACATCGGCGACGGGCCCGGCGGGGTCGCCTCCGCCCTTCGGCTTCATGATCTTCCAGAACATAGTGTGATTGACGTGGCCGCCACCGTTATTGCGGACGGCGGAGCGAATGTCTTCGGGAACTGAAGTCAGATCGCGAATAAGATCTTCGGCGCTCTTCGAACTAAGATTTGGATGTTTTTCCAATGCGGCATTCAGATTTTTTACGTAGGCGCCGTGATGCATGTCGTGATGCAGCTTCATCGTCTGCGCGTCAATAACAGGCTCGAGCGCGGCGTAGTCATAAGGCAGGGCAGGTAATTCGTGTGCCATAAGATTCTTCTTCCTCCGATTTCAAAGATGACGGCAGTGCGTGGAACGATGCTCAGTCGGTGGCTAGTTGTTAGTTGCTAGGGATCGGTGAGCAAAGGAGCTCAAGGCGTCAATTTAGCTACCAACTAATCACTGGCAACTGACCACTATCTATTCTCCACGAATCTGAGTTGATTTGCATCCTGAGGCGCAGGACACGATAGCGGGGCTTGCAGACGAAGTGGCCAGGTGTGCGGCTATAGGTCCAAGCGTGCCTTAGTTGGTGGAAAGACGCTGTTTCCTCAGATTTTCACGCTGAAGCAGAACACGGTTTAGTTGCTCAACCAGCAGTATCAGGCGATCAGGATCCTGTTCACGGCTGGCAGCTTGGGAGAGGGCCTGCCAATCTTCTAAATGAGTTTCCACAGAACACCTCCGAGTGCGGGAATTTTGCTTATATTCAAGCACCTACATTGCCAAGAATGGCCGATGATTTGTTTTGTGTAGCTTAGCCGGAGAAAAGGAGCGCAGTGTGGAAGGATTGCCGGGTAAAAATTTCCTACCAAGGAACGCCAGAATGCGGGAAACTATTTCCGTCCCAAAATTCGTATTCTGGCGGTGAATGCGCGGCTGTCGAAAGCGCTGAATGTCAGGAAACTTGTGGAGCCAACGACGTTGTTCACGGCATATGGATTGTGATGATCAGTGATGTTGTCGAAACCTCCACGCAGCGCCCAGTGAAAACCCAGTGCGTCAAATCGTTTTTCTAAATGAAGATTTAAGGAGAAGTAATTGGGAAACCGGTGTGCGCCTGGCGGTTCCACAAGTTGCTGCTGACTGTTAATTATCGCAAAGGGAAAGCCCGTGCGGAATTCGAGCGAGTAGGCGGCGTCAAAACGTTTGACAAAGGGCAGCAGTCCCCACGAGATGAGACGATTGGGAGTGTCCCAGGGATAAGGCCCGGGAACTTGCGGGCTGAGAATCAGATTATCGAGGGAATAATCGAGCACCTGGTTTGAACGCGAATTGGACCGGGTGTAAGACGCGGTGAGAATGTATCGTTCCCGAAAGGGATGTCGCAGGTCCACGGTGAGCGAGTGATAGCGGTCGTGACGATTGTTTTGGAGCACGAAGTCGGTTGCGTTTGAGGCGTTGCTGTCATAGACGAACCCCTGAGTACTGTTGCGGTGAAGAAATTCGGTCTTCAGAAAAAGCTGGCGCGGGAGTCTTTGTTCGAGAGCGAGGCTCCAGTTCAAGAAGCGCGGAGCGTAGAGAGAACTTCGATCCACCATGAATGTGGTGAGTGCTGTCGCGGTGACCAATTGTCCGCTCGCATCGTAGAACGTGTCGTTCCTTGAACCCGCGAGCGGCTGGCCAATGAGAAAGAGGTTCGTGGATTCATAGACGACGCCAACGCCCGCGGAAATCTTCGTGTTGCCGGCATTGTCGAGGACATAGGTTCCCGCGAGGCGCGGCGAGAACAGAGGCCGGCGGACGATTTCATCCCAGTCAAAGCGCAGACCTGGCTCAATCAGGAGCCGCGGAAACAAGGTCCAGCGATCCTGCAGGTAGGCACTCGATTCGGTATTGTAGGTCGCCGATGGGGGGCCACCGGAAAAAGTTGAGTAGCGGGCGCGACTTCCGTCCTGTCGCACAGACAAGATCGGCGTTCGCTGGGAAGATTGATCAAATACCAGACGGTCTGTATCCACGCCCAGCATGAGATCGTGACGGCCGTGCCATTCGTGCGCGGCGTAGAAATTGGCAAGCGCCTGCCAGCGACTGGCTGTGGTGCGGACGGTCTGGAAGTAGTTGCCTTGGGCTTGCGTTGGCGTGAGGACATAGGGCGCCGATCCGACAGGAGTTTGACCAAGCCCGTATTGATTGAACGCTAATCCGAATTCCAGCAGCTTTTCCGCGCCGAATGAGTGCTGATCTTTGATTGAGGCTGCATACAGCTCCTCCGAGTCTTCGGGAGTGGTTGTAGCGGGAGCGGCTGGCGACAGCTTGAAGTGATCGTCGTGCAGACGATTCACCAGGAAGCTGGTAGTCACGATATCGCGCGACGCGAGATTCGCCTGCATTTTGGCGAGATTGCCGAGTCTCCAGATGTGGTCAGTGTCTTCACCGGTTGGAAGTTCCGGACTGACAATGACGACGTTGTCGTATTCTCCATCCAAGCCGTCGTAGAACCAGATTCTTCCCTTTTCCAAAGGTCCGGAAAAGGTGAGTCGTGGGTTCACTTTGTCGAGGGCCAAACCCTTCTTGTCCTGAACCGAAGGAATGAAATTCGTAACCGCGAAGCGATAGTGATCGTCACCGATGCCGGTTTGCAGTCCCAGAACACCGGCAGGGCCTTTTCCGTGCTGGGCGGGAATGCGGCTGGTTTCCACTTTGACTGCACGCAGCGCATCGGTGCTGACCCGCGCCAGGAGCTGTCCGTTTGCAGGCTGAGTCACGTCGAATCCGTCGAGCAAGACGAGTGTCTGATAAGTCTCCGAGCCGGCAATGTGTGGCTGAGCATTGGGATCGAGCACGATTCCGGGTATGAAGGCGAGAGCGTAGCGATAGTCGCGAGTGTTGGGATAGGGAATGTTGAGGATATCGAGTCCGCTGAGCTGTTCCTGCGCCGCTACTTGCGAAGGATCAATAGCGAGAGGCGATTCCACTACGTTCACTGTCTCTTTCACTTCCTGCTGGTGTGCGATCCTCACCTCAAGCGCCCCTGAAATTTGAATATTAGGAATCGTAAGCAGGTAAAAACCTTCCTTTTCTACTCGCAGCCCCCAAGGACCCGCATTAACATTGGCGAATCCGCAGCGGCCGGCAGGATCAGTCACGCAGCGCTGGAATTCAACCGGGCCGTGACTCGGGCCGAGGATCGGGCCGAGCAACTGAACTTCAGCGGACTGCACCGCGACGCCATTTTCATCGAGAACTGCAACCGTAAGCGAATGCGCGTCGCCAGGCGCGGCCGATGGCGTTTGCGGCGCTACCGGAAGGCAGAAGACAATGAGCACGAACAGCGAAGTTGAAAAGCGGACTGTCGGCATGGGAACTGCGAAGTGAACGGCGCAGACGTTAGATGCGGAGCCGCAGCAGCGCAAGTTGCGACAGATCAGGTCCGCACCAGAAATTCAGATCCTTGAGAGACGCTCGTATTCTGAGGCTGATGCGGCGGGCAGCAACACCCAGAGCGTATAAATGCCGAGCGCAGTAAAAAACGGCGGATGAAAGAGAGCCAGGACTGCAAGAACGATGGCCGTGGTCCGTGCCCAGCGCTCGTGATTTATCAAACCCCAGCCCACCAGAATTCCTCCGGCGGCAATCAACAGGAATACCGAGCCCAAGGAGAAGAGCATGGGCGGCATGAACGCGTGAGTAAACATTTCGTCGCCCATCATTGTCATAAGACGTGGGGCGTGACTGATGAACATCAGGACGGCTGACGGAATAAGCCAGAGGGCCCCAACGACGATCCACAAAATGCCGATTGGGCGCAGATGGCGTTCTAAGCGCGTTCTTGATGCAGGCAGAGCAACAGGGGGTTTATTCGCTAGCGGATTGCCACATTTTGGGCAAAGGTTGAAATCGGGTTGAAGTTGAGCGCCGCAGCGATTGCAGAACATAAGCCTTCCTCAAATAGGATACGACACAAAGTCGGGTAAAGTTCCGGGGTTAGGTTGATTGCCCAAGTCCGTAGGGACTTAGGTCGTCCTGCTCCCGATTGCCAACGCTAAAGCATTGGGCTAAGCTCGCCCCGCTGGAGCTGGACAGGCGAGCCGCCTGTCCCACGTGTGTTGGTATAGTTCGAGCGCGCTGTCTCCCGCAGGGACTGGTTTACCGTGTTACTCTGCTGATGCAAAGCCTTGAGATCAACCACTCAGACATCTAGAAAATTGATAGGAATAGACTTCTTAGGTCCGGAGTTCATCTGTCCGGAGTTTATCTGCCCGAAGTTCATTCTGAAAGAGAGATTGAATGAGCGTCAGCCCGCCTGATTCCACAAAGGGAGTCGACCATTCCAAACAGCGCCGCTTTCCCCGTTATCCGCTGGACGTCCGAGTTTCGGCAAAAGTGTTCCGCGAAGAGGCTCCCATTGAGCTGTGGGGACGATCTATCGAGTTCGGGCAAGACGGCATCGGGGTCACGCTGACTGGCGAGTTGAAGCCGGGGGAAGTCGCGACCCTGGAACTGACACTTCCGGGTGGCGGCGCTCCCCTGAAGTTGCGGGCGTTGGTGCGGTATCGCGACGGTCTGCGTCACGGATTCGAATTTCTGGCGCGAGACACTATTCAGAGAGATACGATCCGCAGAACTTGTGATCTGCTAGCGGTCGGAAGGTAATTGGCTTTGGGACTCAGTCGTCCCTACGGGACTTGGTCATCCACGCAGCATTCCCCAGCGCTGAAGCGCTGGGCTAAGATCGGTCGCCCCTGCGGGGCTAAACTCGTCGGAATGACTTCCGCGTATTTCCGCGTCCCGATGACCGGTCTCGTTGCTGGGATGACTGGTTCTCGTTGCCGGATTGATTTACGAAAAACTGAACCGACCCAAATACTAAATTCCGGGCGTGTGGGGCCTGAAACCCAGCTATTTCTGACGCCTCCAGTCCGAAGCCTGCATTGATGTAACTTTTCCAGTTGCAGGGAATCCTAGACATCTAAAATTGGGGTGGCCGCGTATAACTAGAAGGAAGGCTTTGTCTATGTTGATCAAAAATGCCAGCGACATTCGCTCATCGGAGATTACACCGCAAAACGTTTATCTAAATCGCCGCAAATTTTTGACAGGAGTTGCAGTCGCAGGAGCTGCGGCAGTGGCGGGCAGAGGGATTAAAGAGCTGATGTTGCCTTCTATGCGCGCCAGCGCTGGGCAGAAAATTGACGGCATACAAAAGAGCGCTCTCTCCACCACCGAGAAGATCACGCCTTATAACGACGTCACCCACTACAACAATTACTACGAATTCTCCACGGAGAAGGAAGAACCGGCCAGTCTAGCCAAAGATTTCAAGACGCGGCCGTGGACGGTGAAGATTGACGGCGCGGTCAAGAAGAAGCTGGAGTTCGGCGTGGATGATGTGATCAAGTTCGCCACACCCGAAGAGAGAATTTACCGGCACCGATGCGTTGAGGGTTGGTCTATTGTCGTGCCCTGGGTTGGGTACTCGTTAAGTGAACTGATCAAGAAAGCCGAGCCTCTGGGCAAAGCGAAATTTGTGGAATTCATCACAAAGTATGCGCCCAACGAAATGCCAGGGCAGCGCCGAGAGGTATTGCAGTGGCCGTACGTGGAAGGACTCAGGATGGATGAAGCCATGCATCCTCTGGCGCTGCTCTGCTTCGGGATGTACGGAGAAGCGCTGCCCAATCAAGATGGGGCTCCGCTGCGACTAGTGATTCCGTGGAAGTATGGGTTCAAGAGCGCGAAGGCAATTGTGCGAATCCATTTCACAGATTCCCAGCCAATGACCTCGTGGAACCTGGCCAACCCGCCCGCTTTTGGTTTTTATTCCAACGTGAACCCGAATGTCGAGACGTATCACAGCCAGGCGTATGAACGGCGATTGGGTGAGTTTCGTCCGCGTCAGACGCAAATGTTCAACGGATATGACCAGGTGGCGGGGCTGTATTCGGGGTTGGATTTGAAGAAGAATTACTGAGCGAGCTTCGCGCGTCTCTCGGTCGTCCCTAGAGGCGTCATAATTCTGATAGGTCCCAGCGCTGAAGCGCTGGCCTAAGTTCGTTCGCCCCTCCGGGGCTTGGATTCAAGTTTCGGATTTAAAGCAGAGAGCCAACAGCCAATAGCTGCCCTCATGATTCGCTACATCAAAATCGTCGTTTTCGGGATATGTCTGATTCCCCTGGGCATACTTCTGTGGAAGTTTTTCGGGCCACATCCTTTCGACATGAGCGGATGGGGACTGGGGCTGGGCGCGAACCCCGTCGAGGCCCTTGAGCACGGGTTCGGTGATTGGACGCTGCGCTTTCTACTTGTAACTCTAAGCATTACACCGTTACGCAAGCTGCTTCAAGTGCCGTCGCTGATCAAGTTCCGGCGCATGATGGGATTGTTTGCGTTCTTCTATGGATGCGCGCATTTCACGACTTATCTTTGGCTGGACAAATTTTTCAATCTGCACGAAATCCTGCTGGATGTGGCCAAGCGAAAGTACATCACGGTCGGATTTACCGGTTTCGTTTTGTTGATCCCGCTGGCGCTGACCTCGACTGCAGGCTGGATACGGAGGCTGGGTGGAAAACGGTGGCTGGCACTGCATCGGCTGATTTATGCGGCCGCGATTGCGGGAGTCATCCACTATTTATGGTTGGTGAAAGCTGACATCCGCAAGCCGCTGGAATATGGAGCGGTGCTTGCTGTTTTGCTCGGCTACCGGGTGGTGGTGTGGTGGATGGCTTTGGCGAAGAGGCGACCCATGCCGGTTGCCTCAACGGAAGTTGTTACGGGACGGTGACCAGGTTTCTGTGCTCTATTTTCGAGACCGTTTAACTTTGTCTTTCGCCCTTCCAGGGCTGACTCACATTCCGACTTTCCCAGGGCTTGCGCCCTGGGCTGCGCTCTAGCGCCGCTTCGCGGCTTCGGTGTCTCTCCGACCTGTCTCATACCCGGAGTCTCCCCCGGCTCTGAAAAACCTCGAGAAGTGGGCCACCCCCAGTATGAAATCACCTTCTTTACGAAACTTGTTGATCTTTTACCTTCGGCAAGCAACTTTCCTGCAAAGGTCGGGTTAAAATCGCCGATACATTCTCTTTTCTGAACGCAACACCATTCTGGTTGTCAGGAGCTGTGCGCCTTGAAACTGTCTCGGATTCTGATCCGCACTCCAGGCCTGGGAGCAACCGTGCTCGGGCTTTTCGCAGCCATCGGATGTGGTAGCGGCAGCACAAATATCATCCACACGACCGGCAACTACTCGAATGCGAGCCTGAACGGCACCTATGTGTATGAAATTCACGGTGACTCGTTGGGCGGTTTCTATCGAGAAATAGGGGCCTTCACTGCCGATGGCGCCGGAAACATCACCGCCGGAAGTGATGATTCGAGCTTTAATTCGGGCGGACTGCCGGTGAACTTCACTGGAAGCTACACCGTTGGGAACGATGGAACCGGGTTCGTCACTTTCAATAGCAGCGCCGTGGCTCAAGGAGGAGCAATCACGCTGGCCATAACGCTGGTAAGTTCTTCGAAAGTTGATCTGATGGAAGCAGACTTCTTCGCCGACTCGGTGGGTACCGCCGAACTGCAAACCTCCACTACGACGCCGAGTGGCATGTTCGTATTCCGCCTGCATCAGGAGGGCGCCGCGCCGAACACCAATGTGCCGGCTTCTGACGTGGGAGTTTTCGCTATCTCGGGAGGAAACATAACCGGCGGCGCCATGGACGAGAACCTCGGGGGCTCCAGCAGTCAGCTAAGCATAACGGGAGGATTATTCAGCGCCCCTGCCACGCTGGGACGTGGCACGGCGACGATCACCGACAGCGCACCTTTTTCAACAACGCTGGCCTATTACGTTGTGAGCAGCGGCAAATTGATTCTGCTGGTCAGCAATGCGAACGCGATAGGTTCAGGCAGCGCCGAGGCACAGTCCGGCGGGGTTGGAGCGGGGCTTTCAGGGAACTATGCGTTTGGCAGCGCTGGTGATGACGCCTTCATCAGTGGCACGGCAACCGTGGGCAGTTTGAGCGCGAATGGAGGGGCCATCAATTCATACACGTTCGACGCAATGCAGGACGGGTCATATTCGAACGGCACAGATTCTGGGACTTACGCCGCGACTGCCAATGGAAGAGTGGCGGTTACACTGAATTCGAATCCATCTGAAGTTTTCTGGATAGTGAGCCCATCGCGGGCTTTCTTTCTCATCAACAGCGGGACCAAAGTGGAGGATGGAACTGCGGACTTGCAGACGGTGAATTCTTTTTCCACCTCAACCATGAATGGTCAGTTCGCGATGGTGATGGATGGAGTTGCTGCGGCGGACCTAGCTCGCATCGGCCCAATGAATTTCAACGGATCGGGAAAATTGACTTTGGCCGAATTGGTCAACGACTTCTCCACCGGGAACGGCGCGCAACCGCCCAACGGCGGGGGCCTGACTGGCTCTTATCAAGTAGACAGTTCAACCGGAAGGATCGTGGGCGCACTTTCGAATTCCGGTGGCGGGTTGGACCTGGCGATGTATGCGATATCGGGGTCGGATGCTTATGTGTTGCAGACGGATACCGGGACGGTGACATCGGGTACGGTGAGCTTGCAGCACTGAGTACGAATGCAGAAGTCAGGAGTGAGAGTGCAGAACTAGAAAAACTGCGCACTCTCGGATCGCTGTGTTCTGACTTCTTACTTCTGCATTCTGGCTTCTTACTTCTGCATTCTCGCTTCTTACTTCTGCATTCTGATCTCCACGATATCTCCATCCGCAAAAACTTCGGCGGTGAAGGCTTCAATTTTTGCGCCGTGTAGCCATGCGGTTACCGGCAATCCGGCCTTGCGGCATGTTTGTTCCAGAAACGTGATGCGATCCCATCCATGCTCGACGGGAACTTGTGGCAACAGCAGACCACGGCAAGCACCGTCAGAGATCAGCAATCCGTGCCTTCCGATCTCTACCTCGTCTGCGGAAATAGGCACGAGCGGTGAAAGCACGCTCAAAGAAATTTGCAGTTGCGTTGCTTCTGCGAGGGTCAGCGGAGCAAAACGGGGATCGTCGAACGCTGCGCCCCTTGCGGTTTCAATCACAGCGCGGTACAGCGGCGTGACCGCGGCCGGATATCCCACGCAGCCGCGCAATTTTTTCTCCCAATACAGGGTGGTGAAAACTCCGCATAGCTGGGAAAGGTGCTCCGATACTTCGAACGCAAACAGTTTGCGCCTTTCGAGCAAGGACAGAATTGACTCGCGGGCGAGTTTCGATAACCATGAGCGCTCTTCGTGGGTATATTCCGGCTGCAGGTTGGGATGTGAGAGAACGAGCGGCGAATCTTTAGATTGCGGCGACATCGCGCTTCTTGCGCCGGCTCAAAATGAACGCGCGGCGCCGGCGTTTTACCACATGACGGTCAATCTTGGACCAGAAAGCATAAAAGTAATCCCCGGCGGAAACCAGAGATAGCGCGACCATAAACCAGATGGCGAACCGCGCAATCCAGTCCAGCGAGAAAACATAAGAACGATAAACCGTGAATTGCGGCCAGCGATGATCGAGAATGACTGCGACCACGGAAACGATCTGTACCACCATTTTTACCTTGCCGAGATCGCTGGCTTCAATGGTGAAACCCTCCGAGGCGGCAATCGAGCGCAATCCGCTAACCAGAAATTCCCGCCCGATGATCACTACAGCGATCCAGGCAGGAACCATGCGTGGATTGAACTGCACCAGCGTAATGAATGCGGCAGCGATGAGAAGCTTGTCAGCAAGGGGATCGAGAAGTATGCCCATGGTGGTGATCTGACCACGGCGGCGCGCGAGGTAGCCATCTATGCCATCAGTGATGGAAGCAGCAATGAACAGCGCAGCAGCCAGCAGTTCCTTCTCTCCGTTGACCGTCGGGAACCGCGCGCTTGAAAGCACCCAGATGAGCACCGGAATGCTGAGAATGCGGACGAGCGTAATGGAATTGGGTAGATTCACCTGCGAGGGCCCGTCAGTCCCGCAGAAGGGACTGATTAGATTATGCGCCAGCGGGAAGGGGGAAGCAATGCGAGGTGCGGTCGCAAATTCCCGGCTGTTCGAAAATCGCGCAAAGTAGGGCAACCCGGCTAATGCTTCGTCGAGTCATTCATCGCGGTCCCCTGATGGGCAATTATCTGCTCTTTGATTTTCTCGTAGGTGGCGGCGGGAATGATCTTGCGGGTGACTAGGTCTCGTTTGGTGCGATAAGGGCGCCCGGCAATGATCTTTTGCGAGTAAGCATCGCCGATGCCAGCCAGCGCTTGGAGCTGATCCTTTGTCGCCGAGTTGATGTCGAGTTTGTCGGCATTCGCGGTCTTCGTCTTTGCCTGAGTTGAGTTGTTACTCGGAGCCTGGCTCTTCATCTCAGGAACAGTCCCTGCTTCACGGGTGTATTGACCGATAGCAAATTGATGACTACCGACACCGAGACAGATCAAAAGAGCGGTCGTCACAACAGATCTCAGATTCTTCAACATAACTCCTCCCTATGCGTAAATTCCTCTCTGTTTGATGGTATATGCAACGCGATCAATGGCCAGCATGTACGCCGCGATGCGGTTATTGACGCCGTGCATTTCGGCGTAGCGGACCACATCGTTAAATGCGCTGACCATGAGTTCTTCGAGCTGTTCGTTTACCACGGACTCTTTCCAGAAATAGCCCTGGCGGTCCTGCACCCACTCGAAGTACGACGTGGTTACGCCACCAGCATTGCAGAGAATGTCTGGAATGACGAAAACGCCTTTTTGAGCAAGGATTTCGTCCGCTGCGGCGGTGGTGGGACCATTGGCGCCTTCAGCAAGGATTCGGCACTTCACCCGGTCGGCGTTGCGACTGGTGATCTGATTCTCGGTTGCGGCCGGAACCAGAATTTCGCACTCGGTAAGCATAAGCTCCGCGGCATCAGCGCTATCGGCTTCCGTGAACCCGGCAATTCCTTTAGTACGCTCGCGGTGTTTCCAGAGCGCTTCCACGTCAATGCCGTTCTTCTTGTACAGTGCGCCATCCACTTCGATCACGCCGATAACTTTGTAACCTGCCTGCGCCATGAGGCGGGCAGCGTTCGAGCCGACATTTCCGAACCCTTGAACGATGACTCGTGTGTCTTTGGGCTTCAACCCCAGCTTCTTGACGGCCTCGTCACAGACGATCATGATGCCGCGCCCAGTGGCTTCGCGGCGTCCTCGAGATCCACCGATGTTGATAGGTTTACCGGTCACGACCGCGGTGACGGTCTGACGCATGTGCATGGAGTAAGTGTCCATCATCCACGCCATGACTTGTTCGTTGGTGTTCACGTCGGGAGCGGGGACGTCTTTTTCGGGGCCGATGAACTCGATGAGTTCAGCGGTGTAACGACGAGTCATGCGTTCCAGCTCGCCCATGGACATCTTGTGAGGATCGCAAATGACGCCACCCTTTGCGCCGCCGAATGGAATATTCACTATGGCACATTTCCAGGTCATCCAACTGGCGAGAGCCCGCACCTCGTCGAGCGTGACATCCGGCGCATAGCGAATGCCTCCTTTCGCGGGTCCGCGCGCTATGGAATGCTGCACACGAAATCCGGTAAAGACTTCGAGTTTGCCATTGTCCATAGAAACCGGGATGTGGACGATGAGCTCGCGGTTGGGGTATTGCAGAACTTTCCACAGGCCTTCATCCAGATTGAGTTTTTGCGCGGCGAAGTTGAAGCGCGCGGATTGCGCCTCCCAGGGATTGATCTCCTGTTCAAGGGAAACAGTCTTCATAGGATCTCCGATTATGACCACGAACGCCGCTGGCCAGTGAAGGGGCTGGGGCCAGAGGCAAACCTTCAGATTCTAGACAGCGCGGGTTAGGTAAGCAAGCCAATCGAAGACCATTCGTGCTCCGAACGTTAACATCAGGAAAGCACGAGGCAAGTACAAGAAATCGACAGCATGTTGGCGCCGCCGTTAAAGTGCCTGCGTTGCGGATACTACTTGAGCTGTTCTGATTTCTACTGATCGCGATCTGGCCGCTTATTGCTCGAGTTTCGCAGTCATCGTGATTTTGGCATTCAAAACTTTCGAAACCGGACATCCGGCCTTGGCATCATTTGCCGCTTTTTGAAATGCGGCATCATCCGCCTTTGGCACGCGGGCGCTGACATCAAGATGAATCGCGGTAATTGCCCAACCCGCTTCCAACTTTTCCATTTTCAGATTCGCGGTTGTGTTGATGCTTTCCGGCATGAGGTTCGCTCCTCCGAGCTGCGCCGAGAGGGCCATCGAAAAACATGAGGCGTGGGCCGCCGCAATCAACTCCTCTGGGTTCGTTCCCGGCGCATTCTCGAAACGCGTTGTGAATGAGTACGGCACGTGAGAAAAAACTCCGCTCGGCACGGAAAACTCACCTTTGCCGTCTTTCAGGCCACCCTTCCAAACTGCGCTTGCCTTTCTGTCCATTTCTCTCTCCTTATAAAGTGCGTAATGCAATCAATTTTAGATGAATACAGGCGAGACGAATCCACGGGCTTACTCTTCGCCGAGCGATCGCATCAATTTTCTCATTTCGCGGTTGATGCGAGCCGCATCTTCTGACGACTTCTCAATCAGATGCGCCCAGCGCTTGCTCTCGGTCTCGAGCTTCCCGTGGCTCAGAAGATATGAGGCCTGCAGAATGGCCTCAAGCGCATTGCTCAAGTCATGTGCCAGCACGCGCAGATACGCAACGTCTTCCTGCACCTTTGCTTTTCCCTGCAATTTTGCTTTTGGTTGGAGGCCGCGCTTGCCCGCCATCGCATTCACCTTTTCGTCGAGATTTCAGCTTGGATGTGCTGTGCGAGAACTGCGAATCGCGCAACCTGTTTGACACTCAGTTTCCGCCTTGTAAGAATAGAGGTCGCGGTATCTTCCTTCAAGGCGGCCTCGCTCGCCGCGAAACACAGTCACTTGCCGAAGTGGCGGAATTGGCAGACGCGCATGGTTCAGGTCCATGTACCCGCAAGGGTGTGGGGGTTCGAGTCCCTTCTTCGGCACCATTACTTTTGTTATCTAGCACTTGCAAGCTGGTGATACCTACACTGATACCACATCAGGGAAAGGGTCACCATGAATCGGCAGTGCAATGTCACGAAGAGAGTCGAGACCGCGCAAGGCTGGCGCTATTGTCGCGTCGTGCTGTCCGCGAACGGAAGAGTCAAGCCTGATGCTGTGATCGTGAACGGGAAGACGGAGCAGCACAGCGAAGGCGCGTACTACCTCGAATGGCGCGAAGGTGGCAAGCGCAAGCGGGTCTCAGTCGGCAAGGATGCACAGGACGCGACCGCCCAACGGCTGAGGAAGGAAGCGGAACTCAACGCGGCTAACAACGGCGTCGTTGTCGTCACCCCGGAAGCGAAGAGCAAGCAGCGGATCATCGCTGATGCGGTTGCAAACTACCTGATGGAAATCAAGCTTTCGCGCACACCTGCCACTCATTCTGCGTACACGCTAGCACTTCGCAACTTCACAGACTCTTGTTCCAAGACCTATCTCGAAGAGGTTGGCCGCGTGGACTTGCTGCAATACGTAAAACATCTTCGTGATGGGGGTCTGTCTGATCGCACTTGCCACAACCGCTTTGAGCACTTGCTCACCTTCCTCAAGGCGAATGGTATTGAGAAGCTAGCAACCAAACGCGATTGGCCCAAGTACGTGACGCAAGAGCCTGAGAGCTACGAGGATGAAGAGTTGGCAAAATTCTTTGGTGCTTGCGACACAGAAGAACGAGTGTTTTTCGAGTTTCATTTGATGACCGGTTTTCGCAAAAAGGAAGTGACGTTCTGCACATGGCAAGACGTGGACTTGAAGCACGGTGTTGTGCGCGTCACAGCAAAACCCCATCACGAATTCAGGCCGAAGGATTGGGAAGAAAGGGAAGTTCCAATCCCTGACAAGTTGGTGCTGTCACTGAAGCAATGGGGGAAGCAACGTAACGGCTCAGAGTTCGTATTCCCCACACGCAACGGCACCCCACGCAAGCACAGAACGCAACTGCTAGAGCTGTGCAAGGCGGTTGCGGAACGTGCTGGGTTGAATGAGGATGATTTCTGGCTTCACAAATTCCGCGCCACGTTTGCAACGAAGCATCTGCAAGCCGGTGTTGATCTCCGCACAGTGCAGATGTGGTTAGGTCATAAAGACCTCGAATCCACCATGCGCTATCTGAAACCAGCACGCGGCAAGGGAGTCCGGGAGAAGGTCAACGCAACGTTCGCGGCTACTGCTTCCTGACGTTCGACGGGTCGGGCGGCGGCGTAGTACATCCATTCAGCAGAGATGTACTAGCCGCACAGTCCGTTACTTGTCAAATCGGTTTTCGTAATCAGGGCGAAATCGCGTTCTCGCTCCTGTGGCGGAATGGCGGCGAGCATTCACTCCGTTCTTGCTCATCGTCAAAATATCCTCCTTGCTTCGAAGGTTATGACGACGGGTACGTTTGTGCCATCAGGAAGCATCAGCGATTTTTGGACATCGCGCGCTTCGGTCATGTTCTCGTCAAGCACACCAGACAAGACGGATGTGCGAACCAACGCTCCCGATACGAAGACCTTGGCCGTCAGTGTGAACCTGCAGTTAGCATTCACTGTCCACGTTCCCGTCAGCGTCTCGTTAGCGAAATCGCCGCCCACACTTCGGGCCTCCGTCCCCGACAAAGTCCCGTCTGCGCGGAGGTTGAGTCGGCCTGCGGCCGCGATTGGAACCGCTCCCGTTGAGAGAAGCAGCGTTCCGGTACCCGTGAATCCGTACGCTCCAGCCGCACCCGCCAATGAGCACTGCTGGGCGAGGGCTGATGACGAGGCCATGCTGACGACAAACATCGCGAAAACAATAAGTACAAGCGTTGTTGGCCCAATGTTGCGTTTCATAACTCTTCTCCTGATTGGATTTTTTTTCTAAGCTCTACTCGTGACCGTAGAACACGGTTCTCAAACGCTGATTGGCCGGAAGCTCAGCCTTATTTTCTTTCCAATTGGGTTCGTTACCAGACTAGCCGTGAGCTTACGGTTCACCTCAGGGGGGATGCATTCCGACTGGCTGGAAACTGCTCTTCGGAGAGGCGATTCAGCGGGAAGTCTGCACCTCCTCATCCCGCAAGTCAAGCGCAATTTCGCAGCCAATCCGCAACGGTTTTCGCATCGAAGCGTACACACGTGCCGATGCGGAATGAAGGGATGCGTCCTGCCTTCGCTTGCTTGAAAATCGTGATTAGGGAGACGGCCAGCACTTTCGCTAGTTCGTCAGCGGTCAACGCATGGCCAGTGCGTTCTATCTGGTCGGCCAACGTAATGGGTGTGGAAACTTCTGAAGATGGCATGGTTCTCCCAAAGCAACGTGATTTGTGTTTTCTTGGGGGCCTCTCGAGGATGGGTGAGAGGAAACCTTGCTTAGGATCACGGCTGAGAGCCGCGTTGCCTGCCGTGCTCCACAGGTGAGCACGGGTTAAATTTTACTTTCGCACTATTTTTTTAATCCACGCTTCAACATCACTACGGCGAAACCTCACCGACTTCACTCTCAGTACCCTAAAGCATGATAGCGATCCTGCTGAGTCCGGGCATCATGCATCACTCCGGTCGCTTCGGTCATTAGATCAAGCCATCGGTCGCGTTCCTCCTTGGAGCATTCTTTCTCGACTTGATGGGAGTCAATTTTGTCGTTTAATTCAGAACCGAGGCGAAGGGCTGATGCGAATTCTTTTTCTTCTCGGACGATCTTCTCGCGAAGGGCGACAGCATCGGGGTGGTCAGCATCAACCCCTTCCCATGTTTGCGCCTGTTTGAGATGAGCGATCATGCGATTTCCTAGTGCGATTTCCCGATTTAGAGCAGTGCTACTTTGGGCAAGAAGTTCGTGTATGTCAGATGTCGTTAGCTTTGCTGTTTCATTTTCAGATGTCGAACTGGCATCCTTCGTAGTGGTCACATCATGAGCAACAGGATGAACTCTACAATCATGCGAAACTGAGTCGCGAAGGGCATCGAACTCATCCATCGGCAGTTTGGTCAGGTCAGCCTTATGGAACCGAATTAAAGTTCGTGCACACTCAGTGATGACTTTGTGAATGTCAACTATTGGTTGACTGTCATCAGCAACTCCGCAAATCTGTTGAAGGTTGACGATTAGCCTTCTTAAATCCTTCTCCGACAGGTTGGAATTGGAATAATTCTCTATTACCGCATCCTGCACGTCAGAGCAAGCCTGCCTTTGCGCGTCGGAAACAGTCTGTCCAAAAGACAGCACGGACAGAACAAACACAGATGTGGCAGTTTTCATGGTTGCACCTCGCGAAACAAAAAGATGGTGATCCACGTTAGCGATTCTAACCACGAAGTCGGCATTGCACAAAATAGGCTAAATATTGTTGGTGTTTTTCAAGTACTCGTGCTCTTTCCTCTTGCTTACTGCCTGTGTTGATAACACCCATTACAGGTTCGGCGTATTCTGCCGCTCTACCGAATTCCACCGCATCAGTAGGGAACCCCATATCTCTCATCGCTTGCTGAACCGACTTAAGCCATTCGTTTGAATGCCTATCCCAAGATGCAAAGTGTGCATCTGTCTGACATTCTGCAATCTGGCACGAGAAATCAACACCCTGCTGCATTAGCTGCGCAAAAAGATCGTGCTTTTCTCTTGCTGCATTTATCTCGGCAAGTTTCTTTTCTGCGATTTCTGTTCTAGTTGCCTGCGTGTTGATTAAACCTGTGCTTTCGGCATCCAAGAGCCAAGGTACCGGCACTGTGTTGATTAACAAGGCACAAAGAACAGTCTAGGACTCGAACCTGCGACCTCCTGCTTGTAAGTACTGCTCTCACGAAAAATCAACGACTTGCATTGACTTGTACCAAGCAGTGTGAGACGAGTATTTCCAACGACATAGGAGAGATTGGATGCCTACTGCTATTCCTCAGTACAACTCAATCCAGCTCGCGACTAGGCACAAAAATGGGCACAGTTCCCAGGGTCGATGTTTTTCCCTAGCAAGCTGCGGAGTCTGGAAATTGAATAGATCAGATTTCCAGTTTCACTTGGCCCAGTGGTTCCGCATTTCGGCTCGACAGAGCTTGCAGTGGGCAGGTCACACTATGTCCAAAACAAACTTACTCAGCTCCCATTTTCTGAGCTGGAACACCACACCTTTTCACCCTTTTTCACCCTACTTGCAATCTCACGTAACGCATTGCTGTGGTGGGCTATCCGAGTAAACCGCCATTTCGGGACTTGTGCCCTCAGCTTACGATGATGGCGCTTTACCGGCAGTTATTCAGCCCCGTGCCGCGAAGCGAACAGAAATTGTTTACGCTTACTGTGCGGTATCCGGGGGAGGTCAGCAGCTCTGCCTCAGTAAACGATTTGATGCTTCCGGAAGTCGGGGCGACCTGCAAAGAGGAGAAAAAAGGTGCATAGCTGGACAGGGACGTTCTGTCTGCGTGAATTGCAATCATACAAGTTCTGAACTGGACCTTCCCGACACCATGCAAGCTCCACATATCGGACACGGACTGGTATCAGATTGGGGGATTTTGAGTGTAATCGCATTTATGTGCGCCGGGATAAACCGGTATGAAGTAGAGAATGCAAAATTCTTACGAGAAAGGACTAGCGATCCGCTCGGCCCCGAGTCTTGCGCTGCTACCGCGAGGGACCCAGTGAAGCGTAGACAGGGGTATAGGCGGGGTGGGCGATTGAGCTGCGAAAACTTACAACCCGGAGGCCGACGCAGTATAAATGCGCGGAAGGCAACATGAATGGGGGCGATAGCGCGAGCCCCTACTCAGTCCGGCGTAGTCGAAGACCCCAGACACGCCTAGAAACTTCATGCACGAGAACCGGGAGACCTCGGAGACACCTGCGACGAAATTCGTCGCAGGACGGCGGGCGAAGGCTTAGGCCACACGGCCCGCGTGCACGTTTCTGAGGAGTCACACCGCGGTATAGTACCGATGAATCATTCGAACAAAGGTAAGCGTTCGGGCACGGCATCTGGCGCCGCGCCGAAAAGAAGTGCACTCTCTTAGCGGATGCGTGTTGATCGTGTCCACCTGGAGATATAGATGGGCACTTCCGAACCCGCCGAGAT
>Ga0209056_10001234_pt1 | contig 27967 bp, 32 predicted proteins | sample GraSoiAngelo_114_FD_185876 | JGI IMG/M metagenome (GOLD analysis project Ga0209056, IMG submission 185876) | Grasslands soil microbial communities from the Angelo Coastal Reserve, California, USA - 14_0903_13_40cm (SPAdes) (version 2) | ecosystem: Environmental > Terrestrial > Soil > Grasslands... | reverse complement strand
GTATCCGGATTCGCGGGAGAGGTCCGGGATGCAACGAACGCCGCGGCGCGCACGACGAGTCCAGGGTTCAGGCCATGGTTGTGAACAGTGACATGCCATGTTCGGACGCCAACCAGATCCTCAAGGGCCAGGTCAGTTCCGACGAGACCATCCGATTCCGGCAAGCTCCGAGGCCGCGTGACGTCGAGGAGAAGATGGACCCCCGATGCCGAGTAAACAATCTGGGGCCGCCATGGAACGCGGAACGCCTCGAACAGTTCGGCGGATCCCCCGGAAGAGAGAGGTAACACTCGGCTCGCGGGGCTGATGCTCAGCGATGGCAAATCGCCGGTCGTTGTCCCGGCGCCGAGGTTACAAACCGGCATGCACGGAGGGGGCGGCACGTTGTCGTTGTTGCTCACGGCTGCCGTCACAGACCGGACGGCCTCGTTGCCGGCGCCGTCTCGTGCGCGCACCTCGAATGCGTGCAGCCCGTTCGCCAGGTCGAGCGTCTCGTACGCGAACGTGTACGGCTCGTCGGCGCGTGCGTCGACGCGGACGCGGTCAATCCACAGCTCGACCGTCGGGACCCCTTGGCCATCGAAGACGCCCGCCTCGATCAAGGCGAGGCCGCTGAGCGTTTCGCCGTTCGCCGGGCGGATGAGAGACAGCTCCGGGGCCGTGCGATCGACAAACACGAGGAGGTCCCGCGAGGATCGCGTCAGCGTTTGTGCCCCGTCCACGAGCTCCGCGAGGACGGTCAGATGATGGGCCCCCTCGGTCCATGCATCCGAGTCCCACGGAATCTCGAACGCACCGTTCGAATCCGCATCCAACGTTGCCGTCAGGACGTTGTCCACGCGCAGGCGGACGGAGGCGTGCGGTTGGACGACGCTTCCCTGTACCCGGACTGCACCGTGGACCGCGGATCCGTACGTCGGCGCGAGGATCGTCGCTCCGCGGACGTGGAGGCCGGGGTCCCACAACACCTGTGTGCGAGGGCCGGTCGCCCCCCAGAACGTGAGTGCGACCGAGAGGTCGGTCGGGTTGGCGTGGTTGATCTGGAGGTCGATTGCTGCGGACGCTGCGAGCCCCGCCAACGGCGGCGATTCGATGTCCGACGTCGTCAAGGCCCCCGGAGCGAGCGGTCGGGCGACCGGGGCGGCCCAGACTCGCGCCGCGTAAATCCTCGCCTCCTCCTCGAGATCAGGGAGGCCGTCCGCGTCGGTATCCCTCGAACCGGCATCGAGCATGAAGTCGTCGAAGTACAGCGAATAGCGGGCCCCGGTGAGTCCCGCTGCGCAGAGGAATCCGATCGAAATCTTCACGTAGTCCGCGGATTGCCAAGGGGCTGCGGGAAAGTCGGCCGTCGGGTTTCGGGCGAGGTCGGTCCACGTTCCAAGGCCAGCCGGGCCCGGAAGGGCGACGTCCGCGAGGGTCGGCGCGCATCGTCCCGCATTCTGGCTTGCATGGTACGACGTGATGTACCGAAGGCGTCCGAGATTGTGGTAGTTCGCATCGAGGAGGTCGAGGCTGACTCCCGCCGAGTAGGAGTCCCACGGCGACGGGGAGATGTCTTGGAGGCGCTCGTACAGGATCGATGTGCGCAACTCCGTAATCGGGGCGCGACGCGTGGCGTACATCGCGTATCCGTATGCCGACCCGAAATCGCGGACCGTCCAGCCTGATATTTCTACGTGATATGATTGCGTGCCGGAACGCGCGAACCCCGAGGAATATCCGGCGAAGGCGCGGTCCCCCAGGTGAAAATGCGTGAACGGAAACCAGAAGTCTTCCTCCATGTCGTCGATGAACGCCACGGCGGAACCCGATCCGCCCAGCATCATCCCGACGAAACCTATCGCTACGACAAACTTCCAGGAGCCGCGCATGATCCCTCCCCGAAGCACAGGGACGACGGCCCCACGCTCCCTCCGCCGTCCGGATTCGACGGAGAGGTATTTCAAACTACTTCGCAGATGTAACAAAACGAGGGGTTCGGGGGAGCCGCCGCCTCGATCCGACCGGATCGCGTAGTCGCATTGGAATAATGATGTGCACCAGAAATATAACGGTGTAATACTTCGGAACTCCCGGAGTGGCATACAATGGCCAATTACGCGCATCCCGAAGTCTTGGTCGACACGAGCTGGGTGAAGGGCAACATCGGCAGCGAGGCCGTGCGGATCGTCGAGGTCGACTACGATCCGACGCCGAACTACAACCTGGGGCACATCCCCGGGTCGGTCCTGATCGACTGGAAGAAGGACATCAACGATCCGGTGCGCCGGGACATCGTCTCGAAGAAAGGCCTCGAGGCGCTCTTCGGCCGCCTCGGCATCTCGAACGACCAGCGGATCGTCTTGTATGGCGACTTCAACAACTGGTTCGCGGCGTTCGCGTTCTGGGTGTTCAAGTATTACGGAGTTGACGACGTCGTCCTCCTGAACGGCGGTCGGAAGAAGTGGATCGAGCAGGACCTGCCCGTGACGAAGGATGTGCCGTCGTTCTCGGCGACGACCTTCAAGGCGAAGGAGCCGGATGAGACGCTCCGGGTCTACCTCGCGTACGTCCGGGAGGCGTACAAGCAGGCGGGCAAGGTCCTCGTCGACGTCCGCGGACCGAAGGAGTTCAGCGGCGAAATCCTCGCGCCTCCCGAGTATCCGACCGAGCACGCGCAGCGCGGCGGGCACATCCCCGGAGCGAAGAACATCCCCTGGGCGCAGGCCGTGAACGAGGACGGGACGTTCAAGGCGCCGGAAGAGCTGAAGGCCCTCTACGAGCCGAAGGGCGTGACCCCGGACAAGGAGGTCATCGCCTATTGCCGGATCGGCGAACGGTCGTCCCACACGTGGTTCGTCCTGAAGTACCTCCTCGGCTACCCGGATGTCCGGAACTACGACGGCTCCTGGACGGAATGGGGGAACCTCGTGCGGACGCCGATCGAGAAGCCGTGAACGGTCGAAGCCGCCTTAGGATCGGTAGATGTCCTTCCGGTGCCCGAACCGGGTGAAGACAATCTTCGACTCTTCGATCGCATAAATGCCGCGGTAGTCCCCCACCCGCAAACGCCAGGCATTCGCCGCCCCGGACAGGAGACGAACATCGCACCCAGGCCTTCGGCGCCGGGGGTCCTGCCCGAGGAGTACAAAGGCGGCTGAGAACCGGTGGCGAACAGCCTGCGGGAGCCGTCGAAAGGCCTTCTCCGCGCTACTCGTGAAATCAATCTCGTACGCGGCCAACGATCCGTCCTCAGAGGTTGAGTTCTTTCTTGATTTCGGACCAGGGCCGCCTGGGTTCTTGCTTCAGCCGTCGCAGATGCTCTAGGAAGAATTCCTCCGGCGGGTGGGCGTCAAGAAGGTCGTTGAGGAGCTCGTCATAACTGACGCCGCCCACCTTGTAGCCCTTCAGCCTGCGCAGCGTCTCTTTGCGGACCGGCAGGGTCGTATACTCGCGGACCTTCGAAGCCATTGGATGCATGATATGCATTGATTTCATGATACTTATGGATTCGTGCCAGGTCGCCGGATCCGGCCGGACGGACGGCGAACGGTCGTCCCACACGTGGTTCGTCCTGAAGTACCTCCTCGGCTACCCGGATGTCCGGAACTACGACGGCTCCTGGACGGAATGGGGGAACCTCGTGCGGACGCCGATTGAAAAGTGAAGCGACGTTCGACCGCCGCGCCTACGGCGGCGGCCAGACGCGAAGGAGCCCCGGAACTCGGTCGAATACTCGGTCCTCGGAGAGAATCTCTCCTTCCCCCGCTTCCAACGCAGTCGCGGCATGGATCGCATCCCTCGGTCGCATCGGCAAGGACCGGTAGAGGTCCGCTGCGCCGCGCAACACCGTGAGGTCCACCCGATGCCACGTGAGATTCGGGAACGCCAGCAGCTCCGCCCCCTTCGCGACCGAATCTTCGGGCCCGAGGAGACGACGCACGACGTAGACGACCTCGTCCCAAGTCAAGGTGGCGGTGGAGACTTTGCGGGTCCCCCTCGCGAGGGCTTTCAGGAACCGTGCCGCCGAAGCGGCCGGGGGCACGCGGTCGGATTGGAGCACGGGCACGAGAAATAGCCCCGCATCCGCGTACATTAACGACCCGTAACCTTGTATTCGTCATCGAGGACCGATTTCCAATCGACCCGCTTCCGGAGCTTCTTCCCCTTGACGGAAAGGAAACGCCCCACGAACTCCTCGGGGCTCGGCTCGGGTTTCACCACAATCGCGTCGTCCTCGACCTCGAAGTCAAGGATCGCTCCTTCGGTGAGGCTGAGCTTGTCCCGGATGTCTTTCGGGATCACGACCTGGCCCTTCGGGCCGAGTTTCCGCTTCATTCCTACCGACGGATAGGAATTCCGACTACATATACTCACTCTCCATAATCCGGGAGGGGACAAGCCGACCCGGTGGCACCTCGCACCATGGTTCTTATGCGGATCCAACGTTCGTCCCACGTTGAGTTCACGCACCAGGCCGAGGGCAGATCGCAAGACTCGACAGACCACCTTTCGGTCCGGCGCATCCGGAACAATGGAGGCCGCCATCGGCCTCCGGGTCCGGACGGGGTACGCGACCGCGGTGCTCCTCGGAGGCCCGACCGCTTCGCCTCGAGTGCTCGCCCGGGTTCGGGTTTCGCTGGTCGACCTGGACGATGAAGACGCCCGGCAACCGTACCACGTGGTGTCGGAGCAGGACGAAAAACGGGGCATGAGGCTCGTTCGCCAGACCCGAGACACCGCGACGGCCGAGGCGACGCGCGCGATCCGTCAACTGATGGAACAGGCCGACCAAGCCGGCCACCGAGTCCGGGCCGCTACCCTCGTCGTCGGCAGCGACGTGGACCCGGCGACGCTCCGCCATCCCCACATCCGGGCCCACGCCTTGGAGGGGCGCCTATATCGCGAGGCCGTCGAGGCCGCGGCATCCCGATGCGGACTCGCCTGCGAGGTGCTCGTCGAGGGCGAGGCGCTCCCGAGCGCGGCGGTCGCGGTCGGAAAGCGTCCGGTCGAGATCAAGGCCGCCACGGACGCGTGGGGCAAGGCCCTGGGTCCGCCCTGGGGGGCCCAGGAGAAGGCGGCGGCCCTCGCGGCATGGGTGGCCCTGGCCGGCCGGTGATGCGCGACCCGATAGTGTTCGATTGTCGCCAGGTGTCCACGGCACACTTATGTGGCATCGGACCGTTAGTGCGAAGCCGGGGGGGTCGTTGGGTTCCGTCCCGAGGTGCGAAAAGGCCTCGAGCCGTCTTCTCAAGGAGCGCCTTCGGGCGGTCACCGCGTAGGTGGAGGTTTGCTGGAATGAGACACGCTTCGGCGATTGCCTTGACCGTTTTCGGGCTCGTGTTTGCGACCGTGTTCGCCGTCCCCGTCGACTTGGACGTGAGCCCGGCGGACGAAACGTTCACGTTCGCCGTCGCGGGGGACATCGGATGGAACGAGACCGGCGCGAAGTCGCAAGTGATGCTCCGAGCCCTGCAGAGGGACAAGGCGAACCTCTCGTTCTTCCTCGCGGACGGAGACCTGAGCTACAACACGACCGCCGGGACGGAGGGCGCATGGTGCAACTTCGTGAAGTCCTACGTCGGATCCCAGCTCCCGTTCGAGCTGCTCGCAGGGGATCAAGAAGACAACGACGCGGTTCGGATCGGAAACTTCGCGGCATGCCTGCCGGACAAGCTCGGCGGCAAGGGCGCTTACGGGAAGGAGTACTACTTCGACGTTCCCGCATCGGCCCCTCTCGCCCGGTTCATCCAGATCTCGCCCGACCTCATTTTCCCGCCGGAAGCGAAGTGGACCTATGTCGCGAACAACACGCACTTTCAATGGGTCCTCGGGGCGATCGACAGCGCACGGGCCGCGGGAATTCGCTGGGTCATCGTCTCGATCCACAAGCCCTGCATCGGCCTCGTGGGCACATCGTGCCCGTCCGGCCAAGACCTCCTGGATGCGCTGCTCATCAAGAAAGTCGATCTGATCCTGCACGGGGACCAGCACTCGTACCAGCGGACGAAGCAACTCCGATGTGCGATCCGGAGTGCGGGTTTCTCCTTCCCCGAGTGCATCGCCGACTCGGACGGGCAATTCGCGAGGGGAGCGGGCAGCGTCCTCGCAATCGTCGGGACGGGCGGGCGCGGCTTCTCCAGCGTTGGCCTGACGACGGACGCGGATCGGCAGTACTTCGCGACCGCGATGGGGGCGAACACCCCCGGCTACGGCTGGGGCTACCGCGACGCAGTTGACGGCCCAGACCGCGTTCTCGGGAACCTGGCAGGATTCCTTCTCGATCGGAGGGTAGTCGGTTCGAGTCAACGGCGGACCGGAGGGGACCGAGGGATGTCCCGGCCGGCCGAGCGACGGCTCTACACGGTCTCGCCGAGCTTGAGGACCCGAGCCGAGTATGTGGACTTGGGGTGGGGCAAAGCGAACGGAGATGAACGAATGGGTGACCCCGGACGCGCTCCATGTCCTCCGGGCGGCCGGCCGGATGTGAGATAGGGTTAAGCGTCTCCCTCGATTTCCGCATGCGGCGATTCGAATGGAACGGAAGGCGAGCGCTCAATGGAACGGCGGCCTGAAAGATGGGAAAGGCACGGTGTCGACCGCGAGCGGCGCGGTGAAAGGCGTTCCGTACACCTTCGCGATGCGATTCGGCGACACGCCGGGGACGAACCCGGAGGAGCTCGTCGCGGCGGCGCATGCGGGGTGCTTCTCGATGGCCCTTTCGGGCGAACTCGAGCGGGCCGGGTATCGGCCGGAACGCATTGAGACGAAGGCGACCCTGGACTTCGACAAGACGGACGCCGGCTGGACCGTCAAGTCCATCCACCTCGACGTGGCCGCGAAAGTGCCCGGCGCCGATCCCGCGAAGTTCCAGACGGCCGCGAAGGCGGCCGAGAAAGGGTGCCCGATCTCCCGGCTACTCAAGGCCGACATCACGATGACGGCGAAACTCGTCTAGGGCTCTGCGGCAATCGCTGGAACACGAACGATCATCCGTTCTCCGGTGGCCCGTGGACGACGAATCTGCCTTCACGAGAGCGAACCGCGACAACTGGAACGCGTCGAGCAAGGCGTACCAGGCGGACCACCACGCGGAACGCGAGGGCGACGTCCTCTGGGGGCCGTCGATGCCGCCGGAGCGGGAGCTGAGAATCCTGGGAGAGTCCGTCCTCGGAAAGGATATCCTCGAAATCGCGTGCGGGGGTGGTCAGTCCGCGGTTCATCTCGCGACGATGGGAGCCCGCGTCACGGCCGTTGATTTCTCGAAGGCACAACTCGAACATGCCCGAGCTTTCGCACGTTCCAAGAACGCGAGTGTTCGCTTCCTCGAGGCCGACGTGCAAGACCTCTCCATGCTGGACCATGGCAGCTTTGAGATCGCGTTCTCCGCCTACGCCCTCGGCTTCGTCGAGGATATCCGAAGGACCTTTCGGGAAGTCGCGCGGGTCCTGCGTCCGGGAGGCTTGTTCGCCTTCTCGTGGATGTCGCCGTTCTTTGCGATGACGGAAGAACGCGGGCTGCTTGTCAAGCGCAGCTACTTTGATCGCAGCCCCATCGTGTTCGAGGAGAAAGACGGGACCGAGGTCGATTTCCATCGGACGTATGGGGATTGGCATCGGGCCCTCACTGATGCAGGATTCATCGTGACGGACATCCTCGAGCCCGAGCCGTTGCCCCGAGAGAACACCTACGCCGACGTGTTCCCGTTGTCGAAGATCCGGATGATCCCGGGGACGACGATTTGGCGGGCGCTCAAACCAGCGCCTTCGGAGGCCATGGAGGAGCGGCGCGAAGCCCATGGCTGGCGCTGACGGCACGATGCCTTCTCGGCTGGACGGGCTTACAGGGTCCCCGCGGCGGTCACGATGTCCTGCTGGTGGACTGTCGTGGGCACGAACTCGAAGCCGAACCACCAGGTGACGGACTGCTCCTGGTTCGTGTCCGTCCACACCGCGTGGAACACGTCGTTGGAGCCGACCGCCAGGTGCGTGTAGTCGCCGATGAATCCGCCGCCGAAGTGATAGCGCGTGTTGACGGGATTCGGCGTCACCGTCTTCGTGGTCCCGGTGAGCGCATTCGCCACGACATAGTCCAAGCGCGTGTTATGGATGTACGGACCGAGGGCCAGGCAGTTGATCCGGCCCACCGCGACCGGGCTCGCGGGCGTCGCACACGTCTGCCACGGTGAGACGACGTCGCCGGCGTATGCGGACAGGAAGACCTTGCCCGACGGCGAGGCCGCGACCGCGGGCCAGAAGCTGTCGACACGACGGGCAGCCGGCGCGTTGAGTGTGCTCCCACCGGGCTGTGTCACCGGGTAGCCCACCGCGACCCGGTTCGACGCATCCAGGGCCGTGAGGATCGGGACCGGCGTGGTCCAGGTCGCACCTCCATCGGTCGACGAACTCCACACCGCCGAGGAGTGGCAGTTCGCGTAGACCGAGGCGGTGCCGGAATAGAAGTACGCGCAGGTCGGATCCGCGCCGTACGTCGTCGCCGAGTTCAGGACCTCCGAGGACCACGACACATACAGGGTCCCGCCCGGAGCGATGTCCGCCGCCGGGAAGCTGTTGACGCGGAAGACCGTGTTGAATGGCGGGATGATGTCGACCGCCGGGGCGACCGCGACCGGCGCGCTGAACGTCGCGCCGCCATCCGTGGAGGAGACCATCCAGATGCTGTTGAACGACGCCAACCGGGTGGACCCTTCCCAGAAGACGTAGACCGTTCCGTCCGCACCGACGACAATCCGCGAGCCCTGGTCGTACAGCACATTGCTGACGATCAACTGGGGATCGCTGAACGTGGCCCCGCCGTCCGTCGAGTAGACGAACGCGATCGGCCCCTGCACGTACCGCCCGTTGTGCGCGTTGAAGAGGAACCGGGTCCAGCTCACGTACACGCGATCCTGGAACGGGCTCCCGACATGCGAGTCAACGCCGATCCACTCCTTGTCGTTCAAGGTGGACGGTGAGGTGGTCGGGTTGATGAACGTCGGCGCGCCCCAAGAAAGAGTTCCGTCCGAGTCAAAGGTGCCCTTGTTCACCGCGACGGTGTTCGGAGGCGCGGTCCGGTCGAAGCCGAGTCCGGCGTAGAAGACATGGCCGGCGCTGTCGAACGCGAGGCTCGGGTCACCGCCCGCGTCGTAGATTCCGCCGGTCAGGCGCTCGACCCCGGGGATCATGGTGCCCAAATGCGCGGGGTCCGTGGGGGTGCAGCACCAGGTCGCGCCGCCGTCGTTCGAGAAGTACGTTCCGGAGTAGCCGTCGCCCAGGGCGCTGCAGGGCGTCCCTGCGATCGCGCAGGACCAGGTTCGGCTGACGTAATCGTTCATCGCGACGACGATCCGATTCGGGTTGCCGGGGTCGACCGCAATCGCCGGTTCATTCTGGGACGCGGCGTTCGGGTCCTGATTCACGACGACGGCCGGCGACGAGACCGACGTGCCGTCAAGCGGACTCGACAGGACGAAGGTCGGTGTGATGGCGTTCATTGAATAGGGCGGAGATGCCCCGACGTCCAGATTGTCGGCCTCCTGCTCGAGGAGGGCCGAGGTCCGGAGGTAGAACCCTTGCGTCCCCCGGATCGAGGCGACCTTTCCTGCCAACGTCGTGATGTCGTACGTCGGCGACGCGGATGTGTTCGGCGATGCGGCGGACACCTGGACTCCGGCGGCAATGACCGCAAAGCCCAGCACGACGAGAACCAGCGAAACAATTGACTTCATGGAAATCCCCCACCTCAACCGCCTGAAGACCCGAATCCGCATTTAACCCTGTTGCAAACCGAAAACAGAAGGTCCGAATTGTTTCGAGGCGGTGCATCCATGCTCTCAATTGCGATAACGAATTCGTTTGTCCGGCGGTTTAGAACGCACAACGCGCATGCTGCGCTTCTCCGTGCGAAGGGCGTTCCGGGTGAGCGCGCGTCCCGCGCGATTATATACTCGCCGCATGATGCGTTTTCTGCGGGGATTGGAGATGCCGAACTACATTACCCTCGGGAATTGGACAGAGCAAGGGATCAAGACCGTGAAGGAGTCGCCCAAGCGCGCGGACGCCGTGTCTGCCTTGGCCAACAAACTCGGTGCCAAGATGCAGATCTTCTACACGATGGGGCGCTACGATATCGTGGCCCTGACGGAAGCGCCGAACGACGATGTCGCGATGCAACTCCTTCTCGAAATCGGGAAGCTCGGGAACGTCAAGACACAGACGCTGAAGGCCTGGACGACCTCGGAAGCGACGAAGGTCATCTCAAAGGTCTCTCCGTAGCGGGATTCAGCGGGCGAGAGCGATTTCTCTCGCTTGTTCTGAGCGAGCGCTGCGAAGTCTCAGATGGATCGCTGCCTAGACTAAGCAACTGCAAGGTCGCGGCCCCGAGGAAAAGCCCTCACGAGACGACAACGACGCCCCACATCTGCGGATGCGGCGTGCAGTGGTAGTAGTAGATTCCGCCCTGAGAGAACGTGTGGCTCCAAGTCTCACCTACGGATAAGAGAGGAGAACCGAATTGCCCGGTCACGTTGCTCGTGACGGTGTGCCTGGTCGTATCCTTGTTGACCCACGTGACGGTGCCGCCCACCGCCACCGTGAAATTCTGGGGCGTGAAGGCCATCCCGGCCGACTGGGCATTTGGCACGATCGTGATGTCGGCCTTCGCGGCGGATAGGTTGCGGAGGATCACGCTTCCGCCGATTGCTCCGACGATGAGGCCCCCGACGACGAAGCCGATGATGCCGATCGTCAACAGGCCGCCCGGTGAATTTGGCGTCGCAAGGTATCGCTTCTGGAGGAGCCCAGACTTCGCGTGGATAATCGAGAGAATCGAGAAGATTGCAACGAGAATCAGAGCGGGGATCCCCGAGATGGCCAACGCGAACGCGGCATCCGCCGGATTCGCGAGACTCGGCACGAGGAAAGAACCGAACAGCACGAGGAACAGGATACTCACCACCGCTGCCAGCACAGAGGTCCAGCGTTTGCCCTTGAGACCGAGGTAGGCGGAGACGAAGAAGAGAGCCATGAACACGAGGATGCTCGCGGCAACCGGATCGGTGATTATCGACGCGGGGGAGGCCACCAGCGTTGGCACGGCGAGGCCGAGAATGACAAGGCCGAGATAAACGAACCCGCCAAAGATGACCCATGAGGCGAACGGCTTCTGCCGGACGCGTTCCCAGATTTCACGGCTCCCCTCCATGGATTCCCTCGGCCCATGGCATCGCCGTGTGCTACATCTAGGTTTGGGACTGAACTCAAAAGAGACGCCGAGGGCACCATTGCGCGGTCGATAGGCAAATCGTTTTCCGTGGTGGCTCGCTAGTCCGGGCCGTGCGCGCGATTCGATTCGAGGCGGACGGGGTCGTGAAGCTGGTGCAAGTCCCAAAGCCCGAACCGGGACCCGAAGACGTCGTCGTACAGGTCCTCGCGGCGGGAGTCTGCCGGACGGACCTCCACCTCCTCGATGAGGTCAAGGCCGGGGCGCATGCGCCCATAATCCCCGGTCACGAGATCGCGGGTCGCATCGCGACGATCGGCGCCGATGTGTACACCGCAAAGGTCGGCGACCTCGTCGGGGTGCATTTCGAGCAGCCGTGCGGTCGGTGCCGACAGTGCCGCCGCCAGCGAACGAATCTCTGCGAGGACGGCACGACCTTGGGCTTCGACGCGCCTGGCGGCTATGCGGAATTCGTCGTCGCGAAGCAGACCACGATCCTGCCGCTGCCGCCGAACCTCGACTTGGCGTTCGCCGCCCCTCTGGGATGTAGTGGCGCCACCGCATACCGCGCGGTCGTGGTCCTCGGCCAGGCCGAGGAAGAGGACCTGGTTGTCATCATCGGGGCGGGAGGGGTCGGCCTTTCCGCGGTCCAGATCTCGAAGGCGTACAACACCCGCGTCTTCGTGATCGAACCGAGGGAGGAGGCGCGAAAGGCCGCGCTCGACTCCGGCGCGGACCGCGCGGTCGGCCCGGGAGAAGCGCGTCCCGTGTTTCGGGACTTCGAAGCCGATGCGGGCGCCGATGTGGCCATCGACTTCGTCGGGACCAAGTCGACGTTCGACCTCGGGCGGTCTCTCCTTGGTCCGGGAGGGCGGTTCGTCGCGGTCGCCCCCGGAAGGGAGACCGTTGACGTCGCCGCAAGCGACCTGGTGAACGGTGGCAAAGCGTATCTCGGCGCGTACTCGTCGACGATGGCCGACTTCGCGAGGGCAATCTCGCTTGCCGAGGCGGGTCGTCTCCGGCCGGTCGTGACTCGAAAGGGGCCGCTCGCGGACGCCGCGGAGGTGCTGAACGATCTCCGGGCCGGGAAGATCGTTGGCCGCGCGGTGCTCTTCCCAGGGCCGATGGACCCGTAGGCGAATCTAGTCGGACGCGCCGGCCGTGGTTTTCGGGCGAGGCTTCCGGCGAGACATGAGCTCGATCCACGCCCTGTCCGGATCCGTGACGTACGCGAGGCGGTCCGTGCCTTCATCGAACGTCTTCATGACGACGCGGAAATCGCCCCGGTGGTCGCGGAGAAATGCGTCGACGTCGGGGACCGCGAAGGCGAGGTGGTCGAGTTCGTCCCCCTGCCGGTACTCGCGGTAGCGGCCCCGGGGCGGGTACCAATTCAGTTCGAGACGTTGCGACCCGCCCGGGGACTTGAGGACCGCGATTTCACCCCCGGTTTCGCGGATTTTCATCCGCCAGGTCACGCGCATCCCCAAGACCGTCGTGTAGAAGGCAATCGACGGGTCGAGGTCCCGCACCCGAATTCCCGTGTACCGGAAGCCCATGATTTGCGCCAAAGACAGAACGGCCGTGCAACCAATGAACGTTCACCCGCCGCACGCGGGTTGGGCGGACGCACTGGTCACATCACCTTGCGGACGAGGAAGTGGAACAGGTTCCCTTCCTTCCGCTGATCGATGACCGGCTGTCCAGTCTGGTCGGACCACCGGACCATCTCGATGGGCGACGTGGGATCGTCCGTCACGAGGTGGACGACGCCCCCGACCTCGATCCGCGTGAGCAGCTCGTTCAACTTCGCGAGGACCGCGGAACATTCGATGCCAATCTCGAACATCTCGTGATCAGGGAATGCGGCGAAGCACCGGACGCGCAACGCGGCGATCTGCTTCGTGAGGATGTCGTGCGCGTCCTTTGCCGAGCGCAACGTTCGGCCGTCCTCCCGGAAGTTCGTCGGCTGCAAACGGGCGAACCATCCGGCGTCATAAGAGGCGTCGGTCAACGTCCGAGGCTTCGCTAAGACGGCGGGGTTGACCTCGCGGAGGACTCCGTGGACAGGCGTGCGGATCGGCCCGAAGTACTTCCCGCTCTCCAGGAAACCGATCGCGGCATTCCGCGGATACGAGGCGGCGAGCGGTTTCGCGGAGACTTTCGCGACCGGCCCCGTGAGCGCCGCGTGGATGCTCGTGATGCCCACGACCACTTCTCCCGATTCGAGGAGGCGCGCCCACACGAGTCCCTCCGGGTCGTACAGAAGGTCGTCCGGGAACTCGCAGTGATCGATCTTCATGGATCATGGTCCTCAAGAACGAGGACGTCCGCGAGGAGGAGTTCCGCGTCCCCATCCGACCGGACGCTTAGCTCGGACTCGTTGAGGAGCGTCACTGCGCCGAGAGATGGAACTTCTTCTTCGTTCACCCGCACCGGCCCGCCGCCGAGCACGTAGAGATACGCGCCACGATGCGCCTCGAGCGGATGTGAAATCTTCTTGCCCGCCTCGAGGAACGAGGACAACACGCGGGCATCCGAGAGGATCGTCAAGCCTCCTCGATCTTCGTTCGAGACGAGCGGCAGGAACCGGTTCGTCCGATCCGCTTTCTCCACCGACCGCTGCTCGACGGACGGTTCGAGGCCCGGAGCCGATGGCGTGAACCACATCTGAACGAACCGCATCGGCGCATCCCTGCGGTTGTTGATCTCGGAGTGCCACATGCCCTCGCCGACCGTCGTGTGCTGGACCCAGCCTTCCTGGAGGACGCCTCCTTCCCCGTTCTCGTCCGCGTGGCGGAACTCGCCGCTCGCGCAATACGTGACGACTTCGATCTCCCGGTGCGGGTGCAACGGCCACACGGCCCCCGGGGTCAGCGTGTCGTCGTTGAACACCCGAAGCGTCCCGAATCGCATCCACCGAGGGTCGAAGTAGCGGTCGAAGGAAAAGTGCCAGCGACCGTGACAGGTGCCCCCGTCAATCGGCACGTCGACTTGGTGAATCGAGGCGGGATCCCGAACCGTGATCATCGTCGATTCGAACACATCGCTGGACTTTGAAAGTTTGGGCAACCCCGATTCCGGCACAAATCACCGAAATCATTTTCCCCTTGGGAAAACGCTCACCGGTACCGTTCGCGACTCCCTATGCCGGCCACGTTCGACGCTCCCCGCATCGTCTCCCTTGGTTCCGGGATCGCCTGGTGGGCCGTCGGATTCGTCCCCGTGATCCGGACGCGGCTCGCCTCGCGGTTCGAGCGGGGCCTAGCGGCCACGGCGTTCTTCCTCGGAGGATGGGCGGTCCTCGAGGCGGTCTACCCGGTCCTGTCCGGCGCGTCGCCGGACCTGGTCTTCATCGGCCTGCGGCTGACCCTCCTCACGTTCGGGACGCTCACGCTCCTGCTCACGGTGAAATGGGTCGCCCGAGGGCCCTCGCCCTATGACCCGCTGCTCCTCCTGCCCATCATCGGCTCGCTCGGACTCGCATGGACCGAACTCCCGGCGAGGGCGGGAAGCCCCTCCTGGGGCTACGGACTCTGGGCGGTGCAGCAAATCGCGTACGTCGCGGTCTCGCTCGTCCTGACGGTCTCATCGGTTCGAGGACGAACGGACCCGTCCACGGCGTTCCGGTGGCGCTCCATCTGGACGCTCGGAATCCTTCTCGCCGCGGTCGCCCTCTCCCTGTCGGCGAACGTCTACGAGACGCTGACGGGCTCGTTCGACGAGCTGTGGTCCGCGTCCATCCTCCTGATCCCGGCGGCCCTCATCCTTGCGGCGATTCTGCCGTTGTCCGTCGAGGACTGGAACCGCGCCTTCCGGGGGGCGTCCGCCATCCAGGAGCGGGTCGCTGCGATCTACATGTTCTATCGCACTGGGGAGCCCCTCGTGGCCCTCGCGTCGAGCCGGAACCTCCCGATCGGAGCGGAGCAACTCGAAGGCCTCCTGGCGGTCGTCGGGAACTTCGTCGAGACGAGCGTCCCCCTGTCCCGCGGTTACGCCGTCACGGCGATGCGTTACGAGGGCCTCGGGATCGTCGCCGTCCGAGGGGAATTCGTCATCGTCGCGGCGGTCTACGACGGGCCGGCATACGACGCGCTCCGGGGTGAGCTGACCCGGGCCCTGAAGGCGTTCGAGGAACGGAGCTGGCGCCAACTCGGCACTTGGGAAGACGCGACCTCCGTCGCCGAAGTCGCCGCCAACGAATTGTCGAACTTCCTAGAGCACCCGGAGCGCACAGTCCCGCCCCGGCTCCCGAAGGTATCGCCGGACCTCAAGCCCCGGAAGGCCTCGTGACAGGGCAACCCTTTTCGACGCCCCACCGATTCCGCGGTCCATGGAGCGGAAGAACGTCGCATCGGGTGCGCGCTGGGAGCCGATCGTCGGATATTCGCGGGCTGTCCGCATCGGCAACCACGTGGCGGTCGCCGGAACCACCGCGACGGATCCAGACGGGAAGGTCCTCGCGCCCGGAGATGCCTACAGCCAGGCCGTGCACATCTTCCGCAAGATCGAGGTCGCCCTCGCCCAAGCCGGCGCCCAGCTCGAAGATGTGATCCGGACGCGCATGTTCGTGACGAACATCGATGATTGGGAGAAAGTCGGTCGGGCGCACGCCGAGTTCTTCCAAAAGATCCGGCCCGCCGCCACGTTGCTCCAGGTCAGCCGGTTGATCGATCCGCAGGTCCTCGTGGAGATCGAGGCCGACGCGATCCTCGCGGCACCCGGGTAGGCAATTGTTAAGTCTCCGACACGGTTGGCGGCCCCATGGCCCGCGGGACCCCGTGGCACGGCGAGGTCGTCTCGATCCACATCGCGCCAAAAGCCGAGGACCCAATGAAGTCCCTGAAAGCCGTGCGGGCGATCCCCGGGAAGGGCCTCGAGGGGGACCGCTACTTCCGAGCTTCCGGCACTTACTCCGACCGGCCCGGCCCCGGGCGGGAGATCACGCTGATCGAATCCGAAGCGATCGAGGCGATGGCCCGCGACAACGAGCTTGCGATCGCACCGGGCGAGGCGCGTCGGAATGTCGTCACGCGGGGGGCACCCCTAAACCATCTCGTCGGCCGGGAGTTCCTCGTGGGCGGCGTTCGGCTCCGCGGCATCCGTCTGTGCGAGCCGTGCTCCCACCTCGAGGGCCTGACGCGAAGGGGCGTGCTCGCCGGGTTGATTCATCGCGGCGGACTTCGCGCCCAAATCCTCGTCGGAGGGGAGATCCGCGTGGGAGACCCGATCGCGCCCGCAGATCCTTCCGAGGCCCGCGCAGAGATTCCGATTGCGGGCGCGGACGAACACTGAACGGCAGTGGTATTCTCGTTCCGTGAACCATAGCGCTGTGTCGGGCGCATCCTTAATTGCCGGCCCGCAATCACGGGCGCCGAATGCTGACGCCCCGGACCGAGACCGAGCGGGCGGTGTTCGAGCTCTGGAAGGAGCTGCGGCCGGACGAGGCGTTCGTGCTCGGCCTCGACGAATGCGCTGGCCACTTGTTCATCCCGACCCGAGCGAGGGTGGAGTCGGTCCTGGCCAAGATTTCTCGGATCCAGAAGTCGACACAGAACCCGATCGATCGGAAGCTCCTGGCCTCGTACCGCGCGAGCCTCGAGCTGCGAGAGCCTGCCCGCCTCCCGCAGACACTGCTCGAATCCCTCTTCGGCTACATGATTAAAGAGGGCGTGAAGGCGAATCACATGCGCACCCTGGCCATCGACGGCCGGAAAGCCCTCGACGCGACCCGGAAGCGGGTGCGGGGTCCGACCGCTCCGGGCATGCGGGCGCTTGTCCAGCTTGCGTGCAGCGGCCTCGATGAGATCCTGAAAGTCGTCGAAGGCGAGCTTCGCGACAAGGCTGCACGGACCGCCATCCAAGCGCTGGGCACCGCGAACGCGCGGTACGCGAAGGCGTTCGACCTCCCGGGTTTCTCCCCCGCGGGAACGTTCGACGAGACCTACGCGTTGTTCAAGCGGGCCGGATGCGGACTCGGCCGATCCCGATCGTATCCACGCGCCCTCCGAGATCTCTGGGACTACACGCAGACGCCGACTCAAGTGGAGTCCGCGGGCCTCCGCATGCTGCGCCGGGAACTACCCCACTTCAAGGCCCTCGCGGAACGCATGGCGACCGAACTCCGATGCGAGTTGACGGCCGAGGCCGTGACGAAGGCGCTCAAGGAGAAGCGAGGCCTGCGTCCGGACCAGATCCTTCCGTTCCTCCACGAGGTGCGGGATCCCGCACAGCGGGTCGCCGACCGCCACATCGTGGCCATCAACCCCCACTACTCGACGGAGATCATCGAGACCCCGCCGTACTTGGCGAACTCGACACCGTCCGGCGCCGCGTATGGCCTCGACACCCTCACGGACCATTCGCGAGAAATCTTCCTTGCGACGACGGACGAGCGGAGCGCGGCGCGGCCGTGTCCCGGCGAGCTGCTCAACCTGCTCGTCCACGAGGAGTACGGCCATTGCGTGCACGGCTCGAATTCCGCGAACGAGTTCGCCGTATCGCCGGATCTCCTGAGCCTCATCGCCTCGACGTTTGTCTGCGTCTCCGAAGGGATCGCGTTCCAACGGGAACTCGAGTTCCTCCCGGTCCTCCAGGAGATCGCGGCCGGTAAGCTCTCCGGATCGGACGAGGATTCCTTTGCGACGTCCCTCGAGCGCTGGGGAGGCATCGGGCGGGTCTCGCGCGAATACGAGTTCCTGGCGGCGCTCTGGCGGATCGTCCGGTTCCTGCGGGTCATCGGGGACGCCCGCATCAATTCTGGGAAGCAGGACTTGGTCCACTTCGTCGAATGGGCGCACCGCACGACGGGGCTGGAGCGAGCGACGGTCTACTACCAGCTGTTCCCGGCGCATCAGATTATCGGACCGGGCTACGCCTCGACGTACGCGATCATCGGCGAACGGATCCGAGAGTTGCAGCAGGACGCGCTGAAACACGGGAAGAGCCTCCGGGACTTCAACGCGTACGCGAGCTCAATCGGTTGGCCGCCGAAGACCATCTTCGAGGCGAAACTCGAGGCCTGGGTCCGCTCCAGCTGAGCCCCGCTACGGTTAGAACGTGCCACGAGGGAATGCTTTATGCAGGCATCCGCGATTGCCGCGCGCCCCCCGAGGGCATGAGGATTTGAGACATCGATGGCAGCGAAGAAGCGAACCCGGAAGACGACGGCGCCGAAACGGTCGTCCTCCAAGAAGAGGCCGTACGACATGGCCCTTATCCAGCGCGGAGCCCGTCTCCGGAGGTCCCCGTTCTTCGACAAGACCCTCGAGGCCGGATGCCGGGCGTACACGGTGTACAACCACACGTTCCTACCGAGCTACTACGACGATCCGGTGAACGAGTATTGGCACTTGCTCAAGCACGTCGCCTTGTGGGACGTCGCGGTCGAACGCAACGTCGAGATCAGCGGGCCCGATGGATTCGCGTTCATGCAGCTCCTCACCCCGCGCGACATGTCGAAGTGCCGGGTCGGCCAGGGGAAGTACGTCCTGATCACGGACGAGGACGGCGGCATCCTGAACGATCCGGTCCTCCTGCGACTCGAAGAGAACCGATTCTGGATCGCCCTCGCGGACAGCGACATCCTCCTGTGGGCGAAAGGCGTCGCGCGACACGCCGGCATGAAGGTGACGATTCGCGAGCCAGATGCCTCGCCGCTCCAGGTGCAGGGACCGAAGTCCAAGGAGCTGATGGCGGACCTCTTCGGGGACAAGGTCACGAGCCTCCCGTACTATTTCTTCGCGAGGACGGACCTCGACGGGATTCCGCTCCTCGTCACCCGCACGGGTTGGACGGGAGAGGTCGGCTACGAACTGTACCTCCTCGATAGCTCTCGCGGCGGGCAGCTCTGGGATGCCGTCGTCAAAGCCGGGAAGAAGTACAACCTGCGGCCCACCGGCCCTTCGGACATTCGCCGGATCGAGGCCGGCATCCTGAACTACGGCGCGGACATGATGATCGAGAATAATCCGTACGAGGTCGGACTCGGCTGGACGGTGGACCTGGACAAGCCAGGCGACTTCGTCGGCAAGGCGGCCCTCCAGCGGATCAAGGACGAAGGCCCGAAGTGGAAACTCGTCGGGGTTGAGATCGAAGGCAAGCCAATCGAGTTCAACATGACGAAGTGGACCGTGCTGGCCGGAGGACGGCCGGTTGGCCGGGTCACATCCGCGATCTACTCGCCCCGGCTCAAGGCGAACATCGGTTACGCAATGCTGCCGATCGTCCACGCGGACCTGGGCACGGAGCTCACGGTCGAACACCCGGGCGGGCGGCGACATGCGACCGTCGTGAAGAAACCGTTCCTCGACCCGGGCAAGGAAATTCCGAAAGCCTAGGCCCGGCCGGTCCGGCCTTGACAAGAAAATGGCGACAAGGGAGCCTCACGGACCGCCATAAACGGGAATCGCGGCTCCTGTGATCGGGCCCGCGTCGTCCGAGCAGAGCCAGCGAATCACCCGCGCGACTTGATCCGTCGTCACCCACTTCGAGAAGTTCGCCTTCGGCATCGCCTCCCGATTCGACGGCGTGTCCATGATTCGGGGCATGACGCAGTTCACGCGCACGTTCGCGGCCTTCAACTCCCGCGCCAAGCTCTCCGTAAGGCGATTCACGCCCGACTTGCTCGCGGAGTAGAGGAACGATTCTTCGTCCCCCTGGAGAGCCGCTTCGCTCGAGACGCTCACAATCGCGCCTCTTTTGGCCTCTCGCATCGAAGGAACCACGGCCTTGCACGCGAGGTAGGTCGACTTGAGGTTCAAGGCCATCGCGCGATCGAAGTCCTCCGCGGAGATCTCTTCCACGGGCCCCGCCATGTACCCGCCAACCGTGTTCACGAGGACGTCAATCCGTTTCAGTCGCGGGAGGATTTCCTTCGTAACTCGGTCCATTTCCCCGGGCTGCATGACGTCTGCTTTGAGGAGCGTCACGTTCTTCCCGAGGGCCCCGAGGACTTTTTCAAAGTACGGGATCTCGCGGTCCAAGAGGTACACGGAGACGACCGTTGCGCCCGTTTCCGCGAAGGCTTTGCATACGGAGGAGCCAAGGTATCCCGTCCCTCCAGTCACGACAACGACTTTCCCGTCCAATCCGACACCGCCTCCGGTAGGCCGTCGCGTTTCATGAGTCTGGCGGTTCCGTCCAAACTGGGAAATCGGAGGGCGCGATTCCCGGCGTGTGACCGACGAGGTCCGCGAGAGGTTCGTTGCACGGGTCAAGGCGATCGACCCGGTATTCAAGCGAGGGCACCTCGAACAATTCTGGCCAATGCTGCGTGAGTTGATAGGTATAGCCCCGGACCGCCGCGACCTCTCTCAGAAGAAGTCCCACTATCTTGCGAGCTTGGCGGTTCGGTCTCTCGGTCGGGATGACCCGCGGTCGGCCCTTGCCTTCCTCGACTACGCAGACCGCTCGATTGACCGGAGCCACCTGACCCCGTTCCTCCTCGGAGAGCGGGCCGACTTTCGTCGCCAGGCCGAAGTCGTCCTGAAGGCCAGGAGGCCTCGCTAGGGCGGATCACGCCGTTCCGGACTGCAGGATCCGGGCGATGCGTTCGCCTCGAAGCGGTTGGCTGGCACGGCCCATTCCCGGAAAGTCAATCGTCCGAACGTCGATCCCCTTGAGCTCCGCAGCATATCCGACTACCGACTGCCGGTACTCCAACGAGAGCAGGTCGACGACGAGGCGCGGCTGCATCGACCGCAAATACGAAGAGAGGATCGCCGGAAGACCGCGGTCGCGCCACCACCGGTTCAACTTGCCGAACGGCGGTGTCGGCTCCGCCATCGAAAGGGCGTATGAGGGGACCATGTCGCGCGACGCGACCAGGCCGCGGAGTGCCGACACGATGACGACTTCGACGTTCGCAGCGCGCTTCGCCCACGCTTCATCGGGAATGCTCATGTACATGTTGCCCTGGAAGCGACGATACGCCGGAAGCAGCTCACCGGCGCGGACCGATCCTTGCGGGCTCTTCTGGAGGACTTCCTCCCGCGATGCTTCGAGCTTCGCTCGGACAGCGCCGGGCAAGGCCGCGGCGACCGAATCGACCTCGCGGGAATCGGGCGAGCCACCCCGTGCTTTGCGCGTGCTCTCCGGGATCAACACGATGATTTCCGGTTTCGCCATCAAAGTCGTGAACGCGCCTTCGTGCATTAGCTCTTGCGACCCACTCCGAGGTCGACGTCGGCGCGTCGAACTCTAGCGGGTGACGGCCTCGCGCTCGGGCGGCTCCCCTCCGGTTTTCGCCGCCAGCCATCGTGCGACGACGTCTTCGTGGCCCCGCGCGTACGCGGCCGCTGGCACGGACCGCGGATCCTGCCAGGAAAGTTCCGTGTACCACGGAGGGACATCGATCTCATGTTCCTTCGGCGGCGTCCCGTCGATGAAGAACCAGATGTCGTAGTGCATTTCTCCGGGGACCATCTTGGACGGATAGAAGTCCGTCTCGGACCGCGGTTCGGAATATCGCAACCCGCGAATCCCGAGGGCTTCCTCCCCGACCCGCCGGGCCGCGACCCGGGGATCCTCGCCGAGCTTCAGGTGCGTCGCCGGCACCGTCCATCCTTTCCCGTGGTTCCGCCGGCGATCGGGATCCAAGCCGGCAAGCGCTTCCCACCGAGGGTCGTCCGCATACTTCCCCAGGAGGATCTGGCCGTCGCGTTTAACGAACAGGTACGCGCACACGCACATCCCACCGGGCGGGACCTGTTGAAATCCGGCGGGTGGGGCGTGCCTCATGAGCCAGAGGAACGGGCCTGTGTGGGACATGCGGCCGCGAGCGTGTGCCGCGGGAAAAAGATTCCTTCGGTCGTGGACGCACCATGAATCGAGCCGAGGTCGGCTTGCAGGCCCAAAAGGCTAAGGGTTCATCCAACGTGCCTTGAGCCTACGATGTCGAGAGAACAATCGAAGCGCAACTTCAAGCGGCTTTTCCTCGCGGCGGACCTGCACGGATCGGAAATCACGTTCCGGAAGTTCCTGGCCGCGGCTACTTTCTACGACGTCGATGCCCTGCTCATCGGCGGGGATCTGACGGCAAAATCGATCACGCCGATCGTGCAGCAGAAGGACGGCCGCTACTCGACGCGCCTCGCGGGGGCGACCCGCGAAAACTTGACTGAGGCCGAGTTGACGCCCATCGAGAAAGCGATCGCGGATTCGGGTCCCTATCCCGTGCGGATGACGGAGGACGACTATTCCCGCTATCGAGCGAACCCCGACAACATCGAGTCCCTCTTTACAGACCGGATGATCGACCAGATCCGGCGATGGACTGCGATGGCCGAAAAACACCTGGCACCGCTCAACATCCCGCTGTACTGGATCGGCGGCAATGACGACAAGTCCGAGGCCCTGCTGCACGCCGAGTCCACGCGCCACGTCCACTACATCGACGAGAAGGTGGTCCGGTTCGACCGGGATCACGAAATCCTGGGATTCGGATGGACGAATCCGTCCCCGTGGCACACTCCAAGGGAACTCTCCGAAGATCGCCTCCAGAAACGCCTCGATCCTCTCCTGAGTCGTGTGGAGGATCCAGCTCACTGCATCTACCTGATGCACGCGCCTCCGCACGGCACCGGACTCGACATCGCACCGAAACTCGATGAGTCCACGGACCCGCCCAAACCGGTGATTTCTGGAGGGCAAGAGGTGCTGATTCCCGTCGGGAGCACGACCTTCCGCGAGGCAATCCTCGAGACGCAACCGTTGCTCGGCCTCCACGGTCACATCCACGAGACGAAGAATGGGGCGAAATTGAAGCGAAGCCTTCTCATCGACCCCGGGTCTGAATACAACTCCGGAACTCTTCGCGGCGCGATCGTTAACCTGGAGAGAGACCGCGTGCTGAGCTACCAGTTCACGTCCGGGTGAGGGCTTCAAAGCCCTAGATCGGCGGAACCTCTTTGTAAGCAAGCTCGAGGTCGATCCCTACCCTCCGCAAGTACGCGCGTCGAACGAAGTAGTAAACGGTCCAGCCGACGAAGATGGCAATGAGCACGAGCAGGAATGTGTTGGCACCCGTCAACAGGCCGGTCCTTAGGTCGACGCCTACGAACAGGGCGTTCGTCATGAAGTAGTAGAACATCCACGCGCTGAAAATGATCGAAACAGCTCCGCAGATCGTGATGATTGGAATCGGCCCGATCTTGTACTTTGAAATCGGCGAGGTGCGGTAGAGTTCGCGGCGGGTCTTCGGGAAGATGGCGCCACCCAATGAGGTCCCAATGTACATCACTGTGGCCACTGCCGTCACCGCCAAGGTGTACGTTGTGTACCCGGGGACCAGGTTATAGATATACGCGTACACGAAGCCTCCGAGGACCAGGAAGATGACGTGGGCAGTCACGGGTGTATGAGTCCTTGGGCTCACATGGCTGACGGCCTTGGGCAACGCCCCGTCGATCGACATCGCGACGGCCACACGGGTCCAACCCACGATGACGTTGAACACGATTTGAAGCGCGTTGAGCAAGATGCCGATGATGAGCAAGAAGAGGATAATCGGGTTGTCCGTGAGCATCATCGCCAGATTGCTGAACCACGGGTAGATCATGTTCGGCGCCACGGCCAACCAGCCCGCTGATGCGCCCGAGAGCCAGTCCTGACCAACGGTCTGGACCATCGCGAAGGCGAGAAGGGCCATCAGGACTGTGCTGAAAAGCCCACCGCCGACGTTGATGAACATCTGGTTTTTGAGGCTCTGCGCTCCTTGGATTTCCCCCGCTTGCTCTTGGGCATATCCGACCCAACCTAGGCTCGTCAGGGCGACGGGCGCGACGAGTAGGGTGGACACCCACGCCGCCGCTGTCGTCGGCGTGAAATAAGAGGAGAGAATCTGCGAGTAGGTGAGGCCGGTCGACCCATAGATCAGTTGCGTCGCGCGGTCGAAGCGCGCCTGGAACACCGATGTCGGCGTGAGGAAAAAGAGGACAACCATTAGGGCGAAGCTCAGCAGGAATCCGTACCACATGACCCACTGAATCTTGACGAACCAACGGAAACTCTTGATTAGCACGAGGGCGGCAATCGTCGAGGACACCATCGTCGTCACCATCGCACCAACCGGGCTCGCGAACCAGAGGCCCCAATTGATGAACGTTGGGGAATCCATCGTGATGCCAAGCCCGAGGAACATCGGGGACAGACCGAGGACGGCGACGAGCCATCCCGCGAGAGCCTGCCATTGCAAGAAGAACGTAATAATCATCGTCGAGACAATCGCGAATCCAAGCCAAGGGCGAAGCGTACGGCTCTGGAACACGTAATCCCCCCCGGTTCGCGGCATGGCGGAGGCGAGGCCGGCGTAGACGACAGCGAGGAATGCAGTGAAGAGCCCCGTGATGATGATTCCAAGCCAAACGTTAGCGTTCGGGTACAGCGCGATTGTGGTGATGTACACCCACGGGAAGATCACACCGATGTTCAGCACGTTGTACGCGAACGCCGAATACGGAGACATGACGCGGACGAGACCCGATGCCCGCCGCGTAAACACCTGAACTTGTGCGGTCGCCTGCGCTCCCCGTCTCGCAAAGACGTCGACTTCGCCCACGGGCCTCGCCCCCGCTCCCGCGCCCGGTAACCGGCCGTCCGCTCATCAAGCTTTTGCAGACCGCGATCGACTTGCAGCGGGACGCACCGGGCACATCCTTATACGGACCTTGCGATTCGCGCGACGCGTTGGCTGCGGCGAGCCTCCCGCATCCGCCGTTCGGAGCGGCCTCAGAGGCCACCCGCCTCACCCCGTGCGATCATGCCAAGCGAACCGTCCTTCGTGGCTCTCGGCGAAGACGACTTCCTCCGAGAGGCGCGGGCGATCGTCGACGCGGCCCAGGCGCGAGGGACGGCCCTCCGGATCTTAGGGTCCCTCGGAATCTACGCGCATTCGATGCATGTGCCCGAATGCATTTCGGTCTACCACCGCGTGGGGCGCATCAGCGAAGGCACGCCGTTGTTCACGGACCTCGATCTGATGGGGTACGCGAGTCAAGGCCGATCGATTAGCCGGGTGTTCGACAACCTCGGATTCCGGCCGGACGACGTGATCAACGGTTTCTTTGGCGACCGAAGGCTCGTGTACTACGACGGCAAAAATCGGTTCCACGTGGACGTCTTCCTCGACAAGCTCGAGTTCAGCCACAACGTCTTGTTCGGAAAGAAACCCGGGAATGGACGGCTCGAGCTCGACTCCCCGACGATTTCGCTCACGGACATGGTCCTCGAGAAGTTGCAGATCCACCAAATCGGGAGGAAGGATCTCGTGGACCTGATCGTGCTGTTCCTCGGGCACGACGTGAAACCCTCCCCGGACGGGGATCAGGAAGCAATCGACGCCGGACATGTCGCCAATCTCCTCGCGGACGACTGGGGCTTCTGGTACGAATCGATGCAGAACCTCACGAAGTCGAGGCAATTGCTCGGCAACTTCGTGGCGGAGGGGAAGATCCCGGCCGACTTCGCAGGTCGGATCGAGAATCGGATTGGAGAACTCGAGGCCGCGCTGCGGGCCGCGCCGAAGGGGCGGCGCTGGGAGAAGAGGGCCAAGGTGGGTACCGCGAAACCATGGTTCCGAGAGGTCGAGGAAATCGTCCGCTAGGCACGCCCTGTCAGCCGTTTTCATCGTAGGCTTGCTGGAGCCAACGCAGCACTTCGGAATCGACCTCATCGGGCGCCCTGAGTCCAATCTGGACTCGCATCGTCTCTTGGATTCTCGACGACTGCAGGCGTCCACCCGGCTTTCGCCCCTCGAGCCGAAGGCCGAGATCGACGCGGTCCTTCGTCGTCGGTTGGATCCGCGCGAAGGTCCTCCGTGCCGATACGAGCGAGACGTAGGTCTTGCGGGCTTGGATCGTGACCTTGCCAAGGCCCGAGGCAGCGTCGATAATCGCATCGAAAATTGGTCGCAACTTCGGTCGATCCGCGTACTGTCCGTCAATCAGTTCGTCCGCGGTAGCGAGGAGAAAGTCGGGGTAGCCAAACCGCTCCATCACCAGGAGCGACTGAGCGTAGCCGGTCACGCCCTGCTTCGTGAGCCACGCCCGGAGGGCATCTTCGTCGTCCAGTCTCTCCTGCCGGATACGTCGATTCCAAGCCTCCACATCCTCTCCCGTCCGCTCCTTCAGGAGTCGGGCCGACATGTCTTTCATCCCGTGCCAGTCACGCGTTTGGGCCATTGACATCTCCGTCCCTGCGGCCGCCGCCGGATGGTGGATCGCAGGAGTCATCGAAAGAGCTTTCGCGAGTCCCTTGGGTTGAGACCTCGCTTGGAGCACCTGTTTGGTCTTGGGGACCTTCGCGGAATTCAGGTCAGCCCTGCCCCCAAGAAATCCCGGAAGCCCCGTGGGACCCGCCGCCGAACGAGACTAGAATAAGCTAAATGTTAAATAACAAGCGTGTTATACTGTGTGTGAGACGAAAACCATGATCGAGAAACTGACGCACGTACCGATCGTCGTGAGCGACCAAGAGAAAGCCCTGAAGTTCTACACCGAGGTGCTCGGGTTCGAGAAGCGGGCGGACTACCAGAACCCTGGCAACCCCCGATGGCTCACCGTCGCACCCAAGGGGACAGACGTCGAGCTGATCCTCTTCGAAGGCAAATACAAGCTGGATCCTCGCGCGCCGCCCGAAGCGGGGAGCGGAGGCAATCACTTCGTTTTCAGGACGAACGATTGCCGCAAGGACTTCGAGATCTTCAAGGCGCGCGGACTGAAGTTCAAGGACCCGGCGCCCGTCGAGGCGAACTACGGCATCGCGGCCTACTTCAGCGACCCGGACGGCAACCACCTCACGCTGCTCCAGCCGGGGCCTGTGCCGGCCCAGAGCCAGCGGAAGGCATGATCCCGTGCTCGGGATGAAGAAATACCCGAAGGCGTACATCGCGGCGTGTCGCGCGAGGGTCGATGCCGACCTGCGTGCGTACCGAAGCCAGGCCGGCGAGACGCCCTCCAAGGAATTCGAGGCCCGCTTCTTCAACGACCAAGTCCTCCTCCTGGACTACATGTTCGTGCACCGGCTCTCAGGCATCGAGGGCAAGGACGGCAACCCGCTGAACGAGGTCCGCGTCCTGTGCAATTCGATCCTGCTCAACCGAGGCAAGCTGCAAGTCGACAGGCTCCCAGGGTGGCCGAACTCGGCCGTTGCGGGAATCAAGCTCCCCCCGGAGAAGTCCGTGCTGAAGCTCAAAGCGGGCGACGACGTCCGGCTGAGCGAAGCCGACTTCGAGCGCCTCTCCAAAGCCTTTTTCATCGAGCTCGATAAGAAGTTCGGGTGAGGACAACCGTGACGACCAACGTCTTCCTCGCGATCTCAGACCCGACGCGCCGCGCGGTCCTCGACCTGCTTGCAACCGGCAGTCGGAAGGCAGGCGATATCGCCGCCCGGTTCCGGCACCTCACGCAGCCCGCCGTCTCCCGCCACCTCAAGGTCCTCCGCGAGGCGGGGCTCGTGAATGTCGAAGTGAATGCGCAGCAGAGGATCTACGAGTTGAGACCGGAGGGACTCGCGGACCTCTACGAGTGGGTCGCCAAGTACCAAGCGATGTGGCCCGACACCCTCGAGGCCCTGGAGCGGTATCTCGATGCCCGGGCGATCCATCAAAAGCCGAAGGGGAAGAAGCGATGATGAGCGGGATCCTTCAAGTGGATCCAAGGTCCGTGAGCGAGAGGCGAGCGGCGGTTTGAATATGCATCGACAAGTATCACGGCACGCGGATCCGGGAGACCGCATTCAAGTGACGACGCCTCACTCCTCGCGGGCTGGCACC
>Ga0209056_10001233_pt1 | contig 27978 bp, 21 predicted proteins | sample GraSoiAngelo_114_FD_185876 | JGI IMG/M metagenome (GOLD analysis project Ga0209056, IMG submission 185876) | Grasslands soil microbial communities from the Angelo Coastal Reserve, California, USA - 14_0903_13_40cm (SPAdes) (version 2) | ecosystem: Environmental > Terrestrial > Soil > Grasslands... | reverse complement strand
TCTCGCACGCGGTCGCACAGGCGCTCGAGGCCGGCAAGCTGTTCCACATCGATCTGAACGGCCAGCAGGTTGGCCGCTTCGACCAGGATCTGCGCTTTGGCAGCGACGACGCCAAGGGCGCGTTTTTTCTCGTCAAGCTGCTCGAGGACTCCCAGTGGCCGGGCATGCGTCACTTCGATAGCCATGCCTACCGCACCGAAGATGAAGCGGGTGTCTGGGACTTTGCCGCCGGCAGCATGCGCACCTATCTGATCCTCAAGGACAAGGTCGCGCGCTTCAATGCGGATCCCGAAATCCAGCAGCTGCTCGCCGAGCTCGACGGAGGGAAGAGCGCGCGCGTCACGTTCAGTGAGCTTCGCAACACCACGTTCGACCTCGCGGCGCTGCGCTCGCGCGGGTACGCGTACGAGCGTCTCGATCAGCTCACCATGGAGCTCCTGTTGGGAGTGCGCTAAGCGTGGCGGCTGATGTGTTTCTCGGCCTCGACATCGGTACGAGCAGCGTCAAATCCATTCTCATGAGTACTGACGGCAGCGTCGAGGGCGTGGCGACCGCTCCGCTCTCACTCGAGACGCCGCAACCGGGCTGGGCCGAGCAGGATCCCGGGGCCTGGTGGGAAGCGAGCCGCGCGGCGATCCGGGATGTGCTGGCGCAGGGGGGGGCCGGTAGTCGTGTCGCTGGGATTGCCATCTCTGGCCAGATGCACTCGTCCGTCTTTCTCGATCGGAGTGGTGCGGTGATCCGGCCGGCGCTGCTGTGGTGCGACGGCAGAACGACGGCCGAATGCCGCGAGATCGAGCAGCGCGCCGGCGGCGAGACGCAGCTGCGCGACTGGGTGTGCAATCCGGCGCTGGAAGGCTTCACGCTGCCGAAGGTGCTGTGGCTGCGCAATCACGAACCCGCCGCGTTCGCGCGACTTGCCACCGTGGTACTCGCCAAGGATTTCGTCCGACTGCGCCTGACGGGCACAGTCGCCACCGAGCCGTCCGACGCGTCCGGTACGCTGATGTTCGATCCCGCCCGCATGCGCTGGAGCCGGGAGATGCTCGCGGCGGTCGAGCTTTCGCCGTCGCTGCTCCCCGACGTGGGCGGATCAGCGCAGGTGCTCGGCCGCGTCACCGAAGATGCCGCCGCCCTCACGGGGCTTGCGGCGGGCACGCCCGTAGTCGGCGGCGGCGCCGATAACGCGTGCGGCGCCGCCGGCGTGGGCGCGATCACTCCCGGTGAAGCGGTATCGAGCTGGGGCACATCCGGGACGGTGTTGGCACCCACGGCAGAGCCACGCGTGGACCCAAAGCTGCGAGCGCACACATTCTGCCACGTCGCGCCGGGTGTGTGGTACGTGATAGGGGTCGTGCTATCGGCTGGAGGCGCGTTCGCGTGGTTTCGGGATCAATGCGCCCGCGAGCTGCCCGAGGATGAGCGCGACGAGCGCCTCGTCGCTGAAGCGGCCATAATCCCTGCTGGAGCAGACGGCGTGACATTTCTTCCCTACCTGCAGGGAGAGCGGACGCCGCATCGGGACGCGTCGCTGCGGGCCGCGTTTACCGGACTCAGTCTCGCGCACTCACGCGCGCACATGACGCGGGCCGTGCTCGAGGGCGTATGTTTTGCGCTGCGTGACTCACTCGAGATTCTCAAGGAGCTCGGCCTCACGCCGGCTCATCTCTTGCTGACGGGCGGCGGTGCGAAGAGCGCGTTCATCAGGCAGCTGCAGGCCGACATCTTCGGCCTTCCCGTGACCACTGTGAACCGCGAGGAGGGCGGGGCGTACGGCGCGGCATTGCTGGCCGCCGTCGGAACGGGCGCGTTCCCCGATCTCATGACTGCCGCGCAACGGACGCTGACGCGTCAGGCCTTGTCGCCGCCGAATCCGGAGATGCACCGGGCGTACGACCCTATCTATCGCCGGTTCCACAGGAGCCTGTTACGGTGAGCAATCCTCTCTCGCGTCGAGACTGGTTGAGGGTCGTCGGAGCGGCGGGCGCTGGTGCGATGATTCCTGTCCCCACCCGCCCCACCGCCCCCGTGCTTCCGCTCACATCCACGAGCGAAGTCTTCGTGCCGCCGCGCGGGCGCGCATTCCAGAAGTTCAGCTTCGATTTCCCCGAACCGTCGGTCGAGTTCAACGGCATGCGGTTCAGCGTGCTCGTCTTCACGCGCGAGAACGCGTATGGCCTCGATGCGAGCCAGATGACCGCGCAGGCGACGGACACGGGGGGGGGCCTCGAACTGAGCGCCGGCGGGCTCGTGTGGGCCGGCGGCCAGGAGCGCGCGCCCGGGCGCGTCACCGCCCGGTTCCGAACGGAGGGGAACGCGATCCTGTGCGACGTGAGTGTTGAAATGGACCGGCCCATCAAGGCCGTCACGACCGTCGTGCGCGGTATCCCGCGCGGCAAGCTCTCGAGCGGCGGCGAGCCGTTCGATCCGCAAGACAACGAGATCCTCTGGGGCTACCCCTTCGGTGGCGGCGATCTGTTCGGCGGCAACAGCGCCGGCGGCATGGGGACGCCGCTCGCTGTGGTGCAGAGCGGCGAGCAAAACTTCGTCGCACTCTCCTCGCTCGACGACCGCGTACGGACCAAACGCTTCTACTTCCAGCCGGGGGCGCAGGGCTATCGCGTCGAGCTGGTGCACGAGGTCGAGGGCTGGCTCGACCAGCCGCGGGTCCAGGTCCCTACCTGGCGGATCGCGCGCGAGGCGACGCTCAACGCCGCGGTCGCTCCGCACTACGCCCACCTCGCGCGTGCCTATCACTTCCCGCCCTGGGAGAGCCGTGCGGATGTCCCCATCTGGCTGCGCCGCACGGCGCTCGTCGTGACGCTGCACGGGATGCACTACACGGGCTACGTCTTCAACGATTACGCCAGGATGCTCGAGATCCTGAAGTGGATCGCGACGCAGATTCCCGCCGACCGAGTGCTTGCGTTCATCTCGGCGTGGGACGGCCGCTACTACTGGGACTATCCCGAGTACCGCGCGGCGGAGCGGCTCGGGGGCGAAGCCGGATTCCGCCGCCTCGTGAAGGAAGCGCAGCGACTCGGTTTCCGCATCATGCCGATGTTCGGCGCCAATGCCGCGAACCGCCACCAGCCGTCGTTCGCGGCCATGGCCGATGCCGCGACCGCCAAGGTGGACGGCGACACGATGGATCTGAACTGGGTGGACTGGGACAACGACCGCCACCAGGAGGGGTGGCTCGCGTACATGAACCTGGGCGTCGAGTCGTGGCGGCGCTGGCTCACCGGCCGCATCGCCGACGCCATCGAGCGCTACGGCGTGGACGCCTACTTCCTCGACATCATCGGCGGCTGGACGAACAACACGCGCGGCGACATGCACGACGGTGCCCGCCGCCTCGTCGCGGACCTGCGCCAGAAATACCCGCAGGTGTTGTGCTGTGGCGAGTTCCTCTACGACGCGCTACTCGAGTTCATCCCGCTCTACCACGTGTACTCGCCGCACGGCGTGCCGTACGCCCGCTTCTTCTCGCACCTGTCGGCTCCGGCGCCAGTCCGCGGCTCGAGCGGTGTGCACGAGTCGGGGTTCGGGCGCTGGAATGCGGAGAGCCTGGGCTTGTCACAGCGGGAAGGGCTGATCCCGACCCTGATGGTGGTGGACGACACCTTCACCAAATACCGCGACCAGATGGCCGCGGTGATTGCGAAAGCGAAGGCCTGGGCGCCGGCCTGATCAGCGCGGGGCGTCTCCTCGAATCATCCGCAAACCGAACACCGTGGCGATCTTGCCGCCCGTCTTTGTTTCGAACCGCACGGTGACCTTGCTCTTGCCCCGCACGAGCGCCGGGGGGACGGGGTACTCGACGTCGTAGAAGCGCGGGGGGTCGGCGAACGCGACCCGTTGGGTTCCGACTTGCGTGCGATCTACGAGAATCGTGAAGTCCGCGGGTGTACCGCGCCGGTCCCCGGAGTAGTAGGTCGCGATCAGCGTCATCGGGTGAACGGGCTCGACCGGCAGATCGTACGAGAACCACGTCGTACCGTAGCGGCCGGGGCGGCCGAGGATGCGCTGCGGGAAGGCGTTGTCCCCCGCCTGATAATTGAACTGGCGCTCGAACACGGTTTCGCCTGGCTGGAGCCACGCGAGCGTCGCGGCCTCGAGGCGTCGCAGCCGCTCCGCCTCCGCGGTGTAGGCCGCCTTCTGGACTTCCCACTCCGCCGGGGTGAAGAGATCCCAGTAGGTCGAGTACGTGCGCCGGTGCAAGCGGTAGAACGACATCAGGCTCACGGTCCGCGCGCGTCCCGTGCCGTCGGGCTCCCGGCCGGCATTTGTCGTGAAGTTTCCCGGCTCGTCAGCCGGCTTGACCCAATCCGCCACCGACGCGCTCTCCGTGACGAACACGGGAACCGTGGGCGGCGGCTCGAGAGCCTCGCCTTCCACTTGGCCGCGCCGGCGCTCCGGCCCGATATCGCCCGCGAGGACCAGTGGCCCCCACATGATGGACGCGCGCTTGGGATTGTCGGGCAGCGGCTCGAGGCGTAGCGACTTGGGCAGCGTAACCTCGACGACGTCGCCGCTCTTCCATGTCCGCGCAATCTCGACGTAGGAGCCCGCGGGGAAGGGCCACTCGTACGACCCGCGGCGCGGCTGGCCGCTGTCGCTCGCAGCGGTCGCCGGCTGCTCGACTACCGTGCCGTTCACAGTGACCCGGTAGTCGTCCGTCACCCAATAGGGGCGGCGCATAGCCATCGTGAACGACTTGGGCGACTTGAGCGTGAACGTCAGCTTCGCGCGCTCCCCGTCCGGGAAATCGGTGTCCATCGTAAGCCGTACGCCCGCGGCGCTCCACTCCGCCGTCGAGGGCGCGAACAGATTCACCCACAGCCGGTCGCCCGCTTCGTAGTACAGGCCCAGGCCGTGGTATCCAGGACTCTCCATGCCGGTCCCGACGTCGCACGTGAAGCTGTGATCCATATCCTGATACTCGTGCGTCACGCCGCGGCCGACCGGGACCATATAGCACACGCGTCCGTCCACGGGGTCTATGGACGCGAGTATGTGGTTGAACAGCGCACGCTCGTGGTAATCGGCGTAGTGAGCGTCCGGCTGGAACGAGAACAGCGTCCGCGTGAGCTTCAGCATGTTGTAGGTGTTGCACGTCTCGCACGTGCGCCCGTCCACGCGGTCGTTCAGGCGGTCCGGCGGCCCGAAGTACTCGTCCGTGCCATGGCCGCCGCTGGAAAAACTGTGGTGTTGGGTCACGCGATCCCAGAAGAACGCGGCGGCGAGGAGATCGGCGGGCTGGCCGGTGGAGCGATAGCGCTCGGCCGATCCAATGAGCTTCGGCACCTGAGTGTTGCCGTGCTTGCCCGAGAGATCGTCCTGGTGGCGCTCGAGCGGCGTGATGAACGCGCGGTGCTCGAACGCGTACGACAGCTTGAGCCAGCGGGCGTCCCCCGTGTCGGCGTAGAGGTCCACGAGCACCTCGTTCATCCCGCCGAACTCGGTGTTCATCATGTGCTGGAGCTGCTCGTCGTTGAGCCGCGAGAGAATCCCCTCGGCCCACGCCGCGAACTTCGTTTCCACCTCGAGTGCCATGTGGTTGCCGGTGTGGCGGTAGGCGTCCCGCAGCCCCGCATACGTTTTGTGCAGCGTGTACCAGGGCGACCACAGGCCGTTGAGGTCGAAGGCCGCCGAGCGGATCTCGCCCTTCGCGAGGCGCGCGAATGCCTCGCGCCCGCCCTCGAGCGCGCTCAGGTAGCCGTCGCCGTGCTTGTCCTGGACCTCCTTCAGCTCCCCTACGATGTAATCGGCTCTGGTCTTGAAGCGCGCGTCGCCCGTCGCCGCGAACATGAGACTCACTGCCGAGAGGTGATGGCCCGCGATGTGGCCGGTGAGATTGCGGCCACCGCCGTCCCAGCCGTCGTACGGTTCAGCTTTGCGCGGGAGTCCCGCGCGTTCACGGTAGTAGGCGAGCATCCGGTCCGGATCGAGCCGCAGCAGGTAGCTCGCCATCAGCTCCTGCGCGTGCTTCAGCGGCCCGCCCGTAAGCCGCACCGCCGACAGGGGTAATGGCCGGGCGCGGACCGTGCCCGCTTCACCCGCCGGATGCGGAGCGGTGGCGACCGCCTCACCGAGTGCGGGCCGGCCGAAGAGTGCCGACGCCCCGGCGCCGAGACCGAGCTTCAGGGCGTTACGGCGAGACAGCGTCATAGGGCACCTCCTTATGGGCTTTCTTGACACTCGTTCGGTGAGGTGTAGTCTGGGCTCGCGATGTCTGGCCTCGATTGGCTCTTCATCGGCCTGTATTTCGGCCTGCTGCTCGGGATCACCTGGCGGGTGATCCGCCGCAGTAAGGATACGGCCGCCGACTACTTCCTGGCGAGCCGCAACCTCGGCTGGTTCATCGTCGGCGCGTCCATCTTTGCATCGAACATCGGCTCGGAGCATCTGGTGGGCCTCGCCGGCGCCGGGGCGACCAGCGGCGTGGCGCTCGCGCATTACGAGCTGCACGCCTGGTGCCTGCTCGTGCTCGCCTGGGTGTTCGTGCCCTTCTACATGCGCTCGATGGTGTACACGATGCCCGAGTTCCTCGAGCGGCGGTTCTCGCCGGGGGCGCGGTGGGTCCTGTCGATCATTTCGCTCGTGGCGTACGTCCTCACCAAGTTCGCGGTCGGGATCTTCGCCGGAGGCGTCGTTTTCGCCACGCTGCTGCCAGAGGCTCATCTGCGCCTCTTCGGCGCGACGCTCAGCGCGTTCTGGGTCGGCTCGGTAGCCGTGGTTGCCCTGACGGGGATCTACACCATCGCGGGCGGCATGCGAGGCGTGGCCTACACCGACGCAGCGCAAACCATCATTCTCATCATAGGATCCGTGCTGATCACCGTGTTCGGCCTGGCGCGGCTCGGCGGCTGGCACGAGCTCCGCGCCGCATTGCCTTCGGACATGTTCAATCTCTGGAAGCCGCTCATTCCAGCAGGTATGGAAGGCACGTGGTCGCCGGTGCGGGAGACCTCGCGCATCGCCTGGTACTTCAATGACTATTTCCCCTGGCTCGGGATGCTGTTCTGCGCGCCGATCGTCGGTCTCTGGTACTGGACGACCGACCAGTACATCGTGCAGCGCGCGCTCGGCGCCCCCAATGAGCAGCAAGCGCGACGAGGGTCCATCTTCGCCGCGTACCTCAAACTCCTTCCGGTCTTCATCTTCATCATCCCTGGGATGATCGCGCTCGCGCTCGCGCGTACCGGCAAAGCACCAGGGCTCGCCGGGATCGTGGACGCTTCCGGCAACGCCATTCCCGACGCGGCGCAGGCGGCGTTTCCATTGATGGTGAAGGCGATCCTCCCCGCAGGCATCCGCGGTCTTGTCGTCGCGGGTCTGCTCGCCGCCCTCATGAGCTCGCTCGCCGGCGCCTTCAATGCGTGCTCAACCCTATTCACGATGGACATCTACCAGAAGCTCCGGCCCGGCGTGACGCAGCATCAACTGGTATGGACCGGCCGCGTCGCGACGGCAGTGATGGTCCTCATCGGACTCCTCTGGATTCCGGTGATCCAGGGCGGGAGGGGCCTCTACTTTTACCTTCAGGGAGTGCAGGCGTATCTCGCGCCGCCGATCTTCACGGTCTTCTTCTTTGGTGTCTTCGTGAAGCGCCTCAATGCCCAGGGAGCGCTCGCGGCGCTGGTCGTCGGCTTCCTCCTCGGAGTCTTTCGTCTCGCTGTCGATACGCCGGTGAGCTTGCAGTTTGGCGGTCTCGCGCACGGCTACGCGCCCGGCTCGTTCCTGTGGGTCATCAACAACATCTACTTCCAGTACTACAGTCTCTTCATCTTCATCGTCTCGGCCGCGACGATGGTGATCGTGAGTTATCTGACCCCGGTGCCGGCGGCCGAGCGACTCGTCGGCCTGACGTACGCGACGGTGACGCCTGAGCAACAGCAGCAGTCGCGCGCGAGCTGGACGCGCGGCGATGTAGTGGCGTCCGCCGTCGTGCTGGTATTGATCCTCGCGGCGTATCTCTACTTCCGAGGCTAATCCGTGCTCGCACTGCTCCTGGCACTCCTCGCCCAGCGTCAAACGCAGAGCTTCGATCACGGGTGGCGATTCCATCTTGGCGATGTGCCTGGTGCCAAGGAGGTGCCATTCGACGACACCGCGTGGCGCACCCTGGACCTGCCGCACGACTGGAGCATCGAGGGCGAGTTCAGCGAACAGAATCCGGCCGGCGTGGCGGGCGGGGCGCTGCCGGGCGGCGTCGGGTGGTATCGCAAGACGTTCACCGTCCCCGCGGCGGACAGCGGCAAGGTCGTCTTCGTCGAATTGGACGGCGTGTATCGCAACAGCGAGGTGTGGATCAACGGGCAGTACCTCGGCAAACGGCCGTACGGATACAGCTCATTCCAGTACGAGCTGACGCCGCACCTGCACTATGGTGCCGCGCGTAACGTGATCGCGGTGCGCGTCGACAATTCCCAGCAGCCGAACTCACGCTGGTACTCCGGCTCCGGGATTTATCGCCACGTTCGGCTCGTCACGAGCGATCCGATGCACGTCGCTCAGTGGGGGACGTACATCACGACTCCGGTGGTGAGCGTCGATTCCAGCCACGTCACGATTCGGACGAGCCTCCGCAACGAACGGCAGGTCGAGCAGCCGATTGTGCTCAGCACGGTCGTGTACGATTCCGCCGGCAGGGAGGTGGCGGCCGCATCCACCATGGGCCGGATCCCAGGCGACTCGGTCGCCGAGCTGGTGCAAGATCTGACGATTTCGCGGCCGGTCCTCTGGTCGGTCGACCGGCCGTATCTCTATCGCGCCGTATCGCGCGTGAGGTGCGGGAACAGGCTGTGCGACACGTATACCACGCCGTTCGGCGTGCGGTCGTTCGTCTTCCGAGCCGATTCAGGATTCTTCCTGAACGGGCGCCACGTGAAGATCCGCGGCGTCTGCCTGCATCACGACCTCGGCGCTTTGGGTGCGTCCGTGAACACGCGCGCGATCGAGCGCCAGCTCCAGATCATGCGGGCGATGGGTGTGAACGCCCTCCGCACCTCCCACAACCCGCCCGCGCCCGAACTGCTCGACCTGACGGACCGCATGGGCTTCGTCGTAATGGACGAAGCGTTCGACATGTGGAAGAAGGAAAAGACGCCGTACGACTACCACCTCGACTGGGACGCCTGGCACGTGCGCGATCTGTCCGACATGGTGCTGCGCGACCGCAATCATGCCAGCGTCTTCATCTGGAGTATCGGCAACGAGGTGATGGAGCAGTGGAACAACGGTGACAGCACCGCCGCCCCGATTGCGCGCGAGCTCGCAGGGATAGTGCGAGCGCTCGATCCCACACGGCCGGTCACGCAAGCCGCCAATAACGGCAGCCCGCAGAACCCCGTCTTTCACGCTGGCGCGCTCGATCTCCTGGGCCACAATTATCACCACGAGGTCTGGGCCGATTTTCCGGCGCAATACCCGGGCGCGAAGTTCATCATCACGGAGGCGATGTCGGCGCTCAACAGCCGCGGCGTCTATGAACAGCCCTCCGACAGCGTCGCCGTCTATTACACACCATACGAGAAGAACCGCGGACCGCAGCCGCCCAAGAATGGCCGGCTCTCTTCCTACGACAACAGTCGCGCGTTCTGGGGATCGCTGCACGAGGAATCGCTACGCCTGTTCGAGCGCTATCCGTTCCTCTCGGGGATCTTCGTCTGGCAGGGCATCGACTACTTGGGCGAGCCCACGCCCTACGAGTGGCCGGCGCGCAGCTCGTACTTCGGCGTGGCCGATCTGGCGGGATTTCCCAAGGATCCCTTCTACTTATACCAGAGTGTCTGGACGGAGCAGCCGATGCTCCATCTGGTCCCGCATTGGAATTGGACGCCGGGCGATTCGATCGATGTGTGGGCCTACACCAATGCCGAGGAGGTCGAGTTGTTCCTGAACGGCACATCGCTCGGCACGAGGCGCAAGCCCGAGCTGGTGAGTCATGTGATGTGGCGCGTCGCGTACGTGCCCGGCATGCTGCGCGGCGTTGCGCGCAAAGGCGGCCGCGTCTGGGCAATCGCGGCGGTGCAGACGGCCGGCACGCCGGCGCGCATCGCACTCGCGCCCGACCGGGCGAGCATCCGCGCTGACGGCGAGGACCTGAGCTTCGTGACGGTGACGATCGAAGATCGGGCAGGCGTCCAGGCGCCCACGGCGGAGCCGCTCATCCGGTTCCGGATCAGTGGCCCTGCGCGGATCGTCGGCGTCGACAATGGTGACCAGATCAGCCACACGTCGTTTCAGGCGAACCAGGTGCGGCTCTTCAACGGCAAGGCGCTCGTGATCATCCGATCGACCGGACGACCGGGGACTGTCACTTTAACCGCGGAGACGGACGGGGGGCTCGCGCCCGCCACCGTTCGCATGGATATCAGATGAAACAGGTCATGAAAAGTCTCGCGCTCGCACTGCTGCTTACCGCCTCTCCCCTGCGCGGCGTCTCCGCACAACAGGTCGACACCACGCTGTGGACGCGTCTGCACTACCGCTTCGTCGGACCCGAAGGGAACCGCGCCATCGCCGTCGTGGGCGAGCCCGGGAACCCGCTCGTCGCGTACGTCGGCGCCGCGTCCGGCGGGATTTGGAAGACCGAAGACGGGGGCGTGCACTGGCGCGCGGTGTTCGACAGCCAGCCGGCGCAGGCGATCGGCGCGCTCGCCATCGCGCCCTCGGCGCACAACGTGCTCTGGGCGGGGACGGGCGAGACGTTCTTCATCCGGTCGATGACGGCGTTGGGCAACGGAGTCTACCGCTCCACGGACGCCGGGCGGAGCTGGCAGCACATGGGGCTCGACTCGACGGGTCGCATCGCGCGCATCGTGATCGATCCCGCGAATCCCGATGTGGTGCTGGTGTGCGCCCTGGGCCGCGCCTACGGCCCCCAGCAGCAGCGCGGCATCTACCGCACCGCGGACGGCGGCCGCACCTGGACCCGCGTGCTGTTCGTGGACCCGAACACCGGCTGCTCCGACCTCGCGATCGATCCTGGCGACCCCAATACGCTGTTCGCCGGGATGTGGCAGTTCGAAGTGAAAACGTGGCACCTCCAGAGCGGCGGGCCGGGGAGTGGTCTCTGGGCATCGCGCGACGGCGGTGTCACGTGGAAGCACCTCGTTGGTCACGGCCTTCCCGACGCCAAGCACGTCGTCGGCAAGGTCGCGGTCGCGGTCGCGCCCTCGAACCCCAATACCGTGTACGCGCTCGTCGAGGACCGCGACCCGACGCTCTACCGCAGCGATGACCGCGGCAACTTCTGGCGCGTCGTGTCACGCAATCACGACATGGCCGAGCGCGCGCCGTACTACGTGCGGTTCGCGGTCGCGCCCGACGATGAGGAGCGGCTCTACTTCGTGTCGGTGCGGTTCAGCATGTCGCGCGACGGCGGCCAGACACTCGGGCGCTCCGGCTTCCAGGCCGGCGGCGACAACCACGACATGTGGATCGATCCGTCGAACCCCGACCGCATGATGATCGCACATGACGGAGGCGCGAGCATCACGCTCACGGGCGGTAAGGCCTGGACCCGCGTCGTGCTTCCGATCGCGCAGATGTACCACGTGCACACCGACACGCGCGTGCCCTACTACCTCTACGGCAATCGCCAGGATGGCTCGTCCTACCGCATGCCGAGTCGCAGTCGCTCGGGCGGGTTGAACGAGGGGCAGTGGGGTCACGTGGGTGGGTGTGAAAGTGGCTTTGCGATTCCCGACACAGTCGACAACACGACGGTGTGGTCGGGTTGCTACGACGGCGGGCTCGAGGTCTACGACGTTCGGACCGATCACGCGCGGCACGTGCGCATCTGGCCCGAGGCAGGCTACGGTTGGCGGCCTGCAGACATGAAGTACCGCTGGAATTGGACATTTCCCATCGCCATCTCGCCGCACGAGCACACGAAGGTGTACGTGGGGAGCCAGGTCGTGCACGTCACGACGGACCGCGGCTCGAGCTGGCAGGTGATCAGTCCCGATCTCACCCGCAACGACACGACGCACCAGCAAACCTCGGGCGGTGTGACGACCGATAACCTCTACACGTTCGACGGCGCCACCCTGTTCGCGCTCGCGGAGTCGCCGGTCCGGGCGGGTGTGCTCTGGGCCGGGTCGAACGACGGCCGTGTGAACGTGAGCACGGACGGCGGCGCGCACTGGACCGACGTGTCGGCCAACATCCCGAAGCTCTCCGCCTGGGCGAAGATCGTGAACATCGAGCCCTCGCACTTCGACGCCGGCACGGCGTATCTCGCGGCCGACCTGCACGAGCTCGACGACCTGGATCCCTACATCTTCAAGACCACGGACTTCGGCAAAAGCTGGAGAAAGATTTCGGAGACCTTGCCGCGCTCGCCGCTTTCCTTCGTGCACATCGTGCGCGAGGACCCGGTGCGGCGTGGCCTGCTCTTCGCGGGGACGGAGAACGGTCTGTACGTCACCTTGGATGATGGCGGCAGCTGGCTGCCACTCCAGACCAACCTGCCCCACGCACCCGTTTCGTGGCTCACCGTGCAGCCGCATTTCCACGATCTCGTGGTGTCGACGTATGGGCGTGGCTTCTATATCCTGGATGACATCTCGCCGCTCGAGCAGCTCGACGGCGCGACCCTCGCGAGCAAGGCGACGCTGTTCGTTCCGCCGCCGGCCTACCGGCTGCGCGACCAGCAAGGAGTTGCGAGCGCACCCAACAGCGCCGTCCAGGCGGAGAACGGACCGACCGGAGTCCCGCTCACCTACTACGTGTCGCCGGTGCTGGCGGACACCACGACCGGCTCAACCGCCGCGCCAAGCACCACATGCCCCAGCCCCCAACCCGCCCCCAGCCCCAGTGATAGCTCGAGCCGTCCTCGCAAGCCCGCGAGGCTGGTGGTTCTCGACGCGCAGGGCGACACCGTGCGCGTGCTCGAGGGACAGCGCAAGGTGGGATTCAACCGGGTCTGTTGGGACCTGCGCTACGCCGCTCCGGCCACACCGAAGCTGCGTACGCCGCCGCCGGGCAAGGCGTTCGTTCGCGTGGGCGCAGACGGGACGCGCCCCCTGGTCACCTGGGACCTGGACCTCTCGCTCCGCGGTCCGCTCGTGTTGCCGGGGACCTATACCGTCCGACTCGTCGTCGCAGATTCCACCACCGCGCCCGTGACATCGACGCAGTCGCTCACCGTGCTCAAGGATCCCAACACGACGGGGAGCGACGCGGACGTGCAGGCGCAAGGGAAGCTCGCGCGCACGATTCGCGTCGAGCAGGACAGCATCGCCCGCATGATCAACCGGCTCGAGTGGGTACGCAAACAGGTGCGCGATCTCACGGCGCAACTCCGCGACTCCGCGCTCGTGACCGACTCGGGAGCGAAGCGGATTGCCGCCCTCGCCGATTCACTCGAGCGGCGAATCATCCGCATCGAAGGCGCCCTGTTCGACGTGAACCTGACGGGCGCGCGTGAGGATGCGTTCCGCAATCCGATGCAGCTGTATGGCCGGCTCGCCGCGCTGCAGTCGGATATGGCGGAGAACGGGGCGGACTTCGCGCCGACTACGCAGCAGCTCGCGGTCCATGACGTGCTGGCCGGACGGCTCGCGGAGGCAACGACGCGCTTCGCCGACTTGATGGCGAAGGCGATCCCTCAGTGCTCCGCGGAGCTGCGGCGGACCCCGCTCCGCGATGTTCTCAGCACCGGCTCGATTGGGGAAGGAGCACGGCCATGAAGAGTCGTCCGCTCGGTAGTACCGGTTACCGCATCAGCGAAATCGGCTTCGGTGGCTGGGGCCTCGGCGGTGAGATGTGGCGCGGCGTGGACGACGCCGAAGGCCGCAAGGCGCTGCGGGAAGCGGTCGAGCAAGGCATCACCTTCTTCGATACCGCCCTCGCGTATGGCGCCGGGCACAGCGAGCGTGTGATCGGTGAGACGCTGAAGGACGACATCCGCGCCAATCGCGCGGTCGTCGCGACGAAGATCCCGCCGCAGAATCGCGAGTGGCCGGGCAAGGCCAGCTACAAGCTCGGCGACGTGTTTCCCGCCAAATACATCGCCACGAGCACCGAGCAGTCGCTCAAGAATCTCAGCATGGAAGCGCTGCACGTGCAGCAGCTGCACGTGTGGAACGACGTCTGGCTTTCGGATCCCGACTGGGACGCGTCCTACAAACAGATTGTTCGCCTGAAAGAAGAAGGAAAGGTCCTGCATTGGGGGATCTCGATCAACGATCACGCGCCCGAGACGGCGCTGCGCATCCTGGCCGATCCGCTGTTCGAAACCGCGCAGGTGATCTACAACGTCTACGACCGCTCACCCGAAAAAGCGCTGTTCGCACTCGCCAGGCAGAAACCGTTGGGGATCATTGTGCGCGTGCCGTTCGACGAGGGGGCGCTGACGGGACAGATCAAGGCGAATACCGTGTTCCCGGCCGGCGACTGGCGCGGCGAGTACTTCGCCGGCGACCGCAAGGCCGAGGCGGAGCGGCGAGGGCAGGCGCTGGCGAAGGTGTTGGACGATCAGGTCGAGACCCTGCCCGAGCTGGCGCTGCGGTTCTGCCTGTCGGCACCTGAGGTCTCGACCGTCATCCCCGGGATGCGGCGGCCGGCGCACGTGCGGCAAAACGCGCTGGCGTCGACCAAAGGCGCGCTGCCGGCCGGCATGCTGGCGAAGCTCAAGCCCCACGCGTGGGACAAGAACTGGTATTCGTAGCATCTACAGGGCAGGATTCCGGCGCGTTCCATCATAACTCCTGCAATCGGCGTTCGATGAGGCGGCGCTCTGGTTCTTCCACGGTGAGGGCGAGGGCGTGCGCATAGGCGTCGCGCGCCTCTGGCTTACGACCCAGGCGGCGCAATAGATCGGCGCGGGCGGCGTGGATCAGGTGATACTCCCGCAGCTCGCCACGCGCAAGAATCGCATCGATGAGCCTGAGCCCGTGCTCCGGCCCGTCGCGCATCGCGATTGCGGCGGCGCGGTTCAGCTCGATGACGGGTGACGGCTCGGCTCGGAGGAGCACATCGTAGAGCCCGACGATCTGCACCCAATCGGTCGCTGGCGAGCTTGGCGCCTCGGCGTGTAAGGCGGCGATCGCGGCTTGCAGCGTGTACGGGCCGAAGCCGCGCGAGCCCAGGGCGCGTTCGACGAGGGCCACTCCTTCCTTTATCTGTCTCCGGTCCCACTGCGCGCGGTCCTGCTCCTCGAGTGGAATCAGCTCGCCCGCCGTTGTCGTGCGCGTGGCGCGCCGCGCGTCGTGCAGCAGCATCAGCGCCAACAACCCGATCGCCTCCGCTTCAGGCAATAGTTCGACGAGCAGGCGGCCCAGCCGGATCGCTTCGATGCCCAGATCAGGACGGGTGAAGTAGCCCTGGTTGAAAACCAGGTAGACGACGTGCAGCACCGTCGCCAGCCGCTCGGCGAGATCGGGCCGCTCCGGCACTTCGTACGGAATGCGCGCGTCGCGGATCTTTGCTTTCGCGCGGACGATCCGCTGCGCCAGCGTCGGCGCGGTCGTCAGGAACGCCGCCGCGACCTCCTCCGTGGTGAGCCCACACACCTCGCGCAGCGTCATCGCGACTTGCGCGTCGGGGTGCAGCGCGGGATGGCAGCAGGTGAAGATCAAGCGCAGCCGGTCGTCGGCGACGTCGTAGTCTTCGGTATCGCTGAGCTCTTGCGGCACGTCCGCCTCACCCGCCACTTCGCGGCGGCCTTTGCGCAGCCGATCGATGGCCTTGAAACGGCCCGTGGAGATGAGCCAGGAGCGCGGATTCGCCGGCGTGCCGTCGACCGGCCAGCGCTCGACCGCAGCCGCGAACGCATCCTGCAGCGCCTCCTCGGCGAGATCGAAGTCGCCGAGGAGGCGGATCAAGGTGGCGAGGACGCGACGGGATTCGGCGCGGTAGACCGACTCGATCGTGTCTACGGTTGGTCGAACTCCATGATCGGACGGACCTCGACGGTGCCGTGCTTCGCGCCGGGGATCCGCGACGCCACCTGCACGGCGTCGTTCAAGTCTTTCGCCTTGATCAGGTAATAGCCGCCGAGCTGTTCCTTGGTCTCGACGTACGGCCCATCGGTCGTCGAGAGCTTGCCGTTCCGCACCCGGACCGACTTCGCCGTGTTGGTGGGCTGCAGCGCCTCGCCGCCGACGTAGTTGCCATTCTTCTTGACGTTCTCGGTGAACGCGTTGTATTCGGCCATGCCCTGCTGCTTCTCGGCTTCTGACGCCTGGTCCCACCACTTCTCGTCCCCGTAGATCAAGCACAGATATCTCATGGATTCCTCCACAACGGTGAATGGTTATCCCCAGACGGGGCGCACCTCGATTGATCCCCACTTGGCGGACGGAATGCGCGCCGCCACCTGAATGGCGTCGTTCAGGTCCTTGGCCTCGATGAGGAAGTAGCCGCCGAGCTGTTCTTTGGTCTCGGCGAAGGGACCGTCGGTCGCCGAGAGCTTGCCGTTGCGCACGCGCACGGTGGTGGCGGCGTCGGTGTGCTTCAGCCCGTTGCTCCCGATGTAATGGCCACTCTTCTTGATGTCTTCGGTAAAGGCCCAATAGTCCTTTTTGGCCTGCTCGATCACGTCCTGCGGGACGTTCGCTTCCTGCTTCTCTTCCTGATAGACCAGGCACAAGTACTTCATTGTGTCCTCCAAGAGAGTCTGAAATATGCCCGCTTCACCAGGTAGTCGTTTGGGAGCGCTACATTTCGACATGCCACGCTATGCGGCGTTTCTCCGGGGCGTCATGCCGACGAACTGCAAGATGCCGGCTCTGAAGGCCGCGTTCGAAGCCGCCGGATTCACCGAGGTGAAGACCGTGCTCGGCAGCGGCAATGTGGTCTTCGACGCTCGGAGCACGTCGGAGGAGGCTGTGCAGCTGAAAGCTGAAGCCGCAATGCAGGAGCGGCTCGGCCGTGTGTTTCCCACCATCGTCCGGCCGGTCGAGCAGCTGAGGAAACTGCTCGAGTCCGATCCCTATCGCGCCTTCAAGGTCAGTCCCAAAGCGAAACGCATCGTCACGTTCCTGCGCGGCCGGCCCACCGGAAAGATCAAGCTGCCGGTCGAGATGCACGGCGCGCGCATCCTGGCAATGAAAGATGGCGAAGTCTTCAGCGCCTATCTGCCGACCCCGAAGGGTCCTGTGTTCATGACGCTGATCGAGAAGACGTTCGGGAAGGACGTCACCACGCGGACGTGGGATACGGTCGTCAAGGTCGCGAGGTGAGTCCATTAAGCTGCCTTCAGCCGCTTGATCAGCTGCACCTGACCGGCGTGATAGATCGCATGACACGTGATGCCGAGTATGAGACTGAACCGCTCGGGCGAAGGGGTGGCAGGCGTGACGGTGCCCGCTTCGATGGCAGCGACCAGCTCAGCTAGACGTTGCTGCTCCGACGCCAACGTGGATTGAATCTTGGCCCATGAGATCGGCCTCTGGTCGGTGACGACGAACCAATCTTCGCCCGGGAGAACGAAAGGCTCCGCGGCGTGACCGGAGATCTGCGACCTGACGGCCCGTACGAAGTACGCATGATGCAGAACGAGCTCGGCGATGTTGTGGCGTCCGGTCGCCGGTCTCCAGAACGCGAGGGTGGGTTTCACATCAGCCAGCGCCGCCTTCATGTCCGGGCCATGCCATGCGCCGGGGCCGTAGCCTTCGCTCAGGATGCGTGATTCAGGAGGAACTGCAGTCGTGGTGGTCATAGTGCCTCCATTTTTGGGTCTGGGAGTGTAGAACGGAGCCGGAGGTAAGTCTTGGGAAAAATTGCGGCGGCGTTGCAGGAGGCGCTGAAGCGCCGCAGAGAGCGGGGCGAGGCGGGCCGTGCGGTCGGCCGGAGCATCGCCGCCGGCCAGGGCTGGTCGGTGAGCGATGTCACCTGCACATCCGGCCCCCAGGACCGCTCGTTCGAGGAGCGCCACACGCGCCCTACCATCGCGATCGTGCTGGCGGGCAGCTTTCAGTACCGCTCGCCGCTCGGCCGCGGATTCATGGCGCCGGGCTCCCTGCTCCTGGGTAATGCGGGGCACTGCTACGAGTGCGGTCACCGGCATGGCGAAGGCGACCGCTGCGTCGCGTTCTATTTTCAGCCTGATTACTTCGAACGGCTTGCGGCCGATGCCGGCGCCCGCGGTGCGAACCAGCGGTTTCCCGTTCCCCGGCTCCCTCCTCTGCGCCCCCTCGCCGCGCTGGTTGCTCGCGCTGGCGTGGGTGCGATTGGGGGGGGGACGCCTGGCGTGCCGTGGGAGGAGGTTGGCGTGCGGCTGGCCGTCGGCGCCGTGAAGCTCGCGGCGGGACTATCGTGGCACGATGGCGCCCTGCCGTCGCACGCCGAGGCACGCGTGACGCGGGCTGTGCGCGCTATCGATGACCGGCCGGATGGAGATCTGAGCCTCGGTACGCTCGCCCGCGAGAGCGGTCTGAGCCCGTATCACTTTCTGCGCACGTTCGAACGGCTGACGGGCGTCACGCCGCACCAGTATGTGTTGCGTGCCCGGCTGCGTGCCGCGGCGACGCGGCTCGCGACCGAAGCGGGCAGAGTCATCGATGTCGCCCTCGACTCCGGCTTCGGAGACATCTCCAACTTCAATCGGGCGTTCCGGACGGAGTTCGGCGCCAGCCCGCGCGCGTACCGGCAGCGCTACGGGACAGCTCCCCCCAACGCGCGATAAACCTGTGCCAACCCTCTCGTCGCCGCCGTACGGCCGGCGGCCAGCCGATCCTGCGCCTCGAGCATGGTGCGCTCGGCGTCCAGCACTTGCAGGAAATCTGTCGCGCCTTCGTCGAAGCGCAGCCGTGCCAGCGCAGCGGCACGCTCGCTCGCCCGTGACGCAGCTTCGAGATAGTCGAGACTACGGCGAGCCTTGTTGTACGTGACGACGGCGGTCGCGATTTCCTGCGACGCTTGCAGCTGCGCCTTACGGTAGTACGCATCTGCTTCCGCTTCCTGCGCGCGCGCCACATCGACGCCGGCCTTCACCCGGCCAAGGTCGAGCGCGGGCCAGGAGATGACGGGCCCGATCGCGTAGCGCGGCCTGTTTGAATTTCCCAGGGCGTCGAACGAGCTGCCGACGTATCCCGCGCCGCCCCCGATCGAAATCCGCGGCAAATAGGCAGCCTTTGCCGCGCCCACGAATGCATTGCTGGCAGAAAGCTGGCGCTCGGCGCTCCGCACGTCCGGCCGCAGCCGCACCGCGACGTCGGGGTTCGGGACCAGGATCGAGTCCGGGAGCGCCGGAAGCGCCTGGTGCTCTTCACCCTCCTGCTCCAGCCCGCTGGCCGGCCCGCCGACGAGCACCGTGATGCGATGCTGCACGGCGGCGATTGACGCTTCCAGCTCCGGAATTCCGGCGAGCGTGGAGTTCAGCTGAGCACGCGCGCGCTCCGAATCGAACTCGTTGCCTCGCCCCGCCTCGAGACGCTGCAGCGTCACGTCCAGCGTGTGCTGCTGATTCTCGGCGTTCCGGCGGGCCACCTGCAGGCGGTCCTGGGCACCGCGCAGGTCGAAGTAGGCACTGGCCAGCTCTGAGGCGAGCAGGACCTGCAGGTCCTGCACATCCTCTTCCCCGGCGGCAATCAAGGCGCCCCGAGCCTGGGTGGTCTTGCGGATCCGGCCGAAGACATCGACCTCCCAGGAGAGCTGTAGGCCGGCGTCCCACACGTTCTGATCGGGGAAGGCGGTCCCGAAGCCTCCGGGAAAGCTCGCGCTCGCGAGCCGCTGCCGCGTGTAACTCGCCGTGGCCGTCAGCGCCGGCGCGAAGTCGAGCGCCGCCTGGAGCCGCGCGGCGCGTGAACCGCGTAGCCGTGCTCGGCCCGCCACCACGTCGTGATTTGATTTCACGCCTTCACCCACGAGCCGCACGAGTGTCGTGTCGCCGAGTGTTTTCCAGAAGGCGATCGGGGGCGGCAGCTCCGACTGCTGGCCGCGGGCCTGTTCCACGCCCGCCAGCGCGAGCAGTACGAGCAACGCCGCAAGTTTCTGTCTCATGTCTGTAATACCTCCTGGCCGACCGGCTCGTAGGCCGACGCCGGTTTATGCTCCGCGGCGATGAGCGAGTAGAAGACCGGCACAATGAACAGCGTGAAAACCGTGCCCAGCGTCATGCCGGTGACGAGGACCATGCCGATACTGTTGCGCGCGGCCGATCCCGGACCGGAGACGAGGACGAGCGGGAAGTGTCCGAACACGGTCGCGGCAGACGTCATCAAGACCGGGCGCAGCCGCGTCAAGGTGGCTTCGCGCAGCGCCGCCATCTTGGCCAGGCCGCGCTCCTGCAACGTATTCGCGAACTGCACAATCAGAATTCCGTTCTTTGCTATCAGGCCGACGAGCGTGATCAACCCGACCTGCGAGTAGATGTTGAGCGTCGTCAGGTTGAGAAAGCTGAAGATCAGCGCGCCGGAGATCGCGAGCGGGACCGAACCCAACAGCACGATCAGCGGATCGCGGAAGCTCCGGAACTGTGCCGCGAGCACGAGATAGATGAGAATCACGGCGAATCCGAGTGTTACGGTCAGCGCTCCGCCTTCACGCCGGATCTGTCGCGATTCGCCCGCGTGATCGAGCGTCAGGCCGGGCGTATGGAGCCCCTCGGCCGCGTTCTCCAGGACGCGCAGTCCTTCGTCCTTGGTGACTCCCGGATTGACGGCGCCGAACACGCGGACCGCGTTGCGCTGCTGGAAGCGGTTCAGCGTACGTGGTGCAGTGCTCGATTCGATGTGCGTGAACGTCGATACCGGCACGAGCTGGCCGCTCGGCGTCTTGATCTTCAGGTCGAGCAGCGGCCCAACGGTCGTGCGGTCGGCCTCTCCGATTTGTGGGATGACCTTGTAGCTGCGGTCGAAGAAGTTGAACCGGTTGACGTAGCCGCCGCCGAGCGCCGTGCCGAGCTCGCGGCCGACAGTCGCCAGATCGAGGCCAAGATCCGCGACTTGATCGCGATCGATCACGACGCGGGCCTCGGGCAGATCGATCTTCAAGTCGGTATCGACGTACAAGAACTTGCCGCTCTGCCAGCCCGCGCCGACGACTGCGCCGGCCGTCCCGAGCAGCTGCTCCGGCGGCGCGTCGCTCTGTAGCACCAGCTCCACGTCATATGAGCCGGGCGTGGGCAATGGCGGATCCAGGCGCGGGAACACCCGTACGCCGGGCACCCGGGAGACGGCGCCGTACACCGCGGGGAAGAGCTGGGCCGTCGAGCGGTCGCGCTCTTTCCAGTCTTTTGCCACCATGCCGCCGAACGCGCCCCACGACGCAGTCAACGACCACATGAACTTCGCTTCCGGAAACGCCGTGATCGCTTTGACCACGTCGAGCGACGCGCGGTTGTTGGCCGCGAGCGACGCGTCCGGGGGCGTTTGCATGAACAGACTGATGTGGCTCTGGTCTTCGACGGGTGCGAGCTCGCGCTTGGAGTACGTGTAAAGCGGCCACGCGGCGAGCATGACCAGGATCGCCGCCGCCACGATCGCGGGACGCATCTGCAGGGCGCCGTCGAGCAACCGCGCATAGTTGCTGCGAACGACCTCGAATCCCCGATTCACCAGCTTGGTGAGCTTTCCTTCCTTCCCTTGCGGGTGCACGAACCGCGAGCTCATCACGGGCGACAGTGTGACCGCCACGATGCCGGACACGACGACTGCCGCCGCGAGCGTGATGGCGAACTCGAGGAACAGCGAACCGGTGAGGCCACCTTGGAAGCCAATCGGCGCATAGACGGCAGCCAGCGTGATGGTCATCGCGATAATGGGACCGACGAGCTCCCGCGCGCCGACCAGGGCGGCTTCCAGCCTTGTTTTGCCGAGATGCACGTGACGTTCGACGTTCTCGACGACGACAATCGCATCGTCTACCACAAGGCCGACCGACAGCACAATCGCGAGAATCGTCAAGAGATTCAGGCTGAATCCGAACGCCATCATGACGACCCCGGCGCCGATCAGGGAGACCGGCATGGCCACAAGCGGAACCAGCGCCGTGCGAATCGAGCCGAGGAAGAGGAACACCACGATCCCCACGATGAGGATCGTCTCCATCAGGGTCTTGGTGATCTCCTTAAGCGCGTCCTGCATGAAAATCGTGCCGTCATATGCGACCCGGAGCTGGATGTCGGGCGGCAACGTCGGTGTGATACGTGCGATCTCGGCGTGCAGGCGATGCGAGACCTCGATCTCGTTGCTGCCGATCGTCGGCCAGACGCCCACGTACACGGCTTCTTCGTCGTTGAACTTCGCGATCATGTCGGGTTCTTCGGCGCCCAGCTCCACGTTGGCGACATCCGACAGGCGCACGACGGCACCGTCACGATCGGTGACGATCAGGTTTTCGAACTCGGTCGTCGAGCGGAGATCGGTGTTCGCCAGCAGGCTGACCTGTACCAGGTTGCCCTTGGTCTGCCCGACGGCGGCGAGATAGTTGTTGCGCCGCAACGCCGCGAAGACGTCGCCCGGCGACAGGTTGTGCGCCGCGAGCCGGTCTGGATCGATCCAGACGCGCATCGCGATCGGCCGGCCGCCGACGATGTCGGTCCGCTGCACGCCGGCGATCGTCGCGAGCTGCGGCTGCAGCGTGCGCGACAGCCAGTCGGTGATCGCCGGGATGTCACGCTGCTTGGACGAGAAACTCAGGTAGAAGGACGCGTAGGGCCGGTCCGCGCGCTGCACCTCCACTTGCGGTGGCTCGGCCTCCGCCGGAAGCTCGGATCGGACCTGCTGCAGGCGCGCCGTCACTTCGGCCAGGGCCGCGGTGCTGTTCTGATTCAATTTGAGATGGATCGTGACGGTGCTGATACCTGCGCGGCTCGTCGACTCGAGATAGTCAATACCACTGATCGCCGACACGGCGCGCTCGATCGGCGTCGTGAGAAACCCGCGCACCGCCTCGGCGCTCGCGCCGTAGTAGACGGTATTGATCACGACGGCCGAGCTTTGGATGTTGGGGTACTGCTGCACCGGCAGCGTGGCGAGCGATCGCCATCCCACGAGCACGATCGCGAGATTCACGACCGCCGCGAGCACCGGGTGCCGGATGAAGAGATCGGTGAAGGATCGCATTACTGAGAACCTCCGCCGACCGCCACCAGGACCGACTCACGCAGCTTGAACGAGCCGGATGCGGCGACCTGCTCTCCTGCTTTTAGGCCTTCGAGGATCACGATCTCATCACCCAGCATCGGGCCGCTGCGGACCGGCCGCTCGTGCGCGCGGGTCTTGCCGCTCTCATCGGCGGCGATGACGAACACGTGATCGCCGGACGGACCGCGCCGCAGCGCGCTCACGGGGATGACGATCGCTGTGACCATCGGCCCCGCCGGCACGAAGACGCGGACCGATGACCCCGGCGCTGGAGCGCCGCCAGCGATCGTCGCACGGACCATCGTGGTGCGGGTGACGGGATCGACCCGCGCGTCAACCGCCACGATCCGCGCGGCGACGGGCGTCGAGTCCGCCGTCGTCACCACCTGGACTGGAGCGCCCGCGCGCAGGCCCACGGCCACTTGCTGTGACACCGCGAAGTCCACGTGCACCGCGCCATCGATGCCCTGGAGCGTGGTGAGCGGCGTGCCTTCGTTCAGGTACTGGCCGGGATGCACGTCGGCGATACCGACTCGCGCGCGGAAGGGCGCGCGAATCGTCTTCTTGGCGATGATCGCCTGCGTGCGGGCGATTTGCGCCTGTGCGATGTCGCGCTCGGCGACCGCACGATCGACCTCTTCGGCCGAGACGGCACCGTACTGCCGCAGGCGCTCGAGCCGGGCGAGGCTCGTCAGCGCGAGACTCGCCTGTGCTTGCAGCGCCTGGAGATCGGCGGTTTCGACGGAGACGTCGAGCGCGACCAGCACCGCGCCGGAGTCGACGATCCGGCCCGGCACCAGCGCCACCTCGCGCACCGTGCCGGCGAGCTCGGTCCGCAACGTGATCGAGCGCAGGGCAAGCACGGTTCCGATCGATGTGGTCGTCGCCCGATGCGCTTCGGCACGCGCGACGGCGGTGGTCACGGCTTCGATCGGCTCGGGCTGGTGCGCAGCCGCCGCGGTGGTGGCGCGGGCGGCCGCGGTCTTCCAGGCGGCCAGCGCGATGCCGATGCTGAGGACGACGGCCAGCAGAATCGCTGACCCGCGTCCAGCGTTTCCGAGAATACGTTCACGCATACGACGACCTCCTAGGAGCTGCGGATGGTGATGGGTGTGACTCACAGAGATCGTCGGATGACGTCAATCGAATTCGACAACCATTGCGATGTCACGGCACTGTCGGCAGTGACGCCGACACGGATCCGGCTGATTCCCGAATTGCGCAAGAACGTGTTTAGAACACGAAATTGTTCCCGCGGGCGGGAGTCTTGACATTCCGTGTTGGGAACAGATTTTGCGGCATGGTGGTTCGGCAGCGTATGAAACACCAGCGAGCGGTGAGTCCGGCCGAACAGGCCGCCGTTGGGGTGTTGATCGCCGCCGATCATCTGCAGCAGTCGTTTGCGGAGATCTGCGAGCGGCATGGCGTCACCACCGATCAGTATCGCGTGCTGCGCATCCTGCGCGACGCCCCCCCGACCGGCTACGCGCGCGGCGAAGTCACCTCGCGCTGCAGCATGCACCGCTCTCCAGACATGACGCGTATGCTCGATCGCCTCGTCCGGCTGGGATTCGCGAGGCGTCGCCTGGACCCTGACGACCGGCGCTGCTCCATCGCGACCATCACCAGGTCAGGGCTCGCCGTGCTGAATCGCGTCGATCCGGAGATCGCCGCCGCCGCGCGGCGGCTGACGAAATCGCTCAGCGGCTCACAGCTCGACCAGCTCGCCCGCCTCACCGAGACACTCGCCAGCCAGGACGACTGACCGCACAGGAACAATGTGTGTTGTGGACACGTTCTCGGGTCGTCCCGAGACGGAGCACTGGTCGTGTAGCCGTCCCAACTGATCACCATTTGTCGGAGGATCCTATGTCGAGCCGTTCGCTTGCCCTCTCCTTCACGCTCGCCGCCCTCGCGATCACGCCGGCGGCCCTGCACGCGCAGAACCCCAATCCCCTGGCCGACCGATTCACCGTTTCGGCCGCATTCGGCGGGCTATCCGGTGCCGCGAATCTGAACGATGCCGGCACCGCGGACTGGCGACTCGGTTGGGCGGGCTCCCTCGACGCCAACTACTGGATCCTGTCCCGCCTCGGCCTGCGTATTGGAGGCACCTGGGCACAGGACAGCCTGCGGTCCGGCACGATCACCGGTCGCGGCAAGTTCAACAAGTTCGCCTATGACGCCGATGTCGTCCTGCGCTATCCGCTCACCGCGGGGGCCAGCACGATCGTGCCCTATGTTGTGGGCGGCGCCGGAGCGATCAGCGTCCATCAGCTCGAGTCGGACAGCACCTGGACGAAGTTCGCCGGCAATTTCGGCGCGGGTGTGGAGTACCGGTTCGGTCGCGTCGGCCTTCGTGCGGAAGGACGTGACTACGTCTACAAGTTCGACCGTTACGGCTTCGACAAGACCCAGCACGATGTGGCGTGGCAGGGTGGAGTCACGGTCTCGTTCTGATGCCGCAGGTGTCTCGCGGTCGATACTTCCGGCAGCTGCGCGCCCTGGGTGCCTGGTGGCGAGTCGGCTCCAGCGTGCTCGAGCCGCAGCTGCTGGTTGAATCGATTGCAGACGAGGAATTCGATGCCACTCCGCAGGAGATGGAGCCGGTGTCCACTCCAGACCGTCCCTCCCCGCGCTTCGTGGGAGTCCCTTGACCGTGCACATCGCTGACGCTGAAGCGTTGCTCGCAGCGGCGGTTCCTCTGCAGGCGGGAGACTGGGCCGATGTGGGTGCCGGCGGTGGAACCTTTTCCCGCGCGCTCGCCCGCCGGCTGGGGCGGGGCAGCCGCATTTATGCGGTGGACCGCGATCGTGCCGCGATCGAGTCAATTGCAGGCGTGGGTGCGGACGGCGTCGAGGTAATTCCCGTGATTGGGGACTTCAGTCGTCCCTTGCAGCTGCCAGGGATTGGTGTCAGTCAGCTCAGCGGAATGCTCTTTGCGAACGCGCTGCATTTTGTCGCGAATCCGCGGGATGTATTGGCGCATCTGCTCACCTGGCTGCGCCCCGGCGGGCGAGTGGTGATCGTCGAGTATGATGGGCGTCGCCCCAGCCGCTGGGTGCCGTATCCCATCTCCGCCGAGCGGCTCCCCGAGATGGTGGCCGGCCTTGGCCTCTCCAAACCGGCGATCACGGCGAGACGTCCCTCCGCGTATGGAGGATCTCTCTACGTTACCGTTATGGAGCGGGTGCCTTAGCGCGACGCCTTCGGCTTCTTGTTGAAGTCGAGCGAAAGCTCCACCCAGTAGGTCCTTCAAACTCCTCCCCTCTCTGATTATCCTTCCGCTTGGCGCGCAGTAGGCGCCCCAGGCTGGGAGCGGTTCGTCCCCCACGACGGACCGAGGCGTTACCCAATCGGCCCCCCAGCCTCGGCACCATAACAATGGGAGCTGCATCCGATGGGCGCGTCCATACCAACGACCAGCACTCGCGATCTCATCGCCGAGATCGACGAGCTTCGCATCGAGCGCCGCGCGGCGATCCTCGCGCACAACTATCAGCGTCCCGAGATCCAGGACCTGGCCGACGTCGTGGCCGATTCGCTCCAGATGGCGCGCCGGGCGACCGAGCTCGACGCGCCCGTGCTCGTGATCTGTGGCGTGCACTTCATGGCGGAAACGGCCGCGATTGCGAACCCCGATAAGCGGGTCCTCATTCCGGACCCCAGCGCCGGCTGCTCGCTCGCCGCGACGATCCAGGCGGCAGACGTGCGCGCCTGGCGCGCCGCGCATCCGGACGGCCTCGTCGTGGCCTACGTGAATACCGCGGCCGACGTGAAGGCCGAAGCCGACTACTGCTGCACGTCGGGGAACGCCGTCGCCGTCATTCAGGCGCTCCCCTCGGGCGTCCCGGTGCTGTTCCTGCCCGACATGTTCCTCGGCAACTATTTGCGCAAGGTGACCGGTCGCCCGCTCGATGTCTGGCTCGGTGAGTGCCACGTCCACGCCGGGCTCACGCGCGAGACGCTGGCCCAGCGGCGCGCCGAATATCCCGATGCCGAGTTCCTGGTGCACCCCGAGTGTGGCTGCGTCACGAGCGCGATGTACTACGCCGAGACCGAGGGCGACGTCGCCGCCGGACGCATGCAGATCGTCTCGACCGAGCAGATGATGCGGCGCGCCCGGGTCTCGCCCGCCCGGCGTTTCGTGGTGGCGACGGAGACCGGCGTGCTGCACCGCCTGCGTCGCGAGAACCCGCACAAGGAATTCCTGGCGGCGCGCGAATCGGCGGAATGCCGTTACATGAAGCAGATCACCCTGGAAAAGCTGCGTGACGCGCTCCGTGAGCTGAAATACGAGGTGACCGTACCGCCCGACGTCGCTACCCGCGCACGACGCGCCATCGATCGGATGCTGGCGATTGGCTGAGCAATTTGGTCTGATCGAGGCGCGACGCGCGCTGGCGGAGGACCGGGCGGGAGAGGACGTCACCACGCGTTTGCTGGGCGCTGTCGCCACGCAATCGGCGGAGGCGCGGTTTGTGGCAGAGGGCCGCCTGGTCGTGGCCGGCGTACCCCTCCTGGCGACGGTGTTTCACGAGCTCGATCCCGCGGCCGCCGTCACGCCAGCGATCGCAGAGGGAGCGTGGGCACTACCTGGAGCACGACTCGCGACTGTGCGCGGCGCCGCCGGCGCGTTGCTCGCTGGCGAGCGCGTCGCGTTGAACTTCCTGCAACGATTGTCAGGTGTGGCGACGCTCACCCGTCAGGCGGTGGATGCCGTGACGGGCACGCGCGCGAAAATCACTCACACACGCAAGACGACACCCGGACTCCGGAAACTCGAGCTGTATGCTGTCCGGATCGGGGGCGGCGTGGAAAACCGCGCGTCGCTCGCCGACGCGATCCTGTGGAAAGACAACCACTGGGCATTGCTCGACGGCCGTTCGTTGCGCGACGCGCTGCGGAACGCGCCTGACGGCCTCCCGGT
>Ga0209056_10001229_pt1 | contig 28016 bp, 24 predicted proteins | sample GraSoiAngelo_114_FD_185876 | JGI IMG/M metagenome (GOLD analysis project Ga0209056, IMG submission 185876) | Grasslands soil microbial communities from the Angelo Coastal Reserve, California, USA - 14_0903_13_40cm (SPAdes) (version 2) | ecosystem: Environmental > Terrestrial > Soil > Grasslands... | reverse complement strand
ATATCCCGGCCCTGTACCGTCTCACACCCCCGACCTGGGCCAAGCTTACAGTTAGCCTTGAGGGTTACCGTGACGACGCTGCCGGCCTTCGACACATCAAAGCTTTCAATCATTGAGGCGACGGTGTCGCCACTGCAGGCCGGCATGGTGAGCGCAGCGTCAGGCGCCGACAGATCGCTGACCACACGCAGCAGGTCATACGGGCCGCCCGCCGGCCCGGCCGTGCAGTAACTGATCGAGCGCTGCCAGAGTGGCGTGTACGTTCCGTGGGGCGCGATGGGCTCCGGGCTCGCATACGGGGGGCCTGCCGCGATGGGGCCGGGGGCGGCGAAACACCGTGCATCGTAGCCCAGGCCGGCATTGATGCGCGTATACAAGCAGAAGATCGACGGGTCTTCCGCCAGGCGGGCCGATTTGAAGGCAACCTGGCTGGCGCCGGGGATCGTGTTGTTGACCAGCACCAGATTGATGTTCGTCTCGTGGAGTTCGCGAAGGATCCGGTCCGCGGCGACGCGGGCGTTCTGCTGGACATCGGCCGCAATTTCCGTCTTGCGCGCATTGGTCCGGGCACTGCTAAAGACCCCATCGATCATGATGACGAATAGCGCGAAGATCGCGAGCGCCACCAGGAGTTCGATCAGGGTGACGCCGTGCTGAGCATGGAAACCTCGAGCGATGCGCCGCATCATGGGAGATAGCGGTCCACGTCCAGGGTCCGGGTCACCCCACGATACTGCCAGGTGAGTGTGGAATGGGCGCGCACCAGGTACTCCTTGGTGGTATCGACGGTGCAGCCCGACCCCGGGTCCGTGCTGTACTTCACGAATGTGGGCGGACTGACGCTCGTGTTGAAACACGCGTACCACCGCTGGATCGTGACGTCGAGCTTCCACCGGTCCAGCTGATAGGGCTGGGGGCATGCGGCGGTGACGTTGCATGACGGCAGCGGATACGCGCCTAATCCCGCAGACGACAGGTTGGGCGACCCGCATCCCGTGCCATCGCAGTAGACGCCGGGATTGATCGAAGCGTCCCCCTGGCTGGCCGCCTGGCTGGCGGCGTGCTCTTGAAACGCCTGCAGATACACCGAGGCCGCCGTGATGTCGCGGGCGGCGCGCGTGGTGACGAACCCGGTGGTGAACCCCGACAGGAACCCGCCGGACCCTGCCGCGCCCAACACGCCCAGCGCGCCGATGACCACCACGGCGAAGATCGCCAGCGACACGAGGATCTCGATCAGGGTGAACCCGCGCTGATTAGTCGTCATGGCCCCACGCTCACCCGACCGGTCGCTGCGGTCACCGCAATATTTGCCATCACACTCGATCGGCTCTGCAGTTGCACCGTTCCGCCGGCATCGGCATAGCCGAGCATCTTGAACGTCACACACTTGTTCGCAACGTTGGCTGGAGGTGAGCATGCGGTGAAAGTCGTCCCCCCTCCATTGATCGCCACGCTGGATGGCCAGTCCGGGTTGCACGTCTTGTGCGAAGGCAGCCCGCAGGGTGGCTGAACACCAAAGGTAATCGGGTCAACAATCGCTCTGCGGCAGAGTGTCGATGTCGAGTCGAGTTGGTACAACCCTGTCGAGTCGATCGGAAGCATCCCTGTCGGACACGTCTCTGTTAGGAGTTTCGTTCGATAGGTGTTGATCCGGCCCGGGTTCGCGAGGGCGAACTCAACCATGTAATCCACTCCGTCCGCAACCGCCGAGGACTGCGCCCGCCGTACCTCAGAGATTACCGTGGTGGCGGCCTTGCGCAGCGAGAAGGCGTCGCTCGCCCGGCGCACCCCCATCACGAGGATGGCCAGCACGACCCCGATCAGGCCGACGACCACCACGAGTTCGATGAGCGTGAAGCCCGCTTGGCCGTCTCTGAAGGATCTCGGTTTTGGGCGCATGGATTCTCCTATGGTCATGCCCTGCCCATACAGCACATAGACGGCGAGCACGCTGCGTGCCGGAGTCCCTAAATCTCCCCTTCTATTATCCTTCCATGAAAGTGACGAAGATAGAGTCAGACTGTGTTCCGCGGGCTTACGGAATTCCGAAATACCAGCGGAGGAGGCTCTGACCCGCGAACATCGCGATCACACCGCCGGCGGCCAGCGAGGGACCAAAGGGGATGGGGTCCTTGCGCGATCGCCGCTTCAACGCGATGAGCAGGACCCCGGCCACTGCCCCGGTGACGAACGCCAGCAACAATGCCACCGCGGTCAGCGGCCACCCGAGGAATGCGCCCATCATCGCCGCCAGTTTGATATCGCCACCCCCCATGCCCCCGCCGCTGACCACCGCGATCATCAGGAACAACGCTCCGGCCCCCGCCGCCACCAGCGCCGAAGGCACAAGCCGTCCCTGTGGAATGGCGAACAGCAGCCCGGCGACCAGTCCAGGGTAGGTAATGGCGTTAGGCACAATCTGGTGGTCGAGATCGATGAAGAACACCACGACCAGCATGAGCGCGAAGAGGGCCGTCGCCGCCAACGGGACCCATGCTCCCGTCGGGGCAAACCGAATCCACAGGCCGGCGAGGAGTCCTCCGCTCGCGGCCTCCACCAGCGGATACCGCCAGCTGATCGGCGCGCGGCACGCGCGGCACCGCCCGCGCAGGATCAGAAAGCTCACCAGGGGGATGTTGTCGCGAGGGCGGATGAGGGTGTGACAGTGCGGGCAGCGCGATCCAGGCCTGACGATGGAGAGCCCCCGGGGAAGGCGGTAGATGACCACATTCAGGAAACTGCCAAGAATCGTCCCCAAGATAAACACCATGACGGCCGACGCGGCGAGACTCATGTCGATCGCCTCGATTCGATGCGCGAACGACGCACAACATCGCGGAGCTCACGCAAGGCCTGACGGGAGGCGGCGTCTGTCCCCGCGTCGGTGGGACGATGCCCGTACCGGAACGACTCGAACAGACGCGTGATGCGAGCGGCGACCGGCCGCACGGGCACCGGCAGGGACGCCGCAAACTCGCTGGGGGTCATCGCCGCATGTCGCCTGAACCCCCGGCGGGCCAGCGTGTGCAGCATGTCGGCATACCCGCGCTCCACGATTCCGCGCGACCCGTGAAGGCGACGGCGCAGGCGGAGACCTCCCAATATCCCGACCACCAGCGTCGCACTCACGAGCACCCCCGCATCTCCCGCTCCCCCACCCATCCGGCCAAGGGGCAGCCGCTGCACCACCCGCACGAACATCCCGAGCACCCAGGAGGCGGCGTCTGCAGCCAGCCACTGCCCCACCGGCCTCCCCACCGTGTCACTGGAAGGAACAAAACCCGGTGTCGCCTCCATCTCGATCCATCCAGCCCCAGGTTGGAACATCTCGACCCAGGCGTGGGCGTCGGAGTTGCGGACATCATAGTAGCCCGTGAACACATTGTACGATCCGGTGGTGTACCCGGTGACCAGCCTCGCAGGAATGCCGGCGGCGCGCAGCAGCACAGCCAGCGCGCTGGCGAACAGCTCACACGATCCCTGATGAGTGACAAACAGAAACTCATCCACGGCATCGGCACGATCTGGCAGGAGCGGCGCCTGCAGCGTATACGTGAAGCCGTGCTGCAAGTAGCGGCGGATCGCCTCCGCCTGCTGGTAGGGACTCTCCACCCCGGCTGTCAAGTCGGTCGCCAGGTGCCGGACGCGCGGTGAGATCGCCGGCAGCTGCAGGTACCGTGCGCGAATGTGCGGCGGGATGTCCCCGTGCCCGCGCGCCAGAAGGGCCGCCGTAGGGACCGGAACCCGGCTGACCACGCTGTAGACCATTCCCGGCTCCAGGCGGAGCGGGCTCCGCATCCCGGCGTAACGATCCACGCCAATCGTCCCGGTCGGGAAGAAAACCTCAAAGGGCCGGTACGCGGCGAAGATCACGTTGGGCTGCTCTGTTTCCACGTAGAAGGTCTGAATGCTCTGTTCCGATCCCGCGGGCCACGGCTCGTCCGGCCCCAGCCGGGGCACGATGCGCGACTGCTCGGAGGAGCCAAACTCCTCCACGGCGTGATCGCTCATCCGCCAGCCACGTCCTCCGTAGGAATCAAAGGCGAGCCCGCGCCAGTAGCCGGGCCGCGTGGCGCGCACACGCAGGACCAGCGTATCGTCGAGCACGCCGCGCAAACGCAGGTCCACGTAGGTCGAGAACCCGACATACCCCTGTGGATTGAATACGGGCGGCGCCTGCTCCGGGTCGGTTCCGGGGTCCTCTGGATAGGCCGGATTCATGATTCGGGTGTGCAGGCGGGACACCCACAGCAGTCTGGCCGACACGGGCAATCCGCGCAGGCGCAAGCCCTGACCGCGGGGCACGAGCATGAACGCCAGCGCGCCGCAGAGCAGCACCGCGACGCTCAGCCGCGCCCCGAGCCTCACGAGCGACCACCAGGAGGCGTGCTCGCGGTCGGCCTGCATGGCCACCAGTGCGATCCCGGCGGCCAGCGTGAACGGGACCAGCAACAGGCCGAAAGACGTCTCCCGCGTGTAGACAGCGCCCACCGCCATGAGCACGACCGCGCTGGCCAGCGAGTACTTGAGGTCTTTGCGGGCCGGCAAATCAAAACTGTGCAAGACCTGCAGCCAGAGAAATAACCGGACGAGCGGGATTCGGGGATCGTACGGATTGGCGACCAAGGCGACGAAGAAATCTCGCGCGACGGCAAAGATCAGCCCCGCGATGGCCAGCTTCATCCACCAGTTGGGGGAGCGGCGGCGGAGGTAGCTCACGCAATGGGCGACAATGATTGCGAACGCGGCCAGGACAGCCTGTGCTGTAAACTCCTCCTGCACCCCGACCGCGGCCACGGCCACCAGGACGGCCAGCAACACGGCCGCACGCACGGCCAGGGAGTCTTCTGCGGGTCGCCGGAACCGGCGTGTTATCGACTGAGCGAGGCCAGACACGCCCCCACCTCCGCCCCGCGGCGCAGCAAGGCCAGCGGAATCCCGAGCGCCTCCAGCACCATCTCTCCGCTCGAATCTCCCGAATCTCCTCGATCTCCATACGACGCCGCATCGACGAGCACGGCCGCGACGGGAATGCCACGTTGCGCGAACGCCGCCGGGACATCCGTATCGGCGGAGCAGACCACCACCGGCGTGCCGGGCGCGACGGCCGACCGGTATGCCTCAAGCGGTGACAGCGCACCGTGAAGTTGCACGCGGGCCAGCCAGTGCAGCGCCTGCGACCATCCGGCCTCGGTCGTGCTGACCTGCGTCCCGCGCGCGCCGATGAGCTGAACCGGGCGGCCTGACCGCGTCACCGCATGCGCGATCGACGCCGCCGCCCGTACGAGATCCTCGAACGCCAGTCCACTCGGATCGGCCCCATACGGCTCGATCCGTGTGTCGATCAGCAGCGCAACCGCTTCCGCCGCCTCATGCTCAAACTCACGGACCACCAGCGTGCCGCGACGTGCGGTGCTGCGCCAGTGCACGTGGCGCAGGCTGTCACCGTCGCGGAACTCGCGCACGCCCGCGACCTCCAGCCCCGCGCGGTCCGGCCGGGGAACCGACGCGGCATCTGGTCCGGTGCGTCCCGGAACCCTGAACTCCTCGAGCACTGCGTACCGGGGAAACACCGTGAGGGCACCCGGCGCCCTCACACGCCGGCGGAAGATAAACAATCCCGCCAGACCGGACGAGTGCGCTTCGACCGTCTGTGCGGTGAAGACACCACGACGGAGCGCAACGGTCTGATAGGACTGCGCGGCCGGGGAGCGGGCGTCACAGACGGGGAAGCGAGCCGTTCCCGGTCTCAGACCTGGGAACGCATCATGGAGGGTGATGAAATAACGGCGGCCGCGGCGCAGCAGAATCCGAAAAGTCACGGGAACCGCATCGCCCTCAAACGCCTCATGGGGCATGGTCCGTTCCACTGTCAGCCCGCGGATACCCAGACCGGCCGACAGGATGGCGACGGCGAGTAATCCAATCAGCAACGCATCGACCGCGTACACCCAGCCGGCCTGCAGGTTGACGGCGATAAACAGCAGCAGTGCGGCCAGGACGGCGACAGCGACGGCGTCGCCGGTCAGCACTGGCAAATTGAACTGACGGAAACGGGGAAACGCGGAAACGGGGAAACGCGAACGTCGAATGCGCTCCATGTCGTTCATGGTCGCGGTTCCGAGATTCCGCGTTTCCGCGATTCCGTATCAAAGACCGGCACCGGCGTCCCCGCAAGGATGTCTTCGACCAGGGCCACCGCGGCGACGGTCCGGGACCGCACCATCAGGCGATGCGCCAGCACATGGGGGGCGAGCCGTTTGACGTCATCAGGCAGGACAAACTCCCGGCCGTCACGCACCGCCCACGCCTGGGCCAGCCGCACCAACCCAACCGACGCGCGGGGGCTGGCGCCGAGCATGACCTCTGGGTGGGTCCGTGTTGCGGCCACGATCTCCGCCGCATACGACATTAATGAGCGGTCCACGCGCGCCGCCCGCACCTCCTGTTGCCAGTGGAGCACGTCGGCCGGCGTGACGACGGGCTGGAGCGAGTCCAGCGGGTGGGCCACCTGCTGGCGCGCGATGACCTCGACCTCGTCTTCGAGCCGTGGGTAGCCCAAGGACATGGAAGCCAGAAAGCGGTCGAGTTGACCCTCCGGCAACGGATAGGTGCCATGGTGTTCGAGGGGATTCAGCGTGGCAATCAGGAAGAACGGTTGCGGCAGCGGATACGCCGTGCCCTCCACGCTGACCTGCGCCTCCCCCATCGCTTCCAGAAATGCGGACTGGGTGCGCGGCGTCGCCCGGTTCAGTTCATCAGCCAGGACGACGTTGGCGAACACGGGACCAGCCACAAACCGCAGCGTGCCGCGTCCGCCGTCATACACCATGCCGCCGGTGATGTCGGACGGCAGCAGGTCGGGCGTGGCCTGGACCCGCTTAAAGGTTCCCCCGATGGATCGCGCCATCGCGCGGGCCAGCACTGTCTTGCCCACTCCGGGCACATCCTGCAGGAGCAGATGACCGCCGGCAAGCAGCACCGCGACGGCCCGTTCGAGCTCAGGGCGCTTGCCCACAATCACGCGCTCCAGGTTTCCGGTCAGGGCGTCGATCCCGCGCGCAACCAGGGCTACGGACGAGGGCGTGCCGTGTTCAGAGATACTCACGGCGAGATGGCACGTGCGACGAACTCCTCGATCTGGCCGATGAACCGCTGCCGGGAGAACTGCACTGCATGCCGGCGGATCGCGGCGGCGTCGAATGTCATCGCCTCCGCCGCTTGCACGCCCGCACTCAGCGCGTCAGGCGTCTGAGCGGCAATGAACATCCCGGTCACCCCCTGCACAACGCTCTCTAACGCCCCGCCGCGTCCGTACGCGATCACCGGGCGTCCACAGGCCTGGGCCTCGACCGGGACGAGACCAAAATCCTCCTCGCCGGGAAATACGACCGCCCGGCACCGACGGTAATAGCGGCGCATGGCTAGATCCGTAAGCTCTCCGACGAAGCGGATGTGCGGGCGCGCCATCGCCTGCAACCGCCGCCGCTCTGGACCATCGCCGACGATCACCAGCGGCCGGCCGAGTCGATTGAATGCTTCCACGGCCACATCCACGCGCTTGTACGGGACCAACCGTGAGACGACGAGATAGAAATCCCCCCGCTCTCGTGACTCGTCCGCATCTGATTGCGTAGAGTGGGTAGGTTGTGTGGATTGTGCGGATTCGGAGGGTGTGAAGAAGTCTGTGTCGACGGGCGGGTAGATGACGGTCGACTCGCGGCCGTAGTGGCGACGGATGCGCGAGGCGACATAGTGCGAGTTGGCGATGAACTCATCCACATGGGCCGCCGCCGCGCTGTCACGCCGCCGCAGCCAGGCCAGCATCATACGCGCCGCCGGGCGCGTCACACCCGGCAGCGCTGCCAGGTACTCGTCCCGCAGGTCCCACGCGTACCGCATCGGCGTATGGCAATAGCAGATGTGCCGCGCCCCTGGTGTGGACACGCTGTGGGAGCAGGCGTGGCTGCTGCTGATGACCACATCGTATCCGCGCAGGACGAGACGGCTGAACGCGAGCGGCATCAGCGGCACCAGCAGGCGGTGGCGCCGCGCGGCGCCCGGGATCTGCTGCAGCCACGTCGCGCGGACGTCGAGCTGGCGGAACGCCTCGGGCAGACCGCGCAGGTCGTGCACCCCGACGAAGACGGGGGCCTGCGGAAATACGTGGTGGAGCGCGAGGAGCACTCGATCGGCACCGCCCAGCGTCACCAGCCAGTCGTGGACGAGGGCGACACGTAAATGCCGGAAACGGGAAACGGGAAGCGGGAAACGGGATTCCGTTGACAGTTCTGCTAGCTCAGACGTCGCCACTGTCAGTACGCTCCCCGTCCGGCAATCACCGAGGGCAGCGTTCGCAGCAGGATCTTCAGATCCAGCCCCACCGACCAATGGTCAATATAGTACATGTCCAGGCTGACGCGCTGCGCGTAGTCGGGCTGGTGGTGCCGCAGCACCTGCCACATCCCGGTCAGTCCGGGCCGGACACAGAGGAGCCGGCGTTCCCATGCCCCGTACTTGCGCAACTCTTCTTCCACGATGGGCCGCGGGCCGACCAGGCTCATCTCACCACGCAGGACGTTGATGAGCTGGGGGAGTTCGTCAAGGCTGGTGCGCCGCAGCCAGCGACCCATCCGGGTCACGCGTGGGTCGTCGACAAGTTTGTACGTAGCCGCAAAACGTTCCCGCAGCCTGCGATCTCGCGCCAGGCGCTGATCCGCGCCGACGACCATGGTGCGGAACTTCCAGGCGTAGAATGGCACGGCCGCCTTGCCAATCCGCTGCTGCCGGTAGAACACGGGGCCCCGGCTATCGAGGACAATCAAAAGCGAGATGATCGCCATCAGCGGCAGGCAGAGGATCACACCGACCAGCGCCACGGTCACGTCCAGCGCGTCCTTCAACCGCCGCCCCCATCCGGCCAGCGGCGTCCCCCGCAGCGTCAGCAGCGGCAGACGGTCCACCAGCTCAACCTCTGCGCCGCTGGAGACAAGCGTGTACAGGTCGGGAACGATCGCGAACGGCACCCCCGCCTCCTGGCACGCGGCAGAAACTTGGAGGGTCGTCTCTCTCGCGTCCGCCGGGAGCGCAATGATCACGCGGTGCGCACCCACACGGCGCACGGCGGTAAGGATCTGCGGCGGCGTCCCGGCGGCCCGCAAACCGTCAAGCTCGGCATGTGATCCGCCGGCCACGAACGCGACGGGCCGCTGGCCATATTCCGGGTGCGCCCGCAGCACGCGGACGAGATCCCGGGCTTCCGGTCCGCTGCCAACGATCAGCACGCGGCGCACATCCACGCCGCGCGAGCGGACCGCCCGATGGGCCGCCCGGAGCGCCCCGCGCGCACTCAACACCAGCACGACGCTGATGCCCCAGGCGAAGAGAATCCACAGCCGAGAATAGGAAAACTGCCGGTAGAAGAAGGATCCCGCCAGCAGCGCCATCATGCCGACCGATACCGCGCTCGTCACCCGCAGGGCCTCATCGAAGAAACCCTGCAGCCGTTCGCGGTACAGTCCGTAGGCGGCGAACACGCCGATCCAGACCGGAACCAGCACCGGCAGGATGGCGAGATAGGGACCGACCGGCGGCGAATCGGATGCCGGCACAACTTCCCAGAAGAACCGCAGCAGGTAGGCCAGCGAAAATGCGGCCGCGATCGTGCACGCATCCAGCACGACCGTGAGGAGCACATGGAGTTGTCTGCGGCGTCCTTCGGCCAGCATCGGGTCCCTGAACGTTGTATGCCACCGCCTGCTCATGCGTAGTCTGGACCCGCCCACGCAGCGGAATCCAATACGCGAAGCCAGAAGATGTATTGTGTGCGACGGATCGCCCTCGACACCCGCCTGATCACCCATACCGGCGTTGGCACATATATCAGAACCGTGTTCGGCGGCCTCCCGCAGGCCGGCGGCGGCGACTACACGTTCGTGGCGGTGACGAACCTCGGCCTGCCGACGTTGCCGGGCATCCCCGCGGTGCCGGTGCGTAGCCGGCCGCTGAACATCGGCACGCAACTTCTCCCCTGGGAACTCAGACGTGTCCCGGCAGATCTGTTGCACGTCCCCTACTTCACCGCCCCCCTCACCTGGCCGCGCCGGCTTGTGCTCACCATTCACGATCTCATCTCTCTGGCCATTCCAGACACCGTCGAGGCGCCACTGCGGCGCATGGCTGGCGCTGGATGGACCCGCCTGGCCGCGCGCCGGGCTGACATGATCGTGACGGATTCTGAATTCAGTCGCCACGACATCGAGCATCGCTTGGGCATTCCCGCAGAGCGGCTTGCCGTGGTTCCGGCCGCAGTGGCCCCGGAGTTCCGTCCTGCTGCCGATCCCGCGGCAGTTGAGACCTTCCATCGAGGTCTGGGCATCGAGCGCTATGTGTTGTGCGTGGGCCGGAATAAACCTCACAAAAACCTCCGACGATTGATTCGCGCATTCAGGCGCGTGCGCGAACTCCTGGGTGTCCACCTCGTGATCGTGGGTCTCGCTGCACCACCTCCGAGCCTCGGGCGTGAGATCACCAGCGCCGGAATAGGCGATGCGGTGCGGTGTGTCGGACACGTTCCGGGAGAATTGCTTCCTTTATATTACCAAGCCGCTGCGGCGGTGGTGCTGCCGTCCCTCTATGAAGGCTTTGGGCTACCGGCGCTGGAAGGCATGGCGTGTGGTACGCCGGTGGTCGCTGCAAACCGTACTGCCATTCCGGAGGTGGTCGGTGACGCGGCCGTGCTTGTCGACCCGGAGGACGAATCGGCGCTCGCAGAAGGCATGGCCCGGGTGATCCAGGACACAGAACTGCGGCAGCGCCTCCGGGAGCGTGGCTTCGCCCGAGTCCGCCGCTTCACGCCGGAGGCCGCGGCGACGCGCCTCGTGGCAGTCTACCGGCGCGTCCTGAACGAATCCAGGCCAGATCGGCCTTGACCGTCCCGCGGAAGGGCACAACAGCGACAGGAGGTGCCGCCGCGACATGAAAGCGCTGGTGTTATGTGGGGGCAAAGGAACTCGGCTTCGGCCCCTCACCTATAGCATCCCCAAGCAGCTCATCCCCATCGCCAACCGGCCGGTGGTCCACTACGTCATGGATCACCTGCGCGATGTGGACATCCGAGAGGTCGGGGTGATCGTCGCCCCAGAGACGGCCGAGCAAGTCAAGACCGCACTGGCCGATAATCCATGGCGGTTCGCGCTGTCGTTCATCCTGCAGGACCAGCCGTTGGGCCTGGCCCACGCCCTGCTCGCCGCCCGCGACTTCCTGGGATCCGATCCGTTCGTAATGTACCTTGGAGACAATCTGATCGGGAGCGGTCTCAGGTCACTGCTGGAGCAGTTCCGCCAGGAGAGCGCCGACGCAGTGCTCCTCCTCAAGGCGGTGCCCGATCCGCGACGATTCGGCGTGGCGGTGATGGACGGCGCCGGCAGGCTGAGCCGGCTCATCGAGAAGCCGGCCGAGCCACCGTCGAACCTCGCCCTCGTCGGCGTCTATGTTTTTTCCCCGGTCATTCACGACGCCGTCCGCGTCATCCGCCCATCCGCGCGCGGGGAACTGGAGATCACCGACGCCATTCAGGAGCTGCTGCAACGGGGTCGCCGGGTGCTCGGCCAGACCCTGCAGACGTGGTGGTTGGACTGCGGGAAGAAGGACGATCTCCTGGAAGCGAACCGTGTGGTTCTGGATGAATGGATTCAGCGCGATGTGCAGGGCACGGTGGACGGCACCAGTAAGGTGATCGGCCGTGTCAGGCTCGAAGGCGACGCACGTGTCACGCACAGCGAAGTGCGCGGGCCGGCCGTCATCGGCGCCCGCACCGTCGTGGACCGCGCGTTCATCGGGCCCTATACGAGCATTGGCCAGCAGTGTGTCGTGCGCGCGACGGCGCTGGAGCACTGCGTGCTCCTGGATGGCGCACGCGTGGAGGGCGCCGGCCGGTTGGAAGACAGTGTGGTCGGGCGCAACGCCATCGTCAGCCGATCCACCACCAATCATCAAGCATTGCGCCTGCTCATCGGCGACGATGCCGAGGTCACCCTGTAAGAGGCGGGGGAGTCGCCCACATGACGTTCCGGTTCACACCGCTGCCGATCCCGGGCCTCGTGCTCATCGAACCGACGGTGGTCGAGGATCCTCGCGGTTGGTTCGTGGAGACCTACAAAATGTCCGAGTTTGCCCGGGCCGGGATCGCCCTGCCATTCGTGCAGGACAACCACTCCCGATCAGGACGCGGCGTCCTGCGCGGCCTCCACTACCAGAAACGCGCTCACGCCCAGGGAAAGCTGATCTGGATCGTGGCAGGAGATGTGTTTGATGTCGCAGTCGATATTCGGCGCTCCTCGCCCACCTTTGGCACCTGGGTCAGCACGACCCTCTCGGCGTCGAACCGCCGCATCCTGTATGTCCCACCGGGCTTCGCGCATGGGTTCTACGTCCTCAGTGATTCGGCGGACGTATGCTACAAAGCAACGGCAGAGTACGCGCCAGATTTCGAACGGGGAATCGCCTGGAATGACCCTAAGCTGGGCATCACCTGGCCTGGTGTCGCCCCTGTGATATCACCGCGGGATGCCGACCTGCCGCACCTGCGGGATGCGGACAATGATTTTTAGGCGCAGATGACACCCATCGTGCTGGTCACCGGCGGCTGCGGATTCATCGGCAGCCACTTTGTCCGGCTGCTGCTGCGGCACCGCCCCGGCTGGCGGGTCATGAACCTCGATCACCTCACCTACGCTGGCAACCTGGCGAATCTGCGCGACGTCGAAGGCCATCCCGACTACACATTCGTCCATGGCGACATTGCGGACGCCGGCCTGCTGGACCGCATCATCGGGGCGAGTGGGCCGCGGGCGGTGGTGAACTTTGCGGCGGAGTCCCATGTGGACCGCAGCATCCTCGACGCGACGCCGTTCCTGCATACCAACGTTGTGGGGGCGCAGACGCTCCTCGACGCCGCGCGCCGCCACCGGGTGGAGCGGTTCGTACAGGTCTCCACCGACGAGGTGTACGGGGATGTGGAGGGCACCGCGCCACGTACAGAAGACGCACCGCTGCGACCCAGCAGCCCCTATGCGGCCAGCAAAGCCGCGGCCGACCTCCTTTGCCTGGCCTACCATCGCACCCACGCCGTCCCTGTCATCATCGCCCGCAGCGCCAACAACTACGGCCCCTTTCAGTTTCCGGAGAAGCTCATTCCCCTCATGCTCCGTAACTCGCTGGCGGGCGAGCCCCTTCCGGTCTACGGTGACGGCGCCCAGGTCCGCGACTGGTTGTATGTGGAAGACAACTGCGACGCCCTCGTCACCATCCTGGATCGGGCGCAACCCGGGCGCATCTACAACATCGGCACCGGCGAGCGCCGCACCAACCTGGAGGTCGTCCGCGCCACCTGCCAGACGGTCGCGGCGGAGGCCGGGCTGCGGGCGGCCGACCTGGAAGCGCTCATCCGCTTCGTGCCCGATCGTCCCGGACACGACCGGCAGTATGCCCTGGACATCTCCCGCATCCAATCCGAATTATCCTGGCGGCCGCGCACCAGGTTTGAGGACGGGCTGCGGGCGACCGTGCGCTGGTATCTTGCCCATCGGGACTGGATCGCGCAGGTGACCTCGGGAGATTACCAGCGCTACTACGAGGCCGTCTACCTGCGCCGCTGGCAACAATCCGTCCCATGATCCGCGTGGCCGTGATCGGCAGTCGGGGCCAGCTGGGCAGCGATCTCGTCGTCGGGCTGCGAGACACTGAAGGGTACCAGGTCACCGCCCTCACACGTGATGACATCGACGTCACCAACCCTGACTCCGTGCGTAGAGCCCTCCAGAACGCGTGGCCTAATATCGTGGTGAACTGCGCGGCGTTCGTACGGGTCGATGACTGCGAAGATCATCCAGAGACTGCGTTCTTGGTGAACGCCGTGGGCGCCCTCTACGTCGCCCGGGGATGCCGGGAATCGAACGCGTTGTGCGTGTACATCAGCACAGACTACGTCTTTGACGGCCAAAAAGGGGCCCCATACACTGAAGAGGATTGCCCCCACCCCCTCAACGTCTACGGCGCATCCAAGCTCGCGGGAGAGACTCTCGTCCAACAGGCATGCCCGAGATCGCTCGTCGTCCGAATAGCCAGCGTGTTTGGATCGACCGGCGCGCGGAGCAAAGGCGGCAACTTCGTCGAGGCGATCATCGCGAAAGCCCAGCGAGCGGATCCGATCAGGGTCGTCGATGATATCCGAATGTCCCCAACGTACTCGCGCGACGCCGCCTCCGGATTGGAGGCCCTGCTGCGGCGGGAGATTACCGGTGTGATTCACCTCACGAATTCAGGGGCGTGCACCTGGTACGAGTTCGCCCGGGCTGTCCTGGACTATGCCGGCGCGAAGGCCACACTGGAAGCTGTGTCTTCCCATCAGGATGGAGCGCGAGCCCGCCGTCCAAAAGATTCGACCTTGGGCAGTGCCCGGCTTCTCGCGTTACACGTCGACCGTCCGCGCCCCTGGCAGGAGGCCTTGAGAGCCTACCTCATCGAAACTGGCCGCGCCAGATGATCACCGCCCTACGCCATCGTCCACTTGTCCGTAATACGCTCCTCAACCTTTCTGGCCAAGTCGCCCCGCTGATCGTATCAGTGCTCACCATCCCGAAAGTCTTTCGAGGACTCGGCGAGGAACGGTTCGGGCTCCTTGCGCTCATCCTGATCGTGGCTGGCTATTTCAGCATCTTCGACTTAGGGCTGGGGCGGGCGACGACCCGACTCGTTGCGGAGACGATCGGCAAGGGTGATTATCGGCGACTCCCCTCCATCGCCTGGACGGCCTCGATCACCCAGTGTGTGTTTGGTGTACTCGCCGGATTGATCCTCGCGCTGCTGACCCCCGTCCTGATCGAGCGATTTCTCAATATCTCCCCCCTCCGGCTCGAGGAGGCGAGGTCGGGGTTTTACGTCGTGGCCCTCTCCGTCCCGTTCGTCCTGCTCGCAAATTCATTGCGCGCCCTCCTCGAGGCAGCGCAACGATTTGACCTTGTCAACGCCAACGCGGTGCCATTCTCCATCCTCAATGCGCTGACTCCATTAGTGGGAGTGTATCTGGGCTGGACGCTGCCCATCATCGTCGCGGCTCTCGTGGTTCTTCGGATCATGAACACGGCTGCCTATGCCTGGCTGTGCCTCGGCCTCTTTCCGTCTCTGCGAGGGAACCCTCGCTTCGAGCCAAACGTGCTCCGGCCCCTTGCCGCATTCGGCGGGTGGGTCACCATCTCCAGTGTCGTCGGACCGATCTTTCTCTACATCGATCGGTTCTTCATTGGCGCGCTCGTCTCGGTCTCGGCTGTCAGTTACTATACAGTTCCCTCCGACGTCATCACTCGTCTGTGGATACTCCCCGTCAGTCTCTCCGTGACACTCTTTCCGGCATTTAGCGGCATGGGCTCCACGCGGCTGGAGAATGTCGCCCCGACCTTTGCGCGGGCACAAAAAACCGTTTTCATGCTCGTCGGCCCCACTGTCCTTGTCCTCCTGCTCCTTGCCGATCGCGTCCTGCGGATCTGGCTGGGCGACACCTTCGCCGCGAGGAGTGTTACGGTGTTTCAGACGTTTGCGTTCGGCGCAATCGTGGGGTGCCTCGCGCCTGTCTCCGGAATGCTCATCCAGAGTTTCGGCCGTCCGGATATCGTGGCCAAGGTGTACGTGTTCCTCCACCTCCCCCTCACGGTCGCCCTGGGATGGTACCTCATTGGGACGCTTGGCATCGAAGGAGCGGCGCTCACGACGGCTCTGCGCACGATTCTTGACAGCGTGATCCTATTCTGGGTTGCGGCCGGGCTACTGACCCCCACAGGCGACCGCAACACAGACTGGCTGCCCCGCGCCGGCGGAGCCGCCATCGCACTCGTCTCTTTGCTCGGCGTGGCGTTGGCCACCGCAGGGAAAATTGCCATCAACCCCGTCTCTGTCCTGGCTGCGGGTGGTCTCTTGAGCATGTGGGCCTGGTATCGAGTGCTGAATGGGCTCACCCGCCACACACACGCCGCGGCGCAGACCACCAATGCGCCACAGGCACGAGAGGCATGAGAGCGGCCCACGACCTCACATGACCAGCGAGAGGCCATTGATCTCAGTCACGATGACAACACACAATCGCGCCGATCTACTCCTGCAACGGTCAATACCATCCATGTTGCGTCAGACCTATGCCAACTGGGAAATGTTGATCCGCGGAGACGGCGCCGGCAGGGATACCGAATTCGTCATCGATTCGTTCAACGACCCGCGGATCACGTACAAGCGACTGCCCCGGCGCCTGTATGGCAGCCCGCAGGAACAGTGGGCGGTCGGAAGCACGGATGCCCTGAACGACGCGCTGGATGCGGCGAAGGGCGACTACCTCGCCCATCTCGACGACGATGACGAGTTGCTCCCGATCCACCTTGAGACCCTGATGCAACTGCTCAGGAACGGCAACTTCGATTTTGTGTGGGCACGGGCCCACCGCGAGACAGATCGCGGATGGGTGATATTCGGGGAACCGCCCGATGTCACACAGCTCCAGCAGCGAAATCTCATGGTCCACTGTGCCGTCATGTACGATAGGAGAAAATTCGGTGACCTCAGGTATGACACCGAAGGCACTGAGCCGGCCGATTGGCGAATGTGGAAGAAAATCGCCGCGGCCGGCGCGCGACTCGGCTTCTCAGATCAAATTGTGGCCGTCCATTACGCGGAAACTCCGCACAAGCAGCGGCCGCAGCTGAAATTTCCCCACGCGCTGGCAAACCTGATCCAAGAACGTGGAGGTCTCTCTCGTGTCGCACGAACGGCATTACAACGGGGGGTTACGAGGGAGGGCCCCAGGACGCTCCTGAGGGCCCTCCGACACCTGAGCGGCATGTTACGGTCACACTCCCTCGGAGCGAACGCCCCCACGCGTGAATGGCCGAGCGCCCGGCCAGGGGACGATACGGTCAAGGTGAACGTGGGGAGCGGGGTGCAGCACAGGCTGGGCCCAGGGTGGAAGAACCTTGACATCCTCCACGGAGCAGACATTCGCGCGGACGTCAGAAAGGGGCTCCCGCTCGACGACGCGTCGGTCGATTTCATCTACAGCGAACACTTCGTTGAGCACCTGTCCCTGGAAGAAGGGAAGGTCTATTTCGGAGAATGTCATCGCGTCCTGCGGCGAGGCGGGGTTGTCCGGACCGCCACCATCGACCTGCCGTACGTCCTGGAGAGATATGCACAAGACTGGTCTGACCAGACGTGGGTGCGGGATTATGATTTCGAAACAGCGAGCGAAATGCTCAATGCCACCTTCTCCCTGTGGGGACACAAGTTTATCTACGATGAAGAGACGCTGAAGCGGTCCCTGGCCACGGGGGGGTTCCAGGTGATCGAGCGATGCCACCTCGGCCGCAGCCGTCACGCAGAGCTGGTCAACCTCGAGACCCGGCCCGAGTCTCGGTTGATCCTAGAGGGCGTGAAGATATGAAATGCCGTGTGAGCGTTGAACGATGTTGAGGATAGTGATCATTGGCGCCGGCGGATTTGCTCGTGAGGTACTCGATATCTTCATGGCTCGGAATACCGTCTCGCCCCAGTACGAAATTCTTGGTTTCATTGACGAGTACCCTGATCACTGGGGAAGGACGCTCAACGGCTATCCCGTGCTAGGCGGCTTTGATTGGTTTGACACCAGGGATAAAGGAGAAATTCGGGTGATCTGTGGTGTCGGGAATCCAGTTGTCAGGCGCAAGCTGGTCCAGAAAGCCGTCGCTCGAGGTCTGGAATTTTGCAACATCACTCACCCCACAGCCATACTGACTCCGTTCGTGACGCTCGGAAGAGGTGTGGTCATCACGGGCGGGAGCATCTTCACCAATCAAATCACGCTTGGGAGCCACGTGCACGTGAACCTCGATTGCACAATCGGTCATGATTGCGTCATTGAGGACTTTTGTACCATCGCCCCGGGGGTGCACGTTTCAGGCAATGTGCACGTCAAGACAGGCTGCGACATTGGGACCGGCGCCGTCATCATCCAAGGAATCACCATTGGTGAATGGGCAGTTGTAGGCGCGGGCGCGGTAGTCACGAAAGATATCCCTCCTGATACCATCTCGGTGGGAGTTCCGGCAAAGGTGATTAAAGAAAGAGAACCAGGATGGCACGAACAATAAGCAGCTTCGAGCGGCTCGTGGCCCAGAAGCCCGCATGACCGGGCATCCGCCTGTGAAGTCGTCTGTCCGCGACCTCGCCGTCCTCGGTGGCGCGCCGGCATTTGCGGAGCCGCTGTACGTCGGGCGTCCCAACGTCGGCGACCGCAACCAGTTCCTAAAGCGGCTGACGGACATGCTCGACCGCCGCTGGTTGACCAACGACGGTCCGATGCTGAAAGAGTTCGAGCAGCGCGTGGCCACATTGCTCGGCGTCCGCCATTGTGTCGCAGTCACGAACGGGACCGTCGCGTTGGAACTCACCATCCGCGCGCTGGAACTGCACGGTGAGGTCATTATCCCCGCCTTCACATTTGTGGCCACGGCGCACGCGCTGCAGTGGCATGGCATCACACCGGTCTTCTGCGACATCGACCCCACCACCCACACCCTCGACCCGAGGGCGGTGGAAGCAGCCGTCACGCCGCAAACGACCGGCATCATCGGGGTCCACGTCTGGGGGCACCCGTGTGACATCGGCGCGTTGACCGCGATCGCGCACCGCCACAGTCTGCGCCTGCTGTTTGACGCCGCGCACGCGTTCGGCTGTTCGTACCAGGGCGAGATGATCGGCCGGTTTGGTGACGCCGAAGTGCTCAGTTTCCACGCCACGAAGTTCTTCAACACCTTTGAAGGCGGCGCCGTTGTCAGCAACGACGACGACCTGGCGACGCGGCTGCGCCTGATGCGCAACTTCGGATTCGCCGGTTACGACCAGGTGGTGAGCGTGGGCATTAACGGGAAAATGACGGAGGTCGCTGCCGCGATGGGCCTGACAAACCTGGAGAGCCTGGACAGGTTTATCACCACCAACCAGCGGCACTATGAGCAATACCGTCGCCTGCTGGCCGGCGTACCCGGGATCGTGCCCGTCGCGTACGATGCCGGCGAACGCTGCAACTACCAGTACATTGTGATCCAGGTCGATGAGGCACACGCGGGACTGTCGCGGGATGAGCTCATGGAGGTGCTCTGGGCTGAAAACGTCCACGCCCGCCGCTATTTCTATCCCGGGGTCCACAAGATGGCACCGTATCTCTCGCATGGTGTATCGTTGCCGCAGACCGACCGGATTTGTGTTCAAGTCCTCTCCCTCCCCACGGGGACAGCCGTTCAGTCTGCGAATATTGAGACCATCTGCCAGATCATTCGTCTCGCCGTGGCGCACGCGGACCACGTGCGAACGGCGGTGCAGGCGCGGCACCGGCGCGCGCCCACTGGATAGCAGCGGTGAACCGAACGTCCACTGAGCCCGAACCCCGGGTCGTCGTCATCGTCCTGAACTGGAACGGCGTGCAAGACACGGTGCAGTGTCTCCGCTCGCTCCAGGCGGTGACATACGGGAACATGGAGACGATTGTCGTCGACAACGGCTCGGGGCGGTCCGACGTGGCGGAACTGCGCACGTGGACCTCCCAGGTCACGCTGCTCGAAAATCCTACGAACCTGGGTTTCTCCGGCGGCAACAACGTGGCCATCCGACGGGCTCTCGGCGATCCGCGGACAGACTACGTGCTGATCCTGAACAATGACGTCGTGGTCGAGCCGGACTGTGTCGGACACATGATCAGTACCGCCATTCGGCAGGATGCTGGGATGGTGTCCCCGGTCGTCCTCACCCTGGCCGACAAGAAAACCGTGGATCGCCTGGGCATCGTGATTTCCGCAGCGCTGCTCGGCTACGACATGAAGCGCTGGGAAGGGTCTGAGCCATTTTGCCCTTCCGGCTGTGCGGCATTATATTCCCGCCAGCTGCTGGAGGCCACACGGGTTGAAGGCGAGTACTTTGATGAGGACTTCTTCGCGTACGCGGAGGACGTCGACCTCGGCATTCGGGCGGCCTTGCGCGGATTCCACGCCGCGCTGGCCTCCGCGGCAGTCGTGTATCATAAGGGATCCGCGTCTACCTTTGTGCAGTCACCGGTCTCGCTCTACCACAGACACCGCAATACGATCTGGTATCTGGCCAAAAGCGTGCCTCGACACTCCCTCCTCCGCCACGCCCACTGGATCATCATCGCGCAGTGGCTCTCTCTGGCGTCCCATCTCTTCCGGGGACGATTTCGATTGATTCTCAGCGCCAAGCTCGCCGGTCTGCACGGCATCCGGCGGATGCTGGCGAAACGGCGCCTGATTCAGACCGATGGGAAGGTCAACGTGGCGAACTTCGAGCGGCTACTGGACCGGCGACCATTCTACCGGTAGTCCCCAGGTGGGCGCCGGATCGGCCTGCCGCCTCAGACGCGCGACCGCCAGTACTCTAGACAATCCTGGATGGTCTGGGCGAAGGAAATCACAGGCTTCCACCCCGTGAGCCGGCGGAACTTCGTACTGTCGCCGACCAGCACCGGGACGTCCGACGGCCGCATGCGCTGGGGATCCTGTTCCACCCGGATATTTGGGCGCTTGGCGATTCCCAGCAGAGCGGTCAGCACGTCGCGAATTCGGTGGCCCTGCCCGCTGGCCACGTTGTAGACCTCTCCTGGCTCGCAGGCTTCGGTCGCCAGCCAGTAGGCCCGGACGGTATCCCGGACATCGGTGAAGTCGCGAACCGCCTCCAGGTTGCCGACCTGGATGACCGGCCTGCGGATCTCTTTTTCGATTTCCGCGATCTGCTTGCAGAAGTTGCTGATCACAAACACCTCGCCCCGCCGCGGGCCTTCGTGGTTGAACGCCCGCATGCGGATGGCACGGATGTGGTAGGACTGCCAGTACTGGTATCCCATGTAATCCTGGGCCACCTTCGAGACGGCATACGGAGATAACGGGAGCAGTGGAGTCGACTCCGTGATGGGCAACTGATCCTCTGCTACCTTCCCGTACTCCTCTGACGACCCCGCGATCAGGACGATGGGGTCATATCCACTGGGCCGGAGATGCTTGATCGATTCCAGGAGATTGCATTGCCCCACCACGTTGGTGTGAAACGTTTCAGCCGGTGAATCCCAGGACGCCGGGATATAGCTCTGCGCGGCCAGGTGAAAGATCCGATCCGGCTTCACCTTTTCGACCACCTGATAGACGTTGTGCGCGTCGGTCATGTCGCACTCGTGGAACATCACGCGGCCGACGAGGTGGTCGGCGGCGTCCTCTTTGCTGCGCCACCGCCGGGTCCCGTGCACCTCGACGCCCGGGTGATGCGCGAGGGCATAGTCCGCCAGATGACTGCCGGCAAAACCCGTGATACCGGTGACCAGCACCCTCATCGTCGCAGTCCCTCCCCTGTGAGCTCGTGCAGCCGCCGCGTCACCGCTGTCGCGCCGGGATCTTCTGCCAGCACCGCCTGCAACCAGGACACCGCCAGGGCCGTCTCGTGGCGACGCGCGACGAGGTCGGCGGCATCCAGGACCAGCCCCGTGACCTCGGGCCACAGGAAGAGATAGAGCAGCGTCGGCCTGCCCAATCCTTTGCCGAGATACTGGGGCACAACCTGCCGGTACAGGCGCTCCGCGTCTTCCCCGCGCCCCTGCCGCAGGTACATCCCGGCCAGCATCCGATACGCTTCTGGCCGGTTCCACGGATCCAGCCGCAGCGCCTCCTTGAGCAGCCCCTCTGCCTCGGCGAGCGCAGCCGGCCCTCTCGCGGGCCGATCCATCAGCAGCGACGCCAGCTGGATGCGGGGTGACGCGCTCATGCGGTCCACCACCATCGCCCGGCGCAGGGCAGCCTCCGCCGCACCATGGCGCGGCGGGGTCAGCTGTCGCAGCGCCGCGGCCTGTGCCGCCAGGATCCTGGGACTGAACGGATCCCACCGGGCCGCCTGGGCATACCAATCAGCCGCTTCCGCCCAGCGACCGGCGCGGGCCAGTTCTTGGGCGGAGACAAACTGCCGGTCGGCAAGGTGCGCCATCTGCGTGAGCGCCGTGGCGACCAGCAGCGCTCCGACGATCGCCAATCGCTGCCAGGGGCGCATCACCGGGCGACCCGGCTCATGGCCCGCGACTCCGTCTTTCGCGAACCAGGCCAGCACCCCCGCCATGAGCATCGCCATCGCGGGATTCGCCGGGAACATCCAGTCCATGTCCACGCCATTGTGCACGAAGAACGCGGCCAGCCCCAGCCCGATTCCGACCACGAGCGGATACGAGTCAGTCCGCCTGGACGCGCGCAGGGCACTGATCCATGCCGTGGCGAGTACCCCCAGCAGCACCGCGAGTGCCACCAGCCCCGCAGTCCCTTGCTCCGCCGCAGTCTGCACGTACAGGCTGTGGGCATCTCGCGCATAGTACCGCACGTCGCGCTGGTACGCGGCATGCACGGTCCCGAAGGTCCCGGGACCGGTTCCCGCGACCGGGTGATCCGCAAAGATTGCCAGGCCGGCGCGCCAGAAGTGCAGGTGGCCGCCGAGGGAGTAATCCGCCGCATCGGAGATCGAGGTGGCCCGCCCGGTCAGTCCCCCCTCGAAGAGTGGTGTGCCGGGACCGCGGGTGAGGACACCGACGGCAACCGCAGTCGCCAGCCCGATGAGGACGAGGCGGAAGGCGGCCCGCGTCCAGGGTGTTACCCGAAGCGTGAACGCCGCCAGCGGGGCCACGATGAGCAGGCTGGCCCACGCGCCCCGGGAGTATGTGAGCACCAGGGACCCGGCCAGCAACACGCTGAGCGCGCCGTGCGCCAGCGCGTCCCGCGCGGCGGGGGCGTGAACGCAGCGGCTGAGCTCAACTGGGAGCACCAGCAGCAGAAATGCGGCAAACGGATTCGGCCAGTAGAAGGTGGATGACCAGCGGAGTCCGGAATCGCCTGCCCCCCAGAAGACGAACAGCCCGATTAGGCACAGCCATCCGGCTACCACCACGGTCCCGTCCACAAGCCGTCTCGCGGCCGCCGGAGTGCGCAGCGTGGACGCCGTGGCCACCAGCATGCCGGAATACATGAGCCACATGAGTAACGCCCTTACGCTCGCATCGAGCTGGACCGACCAGACGGTGCTGAACGCCGCGGCTCCGGTTGCCACAAGCATGGCCACGCCCAGACGCGACACCTCCAGCGTGCCAGTAGCGGCCAGCGTGCTCACCAGGAGATAGATGGCCGTCTCTGCCAGCGTCAGCGTGGGGGCATGGCGGCCGCCGTCGCTCACAGAGAGCTTGAACACGACGAGGAGCACGAGCACCGGCACCACCGACGTCAGGTGGAACCGTGCGCCGATCAGTCGAGCCAGCAGCGAGACCCGGTTCACTCCATCATCTTGCCCGCGGACGGAGCAGGCTAGATGGCAACGGGATCGCGGCGCGGAAGCAGGAAGCGTGCTACTCTGGGAGTCGGCAGTCGGGGGCCCGGCATGAGTCGCATGTGTTCGCAGGTGCTCGCTGAGGTCCATCGTTCAATCCTTGGACTGCTCCGGCAGATTACCTCGTCGGCGCGCGTGTCCACCCTGCTCGATGTCGGCTGTTGGGACGGCGGGACGACCATCGAGTATTCGCGTGCCGCCGGCGGCGCGCGCGCCTACGGCATCGAAGTCTTCCAGGATCCCGCGTCGCAGGCGGCCGGGCGCGGCATCTCCGTCGCGGTGATGGATTTGGAACGGGATCGGTTCCCGTGGGCGGATCAGTCCATCGACCTGGTGGTCTGCAACCAGGTCTTCGAGCACCTCAAGAACGTCTGGCTGCCCATGTCCGAGATTGCCCGCGTCCTCTGCGCCGGGGGGCATCTCGTATTCTCGGTTCCGAACCTTGCCAGTCTCCACAACCGTGCCCTGCTGGCTTTTGGACGGCAGCCCACCTCGATCCGGACGTTCGGCCCGCATGTGCGCGGTTTCACGCTCGGTGAAGTCCGCGCGTTCCTGAGTGCTGGGGGCATCTTCCGGATCCGCCGGACGACCGCCGCCGGCTTCTACCCGCTCCCCGCGGCGTGGGCGCGTCCGTTTGCGGCACTGCTCCCGGGCGCGGCGCACACCTCGATCCTCTGGGTCCAGAAGATGGCGCATGCATCGGAGTGGCCCTGGGCCGCGTATGCGCAGGTACTTCAAGCCACCACGTGGACCAGCGGAACGGCAGCACTATCTGAACGGAAGCCCACTGCTAGTGGATTTCTTCGGGCCACCTGGCAGGGCGGGGGGTCAATTGTCCAATGAGGACCGTTCTAGTTGCGCTTTCCTAGCACTCACCGCGCGACAAAAATTCCAAGTTGCGCAATCGCGACTCGTACTAGTGGTTGCCGGGATTCTTCAGGCCCAGCAAGTTGGGCATCTCCATTCACAATTCATCTCGTCTTTCCTCATCAGATGACATGCCCACATTTTCGCTACCTCAGTATCGTCCTATGGCCACAACCGGCCATCGAAAGAGGGACTTTCCGTGATCCCCAAAGAGTGCATGTCCCTGATGTTTTTCGCCGGACGAATTACCCCGTCCAACGCTGGTTTCACGGCCCCGTTAGTCGCATCATTCCAATGCCTTGCACCTAGACAGCCCGAAAATCACAGCAGCGATCATCTGTAAGAATCTTGTCATGGTCGCACCCCCATGATCTGCGCCGCAAGGGCTACCGCTTCTTCCAGGGTCTTCGATGTGTTATCAATCCCGACCATAATGCCCGGTTCGTGGCTGGTCGGAAACCGCTGGATGGCGGCCAAGCGTAGGCTCGCCGGATCTCCCGGTACCGGCAACTGTGCAAGCGCGCTGTGTCCCCCCACAGTCAAGAGTACGAAGCGGTCAAAAGGCGCCTCAAAGGGCACCTTTGCTGGCCCTACGAAGTAACGTCTACCGATGACCGCTCCGCCATAGGCCGTTACGGTCACGATCTTGCCGTTGGCACACTCATAGACCTCGAGGTTTTCCCCAAAGACAGGGGAATAGAGTTCTGAATCTTTGTATTTCTGGGTTAAGGTGTGTGGTCGCGGACACGACGGAAATTCTGCAACTTGTCGCGGAATCACCAAGAACTCTCCTACCGGTCCATCATAAATGCCTTTGGCCCTATCTTGGATCGCAGCAGGGGTATCAAAAGGGGTAGGTAGTTGTTCATGCGGAGGGAGAGGCGTGATATGAGGACGGTTGCGAAAGGGTGGAACAGAACCGGTCACTGCAGCCACCACCACCCCCACTACGACTAAAACGAGAACAACCAGCCAGCGAAGGAATTTCACCTTAATCATCCTTATTCACCTGGTCGGGTAGCATCGCGCTGAATTTAGGCGACAATTTCCTTACATCCAGTGCGTGTAAATTTTGCGTCACTAGACCCATCTGCGTCCATCAGGTGAACCCATTAGAACATTCCGTCAAACCACTAGAAACATCCCGTGAAGGTTGGATGGAAGATGCTCCTTTGGCGCTGCACGAAAGGTTGCGCGACAGGTACATCCCCTGGTGCGCCACGTTGTGCTTCAGAACCTCCTTCCGGGGCCGGGCTACATCGATGGCTCCATTAGCTACCACGGGTTTCGGCTTCCCATCCTGCTGCCGACCCCGCGAGTAACCAGACGATCGGCGCGAGCGCGACCACGCTAAACGAGAACTGAACCTGCACGATATAGGCGGTGATCGCCGCCAGCCAGCCCGCGGCAAGGACCCGAGGCGCATCTGTTGCACGGCGCCACATGCGGACGGCGCTCCAGACGACCGAGCCCCACACTGCTGCGTACGCCAGCGCACCCGGGATGCCAATTGAAACCGCCATCTGCAGGAGATCGTTGTGGGCTTTGTCGATGATGGTCGGGCGCGGGCTGAACACCTGCACCAGCGAGGCCCGATCGTAGGGAAAGACCGTGCCCAGTGTTTCCAGCCCCCAGCCCAACCACGGGCGCATCCCGATCAGGCCGAGCGTCCGGCTCCAGATATACAACCGCTGGGCCGGCGAACCCGACCCGATGTCCGCCGACGCAATGACGTGCGACCACATGACCGCCGGTGTCCCGATCCTACTCACCAGGAATCCAGCCGATGCCACCACGATGACGGCCGCAGCGGCAAGAATGACGCGCCGCCGCCGCGCGAATGGCCCGGCCGCGACGCCAAAGACAACCAACCCGATGAAGGTGGCCAGCCCCGCTGCACGAGTCAGCGTGAGTGCCAGCGCAACCAGCGCCAGGCACGCGGCTGCAAGCCAGCAGTGGCGAGCGACCCCGCGCTCAGCCAGGCCCGCGGCGAGCAGCAGGGGAATCATGAACGTGAGGTAGCCGCCGAACACCACCGGACTCCCCAGCGTCGATGGGATTCGGGCAATTCCGGGCACACTGTACCACTGCCTGATGAGCGCCTCACCGGCAAACAGCGGCGGGATGAACACTTGGAGGATTCCGTAGGCGGACGTGATGACCGCGGCGATTCCAGCGGCACGCGCGAGAGCCCGTACGCCGGCATGCGATCCGAAGAAGTGCACCCCGATCAGGAAGAAAGCGACGTATCCGCAGTACGCAACCAGTCCTTCGTACCGGCCCGGGGCGCCTAAATAGGACAGCCGGGGATTGACGGACGTTACCGAGGACAGCAGCACCGCGAGCAGGAACGCCCACAGGGGGAGTTCCGGCGCGGTGAACTTCCAGGCCGGCTTTCCCGTAGCCAGGCGAGCACCGATCCAGCCGGTCAGTGCCAGGACCACCAGCACTGCAGTGGTCAACGCCTTGACCTGATTGTATCCATCAGATCCCCACGGGGTCACGACGATCGGAACCGCGACAACCAGCACGGTCGCAGCGCCACGAGCGAGGCGGGCGAACATCTCGCCGGCGGCCTCCGAACCACGCCGCAGGATGCTAAGGTTGTCCGTCGAGCTCGTGGAGTCGCTCATACGCAGGTTGGAAACCCGGGTTCAAGGCGAGGACCCGCTCCCAGGCGAGACGAGCGGACCGGCGGTCTCCCAGGCGAAAGTACGCGTGTCCGAGCAGATGGTACGTGTGCCAGTCTTGTGGATCCAGTTCACTCGCCTGGCGAAGGTCCTCTACGGCGGCCTCGACCCTTCCAGCACGCAGCTCGATGAACCCGACCCGGCGGCGCAGGTCAGCGAAGTACGTATATGGATAGACCGCGATGAGTTGCCGGTAGGCCTGCACCGCCTCGTCGAAGCGTCCTCGCGACAGCTCCACATCCCCCAGATCGGCGTAGGCCGTGATCGCGCTCGGAGACGTGGCGATGGCTTCCCGAAATGCCGCCGCAGCCTCGTCATACCGCCCGTCATTCTGCAAGACCACCCCGCGCTGGTACGCCACGGCAGCAACACGATCACGCGCCACGACCGCCGCAACATCTGCACCCCGCCACGCCACTGCCGGAGCGGTGAGCAGGCAGGCGATCAACAGTATGCACCGCGTTCGCCGCGCTAAGGGATTCAATACATCTGCCGCAGATGTCGACATTGGCGAGCGCCACTGATTGCATCCTGTGCCCGTACCCCGATGCTTCCAGACGCCCTCGACACGTAGTTTCATGATCAACAGGGGTGTAACAAAACACCATGCGACCAAAAGGAGAATGCGGCCGGTGAAATTCCACCAGCCGCATCCCTAAGGTCGTCGATTGCAACCTGATTACGGAGAGTCCTGCAGACCGCCGCCGGGCGTGTAGTTCAGTCCGCCACCCGCTGTCAAGCCAAAGCAGGGGTTGGCGGCGGGGAAGGTGACGTGCAGCTTGTAGTCTGTTGGCGGCGAGCCGATTGCATCGTAAAGGTAGGCAGTGTTCGTGCACGGGTCCGGCGGAATCGCTCGCAGATATGCCTGGCCCGTGCCGAGGTCGGTAATCGCTAGCGGATAGCTCGCTTTGTCTACGAAGTAGCTCTCCAGAGCCGTGGCCAGGTTCTTCAGGTTGCCCTTCGATGCCGCGAACTGCGACTGCGCGCGGGCACGGAGGAAGTTCGGAATCAGGATCGCCGCCA
>Ga0209056_10001228_pt1 | contig 28051 bp, 20 predicted proteins | sample GraSoiAngelo_114_FD_185876 | JGI IMG/M metagenome (GOLD analysis project Ga0209056, IMG submission 185876) | Grasslands soil microbial communities from the Angelo Coastal Reserve, California, USA - 14_0903_13_40cm (SPAdes) (version 2) | ecosystem: Environmental > Terrestrial > Soil > Grasslands... | reverse complement strand
GCAGCTCTCCAAGCTCCTGAAGAAGCGCGGCATCAAGCACGAGGTGCTGAACGCGAAGTACCACGAGCGGGAGGCCGAGATCGTGGCGCAGGCGGGGCGGGAGCGTGCGGTCACGATCGCCACCAACATGGCCGGCCGGGGCACGGACATCCTGCTCGGCGGCAACCCGGACTTTCTCGCCAAGGAGCTCCTGCGTCGGAAGGGGCTCGACCCGAGCACGGCACCGGCGGAGGCGCGGCAGGTCGCCTGGCAGGAGGCGAAGAAGGTCACCGATCCCGAGCACGAGCGGGTCGTCGGCGTGGGCGGGCTCCACATCGTCGGCACCGAGCGCCATGAGTCGCGCCGGGTCGACAACCAGCTCCGCGGCCGGTCGGGCCGACAGGGGGACCCCGGCTCGTCGCGGTTCTACCTCTCGCTCGAGGACGACCTGCTCCGCATCTTCGGCGCTGAGCGGATCCAGAGGATCATGGAGCGCCTCGGGATGGAGGAGGGCGAGCCGATCGAGCACAAGCTCGTCACCCGTGCCATCGCGACGGCGCAGAAGCGGGTGGAGACGCACAACTTCGAGATCCGCAAACACCTGCTCGAGTACGACGACGTGATGAACAAGCAGCGCGAGATCGTCTACGGGATGCGGCGCGAGATCCTTGACGGCGCGAGCCAGGCGGAGACGATCCAGGAGTGGACCGAGGACCTGGTCTCGGGCTTCCTCGACGCGTACGCGCCGGCGAACGTGCATCCCGAGGACTGGGACCTGGCTGGCCTCACCGAGGCGTTGTACCGCCAGTTCGACCTGCGCGTCGCCCCCGCCGAGTATAAGGAGGTGACCTCACGCGACGGGCTCGCCGAGCTGGTGCGCACCGCCGTGACCGAGCGCTACCGGCAGCGCGAGCAGGAGTTCGGCGCCGCGCTCACCCGCGCGATCGAGCGCCGCGAGATGCTCGTCGTCATCGACCAGCAGTGGAAGGACCACCTGCTGTCGATCGACCACCTGAAGGAAGGCATCGGCCTCCGCGGGTACGGGCAGCGCGATCCGCTCACGGAGTACAAGCGCGAGGCGTTCGACCTCTTCCAGGACATGGTCGAGCGGATCAAGACGATGGTGATCGAGCGGCTCTTCAGGCTCCAGCTGGTGCGGGACCTCGCGTTCGACGTCCCCGGCCCCGGCCCCGCGGTGTGGCGGGAGGCGCGGGAGTCACGGGGCGAGAGCCCGTCGATCAGTCGGCAGCCGGCGCCCGCCGCGCCGTCGCGCACGCCGTCCGGCGCGAAGGTCGGACGGAACGAGCCCTGCCCCTGCGGGGCCAAGAACCCCGACGGCGCACCGAAGAAGTACAAGAAGTGCCACGGCCGCTAGCCCGGCCTGGGCACTGACCCGCTCTCCTCCCCCGTATTTGGGGGTCCGCGAACCCTTGGAGCCCTGCCGCTGGTGTTTTTTCTTTGGGTGCCTCTCCCCCCGTGTGGTATCAATGGCCAAGCGCGTTAGCGTCGGAGGGATATGCGCCTAGAGGCGATCGTCCTGCACGGGTTCAAGTCGTTTGCCGAGAAGACGACTGTGCGAATTCTGCCCGGCATCACCGGGATCGTCGGCCCGAACGGCTGCGGCAAGAGCAATATCTCCGAGGCGATTCGCTGGGCGCTCGGCGAGCAGAGTGCCAAGTCCCTGCGCGGCAGCCGCATGGAGGACCTGATCTTCCATGGGTCGGCCTCGCGCAAGCCGGTGGGGCTCGCGGAGGTCGAGCTGACGTTTTCAAACGACGGCGCCCTGGCCGTGCCCTGGAGCGAGGTCGCCGTGAGCCGGCGGCTCTATCGCACCGCGGAGAGCGAGTACCTCCTCAACGGCAATGCCTGCCGCCTCCGCGACATCCTCGACCTCTTGGCCGGGACAGGCGCCAGCCCCCGGGCCTATTCGGTCATGGACCAGGAGAAGCTCAACCACGTGCTGACCGCGAAGCCGTACGAGCGGCGGATCTTCATCGAGGAGGCGGCGGGCATCGCCCGCTACAAGCAGCAACGCAGCGAGACGCAGGGCAAGCTCGACGCGACGCGGCAGAACCTGCTCCGGGTCCGCGACGTCATGGACGAGGTCCGACGCCAGCTCGGCTCCCTCGAGCGCCAGGCGAAGAAGGCTCAGCAGTACAAGGTCCTGCACGGCGAGAAGCAATCGCTCGCGCGCGCCCTCGTCGCGGCGGACTACGCGGCGCTCGCCGCGGAGGGCGCGCGGCTCCAGGCCGAGCTCGACCGGTTGGGCGATGGTGGGCGCGACCTCCGTGTGCGCCAGTCCGCCCTGGCCGCGCGCGAGGCCACCCGGCGCGCGGCTCAGGAGGACATGTCGCACCGTCTCGGCGACCTCCGCCAGAGCGTTCAGAAGATCCAGGGCGAGGTCGAGCGCCTGCTCGAGCGTCGCGAGCAGATGGGCATCCAGATCCGCGAGCTGGAGGAGGAGGAGCAGCGGCTGACCGGGGAGATCCGGCTCGCGGAGGAGCGGAGCATCGCCGTCGCGAGCGAGCGGTCGGCGGCGGCGGCGGCGCTCGGCGAGGCCGAGGCGCTGGCCACGGCGCGGGCGCGCGCCGGCGGCGAACTGGAGGCGCGACTCGATCAGTGCCGGGCAGCACTCGCCGCCGAGCGTGACCGGCTCGAGGCTCTCCGGCTCGAGCAGGTGCGCGTCGCCGCCGAGCAAACTGACCTGACGCGCTCCACCGGGGAGCTCCGCGAGCGGCAGGCGCAGCTCGAGCGGCGCGCGGGCAAGCTCGCCCAGGAGCTGGCCGCGGCGGGCGCCGAGGTCGAGCGCCTTGCCGCCCAGCGCGCCGCGTTCGAGAGCGAGCACGCGCGCGCCGGCGCCGCGCTCGCGACCCTGCTGGGCGAGCGGCGGGAGGTCGAGGCGTTGCTGGCCGACCGCGAGCCCCGGCTGGCCGCGGCGCAGGCACGGCTCGGGGAAGCGCGCGTCACGCTGGCCGGGCGCCGGTCGAGCCTCGAGGCGCTCGACCAGCTCGAGCGTGCGCGGGAGGGCTACGGCGCCGGCGTGCGGGCGATGTTCTCCGAGACGGGCGCCCCGCGCCTGGCCGGAATCATCGGCACCGTGGCTGACCTGCTGGAGGTGCCGGTCGGACTCGACACGGCGGTCGAGGCCGTGCTCGGCGAGCGGCTCCAGTGGATCGTGGTCGAGCGCTTCCAGCACGCCCGCGAGGCGGTGGCGCTGCTCGCGGGCGAGCGCGCGGGCGCGGCGACCTTCGTCCCGATCGAGACCTTGCCGGCGCCGGGCGCCGTCCCGCACGACGAGGATGGCGTGCGCTGGGCGGCGCGCGCCATCCGGACGGCGAGCGCGCCGCTGCTGCACTACCTGCTCGGCCGCGTCGCGATCGTCGACGATCTCGACGACGCCGAGCGCCTGTGGCGCCGAAACGGCGTCGTGGCCACCTACGTGACCCCGGCGGGCGAGGTGCTCTCGCCGGTGGGCCGGCTCCGGGGCGGCTCGGGGGCGGGCGAGGCGGGCCAGGCCGCGGAGCCCTCGTTCCTCCTGCGCAAACGCGCGCGGCGCGACCTCGGCGACGACGTCGCCGGCCTCGAGCGGGAGCTCGCCGAGGCGCAGGCGGCGGCCGCCGTGCTCGAGGCGGAGGTCGCCCGGCTCCGCGAGCGGCTGCCCGCGCTCACGCAGGCGATCCACGCGGGCGAGGCGGCTCGCCTCGCCGGCGAAAAGGACGTGGAGCAAGCCGACCGCGAGCACGAGCGTCTGCACCGCCACCGGGCCACCCTCGAGGCCGAGCTCGCGCAGGTCGCGGGTGAGCGCGCGGAGACTGACGGCCTCCTCGAGCGGCTCCAGGCGCGCGTCGCCCTCGCCCGACAGGCCGAGGACAGCCACCAGGCGGTGATGGCGACCCTCCGTGCCTCGATCGAGCGGGCGCAGGCCGAGGAGACGCGAGCGGTGAGCGAGCTCACGGCATGCCGGGTCGAGGTCGCGTCGGCGGCCGAGCGGGTCGAGGCGCTCCGGCGGGAGCGGGCGCGCCTGGAGGAGCTCGCCGCCGAGCTCGCGGGGCGCGTCGAGCAGGCCCAGGCCCGCCGGCAGCAGATCGGCGAGCGGCGCGCGTGGCTCGCCCTTGAGCGGGAGCGCACGGATGCGAGCGCGCGCGAGGTCGCCGCCGACCGGGACCGGCTCGAGGCCGAGGAGCGCGTGCTCGCGGAGCAGCACGAGACCCTCGTCGCGGAGCTCCGGTCGATCGAGGCGGAGTCCCGCGCGCTCCAGGGCGAGATCGGGCGCCTCGCCGCCGCCGCGCACGCGATCGAAATCTCGGCGACCGAGGGCCGGGTCCGGCGCGAGGAGCTCGAGCAGGAGGCGCGGCGGTCGTTCGAGGTAGACAGTCCTGAGGCGCTCCTCGCCCTCCACGATCCCGCGCGGGACGTCGAGCTGACCCGGGCGCGGCTCCAGGAGCTCGAGGAGAAGCTCGTCGCGATGGGCGCCGTCAACCTCGTGGCGGACGAGGAGTATCGCGAGCTCGACGAGCGGCTCGCGTTCCTGCGCACCCAGCACGACGACCTCGTCACGTCGATGAAGGACCTGGAGAAGGCGCTCCGCGGCGTGACGCGGACCGCCCAGGAGCGGTTCCGGCAGGCGTTCGAGGACATCAACGTCCGGTTCGGCGAGCTCTTCGAGCGCCTGTTCGAGGGCGGTCGCGCCGAGCTGCGGCTGGTCGAGGGCGAGGCCGGCGAGGATCCGCTCGAGTCCGGCGTCGAGCTGATGGCGCAGCCCCGCGGTAAGCGGCTCCAAGCGGTGACCCTGATGTCCGGCGGCGAGCGGGCGCTCACGGGACTCGCGCTGCTCTTCGCCATCTTCTACTACCGCCCGAGCCCGTTCTGCGTGCTCGACGAGGTGGATGCCCCGCTCGACGATGCCAACATCCACCGCTTCCTGCGCGTGCTGCGCGATCTCACCTCCCGGACCCAGTTCCTCGTCATCACGCACAACCGCAAGACGATGGAGGCCGCCGACGTGCTGTACGGCGTCACGATGGAGGAGCCGGGCCTCTCGAAGCTCGTGTCCGTGAACCTGGTCCAGGAGCCCGCCTAAACACCCTCACGCATTGACTTTTCTTGACCCGGTCGACTACACTCGACGACGGGTTGTCCATGTCTTCCGTTGGCTCTTATCTCCGCGAGCGTCGCGAGGTCCGGGGGGTCTCCCTCAAGGAGATGGCACGGGCGACGCGGGTACGGGAACGATACCTCGAGGCCCTCGAAGCCGACGAGTTCGCCGAGCTTCCGGCCGGCGTCTTCACCAGGGGGTTCATCCGGGCGTGCTGCCAGGTTCTGAGCGAACCACCTGACGAGGCGCTCAGGATCTACTCGGCGCAGCTCGGCTTGCCCGTGATGCTCGGCGAGACCGCGCGCCCGCCGGGCCTGGCCGAGCGCGACGGCCGCGCCCGGGAGCCCATCCTGATTACGCTCGTGCTCCTCGTGACGCTTGGGGTGGCGCTGTTCGGGCTGACCTTCGCGCTGCAGAGCCGCCAGCGGCAGCCGTCCGCGTCGCTGAGCCGGCGGCCCGAGGCGTCGCCGCCCGCCGCGAGCGAGCCGGTGGCGCCCCCGACGGCCGCCCCGCCGGCGGCCCCGCCGCCCGCGCCCCGGGCCGCGGCGGCGCCGTCGGCGGGGCCGGCGCCCGGCGCCAGCTCGGTTCGGGTCGAGGGTCCGGAGCCGACCCGGACGCCCACCGCAGGGGTCTTCGTGCCGGCGCCGACCGCCCCGTCGCCCCCGGCGTACCGCCTCGTCGCCCGAGTGAAGGAGACGACGTGGATCCGGGTCAGGACCGATGACGGTCACGTGACGGAAGAGACGATGTCGCCGGGCGACGTGCGTGAGTGGGTCTCGAGCCGGCGCTTTGTCCTGACGATCGGGAATGCCGGGGGGATCGCGCTCGAGCTGAACGGCCGCCCCCTGCCCGCGCTCGGACCGAGCGGGAGCGTGATCCCGCGGCTCGTCATCCCGTCGGACCAGCAGTGAAGTTCCTCTCCGCGGTCGCCGAGCGCCTGCGGGACGGCCTCAGGCGTTCGCAGGAGTTTCTCGGCGGGCGGCTCGACGAGGTGTTCGCGAGCGAGCGCCCGATCGACGACGCGCTGTTCGAGGAGGTCGAGGAGCTCCTGATCGCCGCGGACCTCGGCGTGCTGGTGGCGGCCGACTTCAAGCATCGCGCCCGCGAGGAAGTCATGTTCGGGACGGTGACGCGGGCGGGCGAGCTGCGGCCGCTGTTGCGGCGATTCGTCGCCGAGACGCTCGCGGGGGCTGCGCAGGGGCTCGACCTCGACCACGCGCCGGCCGTCGTGCTGCTGCTCGGGGTGAACGGGTCGGGCAAGACGACCACGGCGGCCAAGCTGGCCGCGCAGCTCAAGGCCGGCGGGCACGACGTGCTGCTGGCCGCGGCGGACACCTTCCGGGCGGCCGCGATCGAGCAGCTCGAGGAGTGGGGGCGCCGGATTGGCGTCGACGTCATCCGCCAAGCCGCCGGCTCGGACCCGGCGGCGGTCGTCTTCGACGCGGTGCGGGCGGCCACGGCGCGGCGGACCGGAACGCTCATCGTCGACACCGCCGGCCGCCTGCACACGAAGAGCAACCTGATGGAGGAGCTGGCGAAGCTCAAGCGTGTCATGTCCCGGCAGCTGCCGGGCGCGCCCCATGAGTCGTTGATGGTGCTGGACGCGACCACCGGCCAGAACGGTTTCGCGCAGGCGCGCCTGTTCCACGAGGCGATCGGGCTCAGCGGGCTCTGCCTGACCAAGCTCGACGGGACCGCCAAGGGAGGAATCGTGCTGCGCATCCATCGGGAGCTGAAGCTCCCGATCAAGCTCGTGGGCGTCGGCGAACGCGTCGACGATCTCCAGGGATTCGACGCCGAGAAGTTCGCGGCCGCGCTTGTCCCGGAGGCCGAGTGAGCGGGCCCGGGCCCGTGGGATCATGACCGACCTCGACTTCATGCGCCGGGCGCTCGAACTCGCCGACCAGGCGGCGGGCCTGACGTCGCCGAATCCGCTGGTCGGCGCGGTCGTCGCCCGCGACTCGGTCGTGGTGGGGGAGGGCTTTCACGCGGGGCCCGGCCGGCCGCACGCCGAGATCGAGGCCCTCCGCGCCGCCGGCGGCCGGGCGCGCGGGGCGACCCTCTACGTCACCCTGGAGCCGTGCGCGCATCAGGGGCGGACGTCGCCGTGCGCGCCCGCGCTCGTCGCGGCGGGGCTCGCGCGCGTGGTCGTCGCCACCGGGGATCCCAACCCCCTCGTGGACGGCCGCGGGCTGGAGACCCTCCGGCGCGCCGGGATCGCCGTCGACACGGGGCTGCTCGCCGTCGAGGCGCGCGCGCAGAACCGGGGCTTCTTCACGTGGATCACGCACCGGCGACCGCACGTGACCCTGAAGACCGCGATGACCCTCGACGGCAAGATTGCCGACGTGCACGGAGGCTCCCGCTGGATCACCGGCGAGGCGGCGCGGGCCGAGACCCACCGGCTCCGGAGCCGAGCCGACGCGATCGTCGTCGGCATCGGCACCGCCCTCGCCGACGATCCCGAGCTCACCGTGCGGCTGGGCGCGCCGTGGCCGCGCGAGCCGTATCGCGTCGTCGTCGACGCTGAGGCGCGCTTGCCGACGCAGGCCCGCTTGATCCATGCTGGCACGCCGGCCCGGGCGGTGGTCGCGGTGGGGCCGGGCGCCCCCGCCGGACGGGTCCGGCCGCTCGCGGCGGCGGGCGCCACGGTCGTGGAGTGCCCCGGGAGCCCGGGCCGGGTGGACCTCCGGCATCTCCTCGGCTGGCTCGCGGACCGCGAGGTCGTCGCGGCCCTCGTCGAGGGCGGGGGCGGGCTGAACGCGGCGTTCCTCGACGCCGGGCTCGTCGACCGGGTCGTGGTCTTCATCGGGCCGCGGCTCCTGGGCGGGCGCGCCGCGCCCACCCCCGTCGAAGGCGGGGGGCGCTCGCTCAAGGAGGCGCTCCGCGTCGTCGGCGCGACGATGCGGCCGATCGGTGAGGACTTCGTGATCGAGGGGGACGTGGAGCCAGGGCGCTGATGTTCACGGGTATCATCGAGCAGATGGGAACGGTCACCGCGCTTGAGGAGCGGGCGGACGGCGCGCGGCTCCAGGTCGCCACCGGCCTGGCGTCGGAGTGCGACGTCGGCGCCAGCGTCGCGGTCAACGGCGCGTGCCTGACCGTCGTCGCGCGGACCGGCGAGGGGCTCGCCTTCGATCTGGGCCCGGAGACCCTCCGCGCGACGGCCCTCGGCGAGCTCGGCCCGGGCCGTCCCGTCAACCTCGAGCGGCCGCTCCGGCTCGGCGGGCCGCTCGGCGGTCACCTCGTGCTGGGGCACGTGGACGGCGTGGGGACGATCACCGATGTCGAGCGCGGCGCCTCGGCGCGAATTCGGGTCGCGCTGCCTGCCTCGGAGCTGGAGCCCCTGGTCATTCTCAAGGGTTCGGTCGCGGTGGACGGCGTGAGCCTGACCGTGGCCGCGCTCGGCGACCTCGCGTTCGAGGCGATGGTGATTCCTCACACGCTCGCGGTGACGACGCTGGGGCGGGCCGGCCCCGGCGCTCGCGTCAACCTCGAAATGGACGTGCTCGGGAAGTACCTGCTGCGGGCACTGTCGCTGCGGGGCGCCTCGTGAGCTCGTTCGCAACCGTCGACGACGCGATCGAGGAGATCCGCGCGGGCCGGATGCTGGTCGTCGTCGACGACGAGGACCGGGAGAACGAAGGCGACCTGGTGATGGCCGCCGATCGGGTCACGGCGGAGCACGTCAACTTCATGGCCAAGCACGGCCGCGGGCTCATCTGCGTGCCGATGACCGGCGAACGCCTGGACATGCTCAACATCTCCATGATGGTGAACGAGAACACGGCGCCGATGGGGACCGCCTTCACGGTGACGGTCGACGCGCGCCGGGGGGTCACCACCGGCACCTCCGCGCCCGACCGGGCCGCGACGATCCGCACCCTCGTCGATCCCCGTACGACCGCCGACGACCTGACGCGCCCCGGCCACATCCTGCCGCTGCGCGCGATGCCGGGCGGCGTGCTGCGCCGCGCGGGGCATACCGAGGCCGCCGTCGATCTGGCCCGGCTGGCCGGCTGCAGCCCCGCCGGCGTCATCTGCGAGGTCATGACCGACGACGGCGGCATGGCGCGCGTGCCCGAGCTCATCCAGCTGGCCGGCGCCCACGGTCTCAAGCTCATCACGATCAAGGACCTGATCGAGTACCGGGTCCGCACGGAGAAGCTCGTCCGTCGGGTCGCCACGACACGGCTGCCGACCGAGTTCGGCGACTTCACCGCGATCGCCTACGACACCACGGTCGACAGCCGGGTGCCGCTGGCGCTCGTCATGGGGGAGGTGGCGGGCGACGCGCCCGTGCTCGTCCGCGTGCACTCGGAGTGCCTGACCGGGGACGTCTTCCACTCGCGCCGGTGCGACTGCGGGTCGCAGCTCGAGAAGGCCCTCTCGATCATCCGGACCGAGCAGCGCGGGGTCTTCGTGTACATGCGCCAGGAGGGGCGCGGGATCGGCCTCATCAACAAGATGCGCGCCTACGAGCTGCAGGACCAGGGCCTCGACACCGTCGAGGCGAACCTGGCGCTCGGCTTCAAGGCCGACCTCAGGGACTACGGCATCGGCGCCCAGATCCTGGTCGACCTCGGCGTGCGGAACCTCCGCCTCCTCACCAACAACCCGCGGAAGATCGTCGGGCTCGAGGGCTACGGGCTCTTGGTCGTCGAGCAGATTCCCATCGAGATTCCCGCCACCGATGCGAATCGTCGCTACCTCGATACCAAGCGCGTGAAGCTGGGGCACCGCTTCACGTCGCTCTCGTCGGACTGAGATGGCGGGGCGCGCCCCCAAGGGTCGCGCGGCCGCGCCCCGGCGCGGGTCGACCGCGCCACGCTTCGCGATCGTCGCCGCCCGGTTCAACGAGCGGATCACGAAGCGGCTCGTCGACGGCGCCGCCGGCGCTTTCGCCTCCCACGGGGTGCCGGCCACCCGCGTCGACGTCTACTGGGTGCCGGGCTCGTTCGAGCTGCCGCAGGCGGCCGCGCACCTGGCGCGCACCCGGCGCTACGCGGCCATCGTGTGCGTGGGCGTCGTGATCCGCGGCCAGACCCCGCACTTCGAGCACGTCGCCCGGGAGGCCGCGAGCGGCATCCAGCGCGTGGCCCTGGGGACCGGCGTGCCCGCCACGTTCGGCGTGGTGACGGCGCTCAGCGAGGAGCAGGCCTGGGATCGCGCGGGAGGCGAGGCGGGAAACCGCGGCGAGGACGCCGCGGAGGCCGCCGTGGAGATGGCCGAGTTCGTGGCGCGGGTGGCCCAGCGTGGGCAAACGCCGTAAATCGCGCGAGCTGGCGCTCCAGTTCCTCTACGAGCTCGATCTCCACGACGACGGAGGCGGCGCGTCGCGCCTGGGCGAGTTCTGGACCCGGCATCCGGCCGACGCGGTAGTCCGGACGTTCACCGAAGAGCTCGTGCGCGGGACGCGGGAGCACCAGGAGAAGATCGACGACCTGATCCGGCAGTTCACCGAGCACTGGAGCCTCGACCGCATGGCGGTCGTCGACCGCAACATCCTCCGGCAGGGCATCTACGAGCTCCTGTGGGCGCCCGACGTGCCGCCCAAGGTGACGATCAACGAGGCGCTCGAGGTCGCAAAGAAGTTCAGTACCCAGGAGTCGAGCCGCTTCATCAACGGCATCCTCGACCGCATCCGCAAGGAGTTCCGCCCCGCCTCCTGAATGCGGTACGCGGTTCTCTCCGACATCCACGGCAACCTCGAGGCTCTCCGCGCGGTGCTCGCCGATTGCGCGGGGCAGGTCGACGGCGTGCTGTGCCTGGGCGACCTCGTCGGCTACGGAGCCGATCCCGCGGCGTGCGTCGAGCTCGTGGCCGAGCGCGCCGAGCTGCTCGTGGCCGGCAATCACGAGTACGGCGTGACCGGCCAGCTCGCGCTGGCGTGGTTCAATCCGCTCGCGCGCGCCGCCGCCGAGTGGACGGCGGGGACCCTTGGCGACGCCCAGCGCGCCTGGCTCGCCGGCCTGCCGCTGACGGCCCGCCTCGGGGAGGCGACGCTCGTCCACGCGAGCCCCCGTCGCCCCGACGCGTGGGAGTACGTCCTGACGGCCGCGGAGGGGTTCGCCGCCTTCACGGCGTTTGACACGGCGCTGGCGTTCGTCGGGCATTCCCACCTGCCCGGCTACTGGTCCGTCGGCCCCGGACGGTCCGCGCGGCGGGCGGGCGCCGCCGACCTCGCGCTGGACGGGGCCCACCGCTATCTCGTGAACGTCGGCAGTGTCGGGCAGCCCCGGGACGGGGACCCGCGCGCCTGCTACGCGATCTGGGACCGGGCGGCGCGTCGGGTGGCGATCCGACGCGTGCCGTACGATCTCGCGGAAGCCCGGCGGAAGATCGTGGCGGCTGGGCTTCCGCGGTTTCTCGCCGACCGGCTCCAGCGTGGCGCCTGACCGGACGGCCCGGCTCGGGCCGCCGGGGGCGACGGCTGCCCTCGTCGCACTGGGCGGCGGTACGCTGGCGCTGGCGTTCCCGCGCTTCGACCTCCACGCGCTGGCCTGGGTCGCCCTCGTCCCGCTGCTCCTGAGCGCCCTGGCGCTCCCGCCCCGCCAGGCCTTCGGCGTGGGGTGGCTCGGCGGAACCGTCTTTTTCATGGTCCTCCTGCACTGGCTCGACCACACGTTCCGCCTCTACAGCGCGATCCCGTGGCCCCTCACCTGGCTGCCGATCGCGGCCCTCGCCGGCTACTGCGGGCTCTACTTCGGGGCGCTGGCGGTCGGGCTCGGCTGGCTCGCGCGGCGCCGCGGGCCGGGCCACGCCCTCCTGGCGGCGCCGCCGCTCTGGGTCGCGGGCGAGTGGCTCCGCGGCTGGCTCATGGGGGGCTTCCCGTGGGGGCTGATCGGCTACTCCCAGTATGCGGTGCTGCCGGTCATCCAGGCGGCCGAGCTGACGGGCGTCTACGGCGTGTCGTTCGTGGTCGTCGCGGTCAACGCGGGGGTGGCGGGGCTGCTGGTCCTGACCCGGGGGAGGGCCGCGGCGGGGGCGGCGGGCGCCGCGACCCTCCTCGCCGCCACGCTCGCCTTCGGCTGGGTGCGTCTCGGCGAGCCGGCGGGGCCGCCCGAAGTCTCGGTCGCGCTCGTGCAGCCCTCGATCGAGCAGGCGCTCAAGTGGGACGCGGCGCACGAGGCGGAGACCCTGGCGACCTACCTCGAGCTCACCCGCCGGGCGGCCCGGGAGCATCCAGGCCTGATCGTCTGGCCGGAGACCGCCGCGCCGACGCCGCTCCGGCGCGACCCCGGCCTCCAGCGGGCGCTCGGCCAGATCTCCGTCGAGAGCGGCGCGCCGATCCTGGTGGGCTCGATCGACGTCGCCGACGACCCCCCCCTCCGCTACTCCAACACTGCGTTTCTGCTTTCCGGCCCGAGGATCGTCGGCCGCTATGATAAGATGCACCTCGTCCCGTTTGGGGAGTACGTTCCGTTGTCGGGTCTGATCGGTTTCGTCCGGAGCTGGGCCGAGTTCATCGCCGACCTCGAGCCGGGTTCCGGCCCCGTCGTGTTTCCGGGTCCGCCAGCCCCGTTCGGGGTGGTCATCTGTTACGAGGGGATTTTCCCCGAGCTCGTTCGGACGTTCGTTCGAGGCGGGGCGCGGTTCATGGTGAACATGACCAACGACGCGTGGTTCGGGCAGACGAGCGGCCCCGTGCAGCATCTGGCCATGTACCCGCTGCGCGCCGTCGAGAACCGGGTGGCCATCGCGCGCGCCGCGAACACCGGTGTGTCGGCGTTCGTCGCGCCGTCGGGCCGGATCGTTCGCGTCGCCCCCCTCCTCGAGCGCGGCGTCCTCACGGACAGGATCGCCCTCCGGACGCGGACGACCCTGTACACGCGGCTCGGCGACTGGTGGGTCTGGGTGTGTGCCGCGGCGGCGGGGGCGCTCTTCGGGCTGGCCCTGGCCCGGCCGGACCGCCATGCTGAGTGAACTCAAGCGGGACCTCGTCGAGATCGACCGGCGCCTGGCCGATCTGCGGAGGCATCTTTGACCTCGAGGTGAAGGAGGAGCGCCTCCGCGCCATCGAGGCGGAGATGGGGACGCCGAGCTTCTGGGACGACGGCCGGCGCGCCCAGGAACTGATGCGGGAGCGGTCGGACCTGGCGCGGACGGTCGCGCGCTTCCGGGAGCTCATGACGCAGGCCGAGGAGCTCGCCGTGCTCCTCGAGCTGGCCGGCGAGACCGGCGACGAGAGCGTCGCGCCCGAGATCGAGGAAGGCGTCTCGCGGGTCCGGCAGGCCCTCGACGACTTCGAGCTCAAGATCATGCTCGGCGGGGCGCACGACGCGAAGGACGCGATCGTGTCGATTCATCCCGGCGCCGGCGGCACCGAGTCGCAGGACTGGGCGCAGATCCTCATGCGAATGTACCTCCGCTGGTGCGAGCGCGCCGGCTTCAAGGCCGAGGTCGTCGATCTGCAGCCGGGCGAGGAGGCGGGGATCAAGTCCGCGACGATCACCGTCAAGGGCGAGTACGCCTACGGCTACCTCAAGGGAGAGATCGGCGTACACCGACTCGTCCGGATTTCGCCCTTCGACGCCCAGAAGCGGCGGCACACGAGCTTCGCCTCGGTATCGGTGATCCCCGAGGTCGAGGACGTCGAGGTCGTGGTGCGCGACGACGAGATCCGCGTCGACGTCTTCCGCGCCTCCGGCCCCGGCGGCCAGGGCGTCAACACGGCCGACTCCGCGGTCCGGATCACGCACCTCCCGACCGGGATCGTCGTGCAGTGCCAGAACGAGCGCTCCCAGCTCCGGAACCGGGACACCGCCCTGCGCATCCTGAAGGCCCGCCTGTTCGAGCTGGCCGAGCGGAAGCAGCGCGAGGCGCTGCAGGAGCTGAGCGGAGAAAAGAAGGGGATCGCCTTCGGGAGCCAGATCCGCTCGTACACGTTCCACCCCTACCAGCTCGTCAAGGACCACCGCACCGGCGTCGAGGTCGGCAACGTGGAGGCGGTGATCGACGGGGACCTCGAGCCCTTCATCAAGGGCTACCTCCTGTGGGCCCAGGGGCGAGCGGAGTGAGCGAGCAGGCGTCCGGCCGCGAGTTGCTCCGGCACCGTCGGCAGAAGCTCGAGGCCCTGCGCGAGCGCGGCGTCGACCCGTTCGGCACGCGCTACCCGGTCACGCACTGGGCCGGGCCGCTGGCCGCGCGGCTCGGGGGCGCGGGCGAGGACGAGCTGAAGGGCTTCGGCCCCGTCTGCGTCGCGGGACGGATCGTGTCCATGCGGCACCACGGCAAGACGTGCTTCGCCCACCTCCAGGACTACACGGGCCGGATCCAGCTCTACGCGCGGGCGGACCAGCTCGGCGACGACTTCGCGCACTTCACCGACATCGACCTCGGCGATTTTGTCGGCGTGACCGGCGACATGCTCCGGACGCGGACGGGCGAGCTGACGATCGCCGTCAAGAGCTTCACGTTCCTCGGAAAGTCGCTCCGGCCGCTGCCCGAGAAGTGGCACGGCCTCAAGGACGTGGAGACGCGCTATCGGCGCCGGTACGTCGACCTCATCGTCAACCCAGCGAGCCGCGAGGTCTTCCTCCTCCGCAGCCGGCTCATCACGGCGATCCGCGAGTTCCTCGACGCGAGGGGTTTCCTCGAGGTCGAGACGCCGATGATGCAACCGATCCCGGGCGGCGCCGCCGCCCGGCCCTTCGTCACGCACCACAACGCCCTCGACATGGACCTCTATCTGCGGATCGCGCCCGAGCTGTACCTCAAGCGGCTCGTGGTCGGCGGCTACGATCGGGTCTATGAGCTCAACCGCACCTTCCGAAACGAGGGGGTGTCGACGCAGCACAACCCCGAGTTCACGATGCTCGAGTTCTACCAGGCCTACGCCGACGTCGGCGACCTGATGGAGCTCACCGAGACGCTCCTCGTGCACCTGGCCCAGGCGCTGCTCGGCCGGACGCGGCTCACCTACCGGGAGCACGAGCTGGATCTCGCGCCCCCGTGGCGGCGCCTGCCGTTCTTCGCCGCGCTGACCCAGGCCCTCGGGGCGGAGGTCGGGCCGGAGACGCCGGCCCGCCGGCTCCGCGAGCTGGGGGCGGCCCGCGGCGTCGAGCTGGCGGCCGCGGCCGAACGCTGGCAGGCGTGGCCGGCGCTGTTCGAGTCGCTCGTCGAGCCGACCCTCGTCCCGCCGACCTTCGTCGTCGACTTCCCGGTCGAGCTGTCGCCGCTGTCCAAGCGGAAGCGAGACGATCCGCGTCTCGTCGACCGCTTCGAGCTCTTCGTCGCCCAGGGCGAGATCGCGAACGCCTACACCGAGCTGAACGACCCGATCGAGCAGCGCGAGCGCTTCCTCCAGCAGGCGGCGCGCCGTGAGGGCGGCGACGACGAGGCGCACTGGTTCGACGAAGATTTCCTCCGCGCCCTCGAGTACGGCATGCCGCCGACCGCGGGCGAGGGGATCGGGATCGACCGGCTCGTCATGCTGCTCACGAACCAGCCCTCCATCCGGGAGGTCATCCTCTTCCCGCACCTTCGTCCCGAGGCCGGGCTCGCCCCCGAGGACGTCGATCCCGACTCGGGAGGAGCGGAGCGTCCGCGCGGGGATCCGTGACGAACGGGCTGCCGTTCGAGCTCTTTCTGGGCCTCCGGTACCTGCGCGCGCGGGGACAGCGCACGAACCTGTCCCTCTTCGTGTGGATCGGGATCGGCGGGGTCTTCCTCGGCGTGGCGGCGCTGATCGTCGTGCTCGCGGTGATGACCGGCTTTCAGGACGGCATCCGCGACAAGATCATCGCCGCGAACCCGCACATCCTGATCTTCGAGTCGAGCGGCCGCGGCGTCGGCGACGCCGCCGCGCTGGCGGCGCGCGTGCGCGGCATGGGAGGGGTGAAGGCGGTCACGCCGTTCGTGCTCCAGCAGGCCCTGTTCACCGCGGCGGGCGGGGCCGCCCAGGGCGGCCTGCTGCGCGGCGTGGACTTCAACGCGGCCGGCATGGCCGCCGACATCCGGTCGCAACTGAGGGTCGGGACTCTGGCGCCCCTCGCGCGAGGCGAGCCCAGCATCCTGCTCGGGCGGGAGCTGGCGCGTAACCTCGGGGTCGTGCCGGGCGACCTGATCACCGCGATCTCCCCGCAGGGGGCGCTGACGGCCGTCGGCATGCTGCCGCGGATGCGCCGCTACCGCGTGGCGGGGACGATCGAGATCGGCATGTACGAGTACGACTCGACGACCGCCTACGTCGCGCTCCCGGTGGCCCAGGAGTTCGCGGGCCTCGGCGACCGCGTGACCGGCGTTGAGGTGAAGCTCGACGACCCGTTCGCGGCCCGGCGGATCGGCCGGACGATCGCGACCCGGCTCGGCTGGCCCTACTGGGTGCGCGACTGGATGGAGATGAACAAGAATCTGTTCGCGGCGCTCCAGCTCGAGAAGCTCGCCCTCTTCGTCATCGTGACCATCATCGTCCTCGTGGCCGCCTTTGCGATCATCGGGCACCTCGTGCTCCTGGTCGCCGAGAAGCGCAAGGAGATCGGGATCCTGAAGGCGCTCGGCGCGCCGGGGCGGAGCATCACCACCGTGTTCTTCAGCGTCGGCATGACGATCGGGGTGGTCGGCACCGTCGCCGGCAGCCTGGTCGGCCTCGGGCTCATGTGGATCCAGAACACGTACAAGATCATCCGGCTCGCCGGCGACGTCTACCAGATCGACTACCTGCCGATGAAGCTCTCGGGCTCGGACTTCGCGCTCATCGTCACGGCGACGCTCGCGATCGCCTTCCTGGCCACGATCTTTCCCGCCCGGCGGGCCGGCGGGCTCGCGCCGGCCGAAGTGCTCCGATACGAGTAAGGGCGCGGATGCGGGGCCCCCGCCGCGCGCCGCATCGTGGCCGCGCCGCCGGCGCGGCGCGTCGCCCGTGATGCGGCCGTCGACCCGCCACCCCCGCGCGCGGGGCCGGTAATGGCCGTCGGCGATCCCCTGCTGGTCGCTGAGGAGCTCGAGAAAGAATACCGGACGGGTCCCGAGGTCGTCCGGGTCCTGCGGGGCGTCAACCTGACGCTCCGGGCCGGCGAGGTGGTCGCCCTCGTCGGGGCGTCGGGCATCGGCAAGACGACGCTCCTCTACATCCTGGGCGCCCTCGACCGCCCGACGGCGGGCCGGGTGCGGTTCGGCGGCGAGGATCTCTTCGCCCGGTCGGAGGCCGGCCTCGCGAAGTTCCGTCGGCAAGAGGTCGGCTTCGTGTTCCAGTTCTACAACTTGCTCGGCGAGATGACGGCCCTCGAGAACGCAATGCTGCCCGCGCTGCTCCTGCGCAAGTCCGCGCGCGAGGCCCGCGGCCTCGCCGCCGAGGCGCTCCAGGCGGTCGGCGTCGGCGACCGCCTCGGGCACCGCCCGGGCGAGCTCTCCGGCGGCGAGCAGCAGCGGGTGGCGATCGCCCGCGCGCTGATCAACGAGCCACGGCTCATTCTGGCCGACGAGCCCACGGGCAACCTCGACCCGAAGACGAGCGAGGTCATCTACGATCTCTTCCTCCGCCTGCAGGCCGAGCGCGGGATCGCCTTCCTGATCGCCACCCATAATCAGGATCTCGCCCGCAAGGCCGACCGGGGGTACCGGCTGGTCGACGGGCACGCCCGCCCGTTTGACGCGCAGTTTCACAATCTTCCGGGCCAAGTGAAATAAAACGCTAGCGGAGCCCCCTCCCGTGGGCTATACTGGGGGGCGAGTAACTAGCTGTCCGGGAAAGAGAAAGTGTTCAGCTAGGGGCAGGTAACCGGCGAGGGCCATCGAGTGTTTGAACGGTTCACCGAGCGAGCGCGGCGGGTCATCATCCTGGCACGTGAGGAGGCGGGCCGGTTCCGGCACGACTTCGTCGGCACCGAGCACATCCTCCTCGGGCTCATCCGGGACGGCGAGGGCATCGCGACGGCGGTGCTCCAGCGGCTCGGGCTCCGCCTGGAGACGGTCAAGGCGGAGGTCGAGCGGGCGCTCGCCGGGTTCCCCAAGACGCTGACGTTCGGCGAGGTCCCGTTCACCCCGCAGGCCAAGCGCGTCCTCGAGCTCTCGATCGAGGAGGCCCGCCAGCTCGGCCACAACTACATCGGCACCGAGCACCTGCTCCTCGGGCTGATGAAGGAAGGCCAGTCGATCGCGGCGAAGATCCTCGAGTCGCTCGGCGCCCGCCTCGACGAGGTCCGCCAGGAGACGCTGGCGCTGCTGGGCGACCAGTACTACCCGCGGCCCAAGAAGCGCTCGCAGACCCCCGTGCTCGACGAGTTCGCCCGGGACCTCACGCAGCTCGCCCGGGAGCTGAAGCTCGATCCCGTGATCGGGCGCGAAACCGAGATTGAGCGCGTGGTCCAGATCCTCGCCCGGCGCACCAAGAATAACCCGGTCCTGATCGGCGAGCCGGGGGTGGGGAAGACGGCCATCGTCGAGGGGCTCGCCCAGAAGATCGTCGCCCACGACGTGCCCGACGTGCTCGTGAACAAGCGGCTGCTCCAGCTCGACCTGGGCGCGCTGGTGGCCGGAACGAAGTACCGCGGGCAGTTCGAGGAGCGGCTCAAGGCGGTGATGAAGGAGATCCGCCAGTCCGAGAACGTCGTGCTCTTCCTCGACGAGCTCCACACGCTGATCGGCGCCGGCGCCGCCGAGGGCGCGATCGACGCCTCGAACATGCTGAAGCCCGCCCTCTCTCGCGGCGAGATCCAGACGATCGGCGCCACCACGCTCGACGAGTACCGCAAGTACATCGAGAAGGACGGGGCGCTCGAACGGCGGTTCCAGCCGGTCATCGTCAAGGCCCCCAGCGTGCCCGAGTCGATCGAGATCATCCGGGGGCTGCGGCACAAGTACGAGGCCCACCACCGCGTGAAGATCACCGATCAGGCCATCGACGCGGCGGTGAAGCTTGCGGACCGCTATATCACCGACCGGCAGCTTCCGGACAAGGCGATCGACGTGATCGACGAGGCCTCGTCACGGACCCGGCTCATGGCGCTCACGCCGCCGCCCGAGATCAAGGAGATCGAGAAAGAGATCGAGCGCGTCGTCCGCGAAAAGGACATGTACCTCGAGGCGCAGGAGTTCGAGAAGGCGGCCTCCCTCCGCGAGAAGGAGAAGCTGCTCCGGCACCGCGAGGAAGAGCTGAAGCGCGAGTGGGAGAAGAACAAGGGCAAGGGCACCCAGACCGTCGGCGAGGACGACATCGAGTATATCGTCTCGCGGTGGACCGGCATCCCGCTGTCGAAGCTCGAGGAGAAGGAGTCGGCCAAGCTCGCCCGCATGGAGGAGGCCCTGCACGGCCGGATCGTCGGCCAGGACGACGCGGTCGTTGCGGTCTCGCGCGCCATCCGCCGCTCGCGCGCCGGCCTCAAGGACGCCAAGCGTCCGGTCGGCTCGTTCGTCTTCCTCGGCCCGACCGGCGTCGGCAAGACCGAGCTCGCGCGCGCGCTCGCCGAATACCTGTTCGGCGACGAGAACGCGCTGATCCGCGTGGACATGTCCGAGTTCATGGAGAAGTTCTCGGTGTCCCGTCTCCTCGGCGCCCCGCCCGGCTACGTCGGCTACGAGGAAGGCGGCGTGCTCACGGAGAAGGTCCGCCGCCGGCCGTACTCGGTCGTGCTGTTCGACGAGATCGAGAAGGCGCACCCGGACATCTTCAACATGCTGCTCCAGGTGCTGGACGACGGGCGATTGACCGACTCGATCGGGCACGTGGTCGACTTCAAGAACGCGATCCTGATCATGACGTCCAACCTGGGCACGAGCCTGATCGGCAAGCGGACGTCGCCCGGCTTCCTGCAGGAGTCGGACCCGGAGAACTACGAGAAGATGAAGGGGCGCGTCATGGAAGAGCTCAAGCGCGCCTTCCGGCCGGAGTTCCTCAACCGCATCGACGACATCATCGTGTTCCACCCGCTGTCGCTCGACCACATCAAGGCGATCGTGCGGCTGATGATCGAGAAGATCAACAAACAGCTCCTGGACAAGGACATCCAGCTCACCCTGACGCCCGCCGCCGAGACCGCGCTCGTCGACAAGGGCTACGACGCCACCTACGGCGCCCGTCAGCTCCGACGGACGATTCAGAAGCACATCGAGGATCCCCTGGCCGAGGCCATCGTGCGCGGCCAGGTGCCCCCCCGGGCGCGGATCGAGGTTGATATCGAAGGGGACAAGTTCGCGTTCCGCGAGGTCCAGCCGGCGGAACCCCCCCTTGAGCTCGCACAGCACTAGCCAGTCGAGCGCGCGAGCCCAGTTCGTTGATCAGGCCGGGGAGAGTTTTTCTCTCCATTTTTTTTGTGCTCCCGGCCGTCGCGCCGGCGCGGACCTGGGCCCAAGCGTCGTCGGCGCCGCCGATCGTCATCAAGGACATCACCGTCGAGGGCAACCGCCGCGTGCAGGACGCCGTCATCCTCGGCCGCGTGCAGACGCCGATCGGCGCCCCCTTCAATCCGGACCGCCTGAGCGAGGACCTGCGGGCGATCTACGGGCTCGGGTTCTTCGACGACGTCCAGATGCGGGTCGAGGACTTCGAGGGTGGCATCAAGGTCACGTTCGTCGTCGTCGAGCGCCCCTTCATCCGTGACGTGCAGTTCGTCGGCAACAAGAAGCTCGACACGAGCGCGCTCCTGGAGAAGGCCGAGCTGAAGCTCGGGAGCGTCTACAACCCGGTCGAGGTCGAGAAGGCCGCGCAGCGGCTCAAGGAGCAGTACGAGGAGGAGGGCTACTTCGAGGTCAAGATCACGCCGGGGATCCAGAAGTTCGCCGACGGCGACGTGCGGGTGACGTTCGGCATCGACGAAGGGCGACGGATCACGATCGACCAGATCGTCATCACGGGCAACCAGGGGCTCACCGCCAAGCAGATCAAGGGGGTCATGGAGACCCAGGAGCGTCAGTACTTCATCCTGCGCGGTACGGTGCAGCGCCAGAAGCTCGAGGACGACGTCGAGCGCATCCTCGCGCTCTACAACAACCACGGCTACCTCCAGGCGCGGGTGGAGTCGCACGACATTACCGTCGACCGGAAGAAGGCTCGGGTCACCATCACCCTCAAGGTCGTGGAGGGGCCGCAGTTCAAGGTGAAGAGCCTGGACATCACCGGCAACCGGGTGTTGCCGCTGGAGGACATCCGGCGGCAGGTCCTGCTCAAGCCGGGAGACGTGTTCTCCCGGCAGAAGCTGCACGAGACCGTGGACGGGATCACGCGGCTCTACGGCTCGGCCGGGCACGCCTCGGCGGACGTGGCGCCCCTGGTCAGCCAGAATCTCGAAGACCGGACGGTGTCCATCCGGCTGGAGGTCACCGAAGGCCCCGAGGTCTACGTCGAGCGGATCAACATCAGCGGGAACGTCCGCAGCCAGGAGAAGATCCTCCGGCGGGAGATCCCGTTCGCCGAGGGCGACCTGTTCACGAGCTCGAAGCTCGATCGCGCCAAGCAGCGGCTGACTAACCTGGGCTTCTTCGAGACCGTGAGGGCCTCGACGTCGCCCGGATCGGACAAGTCGAAGATCCTCGTCAACATCGACGTGGTCGAGAAGCCGACGGGGATGTTCAGCGTCGGCGGCGGCTACTCGTCGGCCGACAGCTTCGTCGGCACCGTCGACCTGTCGCAGCGGAACTTCCTCGGCCGCGGCTGGGAGGTCGCGGTGCGGTTCCGGGGCGGGGCGGCCGGGACGCAGGGGACGCTGAGCTTCACCGAGCCCTGGCTCTTCGACCGCCCCCTCTCGGCCGGCTTCGACGTCTTCGACTCTCGGCGGATCTTCAGCGACTACAATTTCGAGAGCGCGGGCGGCGACGTCCGCTTCAGCCACCCGTTCCTCGACTACGCCCGCTGGTACTTCAACTACCGGCTCACGGACGACCGGATCAGCAACCTGCAGGGCGAGGCGCTCGTGAGCCTGGGCGACGAGCAAGGTACCCGGGTGACGTCGGCGATCTCGCCCTCCGTCTCGCGCGACACCCGTGACAACGTGTTCACGCCGGCGCGGGGCAACTTCTCGAGCCTGGGCATGGACTTCGCCGGCATCGGGGGCGACTCCAAGTTCGTGAAGTTCACCGGCGCCACGAGCGAGTTTCTGCCGATCTGGTTCAACCACATCCTCGCCCTGCACCTCGAGGCCGCCCACATTTTCGGCTACGAGGGCAAGACGGTGCCCCTCTTTGAGCGGTTTTACCTGGGCGGGCCGAACTCCATTCGGAGCTTCAAGTTCCGCGCCCTGTCGCCGATCGACGCCAACGGCGTCAAGACCGGCGGCACCACCCAGGTCCTCGGCAACCTCGAGTACCTCATCCCGCTACCGTTCAACCTGCGGCTGGCCGCCTTCACCGACATCGGCAACGTCTACGGCTTCAGCACGAAGGTCGATCTGACCAATCTGCGGTACGGGATCGGCGGCGGCCTCCGCTGGATCTCGCCGTTCGGTCCGATTCGGATAGACTATGGCATCAACCCCGATCGACGACAGGGAGAAAAGTCCGGGGCATTCCAGTTCTCGGTGGGCTCGCCGTTCTAGGAGGCGTCGTATGGGGTACTGGGTGACGATCAGGATCGCGGCGATGCTGGCCCTGGCGGGCGTGGTCGCGACGCCCGCGGCCGCGCAGGCTCCGGCCGCGCCGGGCGGAAAGATCGTCGTCGTCGACGTCGCCCGCATCCTGGCGAAGTCGCAGGCCGGCGTGGCCGCGCGCGAGCAGCTCGAGCGCGAGAAGGCCTCGATGCAGAAGGAGATCGACACCCGCCGGAAGGACCTGGAAGCCCTGAAGGACGAGCTGGAGAAGAAGGGGCCGCTCATGACGGCCGACGCCCGGAGTCAGAAGCAGGATGCCTTCGACCGCAAGCGCCGGGACGCGGCGCGCCTGGTCGACGACTTCCAGAAGGAGCTGGAGAAGAAGGAGCAGGGCCTGCTGCAGAAGGTGCTGCAGGACATCTCGGGCATCATCGAGAAGCTCGGCAAGGACAAGAAGTACTACCTGATCGTGGAGAAGCGGGGCGCGGCCGTGGTCTTCGCGTCGCCCGAGTCCGACATCACCGACGACATCATCAAGGCCTACGACCAGGATTCGGGGAAGGGGAAGAAGCCGTAGCGGCGATGGGCGACGGGGCTCGGTACACGCTGCGCGCGCTCGCCGAAGCGCTCGGGGTGCCCCTCGAGGGCGATCCCGACGTCGTGGTGAGCGGCGTCGCCCCGCTCGAGAGCGCCGGCCCCGAGCACATCTCGTTCCTGACCGACGGCCGCCACGTGACCGCGGCCCGGGCGTCGCGCGCCGGCGCCTTCCTGGCCGGCGCCGACGCGGCCCCGCTCCCGGCGCCCGTGCTCCGCGCGGCGGCGCCGCGGCTCGCGCTCGTCCGGCTCCTCGAGCTGTTCGCCGTCGAGGAGCCGGCGCCGACGGGAACCCATCCGACCGCGGTGGTGGAGGCGGGCGCCCACGTGGATCCGTCGGCGAGCATCGGCGCCTACGCGGTGGTCGAGCCCAAGGCCGTCGTGGGCGCGGGGGTGCGCGTCGGGCCCTTCGTGTACGTGGGGCGGGGGGCCGAGATCGGCGCCGAGACGATTCTGCACGCCCGCGTCGTCGTCCTGGATCGGGTGCGGATCGGGCGCCGGGTGATCGTCCACGCGGGCGCGGTCCTCGGCGCCGACGGCTTCGGCTATGCTTCCGACGCGGGCCGCTACCGGAAGATCCCGCAGATCGGCGGTGTGCTGATCGAAGACGACGTCGAGATCGGGGCCAATACAACGATCGACCGGTCCACGGTCGGCGACACCGTGATCGGGCGGGGGACCAAGATCGACAATCTCGTGCAGATCGCCCACAACGTTCACGTCGGCGCGGACTCGATCATCGCCGCCCAGTCGGGCGTCGCGGGCTCGAGCCGGCTCGGGCGGGGCGTGGTGCTGGCCGGGCAGGTCGGCGTCGGGGATCACGTGACGATCGCCGACGGCGTCGTGCTCGCCGGCCAGGCCGGCGTGATCGGCGACCTGCGGGAGCCGGGAACGTACCTCGGGTACCCGGCGCGGCCGGCCGGCCAGACGAGGCGCGTCTGGGCCGTCACCGCCAAGCTCCCCGAGCTGGCGCGCCGGGTTCGCGAGCTCGAGCGGCGCCTCGAACGCTTCGAGCGGGGCGGCGGGGGCACGGCCGCCGAGGGCGGGGAGTCGCCTGAGCGTGGGTGAGAGCGTCCACCCCACCGCGCTCGTCGACCCCAAGGCCGAGCTGGGGGCGGGAGTCCGGATCGGTGCCTACACGATCGTCGGCCCGGAGGTCGCCCTCGACGACGCCGTCGAGGTGGGGCACCACGTCGTGCTCGAGGGGCGCGTGCGCGTGGGCGCGGGAAGCCGGATCGGGCATGGCTCGGTCGTGGGCGCCCCGCCGCAGGATCTGAAGTGGAAGGAGGGGACGCCGTCCGGGGTCCGGATCGGCCGCGGCACGACGCTCCGCGAGTACGCCACGGTCCACCGCGCCACGCGGCCGGGCGGATGGACCAGCATCGGCGACCACTGCCTCCTGATGTCCATGTGCCATGTCGCGCACGACTGCCGGCTGGGCGAGGGAGTGATCGTCATCAACTATGCCGGCATCACGGGGCACTGCGAGATCGACGAGTATGCGACGATCGGCGGCCTGACGGGCGTCCACCCGTTCAGCCGGATCGGCGCCTACGCCTACGTCGGGGGGTGCTCCAAGGTCGTGGCCGACGTTCCCCCGTACACCACGGTCGACGGCGCGCCCGCGCTGGCCCGCGGCATCAACGTCGTCGGACTGCGCCGCGGCGGCATCGGCGCGGAGGACCGGCGCCTGCTCCAGGCGGCGTTCCGCATTCTCTACCGCTCCGGGCTCGCGCCCCGCACGGGCGTCGACCGCATCCGCGACGAGCTGCCGGCGACGCCCTACATCGTCCGGCTCCTGCAGTTCATCGAGGCCTCGAAGCGCGGCATCTGCGGTCCGCCCCGGACCGGCGCGGCCGTCCCGGACGACGCGCCCGACAGCGAGGGAGAGCGGGTCTTCTGATGGCCAAATCAGAGCGCGTGCGCGCGGCGGTCGTGGGAGCGGGCCACATGGGGCAGTACCACACGCTCGTCTACGCCGAGCTGTGGGACGTCGACCTCGTCGGCGTCGTCGACATCGACGGCGAGCGCGCGCGGCGCGTGGCCGCCCAGTACGACACGCTCGCGTTCGCGGACCACCGGGAGCTGATCGGCCGGGTCGACGTGGCGAGCGTGTCCGTCCCCACCGAGGCGCACTTCGCGGTGGCCAAGGACCTGCTCGAGGCGGGCGTGAGCGTGCTCGTGGAGAAACCGATGACGCCGACCCTGGAGGAGGCGCGCGAACTGTTCCGGATCGCGCGCGCGAGCGCGGCCGTCTTGCACGTCGGGCACGTCGAGCGCTTCAACGGCGCCGTGCAGGAGGTCCGCAACATCGTGGACCGGCCGATCCTCATCGAGTCGCGACGGCTTGGCCCCTTCGTGCCGCGGGTCCAGAAGGACACCGTCGTAATGGACCTGATGATCCACGACATCGACATCGTGCTGGGGCTGGTCGACTCCGAGCCGCGCCGCGTCGTGGCCCTCGGGAGCTCCGTCCACTCCGACGTCGCCGACGTCGCCAACGTCCAGATCCAGTTCGGCTCGGGGGCACTGGCGATCATTACGGCGAGCCGCGCCACCGAGCAGAAGATTCGCACGCTCGCCATCACCCAGCCCGACGCCTACATCGTGCTGGACTACGCCGACCAGGACATCCGGATCCACCGCCGGGCGGCGCAGGAATACACGCTGAACCGCGAGTCCATCCGCTACCGCCAGGCCTCGTTCGTCGAGCACCTGTTCGTGCACAAGGACAACCCCCTGAAGCTCGAGATCCTCCACCTGATCCGGGCCATGCGCCGCGCGCGCGAAACGGGCACGGTGGAGCTGCCCGAGAGCGACGACATCCGCTCGCTCGCGGTGGCGCTCGAAATCGAGCGGATGATCCGCGAGGGGCAGGGCGAGCTGGCGTGGCCGCCGCACCTTCCGTGGAGCGCGCGCTCGGCCTGATGTGCGGGGCCGGCGTCCTGCCGGCCCGCGTCGCCCGGGAAGCGAAGCGGCGCGGGTTCCGCATCGTCGCGTTCGCGTTCGGGGAGACGCCGGGGCTCGACGGCGCGGTCGACCGTCTCGTCCCCTCGAGCGTCGCCGACATCGCCGCGGTCCTCGCCGGGCTCCGGGCCGAGCGGGTCTCGGCCGCCGTCTTCTGCGGGCGGTTCGGCGCGCGCGAGCTGTTGCAGGCGCGCGGCGACGCGGCGGCGGAGGCGATCGTCGCCCGCGGCGGCGCCGGGCTCAGCGACGCCGGCCTCCTCCACGGCGTGCTGGGCACCCTCACGGACCTCGGGATCGAGGTGCTCGACCAGCGCCCGTTCTACGGGGACTGGATCACGAGCGCCGGGCCCATCGGACGGCGAGACGCGACGGCGGCCGAGCGAGCCGACGTCGCCCGCGGCTTCCGGATCGCGCGCCGGCTCGCCGAATCCGGGGTGGGGCAGACGGTCGTGGTGCGGCGGGGCCGCGCCGCTGCCGTTGAGGCGAGCGAGGGCACGACGGAGACGATCCGCCGCGGGCTGTCCCTGGCGGGGCCGGGCGCGGTCGTGGTGAAGGCCGTCGCCCCCGACAACGACTATCGGTTCGACGTGCCCTCGGTGGGGCCCGAGACGCTCGAGGTGATGGCCGCCGGGGGCGCGGCGGCGCTCGCGATCGAGACCGGTCGCGTGCTCGTCCTCGAGCGGGAGCGCGCCGTCGAGCTCGCCGATCGCACTGGCATCGCGCTCGTCGGCGTGGCGGGCGATCCGGACGGCCGGGCATGACGCCGGGGCGGTCGGGCGCGGCGCCGCCGCGGGACCCGGCGAGGACAGTCGGCAGGGCCGGCGAGGCCGCGGCGCCCGGCACGAGCGCCGGGCCGGCGGCGGAGCGCGGCGGGCCCGGGATCATGCTGGTCGCCGGCGAGGCGTCGGGCGACCTGCACGGGGCGACCCTCTGCGGCGCCCTCGGCGAGCTCGCGCCCGGCTGGCGGCTCTTCGGCATGGGCGGGGCGCGCATGGCGGCGGCGGGCATGGACGTGCTCGTCGACATGACCGCGCACGCCGTGGTGGGCGGGAGCGAGGCGGTGGGGCGCTTGCCGATGCTCTACGGCGCCTACCGCCGCCTCGTCCGCCGGCTCGAGACAGCCCCGCGGCCCCGGGCGCTCGTGCTGATCGACTTCCCCGAGTTCAACTTCCGGCTGGCCCGCGCGGCCCGTCGCGCGGGGGTGCCCGTCGTCTACTTCGTCCCCCCCCAGATCTGGGCGTGGCGCGCGGGGCGCGTGCGGACGATCGCGCGCCTCGTCACGCGCGTGCTCGCCGTGTTTCCCTTCGAGGTCCCGCTCTACCGCGCGGCCGGGGTGCCCGTCGACTTCGTCGGCCACCCCCTCGTCGACAGCCTGCGTGGCGCGCCCTCGCGGGCGGCGGCCCGCGGGCGGCTCGGTCTCGACGCGGACGCGGTCGTTCTCGGGTTGCTTCCCGGCAGCCGCGCGGAGGAGGTCGAGCGGCTCCTGCCGGCCCTGCGCGACGCCGCCCTTGCGCTCCGCCGCGCGCGGCCCGGCGTGCGCTGTTTGGTCGGGCTGGCCCCGACGGTGGACCGGGCGCGGGTCGCCGGCCTGCTGCGGGGCGCGCCGGGGATCGAGATCGTCGAGCACGACGCCCGGGCGGTGATGGCGGCCGCGGATCTGCTCCTGGCGGCGTCGGGCACCGTCACCCTGGAAGCGGCGCTCCTCGGGACGCCGATGATCATCTGCTACCGGCTCTCCCGCCTCTCCTTCCGGCTGTTTCTGCTGCTGATCCGCGTGCCGTGGATCGGGCTGCCCAACATCGCCCTCGCCCGCACGGTCGCCCCCGAGCTCTATCAGGACACCGTCACCGGGCCGCGCCTGGCGCGGGAGGCGGAGCGGCTGCTGTCGGATCCGTCGGCGCTCGCGGCGCAGCGGGCCGCCTTCGCCGAGCTTCAAGGTCGGTTCGGGCCCCCCGGC